>Ga0209355_1002450_pt1 | contig 10337 bp, 7 predicted proteins | sample LauGreSBDMM110SN_3_FD_187563 | JGI IMG/M metagenome (GOLD analysis project Ga0209355, IMG submission 187563) | Freshwater lake microbial communities from Lake Michigan, USA - Sp13.BD.MM110.SN (SPAdes) (version 2) | ecosystem: Environmental > Aquatic > Freshwater > Lake | place: Lake Michigan, USA...
GATGCGATAATTTTATATGATGAGTCATACGCAATTTCCAAAAGTATCGGAGATAAAACTGGAGAAGCTAGAACATTAAATAATAAAGCTAATATCTTGAAAGATATGAAATGCTTCAACGATGCAGAACAAATGTATTCCGATTCTTTAAAAATACTCCGCCAAGTAGGTGATAAAAGAAGAATGGCATACCCTTTATCTGCACTTGGTGATATCAAAGTGATTGAAAATAAATTTGAAGAAGCTAAAATATTTTATCAAGAATCTTTGGAAATAAGAAGAAAATTAGATGATAAGTCAGGGATTACTTTTAGTTTAGGGGATATTGCTAAACTTAATTTGATCCAAGGTAATTTTGATTTAGCTACTAAATTATTTAACGAATCTTTAGAAATAGAAAGTCAATTAGGAAACAAGGAAAGATTTTCTAATACATTAAATAATCTTGGGTATGTGAATTTTGAAAAAGGAAACTTTGAAAAAGCAAAAATATTTTATTTTGAAGCTTTATTAATAAAAATAGAATTAAATAATATTTCAGGACTAATTAATACTATACACCGAACATTTCTTTTGATGGATGATCCCGAAAGAGAAAAGTATTACTTGATTACGAAATCACTAATAAAAGACATTGTAAAACCTAATCAACTCAGTCAAATAGCAAATATCGAATTGATGCAATACTGTTTGTCAAATAAGATGGTTGAAATTTCAATTATTAAGGAAAAAATACTACAGGTGCAATTTTATAAAGAGAAATCGACACTAGAGGATATTGATGACCTTCCGGTTGAAGCATTTTATTGTTTAGTTCTAAAATTAAATGAAATTGGTAAAAAAGCGTTAGTTAAAGTTGTTGCACTTGACGCTTTAAAGTTGATTGGAGATATGAGATCAATAAGGAAGAATTATTTCCAAAGTTGCATATAAATTTATCTTTGTTACGGATTATAAGTCGGAGGTTGACATGATTGTTTACGAAATAAAATACAAGAGTGAAGCAAAACCCTGTTCTGAGATTTGATTCTAGAACAACTATGAAAAAATATTATAATGATAAACAAAATTCTTCAGTCTGAAACGCTTTCAGTAGCGGCGTATCTTTATGCCGAAACACGACTCAGTAAAAAAATCAACGCAGTTTTGCTAGAAGACGAACGATACGCCTCAGATGAACTAGTCGAACTAGCGGAAGAGATTTTATCATCAATCGCCGCCAATGGTTTTGCCCGCTATATCCATTCGGCTAAACAAAAGGAAGTATACAACGACTTTCTTATCGAACTTTTCACCTCTTCGGAGCAGGCATTCAATGCTGGCCCTCTATTTCGCTGGGCTGCCAATATGGTGAAGGATGATACAAATCTGCAAAAACGAAATCTACATCGCTTTTTCTGGGATTTCCAAAACGACAAACTACTTCTTGCAGCAAATGTTCACTCCCTCGCAGAACTGCGGAACCGTGTGATGCATGGCTTTTTTGTACTACCCCCGGAAGAAAATAGAAAGTATGCAGATTCTATTGGCACTTTATTAATCGATTTGCATGATGCAGGATTTTTTAGTCTTGATGCTGTCTGTCATTTTATATCTAACGGACACTTCACCGGACAATGGAATATTTCAGATGAGTCGCAATGGCTTCAACTAATGACCGACAATTCCTTTGGTGTTCTTGTAAAACAAATTCTAATGCAGCGTGATTTCTCTTTTTGGTCGGCAGGTCTTAAAGAGATAAATCAACAAGATAGAGAGTTTAGTCCTTCATCATTGTATCATTTCATCTCCAGTCAGCAGCGAGGTGCCTATGCTATTTGGGTTCACCCTAATAGTAAGTATCAAGATGATTATTACAACTACATTTTCAATTGGTTAAACAAACAGCATGATATTCTGACCATCGCCTATACTTTGCAGGAAAAGGGCGTTTCCTTCACGTCTGGGTTCCTGCTCGACCGTCTTCTGCAGGTACTTAACAAAACAGGTAAGGCATTGTCTGGAGCTAAGAAAAAAGAAGAACATCTTAAAGCGCTTCGACAATCCCACAGCTTTAAAATTCTTGTGCTAATCAATAGGGTAGAAATAGCCATGTTCAGCGTACAGCATGTAACTAAAATATTTTCTTTGCTGCAGGAGCTAAATATTCTTATTGTGGTGGTTGGTCAACACTTTGAGTATTTCAATACCTTTTTTACAGCCACAGAAACTATCCCACATACTAAGGTAGTTCCAGACCCTACGAAGCGTCTCAGTATACTTAACAACTACCTTCGATTCAAGGGTCCGTATACCGATAGAAAAGAAGATGAAAAGGATGTAAAGACTTTGAGAGAGATTATGGACAGAATCTGTGATGCCCTTCAACAAGGTCAAAGAATTTATGCACGCAGGTTTGCGGATGAATACGAATATGACATAGAATTTGTGCATGAAATTTTTGCTGTGTTGTATCCATGGGTAAATAATGAGAGAGAAAAATTTGAAGAGGATACGATTGATGATTTGTATGGTTTTCCATCCCTTATCACCGAAGCCACACCAATCTACCTAGCTCTTGGTCGACGCGATATAAAACTAGAATATCAGCATAAAGTCATTTCAATATGAACCCGTTTTTAAAATATTACGACCGCTATCATACAATTTTACAATCATTGGCAGACCAATTGCAGGCTGATGGATTAATTGTGCTAATTGAAAAAGACCCCGCCAAACTTAATAACCTATTTATGGCAGGAATGGGCATGAGCACTCTATTCTTGCGTATGGGAGCTATTATCCAGATGAGTAGAAAGCTGCATGACGGAGATAATAGTAATGATACTTTGTTTATGAAGCAGGTTATGGATAATCTTCATGAAACACTTCCTAGTGATAGTAACTGGAAAAATCTTTGGTATTGTTCCATGCAAGATGGTAGCAAATGGCAGCAGGCAGTACCAATGGATAGAGACAAGACAACATTACTTGACCGGTTTGTAACATTTAGGAATAAGTTTGTTCATCAAAATATTAGGTTAGTCTCTGAACAAATATATGCAATCCAGAAAGGATTAGATATTCTCCAGTCAATGTCTGAATTGTATAAGTTATTTGAAGGCGGATTAATTAATGAAATTGACGGAAAATATTATTGGCAATATGAGGGTGAACAGCTCGAATTACATCCTTTTGTTCAGGCAGGAAATCACGAAGGGTTGCCTTACTTATTTCAGGGTTTATACGAAAATAAAGCAAAGGCCAAGTTTATCAATACACTTTATGGAGATGAAACTAATCCGAAAATAAATGTATCCCTGAATGACAAATTTACCCCGATGCAGCAAGCCTTACGTGGAGGAGCAGGACAGGTATTTGACCATAGTGAACGGATGCAGTACTATCGTGAATGTTTTGTTGGAAGAGAGAGAGAGGTTTATCAAGTAATCAATTGGGTAATTGGGGAATCAAATAAAAATGTTTTACCTATCTTTTCTGAGGCTGGTATGGGAAAAGGAGCATTAACTGCTGCTTGCATTGATAAATTGATAGAAATGCAGGTTCCAGTTTTATATCATTTTTGTGAATCAGGAATGTCAAATAGTTTGCAAGCAGTCTTGTATCATTTTATCTTGCAAGGTAAAAAGATGACTGCCATGCATGGAGCAAGTATATGGAAAGTGCAAGATGAAAGTTTGCAAATAAAAATGGATAAGTTGTCTTCTAGGTATTATGATGCCATAAAACTTTTTCAAACACTTATTTCAAATTGTTATCAACCACCGGCAAAATATTTAGATAAACCACTTGTTATTATTATTGATGGTTTGGATGAAGCAGCGGTTGCAAATAGTCAGCTTAAAATTTATGATTGGTTTTATAGTTATAACGATAAAGATGAGCCCTTGGAAGATTGGATATCGCCTCCAAATGTTAGATGGATCTTCACTTACCGCAAAATGCCAAGTGGAGTAGGGAATGGCTTTCAGATCGATGGCAGGTTTGCCCTTGCAGAGATACCGATACTTCAGCCCTTGCTTGGACTCAACGAAGATGCTGTAAGGGAAGCCCTTACTCCATTTGGTGTCTCTGAGGAGTTTATACAGGTAGTCATTGAAAAAGGAGAAGTAGTATGAGATTAATAGACCCTATTTATTTTAGATTGGTATTTTCAGGTATCAAGACCCAAAGAATTGATATATCAAATAAGGGTTCAATTCCAAGTGGTGTAACAAATTTTTTTGAAGAAATTTGTCAACACGATATTGATGTAACAAATAAAACTAGTATTGTTAAAAAATTTATTTTTTTAGCTTTAATACCTGGAGGTTTGGACTTAGAAGCAATATCAATTTTATCATCAATAGATAAGGCTGAATGGAAAAATTTTATAAGTAAATACTCAAAGTATTTAAATATCAATACTCAGGGCCAGTTCATCTTATTTCATCAAAGATTTTCGGTATTTCTACTCTTGCGGAGTAATCAAATATTAATAACCAAATGTGTTAAAATTATATTAAGTAATATTCAAACATTATCTGATGAGGAATGGGTTAGACAAAATTTAGGATATTATTTTTTTTTAAATAAAGATATCAAATTATTATTCGAGCATTTACTAGCAAATGAAAGTTTTCAAAATTATAGTTGGTGGAGCCAGGATTTGAGTCGATTGCTTGATGGGATTTATCTAAATAATGAAATACAGGAAATTGATTTTACTAAATTATGTGAATTGCTGAGATTAAGTTTTGACTTCTCAGTTCAAAGGAAGGGTGTTCGGATTATAGTAATAAACGCTATGAAAATTAATTGGGATCTTTTGAACAGTTTTTTACATAATACACGTTTCCAGTATGAATTAGCATTTGAATTTAGTAAGCACAATGAGAAACTGCCAAATAATTGGATTGACATATTAATGAATGAGGATCACCCTGTCTCATATACCTTCAGTTATGTTTGGAAGTACTCTCAGTTTAATTCAGATAAGGAACCTAATCAGCAAATGATAATGAAACTTTGGGCTGAAGGTTCACCCTACCAGCGAATTTTGATTGTTATGATTTGGGGATTTCATGGTCTAAAAGGGCAATCATTTCAATGGCTAGATTCCTTACTCGAACTAAGTATGGATTGGCCATACTTAATAGAGGAAAAAATTCTATGGCAGTCAAATATTATTGCTAAGAAAGAGGGTGATTATAATGAGGAATTTAATAATATGAAATTTAAGTTAGATATTAATTATCATTACATTTTTGAAAATTATTGGAATTTGTTTGAATACAATGATAGACTGAATACCGATGTTAAGGTATTATGGACTTTAGATTGTGCTCTTGAGCTGGCATACTGGATTTATCAGCATCCAGTATGGGAAATTGGTAAAATAGCAAATGAAATTCTCATTAATCGTTTCAGAGTTAAGGAATTTCGATTAACTGCACTCGAATGGTTAATTAAGAACTGGGAAATTAAAGAATTTTATGCTTTGGGTGAAGTTATATTTGAACTGATAAAGATAGATGAAGAAGAAACATTTTGGCAATTTGCAGATAAGCTAATTAATGCTGAAAGTTGTCAATTAAGAGGATCATTTATTTCTGATCTAGTGACATTTATAGAATATCATAAAGATAAAGAATTTGAAAAATTAGTTGTTAGTAGATTAATACCAGGTATGGTTAATAAGGCAACAGATATATGGGAGATTCAAGAATTACTTCGTTTATTTAATAATTTATTAGATAATGAGGTGATACGTCCTGAAATTCTACACAATTATTTTAATAAAATTGAACTACTTACCCATTTTGATAAACCACTAGAGGAAGAATATAATAAATTTTGGCAACGTGCAGAGAAAATTAAAGGTTTCTTAAGATAATTATGAAAATTTCAATTTTTTCATTTATTGTGAAAGCTTTTAAATAAATTACATAAGTAATAGATATGTCTATATTGTAAATCGTTGTGTTTTAAATTTTTTATAGGAATGTTAGTATCTGTTGGTAAAATCTATTAATAAGATAACTTTACATTTCTTAATTTTTATTAAGATTAAAAATTTAGTTGAATACAAAAATTTAATGAGTAATAAAAATTAGAAATTAGTACAACTCTATATTTATCTAATGTATGGTCCCAGATAATAACAAAGTTAATTTTTTTATTTATTTGTAAATTTATATATTATGAATCGAAATGACTTTAATAAAAACTTTTTTCTTTACTCTATAGGATTATCTTTAACACCGTCTTTAATCAATTGCAGTATGAATACTAATAGAGCAAACAAAAATAATAATAGTGTATTAATAATTGGTGCAGGATCAGCTGGAATATACGCAGGATATCTACTAAATAAACTTAACATTGATTTCAAAATATTAGAGGCAAGTTCAGTCCATGGAGGCAGAATATGTAAAATGGCTGGATTCACAGATTATGAAATTGATGGAGGTGCGCAATGGCTTCATGGCATGCATAATATTATCGGGGGTTTAGTCCAAAGAGAGAATATACATGTAACATTAGATGATACGCCCTATTCATATTATTTTGAGAATAAAGTGATTAAAGATCTTCCACTAAATCCTTTTATATTCGATGAGCAAGGATTAACTGATTTAACTTTTCAACAATATGCTGAAACAAAAGGATTTGATGAATCTTACAATAGTATCTTTGATGCTATTGCTGGCATTAATGGTGCTGATAAGGAAGAAATATCATCTTTTTGGAATTATTTAGAAGTATCAAAATCAAAGTCTGGCGAAGGAGATTTTAAATTCGAAAATACTTATTTTGATCTTATCGATAAGTTCTTTGTTCGTCCGATTGCTGATAAAATAACCTATAACGCAAATGTAAACTTCATTGATTTTTCAAATAAAGGTATTATAGTAAAAACTGAAAACGAGGCCGAATATATTGTTGATAAAGTGTTAGTCACGGTACCAATAACGATACTCAAAGCAAATATGATTCAATTTATACCTGCCTTGCCAAAGGAAAAAATTAAAGCTTTTTCAAAAATAGGTATGGGACCAGGTTTAAAGGTATTTCTCAAATTCAAGGAACGATTTTACCCAGATAATATCTTTGGAGGAAATACTTGTGCTGCATATTACAACGACAAAACGGGTAAAAAAACAAACGATCACATCTTGATTGCATTTATTATGGGAAAACAAGCAAAAGTACTATGTGAACTTAGTGATGAGTTGATTCTAAAATCATTATTGGTTGAGTTAGATAAAATGTTTCATGGTTTAGCTTCTCAAAACTATCTTGATTTTAGAGTTTTCAATTTTGCAAAAAAGCCATTTATTCGGGGAGCATATAGTTTTAGTACCCCTAAAATGGGCAAAGCAAGAGAAATTGCAGCAGAATCGATAAATAATAAATTATTTTTTGCAGGCGAGGCGATGAATGTAAACGGAAATCATCAAACCGTTCACGGTGCTTTAGAATCAAGTAAAATAGCTATTGAAGCCATGTTTTTTTAGAGTAAAGCTTCCCTCTGCAACTAAACCGTCCACTTTATGCTGACGATTTACAATTAGATATTTGTATCTGGGTCTATTAACATGTAGATATAATATTCAAGAGCTAAAATTGTTTTATGATCAAATGTTTGGTTATTCATATTAAATTTATTTTAAACCCGAATGATGTACAATTATTACTATTGCCATAGTGTCTAATTTACAATGTACTATGAGTTGTTTTATCATTTAATATTTTCGAGGTTGTAATATAGCATTGTCAAATCTTTTCCTTTCATATGCTCTCTTAGCAACATTCCAACCTTTAACTGCATCTTCTTTCTCGGTATGAGATATACAGCTTTTAATGTGTCGTATGGTTTATTACACCACCTTCAAAATTTTTCGCACCTATATCATAAATAGTTTTTTTTCATTAGACCCTACTAATTATAATTTTCAATTAAGAAGTCCTTTAGCTCATCAATATTTTTATATTTCGCATTAATGAGTGAGAAGGAAGGATAATTTGGATTAGTATTAAGCCTACTACACCAAGTGTGTGCTTCAATCATGAAAATTCCGTCCCAATATTCAAAACTCCCATCTTCTTCCTTATTTATTACAATAGCTGTAGCAACAGAGTTTAAATATTTTCCATTTAAACTTTCATAGTTTTTGTCAAGATCTAAATAGTTTTCAGAAAAATCATAATCTTCAATGAATATATTTGATTCCCATCTTAAGGGGAAATCTTCGTTTACATTAATTGGCGTGGGGTCTAAATTTGATATTAGGGAGTCAACTAGTTCAATTATTTCTTTTATTGATAATTTTGCTACCATATTTATATTTTTAAATCTTAATTGAATTAGGTATTAAATTACAAATAATTTTTGATATATCAACCCCTTTAATAACATTGTATAAGTATTGTTATTAAATGTTTCCCTTTTATTACTAGTGATTAAATTATATTTTTTTTAATCAATTTGAAGCTGCCGATTTTAGCGGAGATTATGAAGTAATACCAATTTAATTAGGGAGCATTTGTATTATTGAACTTTATTCCTTTCAAAATACTTATTTAATAACGGCACAGGGTCCGTATAAAAGGAGAGCCCGTTATTATTATCCTTATACCATTTTGGTAAAATTGTACCAATGGAGTAATGCAAATGCGATGGCGTATTTTTCGCATTGCCCGTATTCCCAACTGTACCAATAGGATCCCCATTATTTAAGATCTTCCCTAATCGCGTATCAGTGGTTTTTAAGTGTGCGTAATAATGCGTTTTAAAAGCAGGTCCTAAAACCACTACAACGTTGCCACCCAATGATAAAACCCCTGTATATATAACAATGCCTTTTGAAGCCGATATAACGGGCGTCCCTGACTTGGCAAAGATATCTACCCCTTTATGTTTATGCCCTACCCTAGGAGCCCCAAACCCGGTTTGAGCGTAACTAAGTCTGCTACTTCCTTTTACTGGGGAAATGAATTTCCAATCTGAATAGTTATAAACTACTAAGCTTGCGAGTAAGGCTATGAAAATGATAAGAAAGCATATTTTTTTATTCATAATTATTAATTATATTGATAATCAAGGTATTGAAAATTGTCAAACATATAACTAATGATAGCCGGTTGATTAAAATCCAGTTATTACAATAAGTGAATATTATATTAAGTTAACTACCAAGAACCCATTCTTCACCACCTTCAATATCAATAACTTGTTCAATAACAAAGTCTTCATATGCATGTCCATTTGTATCAGCTTTTAATTCATACATTTTTATAATTAAAATTGCAGAACGTCCATCATCGTCAGCTTCTGGATCTTCATTGTCAAATGTTTTGAATTTTTTTGTTACAAAGAATGAAAATGTGTCAGGATAGCCATTAATATTTATTTTATATTGATTTGCTTCAGAATTATTCTCTATATCATCTGATTTTAAATGCCATTCTTCTCCAGTTTCAATTTTAATAACATTATGTAAATGATAATAGCTTCCTAGCTTTTGGTTAAGAATCTTATTTCGTAATTCTACATCGTTAGGAAAATCTTGAAATTTTTGGCCTGTTGTAAATCTTATGCTAATTGGGTAATTTAGGATATTTATTGTATTTGTTGGAGTTATGTACCAATCTTCTAAGTATTCATTTACTGGAACTGCTTTTTCTACATGGTAATAAACCCTTTTTTCATCTGGATGTGTATCGTAAAATTTATCTAAGTTTTGATTTAAAACAAAATCTCTTATTTCCTCGGTTCTATCATACCCTAAGAAGACAACGGGAGTTAGAAAGGATAATTTCTGCGTGAAATTAATTGCAGTAATATTTTTATACGTATTTTTTTTGATTATTCTTTTTGCCATACTTTTTTATTTTAATTAAAGTTCGCTAATTCTTATATTCCTTTTTGCGCTAAAGCAAATCCTTCATAAAAATCTGTAACAGTTTCATATTTATAATCAATTACAAGATTATTGCCTTTATCAATAAATCCATATAAACTTTTTAATTTTACTCTAGATAGTCCATCTTGAAATTTATTTGCGTTTGTACATTTTCTTTCAATCACTACTTCGCCATCTAAATTGATAAAGTATACCTTATCTTTAATTTTATATTTTGCTAGTCCTTCATAAAAGAAGTCAATATCTTTAAATTTTGCTTCTATTACCTCGACTCCTTTTTTATTCATAAATCCCATTAAGCCGTCCTTTGTAAATCTGGCATATCCAGAAGTATCGAATTGGTCAATATGATTATATTGAAAAGTATTTAATGGATTACCTTTTTTGTCTATAAACACACTTGCGCCATTTTTAGTGACTGAAACTAAA
>Ga0209355_1002453_pt1 | contig 10330 bp, 8 predicted proteins | sample LauGreSBDMM110SN_3_FD_187563 | JGI IMG/M metagenome (GOLD analysis project Ga0209355, IMG submission 187563) | Freshwater lake microbial communities from Lake Michigan, USA - Sp13.BD.MM110.SN (SPAdes) (version 2) | ecosystem: Environmental > Aquatic > Freshwater > Lake | place: Lake Michigan, USA...
GCTCCGGGGCGCGCCGACAGGCTCCAGACGTCGCGCGCGATCCTGACGACCCAGCGCGCCAAGCGCTCCTTCGTGACCTTCGCCGAGATCCATTGGCTCCCGACACCCCACTCCAGCGCCATTCGGCTTATCCCTTCCGCATTGAATAGGTGCATGAGCACGTTGGACAGCTCCGCGACGCCGTTTTTGGACCCGCACGGATCGTCGCGGTCCCAGTAACCCGCGCACATTACATAGACGTCGTGGGTGCTCTCAAGCTTGCTCGGCGCCCAGTTGAACACGATCTCGGCGTTCGGATTGCCGTCCCTTAGCTGCGCGGCGTGCGTGCAGCACGCCGCGCGAGGCGCGCCGCGGCGGGCGCTAGGCCTGCCGCAAAGCGCGCCGTTGCCGCGCGCCGCGAAGCAAAGACATCGCCCGCCGCCGCCGCCGCCGCCGCCGCCGCTGCCGATGCCGATGCCGACGGGCCCGGCGATAGCCGTCATGTCTGCCCGGTTTTTAAGAATAAGATAATAAACCGCGCGAGCGACTTTCTTACTCTTAGCGGATCTTCTTTATATCCCGCGCGGCGCGCGGCGCGCTCCCTCGGGATATAAGGCTACTGCGCGAGGTATGTCAGGCACGTACGTTTGTAGAGCTCGCCGACTTCGGATGTTACGTTCAATTTTTCCGAGTCGCCCAGCTCTGCCGCAGCGGCCGCAGCGGCCCGCGCTTCGGCCCGCGCAGCGGCCAGTGCCGCGGCAGCTCCGCACGCGAGCGACGCCCGAAGCCGAGTTTCTCGTCAACCAGTCGGCGATCATCGGCCAGGGCATCGTGTACTTCACGCTGTTTTACACGACGGCGAACTGGTGGTACTACCGACGCGCGCGCGAAGACGCCGAGCGCGCCGACAAGAACCGCAAAAAATAAGTAGGAGACCCTATCGTAGGGCCGGGCCGGGCATCGTTGAAAACGGAGCGATTTCGCGATTGGGCGCGCGGCGCGTGGGCCCGCGCGTGGCCGCCGAGGCTGCACCCGGCGCCGCGCGCGGCGGCGCAGCTCGCGAACCGCGCGATTTTGCTGCGCCGCGCGCGAGAGAGCGACGCGGCGGACTCTCTCGCGAACCTGATCGCGTGCCTGGAGGCCGCCGAGGCCGCGATGGCCGCCGCCGCGCGCGGCTCGCCTCTTCTGCCGAGCATCCCGGAAGAAGAGGAGTATTCGTGCGAACGCGTCTCGGCTATGGCGAAGTAGCTTACGGCTCTTCCGCCGCCGGCTTGTCCGCCGCAGCTGCCGCTGTCGCCGTCGCCGTCGCTGCCGGCTCGTCCTTTACTTTTTGCAATGCCGCCGTCAAGCCCTTGTAAGCATCGTTGAAAGCGCTCACCGCGGCGTCGCTGTCAGAGGTCGTGCTCGCATCGTTCCCGCGCGCGTAGTTCGCGAGCAACCTCGCGAGCGTAGGCTCATTAAAGATCTCCGAGAGGATGCCGCTCGCGGCGCTCGCGCATTTCGTCGCGATCTCCTCGTCACCGACGCCGAAAACATCAAGCCCTTTCTCGTCAAGAAGGTTTATTTGGGTCCCGCGAACCTCCCCGACGGTCCCCGCCAGCGCGGCGATGCAGATCTTCCAGGCTCCGATCAGGTTGCTCGCGACGAGAGCGCACTTCTCGCCGCGGCTTCCAACGAAACCCTTGGTAAGCTTAGCGATCACGGCATCGGCACCCTCGCCGGCCAGAAGATCCACCGAGAACGTTAAATCCGACATCTCTGTCGCCGCCTCGGCACGCTCGCGCGTCGTCTATAACATACCCCCAAATTTATGAGCTAACGATAGAGGCGCCCGGCGGTCCGGTCGCGATCCGCTCGCTTCGCTATGGACACCGCCGATGTCGCGACGGAGCCGGCGGACGATGCAGCGCGCGTCCCGGTCGTGGTAAGCATTCCGGGTCCCGGCGGCACCGAGCCTGGCACAGTGAACGAGATAGCTGTCCTAGATTTCATCAAGAAGAAGCCGGTGCACACGGGCGAGCGCGCGCTGACCGCGCTGACGAGCATCTTCGCCTTCTTGGCAAAGATGATGGGGACCGCGACGGACACCGCGACGGATACCGCGGAGGCGCCGACCGAGCCGCTCTCGTTTAACCTTGAGGACGAAGACCCCGACTTCGCCGGAATGGACGCCGACGGCTTCTTCCGTGTCTTCTCGTTGCTCTCGGCCTTTGCCGTCAAGATACACGAGGACTACGCCGAAGACCTAGCGGCGCGCTATGGGGCGAACCCGGATCTGCAGGTAGAAGCGGCCGTTCGCGCCGTTCGCGCACCGAGCGGCGCCGACCCAGGCGGCATCGCGTGGAACAGCGCTTATAGCCTTAAGAAGGAAGCCGAGCGGGCGCGCGCGGCCGCGGCGGCCGAGGCCGAAGCCGCGGAACTCGCTGACGCAGCCGCCAAAGCCGCCGCTGCCGCCGAGGCCGCCGCCAAATCCGAAAGCGCCGCCGCAGCGGCTGCAGCCGCCGAGACAGCCGCTGCCGCCGAGGCCGCCGCCGATAAGGCCGCCGCCGATCGGGCCGCTGCCGTAGCTGTCGCCGAATCCGAACGCGCCGCTGAAGTCAAGAGAGCTGCCGAAGCCGAAGAAGCTGCAGCTGCCGCGGAGACAGCCGCGAAGTTTGCCGCTGAACAGGAAGCCCTTCGGATCCAGAGAGAAGAGAAATCCAGAGAAGACTCTGATCGCCTAGCCGCTGCCAGTATACTCTCCCAGCTAAACGACCTCGTCGGTTCCCTGCGCACCGAATATGCCTCTATATTGGGCTTCAATTACCTGCGCTCCGAGCCGCCGCTAAAAGCGCTCCAAGTCACGCTCGGCGCGACCGCGACCGATCCCCCAGAGACGATTTTCTCGCGACTGGACCCCGCGATACCAGTCGGACCTCCGCTGACCGCTGAGAGCTTCGGGAACACGCCGACTGAACAGAAGGAGTCGCTGAAGACCGCTCTCTTCAGCGTGAAGGAAGCGGGGGTCTATTTGTCAGTATACAAGAAGCTCCACGCGCTCTTTGAGGAAATCTACGCTGCTTACCCGGACGCTCCTGCGGATACCCCGGCTCCCCCCGCTCTCCCTGTCCCTAAGTGGCAAGACCTTGCGACGGTCGGCGAAGTGTTTGTTAAGATCGTCGGAAAGTTTACCGATGACATCTCTGACATCCGAGACGAACGCCTGAAGTGCGCAGAGAACCCGCACCTTGCCGCCGTATGCGACCTTATGGCCAAACGCATAAAAAAATACGCTGACATCGTGGGAGCGCTCAAGCCCGAGCCCGAGCCCAAGCCCGAGCCCAAGCCCGAGCCCAAGCCCGAGCATCTTTTGGATGTCAGCGGAGAGATCGGCTCGCGGGGTATCCCCGACGTCGGCGCCGATGATCCCGCCGAGCGCGTCGGCGAGTTCATCGCATCGCACCGCAACTTCATGGACAGCCTGTTCCCGGTGCGCACCGTCGTGAACTTCCGCGCTGACTTCGCTTCGCCCGAGGACACCGCGGCCGCGAAGAAGAATATGCACGATATGATCGTTGACCTCGCAACCGATGACAATCTCAGCAAGTTTGCCGTGGCGGACCATAAAGAGACGCAGTTCCTGTCAATCAAGGACGCATCCGATAAGAGCGTGAAATATGGCCCGTTCTTCCGCGTCATCACCGACAGCTCCGGCTTGAACGTATCCAAGGACATTGACAGCATGTTCGCTCACTACGAAGCCAAGGGCGGCGCCGCCCCGAAGCACTACATGTACTCGGGTTTCGGCTACTCGGGCTCCGGCAAAACGTACGCTCTCCTGAAGAACACGAAAGGGACCTCGGTGCTGCACCAGATCGCCGAAGCGATCCAGAAAGCGAACAATACGCGTCCCGACGGTAAGAAGTACGAGGTCAATTGCTATGCGTACGACTACTACGGCGAGATTGCCGATCCCGGCTGCTTGAAAATACCGAGCGATCCCGGTAAACCTCGCGAGCCGAGTAAGTCGTACCTGATGGATCGCAACAAGATTAGTGTAGAAGAGCTCACGTTCTTTAAGGTTAGCAAGTCTGGCGACGTAGTAGTGTGCAATCCGGATGTGAAAGACCTCAAAAACCCTACAGATTCTCGTAAGATTTTGGACGTCGCCGGCAAGAACGTGATGACGCTCACAAAACTCAACGAGATATACGACAAGAAGGACGCTGTTGATACGATGGGTGAGCTAACAAAGACGATCACTGACTACCGAGCGCGCACGGACTTCGCGACTCTTCCGGGTCCCAGTGCTACGGGCGGAGGTAACCCCCCTGTCAAATTTCCTCCGCTAAATCGCAATGGCGCGCCCCAGGTCCCTGCCACGCCTGAACAGAAACCCGATGAAGTGCCCGTGCTTATACCGCAGAAGTACCACATCCGCGCGACGCCGAACAACGACGAGAGCAGCCGATCGCACTTCTTCATAGATATGTACATCACCGACGGCACTGCTCTCGTCGGGCGCGCGACCGTATTGGACATGGCCGGAAGCGAGAAGGTCGGCACGATCCAGGATGACTACTTCACGCTCGTCGCGATAGACGCGAAGGAAGCCGTCTCAACGAATCGTAAGCTCACAGAAACAATCAGGTCGTTCATCGTTTCTAAGTTAGACAACGAGATCCGCATCAGGTCGTTCAGCAAGCTCCGTAGCGAGCCTTGGCTCGCTCTGCGCGACTCGTTCTTGCGCCTCGGGCGCGAGGAGCAGTCTTACGACGATTTGTTGGAACTCGTGCTGCTCAACAACGCCTACAGCTACGCTCAGGTCGCGCTGCAGTACAAGAAGGTGTATGACGTGTACGCGGAAAACGTGAAACGGATGTATGGACAGACGCTCGCGCAGATTGAGAGCTTCCGGCAATCGGGAACCCTTTCCGATTACGAGAGGGCAGCAGCGTACCTGAAGACCTTTTACGACGATTACGCGAGTCTCTACAGGGCCGAGGTCGCCGTGGCGACCTCTCTTCAGAGCGACTCGCTCTACGCCAAGTACATCGCGCGCCGCGGCGGCGAAATCGCGAAGGCCGAACTCGCCACCGCAGCGGACCTCTTGAGCGCGCCCGACCAGAGCGCCGCGGTGCTCGCCAAGATCGCGCGCTTCAACAGCATCAAAGCGAAGTACCATTGCCCTCTTCGCTACCAGGGTAACTTCATCAACGCCTCTCTTCACTGGCTGAAGCTGTACGTGAGTCACCTGGCCAACGGGGGCACGCAGGATCCTGGACAACTTTCAGACACGTTCACCAACACTCTGATAGACAATAACCTGCAAGGAGATACCACGAAGTTTGATAGGAAGTTCATTCTCATGACGAACATCCGACTGGACTTCGGCGACGGTCTCACTGACCAAGCGCGCCGCAATAACTACCGAGACGCCGCGACGCTCTCGCTACAGTTCGCCCACTGCATAAATCCGTTCGCGTCCAAGTCGTCCGAGTACTTTGACTGCAACGCGGAGGAGCCTCCATTGCCGTCCGTTGTCGCGGCCGCTAAAGCTGCCGCTGCCGCTGAAGCTGCCGCTGCCGCGGAAGCTGCCGCTGCCGCTGAAGCTGCCGCTGCCGCGAAAGCTGCCGCCGCCGCGAAAGCTGCCGCGAAAGCTGCCGCTGCCGCTGAAGCTAAAGCTGCCGCTGAAGCTAAAGCTGCCGCTGCCGCTCAAGCTGCAAAGGTCTCTCGCTCTAAAAAGCTCTCTGCGATCACCGAGGCGAAGCTCTCTACGCAGACAGCTGCTGTCACGCCGAGAGCTCGGGCCGCAGCTTCTGCGGCTGCTGCAGCTGAAAACAGAAAGGCAAATAATCTTAAACAGAGCCAGGCCGCTAGCGACGCCGATAAGAAGCGCGTAAAGGAGGTCCGTGGCGCGGAAACGGAAGCCGCAGGAAATGCAGCGCGCGCCGCGATAGCGCAGAAGCCCGGCACAGCGCCGCCGCGCTTCCGCCGCCGCGCCGGCGGTGCCTACGATCCCACTGCCGAGACCTCGCTCGCGCACGTGCAGGCGCTCGGCCTCGTCGTGCTCTTCGCGCTCAGCATCGGCCTCGCCGAGCGCACGACGTCGCCGACGCGCGAGCGCACGCGCCCCGGGTCGGCGCCGCATCCCGCCGTCGTGCGCGCCGGCTTCACGGTCGCCTTCCTGATCTTCTACACGCTCACTACTCTCGTCTGGGCGGCCCTCGGCGTCGCGAGCTTCGGCGCGTACATTACTCACCTGTTCTTCTTCTACACTCTCGTCGGCACCTTCACCGGTGTCCTGTTCAAAAAGAAGTCGCCCGCCGGCAGCATCCTCGCGGCGTTTGTGCTGTCGCTCACGGCGTTCTTCGCTGACGCTTAGCGGCGTTAGCACAGCACCGCGCTCAGCGTTGTTTTTGTCTTGGTCTCGTACGCTTCCGGGTCCAGCCCGCGCGCGGCCACTTCCAGCTTCCTCGCGTCGCTCCAGATCAGCAGCGGCCAGAGGTACATGAACGCGACCCCGCCCAGCGCCGTCATCGCCGCGCGCTCGGACAGCAGCGGCCCGCGCGCTTGCAATGTGCCCTGCGTCTCATCGCCGCGCGCCGGACGATGCGACCATATCTCAACGTCGCCGCTGCGCACGCCCGAGCGCACCGCGCCCGCCGCGAATCCCGCGGTCAAAATCGGCCGCTCGCGCAGGAACGCGCCCGCCCTCCCGAAGAACCCTTTCGCGCCCGTCATCGTCGCCGCGGCTTTCGCTGCTTGCGAGAGCTATCGTGTTCGCTCTTCGCTAGGCGCCTTTATATCCCGCCGGTTAGTGTAGATACACTCGGCGAATTGCAGCGCCTTGCAGCGCAGCGCAGCGAACGCACCGCCATGTTGGGCGCGTACTATCTGATCGCCGGCGTCGCGCTCGCCGTTTCGGGCGCGCTTCTATGGTGGAAATCGGACGAGCTCATGAGCCCGCGCGTTTTCGCGAGCATCTTCCTCGTCTTGCTCAGCGCAGCGACAATCGTAGCGGGCCTTGAACGCCTGCTGCACCTGTTTAAAAATGATCTAACGCCGACTCCCCGAGCAGCCAGCTGGCGCGAGTGGTTCTTTATCCTAGGTCTCATCTTCATCGGCTCCGTGTCCTACACGGTCGCCGCCTACTATCACCTCAAACTGGAGGGCTGGTCGTTCATGAAGGCCTTTGCCATCGCGGTGCCGCTCATCCTCATAGAGTACCAGTTCAGCATCCGCGGCAACTACCACGCGAAGAACGTGCTCAACATGAACGCCGTCCAGATCACGCTGATCACGATGTCCTTCTACTTCGTCAACGCGTGGGTGCTCAACTACTTCTTCCTGAAGGCGAAGGTCGTCTGGTGGCGCGAGCTGCTCGCGTTCGCGTGCATCGTGCTCGCGTTCGCGCTGACGACGAGCATCCGCTAAGCGCCCTCCGCTATACGCTGAGCGACCTCACGCGCGCTCCGGCGATGTTCGCGAGCGCCGACAAGCTCACTGAGCCTGCCGAGCCGGCGGCACCCGCGCTGCGGTCGGCCGGCCGGAACTTGCCCTTCAGCATACTGAGCAGTTCCTTCGCCGTGTGGCGCTGGTTCGGGTTCGGGTGAAGGCAGTGCTTGATGAACTCAACGATCTCGGGCGTCAGAGCCGACGGGATGATGTACGTGCCTTCCAGGATCGCGCCGGCGATGCCGCTCTCCGTCGGCATGTGGAAAGGCGACACGCCGATGAGGCACTCGTACACGAGCACGCCGACCGACCAGATGTCCAGCTTCTCCGAGAACAGGTGCGTCTTCTTCTTGAGTATCTCCGGAGCCATGTACTCCAGCGTGCCGACGTACGACTTCGGGCGCTCGTCGTAGCTGTTGATGGAGAAGCCGAAGTCGCACAGCTTCACCGAGCCGTCCGCGACGACGAGTATGTTCTCGGGCTTGACGTCTCGGTGGATGATGCCTTGCTGGTGCAGGTAGCTGAGAGCCTTCAGCAGCGGCGTCAGCACCCGCGCGCGGAAGTCGGGCAGCGACATCGTGCCGCCGTACTTGCGCTTGATGTAGTTCAGAAGGTCGCCCTTCTCGGCGTGCTCCATGACGATGTAGAACGCCTGGCGGTCCTCAAAGCTCGCGTAGAACCGCAGGATGCTCGGGTGGTTGAGTCCCGAGTGGATGTTCATCTCTCGGCGGAACCGGTGCTCCTCGTCGCTGTGCAGGCGCGTCTTCATGCAGACCTTGACGACGCAGTATATTCCCGAAGGGATATGCACGGCGTCAAAGACCGTGGAGGCGCAGCCGTGGCCGATCGCGCGCAGCAGGCGAAAGTCGGCGAGGTGGAGCTCCTCGGCCGAGAGTCCGCGCGGGCAGTTCACGCCGTACATCATTAGGCCGCCGCGCAGCGCCCGCTCGTTCCCGCCGATGCCGAGCCAAAGCCGGCCGAGCCCGTGGCCGCGCCCGTGGCCGCGCCCGCCGCCGCTGCGGCCTCCGACGCGCGGCGCGCTTCCCGCCGAGCTCGCGCTCATCTTCGCTATCGCCATGACCCCAGTCCGGCCGCCGCCGCTGCCGCCGCCGCTGCCGACCGGTTTCCGCTCTCCCGGCTTCCCCCCGCAAAGATGTTCGCTGATCCAGCGGAACATGCGGCGCAATGCGTTGCGCTGCGATGCCTCGCCGCTCCTTACTCTAGCACACAGACCCTTCCCGATGCAGCTACCTTATATGCCGAAAATCACTCTATCGGATACCAGACGGGCGGTCCGCCGAATCCGCGCATGATCGCGATGTGCGACGACACTTTCAGCATGCACCGCGCGACGTAAGAGTGAAGGCCGCCTTCCCCGCGGCCGCCGGCCCGCATTTCGCACACCCAAATGCCCATCGCCGCGCCCTGGCAAGCGCACCACGCGAGCCTGTAGACCGCGCAATCCGTGTTTACCATGTACCACCAGCCGACGCCGAACGTCGCGAAGCCGACGCCGATGTCAAATCTCTCGGGCGCCGCGGCGAGCGCGGCGAGCTCCAGAATCCAGACGCTGCGCATGCCGTCCAACCCACAAAAAGAAGCGTAGTACGCCGCGGCCACGTAGCAGTACGCGAGCTGGACGCGGACGTCTAGCGGCGCCCACATGGCCGCGCTCGCTCGCTCCCGCGTTCCGCGTTCGCTCCGCGCTCCGCGCTGCTTGCTAGCGCATCGCCGCGGCGCCTTAAGCCGTCACGGTCGCCGCGCCGACGGAAACTTCCGCCGTTCCCGCCCCTCCGCATCCCGCCGCCGCCTTCCGCTCGCCCTTCGTCGCGCGCCGCGCGTTCTGCACGCAGCGCGCGTAGTACTCCTGGTTGTCCATGAAGCGCAGCACCATCTCCTGGAAGTCCCAAGTGTTCACCGAGGGCTCCTTCCCGTTCGCGACGAGGAAGCAGTTGATCTCTTTCACGATGGGCCAGCTGTCAAAGATGTTGTACCGCGAGTCCGCGCGCATGCGCTCGTAAGCGACCACGACGTGCGGATCGGACTCTATGAAGCGAGAAGAGAACATGGCGGAAGGGCGGACGACCGGCGGACTGGCGGACCGGTGGACCGGCGGAAGGAGCGGGGGACGGGTAGCTTCGCCTTGCTAACGACGTTCCCTACCCAAAAGGGTCATTTTTGCCTCAAAGGAGCACATCGGCCCTACGCGGTTCCCAAAAGAACCCGCCCGTCTCCCCGTCGCCGCGCCGCCGTCACGCGCTTAGCGCCTTCAGCGCTTCGGCCGCGATCAGCTCCGGGCTGGTCGGCGCGCACTCGCCGATCTCGCCCGAGCCGCTCACGAGGTGCTGGTAGATGCGCTGGCACAGCACGTTGCGCGCGTACGCTTCGGCCGCCTGCGCAGCGCGCTCGTGCGCGAGAGCGATCGCGACGGCCTTCTGCTGAGCTGCGACGATGTGCCTGTTGGCCTCGGCGATCGTCACGAGCTCGCTCGCGGTCTCGGCGGTCTGCATGTCCGCGTCGGCGCCGCCGCCGCCGGCGTACTTGAGCGCGCCGCACGCGACGAGCGCCTCAATCGTGTCGGCGGCGCGCTCAACCTCCGAGAGGTCCGCGAACCGCGCGCGCTCGGCGAGCTCCACGATGCGCCGGCGCTTCGCGGTCGCGCCGGCGGAGAGCTGAGCGCGCGCCGCGGGCGGCGGCGAGACCGAGCGCGGCGTGTTCGGCGCCGCGAGCGACGGCAGGCGCGCGATCGGCGGCACAGCGACCGGCACCGCGATCATCGCAGGGATCGCCGCGACGCTCTTGCCGCCGCGCATGCTCATCCACATGCGGAACTCCGCCGGAACGGCGCCGCAGATCCACGACTCGTCGCTCATGAGGTCGTAGCGGCTCGCGATCGCGTCCACCGGCTCGTCGG
>Ga0209355_1002461_pt1 | contig 10315 bp, 10 predicted proteins | sample LauGreSBDMM110SN_3_FD_187563 | JGI IMG/M metagenome (GOLD analysis project Ga0209355, IMG submission 187563) | Freshwater lake microbial communities from Lake Michigan, USA - Sp13.BD.MM110.SN (SPAdes) (version 2) | ecosystem: Environmental > Aquatic > Freshwater > Lake | place: Lake Michigan...
CCAGCCCTCTAAGAAATAAAAAATTGTCGAATCCTTATTATCTACGTGTAAATTATAAAAAAGATTTCCCTCTTCTTTTGAGGTGAATTCAACCATTTCCAGAAGACGCCCCTTCAGCTCTTCTAACTTTTCTTCTTTCGCCTGAAAGCGGGCACACATGATTATTTCTTGGTTAGACATTAATAAGCTCAATTCACGATATGTGGACGTAGTGTTTTATAGGCGATTTGCAAACCAACTTTGATCTTTTCCTCGGTTCCACCCCATAATGGATCTTCGTGTTCAACGGATAATGTTCCCTTGAAGCCACCTTCATACATAACATCAATTAGTCTGCGCCAATCAACATCACCCAAACCTGGAACTCGGTAACGCCACCAGCCAACATCCCAAGGATTTTCTCGGAGTACAGACTTTCCTGGGTATCCATAGAAATTTCTTTGAGATGCATTCACCTGAATATCTTTCGCTTGTGCATGAGGAATACGATCTATATACGGCTTGACCGCTTCAATTGGATCAATACCCATCCATACTAGGTGTGACGGGTCATAATTTAAATATAAACCAAGGTTAAACATCCACTCCCAAAGTTCTGGTGAGTACGCCAAGTTGCCGGGATATCCATCTGGATGCCAGCCCTCCATTACACAATTCTCAATTATTATTTTCACACCTTTGGAATCCGCGTGCCTTACCAGCGGTGCAAAAACATCTTTTGCCATCGCCAAATTTTCACGCACTGGCTTGTTCCAATCTCGCCCAACAAATGTGCCAACTGTTTCAACTCCTAAAGCTGCTGCAGTATCAATACACTTTATCAAGTGCGAATTAATAGCATCGCGCGACTTTTGCTCTGGATGTAAATTATTATCATAGAAAGCTAATGACGATAAAGTCAGATTTCTGCTTTTAAAAATACTTTTTACCGAGGTCAGATAATCTGTGTCTGTAGACTCCGCATTTATATGCGTTGCAATAAAGGGTCTTTCGCCCAAATCTGGCCAAGCAGCAACCTCTAAGGATTCAAATCCTTCTTGAACTGCAAAATCAGCTATTTGTTCCAATGTTAGTTTTGGCAAACAGGCTGTTAAGAATCCAAGTTTCATTTTATCTCCACCCAATTTCCAGATTTCGCAGAACTTAAAACTGCTTCAGTCAACTTGGCAGCTCTCAGGCCATCATTAAAATTCGGAAGGCCATCAATAACTGCTCCGCCGATTGTCCGATAGGTGTCACTCACAAAGGAATTAAAGCAGTCCTGATAACCCTGTGGGTGCCCTGCTGGAAGAATTGAATAAGACTTCGCACTTGCTGACTCTTCGGCCACTCCCCGCATTACGATTTGATTGGAGGCAAGCCCCCCGATCCACAAGGAATCGGGCGCTTCCTGATCGAAGACAAAACTCTCACTTGGGCTTTCAAAAGAAAACCACAATTTGTTCTTTCGGCCGGCAGATACTTGGCTCAGGACTAATGACCCTTGTGCACCTTTGTCTGTTCTAAAGATCATTGTTGCGCCGTCTTCGGTATCTATCTCGATCTTGTCACCACGGTTTTGAAAGACTTTCATTAATTGCGCGTTGATATGTGTAATTCGATGACCCGTGACAAATTCTAGAAGATCACACCAGTGAACTCCTATGTCCCCAAATGCACGCGAAGGACCACCAATACTTGAATCTAAACGCCAGTTGATAGTTGTTTCACGGGAGAGCCAGTCTTGTAGGTAATAACCATGAAATAAATTTAAGGGCTCCTTCAAATGCGCAACTCTCGAGCGAGCTTCCCGCACTGATGGGTGATATCGATAGATAAATGGAACTGTCGCTACTACCTCTTTTGATTGTGCTAAGTCACTCAGGTGTTGGGCTTCTACTACCGAAGTTGCCAAGGGTTTTTCACAAATAACGTGTTTACCCGCCTTAATTACCTGCTCCGCCAATTCAGCGTGGAAAACATTTGGGGTACATATGTGAATCACGTCGATATCGTCGTCACTCAGCATCTCTTCAATAGTGAGAGCCTTGGCTATACCCATTTTCAGAGCTGCGGCTTTAGCTTCTTCTATGGTCTTCGCTGCTATCGCGGTTACTAAACCACCAGCAGCACGAATAGCACGAACATGTACTTCGCCAATAAAGCCAAAGCCAATTACACCTGCATTTATCACTAATTGTGGAGTGAATATGACTTCTTCGCGTGAAAATGTAGTTGTCATTTTATTTCTTCTTCGCTAACGCAACCGCAAGAATAATAATTAATCCTCGGACAATTTGTTGTTGGCTCACTGGTAGGCCTGCAAGAATCAAGCCGTTATTGATTAAGCCAACCAATAAGGCCCCAAAGAATGTACCAATTATTCTTCCACTTCCACCAAAGAGACTCGTTCCACCTAAAATAACGGCAGCAATTGCGGAAAGTTCATCACCTGCACCCCACTCGTATCGACCTGTTTGCAAGCGTCCTGCATACAAAAGTCCGGCAATCGAAGCGACAACAGATGAAATCAACATCACTTTGAACTTTACGTTCTTAGTATTTATGCCATTGAACTCTGCGGCATCACGATTTCCGCCTGTAGCTAGAACGCGTCGTCCAAATGTAGTTTTAGTCAGCGTTATCCAACCAATTAATACCGCAGTGAAGCTCCAAAGTAATAACCCAGGAAACCAACCAATTGTTCCTGAACCAAAAATTGCATTAAATGTGTCATTCAAGATTGGGATCGGATAATAATTTGTAACTAAAGCTGCAAATCCAATAGCAACACCTTGCATACCAAGTGTTACCAAGAAACTAGGAATTCCAACATGTGCTACTAAGAGTCCATTGAGAGATCCAACTACAAATCCAATGGCCAGTCCCCCGAGAATTCCCGGAATTAATCCGTGGTCTCGCAACATAAGCGCGCCAACCACGCTGGCGAGACCAGCTACGCCACCAATGGATAGATCTATCTCAGCAGCAGAAATAACAAAAGTCATGGCTACAGCCATCACAGTGATTGTTGCAGTCTGGCGGAAAATATTGAGTAAGTTATTTGATTGTAAAAATCCGTCGTCATGCAGTAGCAACGCGAAAAGTAAGAAAATTGCAGCAAACATCCAATAAATCAATGTCGCACGTATATCGATTTTCTTGAGACTAGATAGAATCATATTTTTATCCCTTGAACGATCATTTGTAGATGGTCTTCATCTCTGACATCTTTTCGGTCTAATTCTTCTGCAATCTCGCCTTTTCTTATCACGAGAATTCGATCACAAACCCCAAGAAGCTCAGGTAGTTCTGAAGAAATGAGAATCACAGATTTGCCTTCAGCTGCAATGGCACGCACCAATTTCATAATTTCAACTTTTGTTCCAATATCTACCCCGACTGTTGGTTCATCCATAAGAACGATCTTTGGATTAGTAGCCATCCACTTTGCAATAACCACTTTTTGTTGATTTCCTCCGGATAGCAAGCGAACTTCCCTGTTTGCTTCTGGCGGCCTCACTTCGAAATTAGTGATTGAATCTTGAACTACGTTATTAATCTTAGAAAAACTAAGGAAATTCAGATGTGAAAGTGAAGACAAATTTGCGGCCAAGATGTTTTGCTTCACAGAATGCTCCATCACAAGGCCTTGGCGGCGACGATCCTCTGGAATAAAGGCAAATCCCTTCGCGATAGCCTCACGCGGATTCTTAATCACTACATCCTTGCCATCAATCTTTACCGATCCACCATCTTTCTTGTCTAACCCGAATATGGCCCTCACGAGTTCGGTACGACCACTACCCATCAGGCCAGCCAAGCCTAAAATTTCCCCTGGGTAAAGCTTAAAAGAAACGTTGTTCACACGATTGCCGACTTGGATTCCAATAGCTTCAAATATTGGAGTAGTGGAACGCTCGATTGACTTACCCTCATGGGAAAGCATTTCGACGTCTTTACGTCCCGTTATATGAGCAATAATTTCTTGTGGCGAAATCTCTGACAGCAACGAAACTGCGATCTTTTTTCCATCTCGCAAAATAGTAATACGATCACATATTCGGTAAATTTCATCCATCCGGTGGCTTATATACACAATCGAAACTCCGCGCGCAGTTAACTGTTTTAAAACCTTAAATAGCGCATCTACTTCTTCCTTCGCCAGCGATGCTGTCGGTTCATCCAAGATTAGAATCTTGGCATCACCTGCAATTGCTTTCGCAATCTCGGTAAGCTGCTGAAATGCACGACCTAAAGTTGAAACTTTTGCAGTTACATCTATATCAAGCCCGAGCTCTTCCATAACAAGTTTTGATTTTCTAATCGTTTCTTTTTCGTCAAAGAATCGAAGCTTATTTTTGTGTTCACGATCCAAGAATATATTTTGAGCAACAGATAATTCTGGAACCAGCGAGAACTCTTGGAAAACCATTCCTATCCCATAACTTCGAGCATCTTGAAAAGAATGAATTGATGCTTTATCGCCAGCGATTTGAATTTCTCCAGAATCTAATGTGTAGACACCCTGAAGGATTTTCATCAGCGTTGACTTACCAGCACCATTTTCTCCGGCCAGAGCGTGAATTTCTCCGGGAGTAACACTAAAGCTGACACTGTCTAGCACTTTAACGCCGAAGAATGATTTAGAAATATCAATCATCTCTACGACATTAAAGTTACTAGACATTGTCAGTCCCCCTTTTCTAAATTACTTGACCAGCTGGACGGAAGTCCATGATCTAGATTGTGCAGAAGCAGCCATAGCATCAGCAATTAGATTGATCTGATAACCGTCTTTAAAGTTCGGACTAACTTCTCCGCCCTCCATGATTGCCTTAACGAAATCATAAGTTTCAATTATCTTCGTTTCTCCATAACCAATTCCGAGTGCTGGGATTGGCCACAGGCCTTCACCATATGGGTGGGCCGGTCCTGTGTACACAGTACGGAATCCCTTGCGATCGGCTTGATCATTTGCAAATGCGACTTGAAGTTCATCTCTGCGCTCATAGTTGAAATAGATAGAACCGATAGTTCCATGGATTTCAAAGGTAAGGAAATTGTTTCGCCCATGAGCATTTCGAGTAGCTTCCAGTGAACCGATTGCTCCATTCTGGAATTCCAAAAGCGATAAAACTTCATCATCTACATCAACTTCGCCACGTGGCGCAGTTGAGTCTTTCGTGCTCGCACCGAGCTTATCGACTCCACCTGCTTGGAGAGGACGCGTCTTCACCCACGTTTTTAATTGGGTATTTACCTGAGTGATTTCACCACAAAGGAAACGCGCCATGTCTACGACGTGAGTTCCGATATCACCTAGTGAACCAGAACCCGCAATACTCTTCTGAAATCTCCATGAAAGCGGACCATCTGGGTCAGCAGACCAATCTTGAAGATATGTTCCTCGAAAATTCAGAATATCTCCAATTGCTCCTTCTTCAATATATTTCTTCGCAAGTGCAACTGCCGGAGTTCGGCGATAGTTGAATGCAACCATATGAACGATGCCAGCATTCTTTACCGCGTCGTACATAGTCTTTGCTTCATCACCACTTCGAGCAAGTGGCTTTTCACTGATGATGTGTTTTCCTGCCGCAGCAGCAGCAATTGCTATCTCAGCATGCAAGTGATTTGGTGTTGCAATATCAATAATGTCAATTTCTGGATCTTCTACGACTGATCGCCAGTCGGAAGTACTCTTTTCAAAACCAAATCGTTGTGCAGCCTCTGCAGCAATGGAATCACTTACGTCAACAATAGTTTTACGAACTGGAATTGCTGGAGCCGGCCAAAAAAACATCGGCATGGCCACATATGCAAGTGAGTGCGCTTTGCCCATAAAGCCTGCGCCAATTAGACCGACATTTAACTTTTTCATTTTCGCTTCCTTAAATTTAAGTTTTGGTACCACCTCGGGCTTTTAAACCCGAGGTGGCATTTCCTAATGTGCCCCCCTTAGGGACGTTATTCAATTACTTCTTGAAAGAAGCCTTTAGATCAGCTGGTGCTGGTGCACTATAAACAGTCTGCCAAGCCTTCAATACTCCGGCGTGGTCAACTGCTAGCGCTGGCATTGCAATGTATGCAGGTGCCTTCTTGCCTAGAAGGGCGTATGCGGCAAGGTTCGCCTCAGTTACACCAGCATCGAATGGACGCTGTGCTCCGAGACCGATAACTGGCCCCTTCTTTGCAAGATTGATCGCAACGTTTGCTCCAAGATCCTGTGTTGCAATCTTTGTAGTTGTGTTTCCTGCATCGCGAAGCGCGGCTAGAACACCTTCAGCTGGTGTATCCCAAACAGCCCAAATTGCACTGATCTTTGGATTCTTAGTAAGGATTGCTGTTGCAGCCTTTTGTGCATCTCCTGCAAAGTCTGGTCCAGAAATTCCTTGTTCATCAACAATCTTGATGCCAGGGAACTTCTTAGTGATAGTTTCTTTGAACCCGTTCCAGCGTTGCTTGGTTACCCAGAAATCTGCAGCGTGGTAAATAAGCGCGATTGTTCCCTTGCCATTTAGTTCACGTCCCAAGAGATATGCAGATGCAGCACCGTTCGCATAATTATCAGCAGAAACTACTGAAACATAGTCCTTGCCAACTGTTAATCCAGCTGCTGTGTTATCCATGAATACAATCTTTGCACCAGCTGCAGCAGCAGCCTTATATGCTCCTGCAGTTGCTTGACCATCTACAGGAATTGAAACCAAAATATTTGGCTTCTTAGCCATTAGCGTCTGAATCTGCGAAACCTGTACATCTGCCTTAAAGTCAGCTTGTGTTACTCCAACAATTTTGATCCCTAATTCACCAAAGCGCTTTGTGAGACCTGCTTGCTGACCTGATGTCCAGTCAGATGTTAGGTGGAATGAGATCGCTGCTGTTGCTTTCATTGCCTTTAGCTTTGTTAGTTCTGCTGCTGTGAATTTTAGTGAACTTGCAGCAGCTGCCTTTTCGCCATTAGGTCCAGTTGAATAAACACCCTTAGCAAGTTCTGCTAAGCCCTTTTGAGCCACAGAGGCAGCAGATTCTGCTCCTACAGCTGACAATGTTGATGCTCCGAGTAGTGCTGCAGTTAAAGCTGCTAACACAACCTTTGACTTGATACTAGCTTTCATAATTCCTCCTTGGAATCTTGGTTAAGTACTGTGAGAGTTTTATTTAAACTTACTTCAGGTTTTCTTTAATAAACTTCATGCTGATATCTGCGGCATCTTTGGGATCGCCGTTATACCCATCAAGTTCTACTACAAGCCAGCCGTCGTAAGAGACTTCTTTTAGCGCGGAGAAGATATTTGCAAAATCAATATCGCCTTTACCAAGTGGCAAGAAGGCAAATGGATTTGCGGTGTAATCCTTAAGATGAACGTGGCGGACACGGTTTCCATACTTTCGGATAGCTGCAGCAGCATCAACGCCACCGGCAGTTAAGTGAGCGGTGTCTGGACAGAAATGAATCTTTGACAGACTCATGATTTTGTCCAATTCGGCAGTGGTTTCAACAATTGTGGTTAAGTGTGGGTGATAGCAAGCTGTCAGTCCTGCAGCTGCTGCAAGATCCGTAACTTGATCAAGACCCTTGGCCAACATCTGGAAATCTTCTTCCGTAGTTCCTGTTGAACGTTTTGCACCTCCACCAACAATTAAGTTGATCGCACCCATAGATTTAGCTAAAGCAATAGCTTGCTTAATCTTGTGGAATTCATCTACAAGGATGTCGTTATAAATGAAATTGGCGCCCGTATAAACACTGACTAGTTCGAGCTTATGTTTTGATAGAAGACTCTTAAAGGAATCTGGATCATTTGCATATTCTGCTAAATTGCCATCAAAGATTTCGATACCCGTATAGCCAGCGGCAGCGATATCCTCACAAGCTTTAGCGGTAGATCCGTAGGTCTGGTAAAAGAGATCCTTAATGCTTGTCACTCCTTGTGCCTGACCTACAACTCCACCCCAAGTAATCGTTTGGTAGCCAAGTTTCATTTTCTTACCTCCTGTGAACGTGTGCTAAACTTATGCCTTAAAAAACATAAGTCAATACCATTTTGGACTAAGTTTTGAAAATTTATACAAATGTTATAAACTTCCTCACCTAAGATTGAACGCTCCGGTGATACTGTTCAGAACGCGACACCAGGGAAAGGGAGGGAAATGGCACGTCAACAGGCCTCAACGACCTTTGATCTTGATTCTGACGGCGCACAGTACCTGGCGCAAGTAATCACTTTTGTGCGTAAAGCCCGGTCAGTAACCCGCCCCGAAATTGCGACATCTACGGGCCTTTCCCGCACATTGGCGACAAAGTACATCGATGTGGCCCTTGAGCTAAACCTCCTTCAAAATGGTGAAGTAGGGCAATCCACTGGCGGCAGAGCGCCCAGACTCGTTAACTTTAATTCCAATGCTGGCGCAATTTTGGTCGCCGAATTAGGGGCCACTGGATTTAATGTCGCGGCTTCTGATCTCAATGGAAATTTATTGGGTACAACATTCACAAATGTCCAAATTTCTGATGGGCCTGATGCTGTTTTGACTCTTGTAGCAAATTCATTTGACGATTTAGTCGTGAGTCTAAAAATTAAGAACTTGTGGGGCATCGGCATCGGTGTGCCCGGTCCTGTTGAATTTGCTACTGGGCTACCTGTCTCACCGCCGATAATGCCTGGGTGGGATAAATTCCCTGTACGCGAGCGTTTTTCAACTAGATACAAGGTCCCTGTGTGGGTTGATAACGATGTTAACTTGATGGCACTCGGCGAGCACGCACTCCGCAATGACCCAATTACAAATGAACTCATTTTTGTGAAGATCGGAAGCGGAATTGGAGCTGGGATCTTGACGCACGGCCAATTGCATCGCGGCGCGCAAGGCTGTGCTGGCGACATCGGTCATATTGCTCTTCCTTCCAACGATAACGTGCAATGTCGATGTGGAAATTTAGGATGTTTAGAAGCCGTATCGGGTGGATTGGCTTTGGTTCGTGATGCTGAATTCGCTTCAAGTAATAATAAAAGCGATTACCTCGGAGTTCGAAAGAAGGCAAAGCATCGTATTGGAGTACAAGATGTCATAGAGGGTTCAAATAGTGGTGACAGGTGGTGCGTTGAGAGAGTTGTAAAAGTAGGTTCCGACTTAGGAAGTGTTCTTGCAACTCTTGTTAACTTCCATAATCCATCACTAATTGTGCTTGGGGGCAGCGTTTCGGCTGCTGGAGATAAGTTGCTGGCCTCAATTCGGGAGACAGTACTTAGTAGGTCATTGCCACTTGCTACAAGGGATTTACAGATTCGAATCACTGATTTTCCAATTGAATCTGGACTAGTAGGTGCGGTTGAGATGGTAATTAATGAATTATTTTCTTCTGAAAATCTTCGTAAGTGGGTTGCCGTTGGTCGACCAAGTCAAAGCTCAATTCATATATAAATCAAGATTATTATTAATTTTCATCTTCAAAACAAGTAACTAGAGATCAGTTGGAATAGCGCGCAACGCTGCAATTAATGTAGTTCCGGCTAGTACCGATAAAGGAATTGCCACAAACCAAAGATGTGCTTCAACTTGATAAGAAACAACACCGGGTAGCATTTCATCTTGCAAGCGTGGATGTCAGAGTCGGGTGACTCTTAATCACCGGGTCAGAAAATATTATTCATCAAACTCTTAATATCTTGTAAAAAGGGTGGCGCAGCCAATCGAGTTAGATCATCATGCAAACCATCGTGCGCGAAACTCATACTGCTACCCTTCCCACTTATGAACACCGATCCTGCCAAGCAAGCGCGCAAGCGCTCCATCGTGTCCACCCTCCTATATATAGAAGGTGCGATTGTGTTAGCCCTAGGTGCGTGGCTGGCGGTAATGGGAATTACTCACGAAGATCGCGAGCTGCCACCGTTGATGGGCGTGCTCGGCTTTGCCGTCTTGGGTGGGTTGGGGCTTATCGCATGTGGGCGGGCATTTGCTGCGGAAAAGAACTGGGGCAGGGCGCCGGTGGTCTTAGCAAATCTAATTGTCTTAGGCGTTGTTAAATATCAATTCGAAGGTAACTTCTTAATCGGCGCCATTCCGCTCCTGGCTTTATCGATTCCCATTTTATATTTGGCTATAACGATTATTCCGAATAGCTAACTCCCTTTAACGCAGGGGTGGCTTTGAGAATCAGCTAATCAACAAGAAATTACAAAGCGATTACAAAGCGATAGAAAGTCATCACCAAGGAATAACGCGTCGGTCTTCCCAAAGTACTCCGGTAATGCTTTCGCTTCCGCGCTCTGCTATTTCAGCTGTTGCTAACCAGATCGCAGTCTCGGAACCTTCTTCGGCGCTGCGA
>Ga0209355_1002462_pt1 | contig 10313 bp, 5 predicted proteins | sample LauGreSBDMM110SN_3_FD_187563 | JGI IMG/M metagenome (GOLD analysis project Ga0209355, IMG submission 187563) | Freshwater lake microbial communities from Lake Michigan, USA - Sp13.BD.MM110.SN (SPAdes) (version 2) | ecosystem: Environmental > Aquatic > Freshwater > Lake | place: Lake Michigan, USA...
CCATCGTGTTCATCGTCGACAGCTGCACGCGTCGCTGAGATGAGCGCCGACCCACGAGGGTATTATCGCATCCTGAACATCGCCCCTTCGGCGACCCAAGAGCAGATCAAGCAGGCCTTCCGGGCCTTGGCCAAGGCCCTGCATCCTGACCTTAATCGTGGTCAGGACACGACGGCAGCCTTCCAGGCCGTCAACGAAGCTTACAGCGTGCTTTCCGACCCGTCGCAACGGGCGGCCTACGACCAGACCGGTTCGCCCAGCCAGACGGCCAGTGCCCGTGGAGCTTCGCCCACCGCGCGTCCGGACTTTATCGTCGAACCCTATACCTGCGTGGACTGTGGGTGCGTTTCGCCCAAGCTGCGCCACATCAAGTATACCCAAGTGGTCAGCTATCTCATCGGTTCGCATAAGACCAATATCTGGGGCGTCTTCTGCGAGGAGTGCGCTTCGAAGCGCCTGACGAAGGCCTCCCTGGTGACCGGTGTCTTCGGCTGGATGAGCGTGCCGGGTCTGTTCTACTCGGCCCATGCTTTAGGACGGAATCTGACCGGCGGCCAGCAGCAGAACCTCATCAACCTTGAAATTTGTGCCCGCCAGGCCGTCTATTACTTCAGTCGTGGCGACCGGGCCAACGCCCGGATCGCGGCCACCGACGCCCAGGCCTTCGCCGGCGGGGTCAACGAAGGCTGGTGGAACGACGACGAGAAGCGCCGCGCCCGAGAACTTATCCCTATTATCCAAGAGATATTGGCGAAGGCCTAGTTTTCCGGGTTAGATCCTTCTGTAAGTTGTTTATAGTCATAACAAAGCGGTTTTAATAAATATCAAATAAAGGGTAGAACGTTCTGGAAAGTTCTAGAAGTCGCTGATACTTGTCTGCCACCCGATTCATGAGCGAACACACGCTTTACATTAGAAGGACCAAAGGCGGTCATGTGATGCCTCCGATCACCTTGGACGAGATGCTGGCGCTGGTGGCTTCGCGGGGTGTTGATGAGGGTGATGATCTCAGGGTGGTGGGGGTCAGGTCGTTCCCCAGCGACGAGACATGGGCGCCGATGCGCGATTATCCCGAATTCTCTCGTTTCTTCGCCTCAGGTCGCGAACTGGCGAAGGTCGAGGCTCACAAGGCGAGGCAGAGCTGGGGGTATGCGATGGGCGCGTTTTTGTGCTGTCTGATCGCCATCTTTTTCTTCTGGTGGAAGCCTTATGTCGATGCGGAGGATGCGGTCGGCGAGGTCGGCCGTCTGAATAAGCAGCTTAAGGATGAGCGGAGCCAGGCTGCTTTGACGAAGAACAACCTTAAAGAGCAGACAGAGAAGGTCATCCGCCTGAGCGATGCACTCGAGAAAAAGAACCAAAGCTTGCGTGCCGACCTCGCTTTGCTTCGGGAGAAGCTCGAGGAGTCACAACGCGTCTCAGCTGATTATTTGGCCTCTGAGTCTTTGTTGGCCGGTAACGATAAGAAGTTGCGCGCTGAGGTCGATCGCCTGAAGTCGCGAATCGCTAAATTTAACGAACTCCCGAAATTCTGGCCTGGCGCGGAGTCTATGCAGGTCCCGGAATCCGAGGAAGAAGTCAGGCTGATCTCCGTCTTACCGGACAACGGTTATCTTTATGTCATCGGCCTGAGGTCCTATCCCAACGACTCGGTCTTGTTGCTCGACCAGCCTGGCTTCTTTGGGACTAGGATCTTCGCCACGGTCGTGAATTCCTATCCCCATGCGGGCGGCGGTCGCGGCATGTCCTTGCACGTGCCGGACACCCAGGCCGAGGATGTCGCAAAGATACGTAAGCTCAAGCTCGGCGAACCGATCAAATGCTCCGCCGTTCACAGTAAATAATACATTACATGAAAAGAATCATCGACTGGTATTGGAACGAAGGCTGCCTTCGAAATGGCGAGCATGCTCTTTCCCGAGGCTCCTGGCTCGATTCGCTGTATGCGATCGCCTCACGTCGTGATGCGATGTCTGCCTCGGATGTCTCCGGTGGAGCCAAGCGGGTTCTGGGTATCTGGGGGCCGTCGCAGAGTGGAAAGTCGACCTTGCTGTCCCGATATCTGGATGCCGGCCGTACCGCCGAAGGCAGTCCTTGCCTGACGTGGGACCCGTCCGCTCCGACCATCTTCCTTCATCGCCCGCATCGGACGGACCATGCCGTCGTGTTGAATCCTGATAACAAAGGTATCGATGCCTCGGCTTGCGTGACGCGTTACACGCTCGTGAGCGAGGTCAAGTATCCCAAGTATCCCGTGCAGCTCAGGTTCAATTCTGTAGCCCACATCATGCACGCGTTGGCCCGGGGTTATCTCAGCGAATGCCGCCTGGATGCGGCCGACGGAAAGGTGGTCATCTGGGATGACCGAACAATCGAGGAGGCATTTCTTTCGGTTCCATCGGCGAAAGGGGTCGTCGTAGACCAGGAAGCTTTTGAACTGCTGCGGGAGACGCTCTGCATCGTGGATTTGTTCGTCGCGACAAAGGAGCCCCGATATGGCAATTTGTCGAAGGATTGGAAACTGATCCGGCAACGTCTTCTGAACGATTCTCCGGCTCTCCGTTCCGTAGATGAGGTCGTCCGTTTGGCCAAGCGGTTGCTCTGGGATGACGCCGCCTCGGTTTCGGCGACCTTCGACAGGCTGCGTGAGAAATCGCTCAGGCTTAGCTGGCCTGAGGGACGGGTCTATTGCTCCATGCAGGTGGCGGGGCTTATCCTCGACTTCGAGACTTTCCGTCGCTTCAAGGAATCCGACCCGAACGAAAGCGATCGTCAGGTGGCCGATGCGGTCGGCCTGCTCGGTTTCCGGCGTCAGGGCGGGGATATCCTCGTCGAGTGCGGTAACGAGTCGCCGGAGATAGCCCGAGATAATTTCGGGCTTTTCCAGGCGCTGGTCAGGGAGCTTGTCGTGCCGGTTCGCAAGCCGACTCTTCAGAGCGAGGCTGATTCGGCTTTCTTCCGTCTCTTGTCTGTCGCCGACCTTCTCGATTTCCCGGGGGTCGCTTTGGCGGATTCCGCGAACTCGGACGCAGCGTTGATCAATCCGCTGACGACGCCTGCAAGCGACAGGTGTTGGCTTAGGAACGTTTACAAACGAGGTAAGACCGCTTCGATCGTGCATGGCTACGCCCAGGATGTATCGATCGACGCTTTCGCCTTGCTGGTCCGTTCCGGAGAGTTTCCGGCCAAGCCCAGGCAACTTACCTCTGGCATCACGCATTGGTGGAAAGGCGTCACCCCGGCCTTCGACCCCAGCGATGTCACCCCAGGTAGCCAGCCGCCCTTGCCGCTTTCGATCTGCCTGACTTTTTTCGCGATTGTCGTCAACAAGCAGCAAACTGGTTCGTCGACCGGATTGCATGGCACCTTCGGTGACATGCTCGGCCGTATGACGCCTTTGACGCTCGGGAATAATTCCCAGCTCTTCGCCACGACTTACAAGCATTTCGACAAGACCGGCGGCAAGATTCAGGGCACTCCCGAGGAGATTTCCAAGGCGGCGGAGTTTATCTTCAAGGATGCGGCCTTCCGTTCCGCCTTCCATAACGACGTCGCCAGGGATTCTTTCAAGGCGATGATCGACCGGGAGGACGGCGGTGTGGAATTCTTCCTCGGGCAGCAGGTCGAGGCCGTGGGCAAGTCTGCCCGTAAGGCCAAGCTCGCCGCCATCGCCCAAACTGACCAGGCGCGTTTCGCGGAGCTTCTCGAGGAAGCCCTACCTTCGGGGGACGACGATGGCGCTGCGCAATCACGGGTCATCCGCAAGTTCGTCGAACATGTCGGGCGCTTCCGTTCGGGAGAGGCTGAGACTGACGGACTTAAGTATCTCTTCCCTGAGCACGAGACGCCTGACTCCCACTTGTCCTATTGGCTGCGTCTGCTAACGTTCGCCGAAGAGTCCATCGTGGACCCCGTGCCGACGAATTTTTCACAGCGCAAGATGGACATACGTCGAAAGTATGTCGCGGATCAGTGGCAGCATTGGCGAGAATCGGTGCAGTTCAGGCTCAGGAACCAGCCTGATTTCAGTTGGTCGCGGTTCGGCCTCGAAGGTGAGGCGGAAGGGCAGTCTTTGCTGAAGTTTCTCTCCGAACATGACGCCGCCGGCCGTCTTTTCGACTGGATCTCCGAAGAGATGGGAGACATCCAGCACGAATCCGTGGCTCGGTCCATGCGCCGTGAGCTTGCCGTCGCCATGGGCAACATCCTCCGGCATGGCATGCATCATCTTTCCGTCTCGGACGCCCGTCAGCCCTTGGATATCCTGCGCGATCAGTCGCGTCGCCGGGCCGGCGACGGTTCCGTGCCTTCGCCGCACGAGCTTGCCGTCATCGACGGCTTCCTCGCCCGCCTGAAGTCCTTCCGGCCGGCGCTGGCCAAGCGTCCCCCTCAGCCCGGGGATGAAGCCCTCCGCGAACTCCGAGCAAAACTCTAAGACACACCGATGAACACGCTTGGGCAAAAAATCTACCTGGTCCCGGATTCCGGTTTCCAGATGTTCTTCTTTCCGCTGGCTATCGATGACGACGACGACGCCGAATCGAAGCTCAAGAACTTGGCGAACGTGAAGAACATCTCGGACGCCGACAGGAAGAACGAGATCTACAACATCATCATCAAGAATCAGGCCATGGTGGCATGGGGGCAACATTCCAAGGATTCGGACATCAAGAGCGTCATCAAGAATTACGACGAAAGGCCCTGGCAAAGCTGCGCCAAGGGGCACCGGTTCGTCCGACACCGGCTCGGGACATGCGACGCGCTTGGCATGCGTTTCCTTGGCGTCTGGATCGCGGTCGAGACCAATCTGGGCGAAAAGGACCGGGGCTGGTTCTATAACGAGATCAAGGCTCCGGACCCGAAGGTCTTCACTTCCGAAGTGCTTGAGCGCACTCCCTATGCTTCTTCGTCCGTTAATTCGCTCAAGAAGGAGGATGTCTTCGCCCTCGAGTACAACGGCGTCAAGTTCACGCAACCTATCCAGTGGAAGGTGCCGGTCGCCGATGATATCGAGGTCGATCTCGTCATCGACTTCGGCAATTCCCGCACATGCGCGATGGTGCTGGAGCGCCGCGAAGAACGTGACGCCGCGATGAACGGTGACAAGTTCGCCGAACTATGCCGTCCGCTGCCGCTTCGCCCATCTTTCTTTTCGGACATCAAGGACGTTTCGGTAGATGACGCCATCGTCAGCTCCCGCTTCGTCCTGAAGACGCCGGAGTTCCGGTCGATGGATTACGATGCGGGTGACTCGACCTCAAATCCTGACTCGCTCGTCTCCTACGCGGCGAGTTACCGCGAAGAAAAAAGCGGTTTCTGGTTCATGCAGAAGTCGGAGACGGTGCTTGACCATGTGTCGGTCGTCATACCGCACATGTTCTCCAAGCTTTCACCGGTCTGCCTGGGCGACGACATGAACGACATGATCCGAGGGACATCTTTCGCGGGGATTCAGTTCAAGGAAAGGGTCAGGCACGGACAGAACATGCTGCAAAGTTCCGCCAAGCGCTTCTTCTGGGACGATCGTCCGTTGGATGCGAATGAGCATGGACCGTGGTCGATGATGCCTAACTTCGGCGATAAGGCCTATGGCGTCGGGAAGGGTGCGGTTAAGCCTCTCTCCCCCCAGGAATTCGAGCCCATCCCTCTTTCGGGGCTTTTCCTTCGATTCCAGCCGCAGTCAGGACAGGCCTGGGCTCGGGGAGATGCACCGATACTCTGGGGCAAGCTGCCGGCGGCTGACGGTCGACTGCGCTCCGCGCCTACCACCAAGCCTTCCAGGCCGCTTTATCCGCGTCGAAACGCCCTGACTTGGTCTATCCTTTCCATCTTGGAGACGGCACAGCGGCACATCAATAGCACCAATTGGGTTGCTGGCACGCAAGCCGGACGACGTCGTCGAATTCGTACGGTCGTCGGCACGTATCCGTCCGGTTGGTCAGGTTCCGAGCTGCAAGCCTATCGTGCCAAGTGGCAGGAGGCCCTCGATATCTTCTCACTAACGCATTTCGCCAAAGGCGTGCCCCCAGTCGGGTTAGAGATGAATCTCGATGAATCGGTCGCCAGTCAGCTACCGTTACTTTATTCCTGCATCAGTAACTTCGCCAACGGCAATAAAGGGGAGAATTGGATTCAGCTGAACGGAGTGGAGCGACCCGGTAAGATGCCGATGGTCCGCGTGATGAACATCGACATCGGGGGTGGAACCACGGACGTCTCCGTGGTTGAATACGTCGACGCCGAAAGGGGCATCAACGTCGACCTCAGCGCTACCGTTCGTTTCAGGGATTCCTACAGCGATGCCGGTGACGGCTTGCTGAAGATGCTCATCGAGGACGTACTGATAGACAAGCTTGCCGGCGTCGGTGCAGGCCGTGGCGCCACCCTCGCTCTCTTCCGCGAAGTGTTCGCCGGCGAGCAGGTGGAGAAGCCAGGTTACGCAGGAAAGGCGATAACCCAGCACAAGGAGCAGGAACTGTCTTCGCAACGGGTACGTTGGCTCATCTCGGTGCTAGCTCCCTTGGCTATCAAGCTCATGCAATGTCGAGCCGAAGGAAAGCCCCTGTTGGTTTCGCCGAAGGACGCAGGGGTCCAGGGCGCCAATTGGAGCGACTTCCAGAGCCGTTTCTCCGTCGTCCTTGGGTATGATAATCCGATCCAGATACCGGCCGAACAGCTGGATGACCTCGCTGTTAAGCAGTTCGGTCTCCTGATCGAAAGTCTTGCCAAGATGGTAGCGGCTTTCGACGTCCACATGTTGTTCGTCTGCGGAAAGCCTTCCGAACAGCCCGCTATAAGGCAGCTTGTCGAACGTCTCCTGCCTCTTCCGTTGGAACGGATCCACTTCGCTTCCGGCTTCAGGTCCGGCCAATGGTATCCTTTCCGCCGCCGTTCCAAGCTCGATGACGTTGATGCCGGTTCGGACGCCAACGAACGCATCGATGACGCCAAGACCGTGACCTGCGTCGGGGCCGCCCTTGCACGGGCCATCTCGGCCCGTCTCATCCCCGGATGGAAGCTCAAGATTTCCAAGCAGGAGGGACTGCTTAACACATGGGGGGAGATGATCAGCGAACCAAGGAACAGGCCTCGCGCATTCCAGACGTCCCTCGTATTCCTTAACGAATCAGAACTTTCCGAGCCTGTGGAACTGAGCCTCGAGCAGAACCGATGGATCGGTCGCAAGATGTTCGACTTCGATGACCAGAAGCCTGAGCCTGTCTATAAGCTCATCTGGAAGGGCGAGGCGCGCGACAGGCCAGACCGTGTCCGTGCCGTTTTCCAGAGGATTCCGTCCTCGGCCGAAAGCGCTGACGCCCTGCAACTCCTCAAGGTGACGAATCAGGATGGAAAGATTGATCTCGGCGACAAGGTGGCCCTCCAGCTCTATCCCGTCTCCACCGCTCCTTGGCTGGATAGCGGTAAGTTATTCGACAAATAAAATCTCATACCATGAACAAGACTTTGCTTGCGCTCGCAGTCGGTGCTTCGTTGACCGGGGCCTCGATTTTTTTCCGTGACGGCTTGCCCGTCTTACTGTTCTGGCTGCTGGTCCTGGCAGGCGCCTGCTTGCTGGGCGTCTGCCTGATTTTTTTGATTCTTGACCTGATTTCCAAGAAGGATTCCGGGGGTTGCCAGCCCGCAGGCGGCAAGATCAGGCCGCCCGAACCTCGTCCGGTGGAGTCAAGGAATTTAGGCGCTGAGGTCTCCTCCGCGGTCACCGAGCTACGTAAACAGGTCGACCGACTGGCAAAGGAGGTGGATGGTATTTCTGATATCGCTACCGTCAGCGAACTTAAGCTCAGGGTGGACTCCTTGCAGAGCACGGTCCAGTCTTCGCAGGCTGATCTCAGGGTAGCAAAGGATTCTCTTGCCGCTGAACGTAGGTCGCTCGAATCCTGCGAGTCGGATAAGGAGGCCCTCAGGGCTGAGAACGGAAGCTTGCATGATGAGCTCAGGCGCCTTGAGTCGGATCTCCAATCCGTCTCCGATTCTCGGGATAAGCTGCTCAGCACGGAATCCGACCGGCTTGCGCAGATGGTGCCGGCCGGGCTTCTTGATTCGCCCATAGGCCAGTCCGTCAGGTGGTGCGCCGAAGCCTCAGCCAAGGGCGATCGCATCGCGGCGCAGTTCTTCGCATCCTTGCAGTCGATCAAGGCCGCCCAAGGAGATGATGAGCTGAAGGGTTTGCTCCTCTCTTCCTTGCACGTCCTGGGGCAGTCCCTCGCACGTCTTTCCGAGCGCGAGGCGTATTCTCCACAGCAGAAGTGCGACGTGCTGAGCAACTGGGCTTCCGTGCTCAATGAAATCTCGGGTTCTCGCTTCACGCTCATCGTTCCGAGCATCGGGGCCAGGGTAAACCTGAGCACTATGGTCATAAACGGACCCGCAGCCGGCAACGTCACCGCAGTGAATTGCTGGGGTGTCATGAACGAGAACGGCGACCTTTATTCACCCGCTTCGGTTTCCTGAATTGGCAACTCTTTCTCCCATTCGTATCACCAGCCCGAGGTCCGGGTTGTCTTTTTCGAAGGATGCAGGGCATCTGTTCAGGCCCATTGCTGCCGACGATCAAGGACAGACCTTGGTCTGGGACAGCGAGTTCAGCTTCTTGCTCGACCTTGAGCCTGAACTGGCGGGCTGCCTGGCGGTCCCCGTTTTCGACAACGGCGGAGCACGGGTGGTTTTTTCGAAGTTCGAACGCGGCAAGGATGTCCTTTTGGCAACGCGTGGATTGGATGAGGGGGCACGGCTTCCCCGCTCCCTTTATCGCAAGTTATGCGACGCCGAAGAGCGTTTCCGATGTCGTATCGAGTCCGTCGAATTAAGCGAATCCCAGCAGGGGTTCGCGCGTTCCTTCGTCTTGCCAGACCCTACGGAATTTCCGGCCGCGTATAGGGTGAGGAAAGCCGGCCTGTTCTCTCGCAAGAAACTTTATGTGCTTTGGGGCTTGGTTCCCGAAAGCCCGCGTGCGCAACCGACGCTGAGGATGGGGATGCCATATGTTCCAGGGCAAGAAGACGGAGCTCTCGGCCGCGATGACGACGCTGCGCTGACGATGCGGGGCGATCATCCGGAAGTTCCTCCAGCTGATGCCATCGTTTACGACGAGGAATCCGACCTTCCTAGGTGGCTCCAGTGGCTTATCTGGATTCTCGGTAGCGTCTTCCTTCTGGCTATCCTTTGGCTGCTGTTCAGCCTGTTGCTCAAAGGGTGCGATTCTTCGGAAAGTCAGTCCAATCCCGTTGTTGTTCGGACGCTCCCTCCTGCTGAAAAGAGGGATGCCTTGCTTGAGCAACGGAGCAACAAACTGAGACAGGAGCCGGATCATCTTGGTAAGGAGGGGCAATTACGTGCCATCGAAAATGCGCGGAAGAGACAGCAGGCGGCAGCCGATTCAGCCGAAGCTGCTCGTCGGGCCGATACGTTCGCCAAAGAGGCTGAATCGAATGCTCAGGCGTCCAAAGATCCTGAAGTCGTCAGGAATTCCGAAAAGCTCAGGCGCGAAGCCGAATTGCAGAAGGATAACTCGATCAAGGATCAGAAGGATGCGGATCGAGCCTTCAGGTCTCCGCAGGAATCAGACCGCCTCGACAAATTGAAAAGAGCTCGTCCTGAAGAGCAGAAGGAGCTACGCTCGAAGTTCTATGTGACGCCGAAGGCCTCCGGTGGTGAAGGCGAAATTTTAGTTCGACGTTTCAAGCCGGACGAGATCGTCCCTGGCGAAGGCTTGCGTATGCACCTCGAAGCTGAGGCCAACGGACGACGGGATTTTCGGGTCAAAGGTTGGCGCCTAGGCCTAAGTCCGCTCGTAGAAACCGAACGACTGGAGCAGAGTTTGCCTCTAAGGCCTGAAATCGACGTTCCGCTTGAGTTGACCTTTGAATATCGCGGCGATGACGGTGAAATCCACGAAGACGTTGCTCCCTTCACGATCAAGGGTGGCTTTGAGATTATCCCGCACATCGAAATTGAGGTTTTCGAGCCAGAGAAGATTCCTTCCGGTTCCGACAAGTCACCCACCCCTGCACCGCCAGTAAAGGCTGACCCTAAGAAGTTCGGTTAGCCCCATTACTTTCTTAGCGCTGGCGCGGTGGGGCAAGGCGGGCAAAGTGGGCTGAGGGTATGTTCAAAAGGATTTCACAATACTTCTCCGGGGTCGGGCGGGCTATGCAGGTCCGGGCCGGGCGGGGTGGAGTGCATGCGGACGCTGGTTTCGCGTCGGAGCAGGTAAAGCGGCTGACGCAGGTGCTGCCGAAGGCTCGGGCTGAGATCATCGCAGCAACGGAGGCGATCATCCAAGAAGCCGCGAT
>Ga0209355_1002465_pt1 | contig 10304 bp, 6 predicted proteins | sample LauGreSBDMM110SN_3_FD_187563 | JGI IMG/M metagenome (GOLD analysis project Ga0209355, IMG submission 187563) | Freshwater lake microbial communities from Lake Michigan, USA - Sp13.BD.MM110.SN (SPAdes) (version 2) | ecosystem: Environmental > Aquatic > Freshwater > Lake | place: Lake Michigan, USA...
CCGCCAGTTTGACCCAGTCGCGGATCGGTGCGTCCTTGACCTGGCACATTCGCCAGATGTCGCCTTCTTCGACGTTTTGCGTCAGCAGCACCTGCCCGGTGGTGATGTCCACAATGCGCGCTTCGCCGGCCTCAGCCACTTCAAAAGTTTTGTCGTGCGAGCCGTACTCTTCAGCTTGCTGAGCCATCAGACCGACATTGGGCACGGTGCCCATGGTGACCGGGTCAAAGTTACCTTTGGTCTTGCAGAAGTTGATGACTTCCTGGTAAATGCGCGCAAAGGTGCTCTCAGGATTGAGTGCCTTGGTGTCCTTGAGCTTGCCGTCGGCGCCCCACATCTTGCCGCCAAGGCGGATCATGGCGGCCATCGAGGCGTCCACAATCACGTCATTGGGTGCGTGCAGGTTGGAGATGCCCTTGACCGAGTCGACCATGGCCAAATCGGGCCGGTGCTCGTGGCAGGCGTGCAGATCGCGAATGACTTCGTCGCGCTGTGCGGTGGGCAGGCTTTCAAGCTTTTCGTAGAGGTTGGACAGGCCGTTGTTGACGTTCACACCCAATTTTTCAAACAGCTTGCCGTGCTTGGCAAAAGCGTCCTTGTAGTAAACGCGAACTGCGTGACCGAACACGATGGGGTGCGAGACCTTCATCATGGTGGCTTTAACGTGCAAAGACAGCATGAGGCCGGTCTTGCGCGCGTCTTCCATCTGCTCTTCATAGAAATCGCACAGCGCTTTCTTGCTCATGAACATGCTGTCAATGATCTCGCCGGCTTTGAGCGACACCTTGGGTTTGAGCACCGTGGTTTTGCCGGCCGCGTTGACCAGCTCCATGCGCACGTCGCAGGCTTTGTCCAGGGTCATGGACTTTTCACCGTGATAGAAGTCACCCTTTTTCATGTGCGCCACATGGGTGCGCGAGGCCATGCTCCACTCAGACATGCTGTGCGGATTTTTGCGGGCAAAGTTTTTAACCGCCAGCGGGGCGCGGCGGTCGGAGTTACCTTCGCGCAGAACCGGGTTGACGGCACTGCCCAGGCATCGGGAGTAGCGCGCCAGCGTTGCCTTGTCGGCGTCGGTTTTCGGGTCTTCGGGCAAGTTGGGCAGCTTATAGCCGTGGGCTTGCAGTTCCCGGATGGCCTCGGTCAACTGATGCACCGTGGCGCTGATGTTAGGCAGCTTGATGATGTTGGTGTCAGACAGCAGGGTCAGGCGGCCGAGCTCAGACAGGTTGTCTGGCATTTTTTGATCGGGCGCCAGGACATCGGAAAACTCGCCCAAAATGCGGGCAGCCAGAGAAATGTCGCTTTCAACGACATCAATGCCGGCTGGCGCAGCAAAGGTGCGCAGGATTGGCAAGAACGAACAGGTGGCCAAGTAAGGCGCTTCATCGGTCAATGTGTAAATAATTTTTGATTTTTTGGCAGCCATGATGTCCTTTTGCTTGGTGCTGGGAGGGTATTGGGGCTTTGTCAACCCGCAACCCGTAATCATAGGCCAGTCTTTTTCTGCCCCCTGGCTTGGGGATGGATCCCCGCATTTGCGAGGATGACGCGGGACAGTCGTCATTCCTGCGCAGGCAGGAATCCATTGCCCAGGGTCTAAAAAACGGTGGCGCCCGTGACCAGGGCCACTGCGCCCGCGAAGCTGAAGAAAGCTAACACGGTGGACAGCAAGATGATGCGGGCGATGCGCCCGTTGTCTGCGCCAAAGCGTTCGGCCAGCAGCGAAACATTGCTGGCGCTGGGCAGTGCGGACAGCAGCACCAGCACGGTCAGGGCGAAGGGGTCCAGCGGCAAGCCCAGCTGAATGGCGGACAGGCCTACAAGGCCCACCAGCACCGGATGCACCACCAGCTTGATGAGCACCACCGGCACATAGTCAAGCGGCTGCGTGGGCGTGGTGGTGTTCATTTGCGAGCGTGCCAGCACGGCACCGATGGTGAACAGGGCCACCGGCGAGGCGGCGTCTGCCAACAAACCGACGGTCACAGCCACCGGACCCGGCAATTCAAAACCAATGGCCGAGGACACGCCGCCCAAAGCAATGGCCCAGGGCAACGGATTGACCACCACGCCTTTGAGCGCCAGGCGAAAAGCGCGGGCGGCACCATGTTCGTCAGCGCCGTCCAGCCGCGACAGCGCAATGCAAAGTGAGGAGGTGATGATCATGTCGACCGTGATCGACACAATCGCCGGGCCAGCCGCCTTGGCGCCCAGCAGCGCCACCAGCAAAGGTACGCCCATGAAACCGGTGTTGGGGAAAGCTGCCACCAAGGCGCCAAAGGCCGCATCGTTCCAGCCGATGCGCGGGCCGCGCGTCACGGCCACGGTCAGGCCCACCATGATGAGCGCACACACAAGGTAAACGGCGATCAGGCTGGCGTCCAGCAGCTGCGCAACCGGCGTGCTGGCGCCAAAGCGGTACAGCATGCAGGGCAGTGCGAAATACAGCACAAAGCTATTGAGCCCGGGTATCGCCGCCTGCGGCAACATGGCCCGGCGCGCAGCGATATAGCCGCACAATACCAGCACAAAAAACGGAAAGGTGACCAAAAGAATACTCAGCACAACGCATATTGTGACCCGCTTGGCAGAGGGCGCCGGTGACTGGCTATGATGATCGGCTAGCAGTCTTGAATGAGGGTCGCTTTCTCATGCTCTGCCTGCGGCTGCCCGCCGCTAGAACACCCCTCTTTTTTTCTCACGCCCATGTCGTCTCCCTCGCCTTCAGCCGCCCTGGCCGGCCTGAACCCGGCCCAGCAGGAGGCCGTCAACTACATGCAAGGTCCTTGCCTGGTATTGGCCGGTGCCGGCTCGGGAAAGACGCGCGTGATCACGCACAAAATAGGCCGGCTGATCCAGGCGGGTCTCAAGCCCGAGCAGATCGCCGCCATCACCTTCACCAACAAGGCTGCCGCCGAAATGCGCGAGCGCGCTAAGAGCCTGATCGGCAAAAGCGCGCGCGGCGTGCTGATCTGCACCTTTCATGCGCTGGGCGTGCGTATGCTGCGTCAAGACGGCGGCGAGTTGGGCCTGAAATCGCAGTTCAGCATTTTGGACAGCGACGATGTCACCAGCATCATCAAAGACGCCGGCGGCAGCACAGACGCTGCGACCGCGCGCCAATGGCAGTGGCGTATCAGCGCCTGGAAAAACAGCGGGCTCAACGCCGCCCAGGCCGAAGCCCAAGCCGACACCGATGAAGACCGCACACTGGCGCGCGTCATGGCGCGCTACGAAGAGCGGCTGACAGCCTACCAGAGCGTGGACTTTGACGACCTGATCGGTCTGCCGCTCAAACTGCTGCAAGAGCACGCTGCGGTACGCGACAAATGGCAGGCAGCCTTGAGCCATGTGCTGGTGGACGAATACCAGGACACCAACGCCACGCAGTACGAGCTGCTCAAGTTGCTGGTTAGCGCGCGCGGGGGCTTCACGGCGGTGGGCGACGACGACCAGTCAATCTACGGCTGGCGCGGCGCCACGCTGGACAACCTCAAGCGCCTGCCGGTCGATTACCCAACGCTCAAGGTCGTCAAGCTCGAGCAAAACTATCGCTCGACCAGCGCCATCTTGCGCGCCGCCAACAACGTCATCGGCCCCAACCCCAAGCTCTACCCGAAGACGCTGTTCAGCGAGCTTGGCGAGGGCGAGCCAGTGCGCGTGATCGATTGCGATGCCGAAGAACACGAGGCTGACCGTGTGGTCGCACGCATCCAGAGCCTGCGCGTCGGTGGCGAGTTGCTGGCCGTGGGCAGCCAGCATAAAGAATGGAAAGACTTCAGCGTGCTGTACCGCGCTAACCACCAAGCCAAGGTGTTTGAAAAGGCTTTTCGGCGTGCGCAGATTCCGTACAAGGTCTCAGGCGGACAGAGCTTTTTTGACCGCGCGGAGATCAAAGACCTGTGCAGTTGGCTGCGCCTGCTCAGCAACAACGACGATGACCCTGCTTTCATGCGCTCTGTCACCACGCCCAAGCGCGGCATCGGCCACACCACTTTGCAGGCGCTGGGCAACTTTGCCAGTCTGTATAAGCTCAGCCTGTTTGAGTCGCTGTTCAGCCATTCGCTGGGCACGGTGTTGCCGGCCAAGGCGGTGGGCTCGCTGCACGAGTTTGGCCGCTACCTGGGCGAGCTGGAGTACCGCGCCAAAAACACCGTGGGCGCTGAAGATGCTCGCGTGTTCCTGACCGACTGGCTCAAAGACATTGACTACGAAAAGCATTTGTACGACGCTGAGGACAGCGAGACGGTGGCCGCTGCGCGTTGGAGCAATGTGATGGATTTTTGCGACTGGATGGCGCAGCGCTGTGGCGGTCAGATAGAAGACGCGGCCGGCACCACCATGGAAAAAGAGCGCAAAAACATGCTCGAGGTGATACAGAACATCGCGCTGCTGTCCACCATCAGCGAACGAGAGGGCGAGCAGAACGTGGTGACGCTGTCCACCTTGCACGCCGCCAAAGGGCTGGAGTGGCCGCATGTGATGCTGGTCAGCTGCGTCGAGGGGCTGCTTCCCTTCAAGCTGGACGAAGAAAACGAGCTGGGCACCAACGCTGAGAGCATTGCGCTGCGCTTGCAGGAAGAGCGTCGGCTGATGTACGTAGGCATCACGCGCGCGCAGCGCACGCTGGCCGTGAGCTGGTTGCGCCGCCGCAAAAAAGGCCGCGAAATGATTGCCGGTACCGTCAGCCGCTTTGTCGGCGAAATGGGCTTGGACAAGACCACCATCAAAGAAGACCCCCTGGAAAAACTGCGCGCCCTGCGCGCCGAGTTTGCACAGCGTGCCGCCGATGGCGCGGCGGCCAAAGCGCTGGCCGAATCCAAAGACAATTTTTAAGCCTTAAACAAGCACATAGCGCATGCAAAGTTCACTTTATTTCAATGCAGCTGCCCGCTGGGTTCTGAGCGCGGCAATGGCGCTGACCCTGGCAGGCGCGCAAGCCCAGCAAGTCAAGCGGCAGCCTGCGGCCGGTGCTGCTTCGTCACCAGCGGCGCCCTGCCCCGCTGCCAAGCAGGTGCTGGCGCCGCAGTTGTACGGCCACTGGCTGGCGGTGTTTGACAAGCCGCCGCGCGGCCTGCCGGTGCAAGCCCTGGTGCTACTGGAAAAACACGCCGAGTTCAGCGACAGCCTGGCGGGTGGGGTGGAGCGCGACCTGCGCAGCGCACCCGGCGCTAAGGTGCCAGGCCACGCCAGCCGCGCCCAACTGGCCGGCGACATTGAAGCCGGCACACTGCTGCTGGACGAGTCTTCCAACGGCATCAACCTGACGGCCAGCTGGGACGGCCAGATCGTCGAAGGCAGTTGCGGCCGCAGCATCCGAGGCGTGTGGAAGGATCTCAGCAATGAGGCCCTGCCCGATGCGCCGGACGTGCCTTTTGAGTTGACCCGACAAACCGGCTGGTAAGTTGCTGGCGCGCAGCCCGTGTGGCGTCATTTTTTTGTCATCATATTGACCGTGGACTGACTTAATCGCACCGCAGAATCTGCGCGATGCCATCAGGTTTTTATCTCATCCTTGCGGCTCAGTTTTTTTCTGCACTGGCTGACAACGGCTTGCTGATTGTCACGATTGCCCTGCTGTCAGAGCAAGGCTTGCCGGTGTGGTGGGCGCCGCTGTTGAAGTTTGTATTTACGGTGTCTTACGTGGTGCTGGCTCCGTTTGTCGGCCCACTGGCCGATGCCTTTCCTAAAGCACGCCTGATGGCGTGGATGAACGGCATCAAAATTGTGGGTGTGTGCGCCTTGTTGCTGGGCTTCAACCCGCTGGTGGCTTTTGCCATTGCCGGTTTAGGTGCGGCCGCTTATGCGCCGGCCAAGTACGGGCTGATCACTGAAATTGTCGGCCCGGATCATCTTGTCAAGGCCAATGGCTGGCTGGAAACCTCCATAGTCTGCGCCGCCTTGTTGGGCGCCGTGCTCGGCGGAGTTTTGGTCAATACCAGCGTCATGGCCAGCTTGGGCAGCCTGCCTTTTTTAGATACGCTGGTTTTGCACTCTGCGCTGTACCCGTCGCTGGTGGCGCTGCTGCTGATCTACGGTTTGGCCAGCGTGCTGAACCTGGGCATACCGCACAGCGGTGTCAACTACCCGGCCAGCACACTGAACCCCATTGAGTTGATGAAGGATTTTTGGCGCGCCAACCGTTTGTTGTGGCGGGACGCAGAAGGCGGTTTGTCCTTGGGCGTGACCACGATTTTCTGGGGCCTGGGTGCAACGCTGCAATTTGTAGTACTGAAGTGGTCGGCTGATGTACTGGGCTTGCCGCTGGAGCACGCGGCCTATTTGCAAGCAGCTGTGGCCGTCGGCGTGGTGGCGGGCGCGGGGATTGCCGGCCGCTGGATTGCGCTGCGAGACGCCAAGAGAGTTTTACCGGCGGGTGTGCTGATGGGCTTGCTCATCATGGCCAGCGCCCATGCAACGCAGCTCAGTACCGCCCTGGTCGTGCTGTCGGTCATGGGTGCGGTGGGCGGTATTTTGGTGGTGCCGCTCAATGCGCTGCTGCAGCACCGGGGCTTTGTACTTTTAACTGCCGGCAGGTCGATTGCCGTTCAGGGCTTCAATGAAAACTTGAGCGTTTTATGTATGCTGGGGATTTATGCAGGTCTGGTGGCGGCCGATTTTTCAATCATCAGCTTAATGACCCTGTATGGTCTGTGTACGGCTGTTGCGCTGGGTCTACTGATCAGACGCGCGAGACGTTGAGGGGCGAGCCGTTCGATGGGGTGCCGTTGACCGTGGGGATGCGATTTGCATCTATCACCTCAAGCAGTTCGTTTTCGAATTTTTCAACAATGCAAGCCCAGTCCAACCCAAGCGCTGTTTGACGCGCTGCTGCGGCCATGCTTTTGAGTTGCACCGCCTGTGCCGCAACTTCGCTCGCGGCAAAGACAAAATCTTCCGCATCCCGCATCGCTACCAGGCGACCGTTGACACCGCTTTCGATCAGCTCTGCGGCAGCGGCGTAATTGAAAGCGACCACCGGCAGACCGCTGGCCATGGCTTCGGTGGTGACATTGCCAAATGTCTCGGTGAGGCTGGGCATCAGAAACAGGTCTGCTGAGGCATAGTGCTCGGCCAGGGTGTGGCCGCGCAACTGACCGGTGAAAATCGCCGTTGGGCACTTGAGTTTTAACTCTTGCAGCATCGGACCGTGACCGACCAAGACCAAGCGCGCACGTGTCTGGCGTGCTTGTATGGCTTCAAAAGCGCGCAGCAATAAATCCAGATTTTTTTCTTTGGCAAGACGCCCCACGCACAGCACGGCCAAATCTTGCGGGGCCAGGCCCCATTGCTCACGCAGGGCCTGGCTGCGGTGTACCGGGTCATAAGCAACTGTGTCCACACCGCGACTGACCACTTTGAGCCGTTGAAAACCAACGCTGGCCAATGAGGCACGCAAGGCTTCCGTCGGCACCATGGTGACGCCAGCAAGGTTGTGAAATTTTTTAAGATAAGCCATGATGGGCTTGTATAAAAAGCCAACGCCATAGTGTGTGCTGTAGCTTTGAAAATTGGTACGGTAATCGGTCGAGACCGGCAGCTTCAAATACATGGCAGCGCGCAAAGCAGACCACCCCAAGGGCCCCTCGGTAGCAATGTGGACAATGTCAGGCCGCTTGAGTTGCCACAGTTTTATCAAGGCACTTTTGGACGGCATACCCATGCGCAGGTCCGGGTAGTTGGGGATAGGAAAGCCTCGCATCAAGACCTCCTGGTAGCCGGCGTACATGTCGTCTTGAGAGGCTGCATCGGTGCCGCCTTGTCGCAAACGAATCAGTTGCACCGCGTGGTTAGCACTGCGCAAACCATCTACCACTTTGGAGAGCGTCACGGCAACGCCGTTGACTTCGGGCGGATAAGTTTCTGATACGACCGCGATGCGCAGTGACCGGTTGTTCGCCGGAAAATTATCAACAACCAGATTTTGTGGGTATTCAAATTCCATGCCCGAATCTTGCCGGTGCTTCATAACGTTTTTGTGACAAGCCTTTTTTAAATTGAAACTACCGCGTCATGAAAATGTCATGCTGGAAGACTAAATTGATGATTCAATGCCAGCCTTAGTGCATTGCCTTTTGCTTCCTGAAAACTATTTGAGGTTCTTATGCCCGCAATTTTCGACCAATTGAAAACCCAGCGCTGGGATGACCACCGTTATTACCACCATAGCCGGATCAACCAGAGCCTTCATTTGATTAGCGCCTTGAGTTTTGTAACTTCGTATGCGCTGCTGTTCGTCAACCCTGCCTGGGCTGCGCTGCTGGCCTGGACAGTTTCTATGACAAGCCGCCAGGCGGGTCACTTCTTTTTCGAGCCACGCGGCTATGACCATGTGAACCAGGCCACTGACGAGCACAAAGAGGAAATCAAGATCGGCTACAACATCCGTCGCAAAATTGTGCTTCTGGCCATCTGGGTGCTGATGCCTGCAGTGCTTTGGCTTGAGCCCTCCATCTTTGGTTTGATTGTTCCAGCCAACGGCTTGATGGAATTTGTCGATGATGTCGGCTTGTCCTGGCTGGCGCTGGGTGTGGCAGGTCTGCTGTTTCGGGTGCTTCAGTTATGGGTTCAAAAGGACCTGATGACCGGCTTGGTCTGGGCCTTGAAAATTGTGACCGACCCCTTTCACGACATCATGCTGTACTACAAGGCGCCATTGGCTTTGCTGCGCGGCGAGATGATCGACCCCATGGAACACGTGCGTCACGATTGAACTGGCCCCATGGATTTGCCGGCAGAGTCTTTAAAACTCTGCCGGCTTGCCATTCAGCGCGGCTGCCGCAGCATCTCTCTGAAAATTCCTTTGCGTATGGTCTGGTTGCTTTGCTCAGGACCATCCCACCAACCGGCATCTTGCATGTCTTGCGCCGCTTGGGTAAAGCGCTTGGCCACTTCGGCAAACTCCTCATCACCATAGTTCAAACTGAAAATGAGACGGCCACTGCCAACCCAGCTCAAGGCCAGACCATGCGCACGCAGGTAAAACTGCAGCATCCAGTTGTAGCGCGATGGCCTGGTGTAGAGCACCGTCCAGACAGTCGACATGTTGGCCACGCGAACCGGCAAGCCCTGCTGGGCCAACATGCTGTTGAGCTGATCGGCACGTCCATCCCAGCGCTCATCAATCCCTTCATAAAGCCGCGCTATTTCAGGCGTCTGTTGCGCATCCAGAAATGCCTTCATGGCGCCCATCACATAAGGGTGGGCATTGAAAGTACCACGGGCAAAGCAGATGTCACCGGGCCGCTCTTCCCGGAATCGCTTCATGTATGTCGACCGGCCGCACACAACACCGACCGGCAAGCCGCCACCAAGCGTTTTCCCATAGGTGACCATGTCGGCCTGCACGCCAAAGTAGGCTTGCGCGCCACCAGCTGCCAGCCTGAAACCGAGAAACACCTCGTCAAAAATCAAGACGATGCCGCGTTGAGTGCAAACCTCACGCAGTTGCTTGAGCCAAGCCGTGTAGGCAGCGCGGTCATAGGCCACTTTGCGGCTGCTGTCGACCAGGGACGAGTCGCCCGGAGCCGGGGCATTGGGGTGCAGGGCCTGCAAGGGATTGACCAACACACAGGCAATGTCTTTGCGGGTACGCAACACATGCAGGCTGCGCTCGTCCATGTCTTTGAGTGTGTGCGTTTCACGCGGGGGCAGCGGATTGCCCGGCCCCGGTTGGACGTCTTCCCACCAGCCGTGGTACGAACCACTGAAACGCACCAGATGGCTGCGCTTGGTGTGGTAGCGGGCCAGTCGCACGGCCTGCATCACAGCTTCAGTGCCGGACATGTGAAAAGACACTTCATCCAAACCGGAGATCACTTTAAGCCGCTGCACGTTCTCGAGCACACAAGGGTGGTACGCACCAAGTACCGGGCCGAGGTCTTTGGCCGTCTGCTGACCGGCTTCGATACTGGCCTTGTAGAAGTCGTAACCCAAGAGGTTCACGCCGTAAGAGCCGGTCAGGTCATAAAAAACGTTGTCATCGAGGTCGGTGATGGTGACGCCCTGCGAAGCTTTCAAGAAGCTTCCACTTTTGATGTGCCGGCTCAGGAAATCACTGTATTGGTAGGGCACCCGGTAGCGACCTGTGAACTGCATGTCCGAAATGATCTCCCGGGCGCTGGCAGTCATGGCGACACTTTGGGGGAAACGCGCGGCGTAGAGCGCTGCCAGTTTAAAAAACCCGTCGCGACGACGCTCCACCACCGCGCTGCTGGCGCCATCGGAGTTAAAAAACATAGATTCGTCGTAGTTATAGCCAGGCAGCAGTCCGGCAATACGCTTGGCGATGCGCGAGTGAC
>Ga0209355_1002470_pt1 | contig 10296 bp, 8 predicted proteins | sample LauGreSBDMM110SN_3_FD_187563 | JGI IMG/M metagenome (GOLD analysis project Ga0209355, IMG submission 187563) | Freshwater lake microbial communities from Lake Michigan, USA - Sp13.BD.MM110.SN (SPAdes) (version 2) | ecosystem: Environmental > Aquatic > Freshwater > Lake | place: Lake Michigan, USA...
TAGTAAAAGATGAAGAGGGTTGGTTTCAAGATATGTTTATAACGGGTCCAGGGTTTCAAATGGCACAAAAATTTATTGAAAGTGTGTTTGAAAAACATATTGACTGGGTTGCTCTTATAAAGAATGATGATAATTATAAAAATATTCTTCAGGTGAAAATCCAAAAAGAGTTTAAGGTGACTCCTCATTATTTACAAATAGTTCACGACTCTGAAGAAGGGTATAAAATGGGAGTATATTTATGTTTAGGTCAGCCGATTCATAGTGTAAATATTGAACAAGCTGTTCATATAAATACTCTAAATAGCTTTAAGGCGGTTCAAGATTATATAGCTGAAAATAATGGAAAAATATTTTTGTTTTTAGGCAAAGGTCAACATAAAATTAAACGCAAAGCAGAACAAATTGCTTGTAATGAAGCTTTAATTTTTTTAAATATTAATAACGAAATATGATAATAAATTTTGAATAATTGTAAAAATAAAATATATAAGTAATTTATAATGAATCCAGCAAATATATCTTTTGAAAATCCAAATGATACACAAATGGATTATCCGACGAGTGTCCCAAAAGAACAAACACAAGAACAAACACAAGAACAAACGCAAACAAAAGAACAAACAAATAGTAATAGAATTAATATTGATAAACCAAATACGAGTGAAGCATTTAAATTTTTAAGTATGAAGGCTAATACAATTTTAACATTTGCTATAGCAGTTGCAATTGGATTTGCATTAAAAGATTTTATGAATTCATTAGTGTATAATATAATACAGCCATTGTTAATGAAAACAATAATGTATTTTGATAGTAATAATGTTTTACCAATAACGCAAGGTCTTCGTGAAAAGGGAGTATCAATTGATGTTTCAAAATTTTTAGGGAATATATTAGTAATAAAATTAGTAATAGGAAGTATGTATATTTTATATACTTATGCTGATTATTTATTATAATTATTAAAATTTTAAATACTTTTCAATACATAAAATAATAAAAATTTATATATTGAAAATATATAACTAATGAATTATTTAGAATCTTTAAACAAAAAATTAAAAATTAAAAAAGAAGATATAATTGATAGTCCTGTAATAGTTAAGAACAAAAAAGCATCTAATATTGTAAAAAAAACAAATATTACAGCTGATAAAGATATAGATAAAGTGAAACAATCAACAAATATTACAGCGACTAAAGATAAAGATACAAATAAAGTGAAACAATCAACAAATATTACGGCTAATAAAGATAAAGGGGAACTATCAGTAAATATTTTGGAAAAAATTAAACAACAAAAAATGTCACGTTTTGCTAAACCTTTAGAAGAGAAGAATATACAACAACCGTCGCAAGCTCCTATTATTGAAGAAAAGAAAAGTGAAAAACTTAAAAAAATAGAAGAAAATATAATAATTTTAGAAGAAGATGAAAAAATACCAGAAGAAATGTTATTACCGGAAGGAGGTCCGAGGCTAGAAGAAATGATACCTGTGAAAAAGGATTTGGAAAAAGATTTGGAAAAAGATGTTTTTCAGACAACCGAGCCATTAATTAAGGGAACACCAAACCAATTAATTAAAGGAACAACTGAACCATTTATTGCAGAAAATGATGAAGAAATGATATTAAATCCAAAAAAGAAAAAAGAGACGTCGAGAAAAAACGTAATTGAAGAAGCTAAAGAAGAAGCTAAAGAAGAAGCTAAAGAAGTAAAACCAAAAAAAAATGTAACAAGAAAAAGGGTAACAAGGGGCATTATTAATTTTGGTCCTAAATTAATGATTAATATAGGGGATACTTCGCTTAAAGAACGATTACCATCAACTCCAAACTATGATGTAAAGGTTTCAAGTTATTATATGAATAACCGAGAAATATTTGTTAATTTTATAAATAATTTATTTGAACCGTATAAAGAAGAGTTATTAGATGAAACAAAGGGAATAAGTTGTGAAGATATAGGAAAGGATACAGGAGAAATTGGATTATTAACTCATCAAAAAATAATAAAGGATTATATGAATTTATATACACCATATAGAGGTCTTTTATTATATCATGGTTTAGGAGCTGGTAAAACGTGTGGTTCAATTGCTATAGCAGAAGCAATGAAAAGCGTTAAACAGGTGATTATTATGACGCCCGCAGCATTAAGGCGGAATTATTTAGAAGAAATAAAGAAATGCGGTGACTTATTATATAGAAAAAACCAATTTTGGGAATGGGTTTCAATAGATAATAATCAATCACTTATAGATCCATTATCGGGATCATTAGGATTACCAAGAGAATTTATAAGGAGAAAACACGGCGCATGGTTAACTAATGTTACAAAACCAACAAATTATAAAGAATTATCAGCATCAGATAAAGAATCATTAAATGATCAACTTGATATTATGATAGGGAATAAATATTCATTTATTAATTTTAATGGTATAAGATACAACACATTTGCTGAAATGACAAATAATTTTGAAACCAATATATTTGATAATAAAGTTGTAATAATTGATGAAGCTCATAATTTAATAAGTAGAATTGTAAATATTATTAATACAACGTCTAAATTTTCTGAAAAAAAACGTGGGCCAGGTTCATTACCCCCTGATAAACTATCTCTTGTGCTATATGAATTTTTGCTTAATGCGGATAATTGTCGAATAGTGTTATTAACAGGAACTCCAATAATTAATTATCCAAATGAAATAGGAATATTATTTAATATTTTGAGGGGGTATATTAAAACTTGGACTTTTACACTTAAGGCAAAAACAGAGAAAAAATTATCAAAGGATACATTAAAAGATGTTTTCAAAAGTGACAGAGCATTAGACTATTTTGATTATGTGCCTAGTTCATATACACTAACAGTTACTCGTAATCCTTTTGGATTTGAAAATAAAATTAAAGAAAATGAAATTGAAATTAAAGAAAAAAAAATTAAAGAAATTGTATATAAAGGAGTAACAAATGAAAAAAAGGAAAAACGTGATAAATTTGGAAAAATACAACGAAATCCTGAAGGGCGTATATTATATGATGAAAGGGCTCAACTGTCAGATGCTGATTTTGTTAAACGTATTGTGCAAATATTACAAAAAAACGATATAGATTGTGTTATGAAAGGAACAACATATTCAGTTCATACTGCATTACCCGATACATTAGAAGAATTTATTAATGTTTTTATAAATAAAGATACAGGTAATATTACAAATGTGGATAAATTAAAGCGCAGAATAATGGGTTTAACGTCATATTTTAGGTCAGCTCAAGAAGGATTAATGCCTAAATATGATCGTAGTGTTGATAGACACGAAGTGCAAATACCGATGAGTGATTATCAATTTAAGATTTATGAAGACTACCGAAGAAAGGAGAGAAACACAGAAAAAATGTCTAATAAACGAGGAATTGTGGATATTAATGGTACATTTAAAGAGCCATCGTCAACATATCGTATTTTTTCTCGTTTAGCGTGTAATTATGTTATGCCGACACCGCCAGGTCGTCCAAATCCAGTAGACTATAAAAAATTAGAAATAAAAAGAAAAGCCAGACTTACAGAAATATGGTTAGAAAATAAGTATTTAAATGATAAGGCTAAATATGATGAAGAACTTTCTAAGAAATTAATTGAGTTAGGTCAAGAAACATTAGTAGAAGGTATTACAGATACAATTTATTATAAAAATCTATTTTTAAATACTGTAAAATCTTATATAAAAGAATATTTAAAACGAGACTTAACAGAAATGTCAATAAAAGAATACTTCGAAGAAGTAGGTTATGGTTGGTTTTTTAATGATCGGGTAACACAGCCTACTAAAAATGAATTAATTTTGTTAAACGCAAATTTAGAAGAAAAAGATGATACAAAGGCCGATGCAAAGGCCGATACAAAGGCCGATGCAAAGGCCGATACTAAAAAACAAAAAGATGAAAAAGAAAGACAAAAAGAAACAAAGGCAGAAGCAAAAGCGAGAGCTAAAAAGGCGAAAGATGAAGCTAAAGAAGAAGAATTAGAAGCAAAAGCGAGAGCTAAAAAGGCGAAAGATGAAGCAAAGGAGCAAGAATTAGCAGCAAAAGCGAGAGCTAAAGATGAAGATAAAAGAGTAAAGGATGAAGCAAAAAAAGAGAAGGAAGAAGATGCTAAAAGAGAAAAAAAAGCTAAAGAAGAAGCTAAAGAAGAAGCTAAAAGGGAAAGACAGCAAAAAAAAGATGCAGAAAAAGCAGAAAGGGAAGAAAAAAGAAAGGAAGAAAAAGAAAGACGTAAATTAGAAAAAAAAGGAGGAGGAGATAGTGATGAAGAGGATGAAAATGAGGATATTGAAGAAGTAAATATTGATAAAATAAATATTGAAAATATAAATATGGATGAAGATGAACTTGAAGAAGAACTAGAAGGTGATGTATTATTAGCAAAAATGGCTAATGATCAATATACAGAAGCGATTCAAACATCTATGGAATATTTAAAATTACGTTCTCAAGAATATTTATCACTTGAAGGGTTAAAAACGTATAGTCCAAAATTTTTAGAAATGATAAAGAATATTAACAACCCAGAACATAAAGGTTTACATTTAGTTTATAGTTCATTTAGATCAATGGAAGGTATAGGTATTTTTTCATTAGCATTAGAAGCAAATGGATTTGCTAAATTTAAAATTAAACTGAATGGAATTGATGGGTGGGATATAGATATGAGTGAAGAAGATATTGGCAAACCGTGTTATGCTCATTATACGGGAACTGAAAAAGCAGAAGAAAAAGAAATTATTCGAAATATTTTTAATGGTATGTGGGATTATATTCCAAATAATATTGCTACACAGTTAAGAGCTAAAAGTTCGAATAATAATTTAGGTGAAATAATAAAGGTTTTGATGATTACTTCATCTGGTTCTGAAGGTATTAACTTAAGAAATACACGATATGTTCATATTATGGAGCCATATTGGCATCCAGTGCGTACAGAACAAGTTATTGGTCGTGCCAGAAGAATTTGTTCTCATCAAAGTTTACCAAAAGAATTACAGACAGTAGAAGTATTTATTTATATAATGATATTTACACAACAACAATTGAAAAGTGAATATGCTATTGAATTAAAATTAAAGGATCAGTCAAAATTTGTGCCATATCTTCCTCTATCATCTGATGAAAAATTATTAGAAACATCAAATACGAAGGAACAATTATCATCGCAAATATTAAAATGTATTAAAGAATCATCAATTGATTGCGCCACCCATATTCAATCAAACACCAAAGAAGGATTAGTGTGTTTATCATTTGGACAAAGTGATGCTAATCATTTTTCATATAATCCAAATTATAGCCAAGACCAAAATGATACAATTGCTGCGTTAAATGTTGAAAAAGTTGATTGGCAAGGTGTTAAATTTGATTGGGAAGATGGTAAAAGCTATGTACTAAGAAAGGATACAAACCAAGTATATGATTATGACAGTGTTATAGAAGCAAAAAAAATACCTGGTGTTAAACCGTTGTTACTTGGTAAACTGGTTAAACGTGGCCGAGACGACGTGGAATTTATAAGAGAAACTTATTAAATTGGAGTTTCTGTTGAATTTGTTGAATTTTTTAGTTTCAATATTATTTCATAAAGATTATCAAATTTTTTATTCATTTCATTTAATTTTTTATTCATTTCATTTAATTGTCTTATGATTTCGGTCTTAGGTAAAATAGGTTCATTATTAGGGGGTATAATTGTTGTTTGATTTCTAATTATTTCTTCTTGTTTAACGTTTGGTAATGGTATTGATTTTTGTTCAGCATATTGTATGGTTCTTTGTTTAAATTCGTTACCTTGTTCAAATTCGTTACCTTGTTCAAATTCGTTACCTTGTTCAAATTCGTTACCTTGTTCAAAATCAATATCAATATTTGGTTCAACAATTTCTTCTTTAATAGGTTGTTTTTTAAGTTTATTAAAAATGTTTATGGTTGGTTCTTTTTCAATATTCCAAGACACCTTTTTTGTGGTGTTTTGTGGTTTTAGTTGAGTTTCATTAATTGATAATGTAATATTATTATTACTGTCAAAAGATATATATTTTAAACGACTATTTTCATTATTTTCATTATTAATTGGTTTGTCATTTTTAAGTGATGTTTCTTGAGGAGTTAACCAGTTATCTGTATTAATAGTTGTATTAAAATTGCTATTATGTAATTGTTGTATTTCTAAATTTCTTTCAGCCATTTTTTCTGCTATAAGGGAATCCATCGATGTAATTTTAGAATCTGATTTATTATCTGAAAAATTAAGTTCTTTTGGCTTTTGAGGTGTCATATAATTTTCCATATCCATACGTTTTTGTTCAAGACTTTTATCGAAATCGTTTTGACGCGATGCTTGAATATCTTCTATTTTATACGGTTCATTTAATATGTCTTCATCTGAAATAGTAATTCTTTTAAAAACGTTATTAGTATTTGAACTTGTAATTAATTTGTTAACTGCTAAAACTACTTGTGATAAAAACAATTTGTTTAATTCCATAATATTGGATCTAGGATTTGCCTTTAAAATAAATGGGTTTATATTGCTTTCAAAAACAATTTTAATGTTATTTATTATTTTTTTATTGGAGTTATTTATATTAAATTCATCTAATAAAACATTCCATAGTAAATTAAGGTTTTCTTTATTAGTAAATTGTTCTCGTAAATTTGAAAAATTATTCATATATACATAATAATCTAATTTTTATGTATATATTTTACTCATTTATATATCGCCATTTTTATTATAGAAAACATTTCTAAAATTTTCCATATATTTATCCTTTATAATATGTGTTTTTAAATAATGACCACTAATTTTGTCTTGGAGCATATATATAATAAAAAATAAAGAATATATACCACATTCAGTATTTCCATATTGATGTTCAACTGGATAATTTTGATCAAATTTAAATTTAATTGGAGTTGAAAGCGTATTTCCTTGTTCAATAACAGTATTTGCAAATTTCTCAATTTGTTTAGGTATAGGCTCTCCTGCGCTATCAAAAAAGAAAATAGTTTTTTTTTTAACATTAATAAATAATGATACCCAATGGCTTCCGCCTTTATAATGTGGATCTAAATTAAATATTATACCAATTTTGGTATATCCTTCTTTTATATGTTGAGATAATTTAAAATGACATAATTCTTCCCAAACACAAGTATTATTTATTTCGTGTGTATCATAATCTATTGGTGATGGTCCTAAAAAATTGAAACATTTGTATTCTTTTTCATATTTATTCATAACTTGTATTATGTCAATACTTGACAACCATTCATTAGGATTTTTTTCCCAATCTTTAGGTGATTCAGGAGCAAATGCTTCTAATAGTTCTTTTTCTAATTTGGTATTTTTAACCATTTTTCTTACCCAACACGACTCTTTATTACAAATTGTTGCATAATATTCTTTTAATTTATTCCAAATGTCTTTCGTTTTTTTTGTTTTAATTGGTCTATCAGGGTGACGAGCATTCCATATATCTCTTAATTTATAAAGTTCAGTATCCGAATAACAAGTGTAATTTTTATTTTTAACAGATGTACTACAATTTAATTTTTTAAACTTCATTGTTTTTTTATTACCAAACTTATTTTTTTTATATCTTTTTTTGTATACTTTAACACTTCCTTGAACCATAATATAATATGTTATATTTTCTTTTTAACATCGCTAAAATGTGTATCAACAATAATTAGGTCTTTTTTTCTTGGAATTATTTGATTTTTTTTATAATTTTGATGTACATTTTCAAACCAATTAAATGGTAATTTTTGAATATCATTTACACCTACTGAGTTGGTTGTGCTATATTTACTTTTAACAATAACTGGATTATGAATGGGTTTGCTTGATTCTTCTTCTTCTTCCTCTTCTTGTCCCTCTTCCTCCTCTTCTTCCTCTTCTTGTCCCTCTAAATCTTCTTCCTCTTCTAGTCCCTTTTCAAATTCTCTGTCATAATCAATATCTTCTTTAATATCTGAGCGTTCCATTTCTAATTCATTATTATTATCGTGAGCTTTAAAATAGTATATAGCTTTATCAATAAAATTATCAAATGTATTTTTAACTTCAAATAATAGGTCATCTGGAGCTTGACAAACTAACAAATCACAAAATAGATTTTTAATACGTTCATTATATTGTTGTATTTCCCTTAACCTTTCTTGATCAGATGTTTCCTTTACCTTTTTATTTAATTTTTGAAGTTGAGTTTTGCTTATTAAAAAATTAAGTGTTAGTTGGTTAACCAAATCATTTGACATAATTATATAGTTTATTTTAAATATATATTATTAAAATAAACGAAATTATTTATTACACTTAGTTTCTTTTGTTAGATCTTTGGTTTGTTGTCTTGTAGAATTGTTAAACAGTGCATATCCAATTTTTTCAGAATTAGGATTAGGATTAACAGGACAAAATTGTTCTTTCTGAAATAATTTAGGAAATGGTTGTTGTACTTTGTTAGTATTTTCCCAACTTGTCTTATATAAACTGCTTTTACTTGAAGGAATATAAGTAGCTTGGCTACAAGTTTGCAGAGCAAATATTTGATTTCTTAATTCAGATTCATTATTGATATTTGATGCATAACCCGACCAAGGGGCGGTATCATTTCCAGGGTTAAATAGTTTTGCTATATTATATGTTGGTTGTTGAATTAAAGGGGTGTCAACTTGTCTTCTAGCATCAACAATAGGTAAAATAGAATACTTAGTTAAAACAGGTCTAGCATCTAAATATGGTTGTAAAGGTTGAGACGGTATATTTCTTTCAGAAGTTCTTAAATAAACAGTTTGTTGTTTTTGAGATGACGGTTGATCAATATAGCTATGTATATTCATTTATATAGTATTTATATAAATAAATTTTTATATGAACACTAAATTAATCATCTTCGTATAAATATTTTACAATATTTTTTTTGAGATTCTTCAGCATATTTACAATCATAAACCGTAAAATCGTTTGTCATAATATCATTGGGTATTAAGTTTGTTAGTTCTTTATCAAATATCCAATTATAAATGGTATTAACATATCTATTAGGATCATTATAATACCAATATGACAAGTGCCAACAAATTCCTGATAAAGTAGTATCTTGTATAACAAAATATGCATAAATGTTATCTTGATTTTTTTTTTTAATAAACTTAGTGGGATTTACAATATGGTGTTTTTTCCACCATTGGGTAAAATCATTAGGATCTAAATCATCCCAAGGTCCTCTGGGTGTTATATATTCATTATTGTTCTTTTGGTCTAATGTTGATAAAGATCTGACCGACAAACTCATTTTATATTAAATTATGAAATTTGTTTAAATTAAAATATAATAATATATAATATGACTTCAATATATAATACACTTCAACATAATATTTTTGATATTTTTATATATATAACATGGATATTATATTTTATTATAACATTAGGGTTATCAGTTAATGCGCCAGAATATTTAAATAGTATTCAATCATTTATGAGATTATATATAAGTTTATTTTTGATCTATCGTTTTAATTCATTTAGAAAAGTGAAATTTACAGATTATGATGCGAAAATATCATTTAGTGCTGGATTTTTTTTATTGGGAACAACAGCAATTGATGGAATAATAAAGTATTATATATCATTTTTTAAGGAATTTTTAAATAATACATCAAATACTTTTATAACGTAAGTAATTATATAACGTAAGTAATTATATAACGTAAGTAATTATATAACGTAAGTAATTATATAACGTAAGTAATTATATAACGTAAAGTACTTATATTTTTTTAAGCGTTTTATTTTTATTTTTAATATTATTATTTTTTTGTTTTTTTGTTTTGTTAGTATGTTTCCTTTTAAAGAATTGATCAAGATAATATAGTATTTTTTTCGATATAATTCTATCTATGTTTTGAGAATCGTTTGTTTTTTTTACATAAATATATTTGTATTTTTTCATAAAATTTAAAATGAATGTTTGAGTTATTGGATTATTATCATCATTACCTAAAATATTACTATTTAAAAATCGATCAATCATAACATTAAAATCAAGATCATAAATATATGGATTTATATTTATATAATTTATATTATCATTCGCCATTTTAGGATGATATACGTCATCAATAAAACATATTTGTGTTCCATCAGGAATTTTTGTGCATTTTATTAGATCAGAATGTGATTTCATATGTGTTGTTCTACATATTTCAACACGTTTACCTTGAACT
>Ga0209355_1002471_pt1 | contig 10290 bp, 8 predicted proteins | sample LauGreSBDMM110SN_3_FD_187563 | JGI IMG/M metagenome (GOLD analysis project Ga0209355, IMG submission 187563) | Freshwater lake microbial communities from Lake Michigan, USA - Sp13.BD.MM110.SN (SPAdes) (version 2) | ecosystem: Environmental > Aquatic > Freshwater > Lake | place: Lake Michigan, USA...
CGTCATTAATAAGACTTGGCTCGAGGTACCGGATGACCGCCTCTGTAATTGCCATAACGCCGTATGTACTGTGCAACTCGCATAATGCTTCTTAGCCCGCAAGGGCTAAGTATGACTGAACAATCTGCATAATACTTAAATTGCTTCGCAATTACGTTAATCAACATAGTCTAGAAGAAGAAAATTCGTTGAGCGAAAGCGAAAACGAATGTGAGCTTCAGCTCACATATACAATAAATAACATAATAAGTTTCAAAGGTACACATGAGAATCAGCAATATAATATTTGAACAACATATGGCAAATTCTAATAGAATTTTGTTAGAATCATGTCACGACCTTGATGCCAAGCAGCGTGAGATTGTTGAAAGCATCCACCGTGAGTTTCAACCTTTAATAGAAGCCAGTCTCAGTGCTGATCAAATAAAAAATATATTTGGGGCAGTTGAAAAGTCTGCCACAGATGCTGGAGATAATAGAACTGCCCTTGGAGCCGCAAAAGATATTCCTGGAAAAGTCAACGACCTAATCAATAAATTTGGAACATATCTACAGAATACAACTCCAGTTAAAGCCTTTGATCAAAAGTTTGATAATTTAAAAAATAAAATCAATACCAAGTTTCCAGATAGTAAGATTTTAGATATGATTTCAAATATGGGAATCTACGCTACAAATAATCCTGGAAAGACTGCTGCAATCATTGGCATTCTAACAGCCATTGCAGCATTAGCAGGAGGGCCAGTAGGAGGTGCTATTGCAGGCCAAGTACTTCGTGGCACTGTAGAATTACTCAAAGGCGAAAAATTATCCACAGCTTTAGGCAAAGGCATTAAAACTGCTGCCTACGGTTTCATTGCAGGCAAAACTTTTGAATTGCTAGGTGATGCAATCAAAGGTGGCGCACAGGTGGTTAAAGATAATTTATTCCCTAACGCTCTTCGCCTAAACATGAAGTCTATATTCGATGAAGTTGGTGGAGAACTAGGTACTCGTTGGGCTAATTTTGAAATCAAAGGACTAGTAGGAACGCCTGATGATATCAATACCGCTAAAAAATTATTCAATGAAGCTGGGCAATATTGGAAAGCAGGCGACTATGAGCAGAGTGCGGCAACATGGAAGTCACTTGAAGGATTGATCGCTGACACATTTAACGACAAAGAATACATAGCTCAAATAGCATCTGATCAAGCCAGTAGAACAATGATATCTCAGGCAGCGCAGGCTGCTCAAGAAGCTACCAAATATCTCGGAGCGGCTGCGCAAGGTGCTGTTGCCGCTGCCGGAGCCAAAGGCAAACCGGCTAAACAAGAATCTATACAACATCATCAACGTCTTTTAAGTGAAGGACAAGTGTATCTGGTGTTCAAACGCATTACTGAATCGCAACTTAATGAAGGGCCAATGGATGCCATCAAGGGTCTAGCTGGCAAGGTCATGAACAAGGCTCGCACAGTTGGTACCAATTTAACTACCAAGATCACTGCTGACAAATTAAATTCTACTTGGCAGAAAGCAGGATCACCTACCGACAGCAATGAACTAGCTAAGTTTTTAGAAAAACAAGGAGTAAGTGCAGATGTTGTTAACCAAGTATATGGGTCAATGAAACTGCCCGCACCAGGATCTGCTGAAACTCCAGTAGTAGACATTGAATCAATTAAAAAGATGATCGCAACACTGCCTACTGATAGAAAAGTAAGACTATTAAAATCTTTAGAGAAAGGTCAAAACACCAAGACTGATGCACCTGGTCAACCTGAACCAACAATGTCATAAGGACTTCAAATGAAAATACATGAAATATTAGTTGAATCACAATTACAAGAAGGTCCAATTTTAAATAAAATTAGCTCTGCTGTGGGCAAAGGTGTTGGTACGTTAGCTAAGGGCGTTGGGGCAGTAGCAGGAGGCGTAGCCGGCCTTGGTACAGCAGTGAAAAAAGGATTCCAAGCAGGTAAAGCTACTGTAGGCGGCGCCGGTGATGGCGAAGAGCCAGCAACAACAGATAATAGAAATATATTACAAAAAGTAAGAGACACTATGCCCGGTTCAAAGCCTACAACAGGTACAGTAGCAGGCGGTACTACTCAAGCAACACAAGAGCCACCTGCAGCAGACACAGATGGTGGTACTGCTCAAGTACCACAACAGCCACCTGCTCAGAAAAAACCAACATCAGCATTTGGTAAATTATCTGCGGCAGCCGCAGGACAATCAACTGATGATGCGCCAGCAGCAAATCCTAAAGCAGACACAGCGTATGCACAGGCACAGAAAGCAATTGCTAGTTTACAACCTGAACAGAAAAAAGAAATTGTAACAATGTTGCAAGCTGATCCTAAAGTTAAAGCTGCAATGACTGCTAAGCCAACACCAGCTGAACCGGCAGCAACACCAGCAGCAACACCAGCAGCTGAACCGGCAGCTGAACCGGCAGCAACACCAGCAGAACCAGCAGCAGGTACCACATATGATCCTGCCAAAGCAGCAGCAGACAAACTGGCCAAAGGCCAAGCAGACCAACAGGCTGCATCACAACAGATGAAAGCTACCGCTGATGCTAATGCAGCAAAATCAGCCGAGGACGCTGCAATAAAAAAAGCAGCGGCCACCGCTAGAGCTAAACCAGGATTCTCACAATCCCCTGAAGATAAGTTGGCTATAAAAGCTGCTGCCGATAGAGGTATTAAAGAAGCCAAAGAACGTGAAGCCAAAAAGAAAAAGAAGATTGCTGCTGATCGTGCAAAAATAATGGGTGTGACTAGCGACAGCGTTATTAGAACCAAACCAATGATGGCAGAAAGTTTTAGTTTGTTTAGAAAGCGTTAACAAACAAAAAGGACTCCTAGGAGTCCTTTTTTATTAGAAGAACGGTAATCCGCTTTTCTTAGTAGTTTCTAAATTGTCTTTGATAATTTCACTAATGATTGAACGTTCTTCCCAACTCAAAGCCATGGCTTCGTCATAACTCATGCCTCGCATGTACCAACATATTTTTAAAATGTCTTTTTTTAATTCTCTAGCCTCTTTTTCCAGCTCCGCAACATACAGTAGAATCTCCGGCTGAGGAAGTGTTAAGATCCTACCACGAAAAAATTTGTTTGATCCATAGCAATTTCTAATGTGAACTTGTGCTGGCATTCTTCACACTCTACTCCTTCTGCTTTTAGCGCCATGATATCTTTCATTTCTCTGATCTGATCATTTACTAGATTGAAAATTTCACTTGAAGTGTTTTCCATAAATTCTTTCAACATGGTTTTATCAGTAACTGTGCCATCTGGAGTTTCAATGCTGTCAATGCAGTTGACCACTACATCAACTGTCATACTTGTGAGATTTACAAAACTTTCTCCAAATTTTTCTACTCTTTCTTCGTCTGATAACTTATCGTCATTGACAATGGCAATTAATTTCTGCTGCTCAAATGTTTTAATAGCAATTTTTGTAAGTTCTTTGTAGGTATAGGGTCGAATATTCAGGGTCAATTCACTCACAGCAACTGTGTCATGATATACAAAATTGCTTACTTTGTCTAGAAATGTTAATAAATTTATATCGTATTCATTACGGTGATCACAGGAAGGACAAGAACTTTTTACTTCCATTCTTTCACCATAGGTGGCTATACGAATGGCAATTAGTACTGGATCCATGTCTATGCTAGGCATGTTCCAAGGATTTTTTATAGCCGGTATACAGCTTTTTATTACTTCTACAGTGGCAGCACCATTCATCAATGCATCAGGAGTTTTAAACATTAACTCGTCTTTGGCTGTCATAGCAAACACAGGATATTCTTCAGTTTCACTAATATCCAACGAACCGTCTGGATAAAACTTTCCCTTACTGGGCAATTTCAAATACAATTTTGGTTGTCTAAAATAGTTGGCCAGAGGATTGTGAACTGTTTTCCTCACTGGTTGTGGAATGGGTTGATCAGGCATTTTTTTTCTCCGATAAATACTTTATCTACATTGTATTTATATACGTAGTTTTTGGGGTTTACAATAAATGGCAGAAGTCACTGGCGATCTTGGCGGGCAACCAATACAACTTAATAATGCAGCTACAGAAGCTACATTAAAACAACTTCTTGCGGCCATGCTGGCGCAGGTGGCCATGCAGAACAAAGGCACCAAAAAAGACAATGCCACACAAAAAGAACTAGAAAAAGAACTGACCAGGCTGGCAGGATCAGCCAACGCTGTAACCAAAGCCAATGACGAACTGAGTAAATCTGCAAAGAAACAACTAGCAGACGCTGCCGACCAAGCCAAGGCCAGAAAAAAAGCCGAGGAGCTAGAACAACAACAAATAAAAAATCTGCAATTGGCTGGGGCTGCTTCTAATGCATTTGCTAACGGACTCGAAGCAGGTATTGAGAAACTATCTAAAACCGTAAGCACATTTTCAAATTTAAATTCAAGTTTTACTTCAGCTGCCAGTGCCATGTCAAGTATTCCGTTGGTAGGAGGAGCATTGGCCACAGTGTTTGGTACGGTGGCACAGGCAGGTGAACGAACCTATAAAGCATTTCAACAGGCATCTAGTGTTGGTGCAAATTTCGGAGGCAGTATCAATGACATGATAAAGTCTGCCACTAGTGCCGGCATGACCTTTGATCAATTTTCTGCAGTGATTGCAAAAAATGGTGAATCGATAGCATTATTGGGCCAAGGTGCAGGCGATGGAGCGAAACGTCTAGCTGAGCTTGGATCTAAGATTCGAAAAAATCCGTTAAACGCTGATTTAGCTAGATTAGGATACAGCACCGAAGATATTAATAACGGCATGGCACAGTATGTTGGAATATTGGCCAAGACTGGAAAATTACAAGGACAAAATGATGATCAGCTAGTTGCAGGTAGTGCAACTTATCTAAAGAACATGGACGAACTGTCCAAACTAACTGGTAAAAGCAAAGATGCACTTAAAGCTGAACAAGATGCATTAATGAACGATGCAGCTTTTCGTTTAAAACTGGCAAAGATGGATCCCGAAGGTGCAGCTAGATTAATGCAGTACATGCAAACACTAGGTCCAACTGCACAAAAAGGCATGAAAGAGTATATTGCGTTTGGAAATGCTACTAGTGACCACGGGAGAGAATTTGCTACACTGATGCAAAAAAGTGCAGGTGGTGCAAATGCATTAAGTCGAGAGATACAGCAAACAGGCACAGTATCGCAAGCATCGCTAAATGCATTAGATAAAACATACAGAGCAGAAGGTAGAGCTGTTAATGCCGCTGGTATTTCCGATTTATACGGTAATCTAGGTAATAGTATTCAACAAGGGCTAGTATTAGATAATTTAAATACCGCCGCGCAAAAAGGCAACTTAGAAGATGTTATAGCAAGAAGAAAAGCTGAAGAAGACGAGGCTAAAAAACGTGCTGCGGCAAACGCAGGAGTTAAAGACGGATTGGATCCAGCACAACTGCAACAATTTCAAACACTAATAGCCGAAATCAATAATCAACTGACACAGATGGCAGCTCAATTTATGCCTCAGTTGGAATCAGCATTTAAGAAACTTGCAGATTTTGTTAAAGAATTCATTGTGCCTGTGTTCAAGTACATGCTGGATCACATTGAGTATGTGATAGGTGCTTTGGTTGTTTTCAAATTGGCTGCACTGGGCTTCAAGACCTTTTTGGCTGTGAAAGAGTTAAAGGCTTCAATGAGGGGTACTAATGCAGCAAATGCACTATATGTGAAAGATGTAAGCGGCGGCCTCGGCGGTTCAAATGCCGGAGGTGTAGGTGGAGGCAAAGATGGCAAAGGTGGCAAAGGTGGCAAAGGTGGCAAAGTTGGAGCCATAATGGATGTTGCTACTACTGCTTTAATGGTTGGCGGAATAGGAAATATGGTTGCCGGTCCTATAACTGACTCATTAATGGACGTGACTGGAGCTTCAAAAGAATTGACTGATGAAATGACAGCTCAAGATTCAGCAAATTGGGCAAGAGCAACGTTCTGGGAAAAATTGCAAAGTGGCGCAGCAAGAGGAGTTGAAAAAGCAGGTGATATATTTGGGCTTAATAAATTAGCTGAACGTGCTAAAGTTGATAGAATACAAGCTGAAACAGAATATCTACGTAACAAAGGTAGAGATACGGCGGGCACTACAACTAGTGCAGGTCCAACTACTAATTTAGCTGCTGCAGGAGCAGCAGTCCAAGCTACAGAAAAACAGACAGAACTTTTAACTGCTTCTGCTGTTGCTCAGACAGCAGAGATTGAAGCCACAGAAAAACAAACAACACTTTTACAACAAGAACTAAAACTACAACTGCAGGCCATTGCCGCAGCAAAACGCAAAGAAAACGACGATAAAACAGCGGCATTCAACGAAAAACATGCGCAGGAACTGCAAAGAAGAAAAGCAGAAATAGAAGCCAGACTTGCAGCAAACATGAAAAAGACCAGTACAGCCAATGAAGAGCTGGCCAAGATCACTGAAAAACTCACTGAGGAAGAAAAGAAAAAATTAAAAGATGCTGTAGCTCCTCCAACATCAGCAGAAACAAAATTAAACTTTAGTAGTCCGCAGGCTCTATTCGATTCATTCAAGAAAAAAATGTCGGGGGGATCAGCAGAACCCACAGTGGCTCCACCATCAGGAGTCAGTGGAGGAGGCGCATCTTCATCTGCAATTGGTACCGGTTTAGGTGCAGTTGCAGAAAAATATGAATCAGCAGGCCGCGGCAGCGGCACGGTTGGTTATGATAAAAGCGGTGGCACTAGCTACGGTAAAAAACAAATTTCATCTAAAGCTGGTGCAATGACCGACTATCTCAAATTTCTTGAGAAAACTGGCAAAGGTGATGTGGCCAAACAATTACGTGAAGCAGGGATAGAAAAAGATACTGGTAGCACCAGTGGTAAAGCAGTTGATGTATGGAAAAAACTTGCAGCCGAAGGTGCTTTAGGCAATAGCGAAAATGAGTTTATAGGACAAGGTTATGGAGTAGCCAAGAAAGGTATTAAAGATAAAGATCTACAGGCAAGAATTGATGGCAGTAGAGGTCTTCAAGAAATGTTATACAGTACTGCTGTGCAGCATGGTCCCAGTGGCGCTATGGCAATTATAAACAGTGTATTCAAAAAAGGCATGAGTGACGAAGATCTAGTTAAAGCCGTGTACAAAGAACGAGGAGCAGACGGTGGCAAAAAACACTTTACCAAAAGTACCGATCGAGAAAGAGCCGGGGTTGTAAACAGATTTGGAAAAGAAGAACAAGACATAATGAGTCTGTTGAAAAATCCACCGTCTGCTGCCACAGCTTCAACATCCAGTACTGCTATGCCAAACGTCGCTACTGCATCAAATCTACCTACTACCGCTGCCACTCCCGATGCTCAAACAGCTTCCTCTGCAATCACTCCAACTGCACTGGCCGCTACGACGGTCACTGAGGTAGAACGGGCAGCACAAACACAATCTGTTCAACTTGCTAATGCCAACAGACCTGGTACAGGAGCTCCCGGCGCGGGAGGTGGATCGCCCATGAATGAAGTTGTGGCTCAGTTAGAAATGTTAAATAATAAGATAGCGTCACTAGTAAGAATTAACAACGATGCACTAAATGTAGGACAAAATCAATTGAGGGCAGCTAGAGAAGCCAGCGGTAACTTGTTTATGGCATAAAAGGGATTGTAATTTATGAGTTGGAAAAAATATTTCACACCAGTCAAACTAGACAATCAAATGGGTTCGTCTAGTCCGATTTCTGGTGGTGGCCGTCCAGGGCCTGCTCGTGCCAATTATTCCAGTTATCTTCCTGATGTCTATGCAGGCACACCCAATCGTATTGAAAGGTACATGCAGTATGATACCATGGACATGGATTCAGAAGTCAATGCTGCTCTAGATATTCTAGCAGAGTTTTGCACACAAAAAGACAAAGAGAATTCAACTCCCTTTCAGACTTTCTACAGAGGTAATCCCACTTCAACTGAAGTCAAACTCATAAAAGAAAGTCTACAGAAGTGGACCAAACAACAACAATTTGAAACCAGAATCTTTCGCATAGTTAGAAACGCTTTCAAGTATGGCGACGTATTTTTTATACGTGATCCCGAAACCAAAAAATGGTTGTTTGTGGACGCAGCCAAAGTTACTAAAATTATTGTTAATGAAAGTGAAGGCAAAATTCCAGAACAATATGTGGTCAAAGACATTAACTTTAATTTTAAAAACTTAATTGCAGTTACACCGCATGGTACCACCAATATTAGTCCCAGCGGCAGCAGTGCTGCCTATTCAGGCGGCAGTCAAGGTAGAGGCATGGTGGGTAATGTCAGTCAACCTCCGGGTACTAGATTTCATAATCAAACCAATGAAGTCACTGTTGATGCAAAAAATGTAGTTCACATCAGTTTGAGTGAAGGACTTGATGCAAACTATCCTTTTGGTAACAGTCTATTAGAATCAGTGTTCAAAGTCTACAAGCAGAAAGAATTGCTTGAAGATGCTATCATTATCTATCGTGTACAACGTGCTCCAGAAAGACGCATATTTTATATTGACGTTGGAAATATGCCCGCACACATGGCCATGAGCTTTGTTGAACGTGTCAAAAACGAAATTCAACAAAGACGTATTCCTTCATCAACAGGCGGCGGCAACAATGTAATTGATGCCAGCTATAATCCGCTAAGTGCTTCAGAAGACTACTTCTTTCCACAGACCGCTGAAGGACGTGGATCAAAAGTTGATACACTGGCAGGCGGTACAAACCTTGGTGAGATCACAGATCTACGCTTTTTTACCAACAAGTTATTCCGTGCTTTGAGAATACCAGCAGCCTACTTGCCCACAGGCATTGAAGAAGCTTCAAATACAGTTGCTGATGGCAAAGTTGGTACAGCTTACATTCAAGAACTGCGTTTCAACAAATACTGTGAGCGTCTACAGAACAGCATTGTGGAAACTTTTGACTTGGAATTCAAGTTATGGATGGAATCAAATGGTGTAAACATTGATCCAAGTCTATTTGAATTGAAGTTTAATCCTCCACAAAACTTTGCTGCTTATCGTCAAAGTGAACTAGATACTGCTCGTGCAGCCACATTTGCACAGCTACAAGAAATTCCACATCTCAGCAAACGCTTTGCCATGAAACGCTTCCTGGGCATGACTCAAGAAGAGATTACAGAAAACGAACGTATGTGGAGAGAAGAGCAAGGTGGCAATTTAAAACCAGTGCTAGATGCCGGTGGTCAAATGAGATCTGTAGGAATTACTCCAGCAGGAACACAAGCAGATCTAGCAGGACAAACAGCCGAAGCACCCGAAGAAGCTCCTGTAGACACAGGCGCAGAAGGTGAAGCTGCGCCAGCAGAAGCACCGGCCCAGTGATAAATATCGTATGCTCCTACTAGAATTCCTTTATTTCAATGACAACAACAACGACTTTGCAGTTGATCGTCGTTATGAAAATAACAAAGACAGCTCTGTGCTTAAAAGAGGGGACACTAGAAAAACTCGACTCACACTGAGACAAATCAATAGACTACGCATGCAAGCAGAAGCACACGACTATGAGCGTGATTCTGAATTGGAATTTGTAAGACAGATGTATGGAGCACCAGCAGGTGAAGCAGAGCAACCAGCAGCATAATGCGGCATTCGTTCTAGGCAACGGAACCAGCAGAACAAGTTTAAATCACCACAGCTTACTGGACAAGGGCATAGTCTATGCCTGTAATGCCATGTACAGAGAATTTGAACCGCACTATCTCATAGCTGTGGATGTCAAAATGGTTAATGAAATAGTGGCATCTGGCTATAACAAAACACATGCTGTATGGACCAATCCCAACAAAGGCATCAGTACCAAGCATCATCTCAACCTATTCAATCCACACAAGGGTTGGAGCAGTGGACCCACCGCTCTTTGGTTTGCCAGCGAGCAGGGACACAGAGACATTTATATTTTTGGATTTGATTTTCAAGGTCTACAGGGTAGATTCAACAATGTGTACGCAGATACCTACAACTATAAAAAAACCAGCGATACAGCCACCTTTCATGGCAATTGGTTAAGTCAGACCGAAAGAACCATCAAAGATTTTCGACATACTCAATACTATCGTGTGATCAATCCAGGAGACTTTGTGCCCGATCAACTGGGTATACAGGTCAAAAACATCAAGCATATCACCTATGACGACTTTAACAGTCGTTTTCCTGGTTGTACTTATACAGCAGAAACTGTTCAAAAAACTACCATTTAACCCCTAATTGTAATCAAAGTGTTAAATAAAAACACAG
>Ga0209355_1002473_pt1 | contig 10289 bp, 9 predicted proteins | sample LauGreSBDMM110SN_3_FD_187563 | JGI IMG/M metagenome (GOLD analysis project Ga0209355, IMG submission 187563) | Freshwater lake microbial communities from Lake Michigan, USA - Sp13.BD.MM110.SN (SPAdes) (version 2) | ecosystem: Environmental > Aquatic > Freshwater > Lake | place: Lake Michigan, USA...
TCCCTGGCGCGCGACCCGCGCTGGAGCGACTCGTTGCCGCTGGGATCCCAATTGGCGTGGTCACCGCGGGCGACCGGAAGGTGGTCGCCGGACAGTTGAAGCGAACCGGCGTTGCCGATCTACTCGGCGCCGTTGTCTATGGCGACGACATTGCCGAGCAGAAGCCGGACCCTGAGCCGCTGCGACGCGGACTCGCCGCACTCGGTCACGCCAGCACACCAGACCAGGCGGCCTACCTCGGCGACACGCTTGATGATGTGCGCATGGCGCGCGCCGCCGGCGTCCGCGCGATCGGTGTGCAGTCGCCCTTCTTCCACCCCGACCGCTTCCTTCATGAAGCCGACGCGCACGAGCATGCCGAATCGGTCGCGGCGTGGGTTAACGGCTACCTCGTCGCGCAAACGCGCTAGAATCACCGCATCGCGACAGGGGAGCGCCCGAAGGCGCTGAGAAACGGGAGATCCCGTGACCCTACGAACCTGATCCGGGTCATGCCGGCGAAGGGAGAACGCAGGAGCCCCGCGCGATAGAGAGCGAGGGCACGTGCGCGCAATCATTCTTGCCGGTGGCGATCAGCCCGACCCGCGCGCGCTCAGCGCCGCCTGGCCAGGTTGGGAGCGCGCCGATCTTGTGATTGGCGCCGATGGCGGCGCGCGTGCCGCAGCGCCGCTCGCCCTGCCGCTCCATCTGATCATCGGCGACTTCGACACCCTCACCGCCAGTGAAGTGGAGGAGTTTGCCGCGCGCGGCGTGCGCGTTGAGCACCTTCCCCGTGAGAAGGACGCTACCGATACCGAACTCGCCCTTCTCACCGCACTCGATGCTGGCGCAACAGAGATGGTCATCCTTGGCGCGCTCGGCTCCAGCGGTGGGCGCAGTGATCACGCGCTCGGCACCATCTCCCTTCTTGCACACCCACGTGCGCGCGGCGTGAAGCTCTCACTCCTTGATGCAACGAGTCGCATCCAACTGCTCGTTGCGCCAGTGCGCTGCAGCATCAGCGCGCGACCCGGTGCGACCATCTCGCTCGTCCCATGGGGTGCCGACGCACGCGTCACAACAGAAGGGCTGCGTTGGCCGCTGCGCGACGAACTTCTGACGAGCGGGAGCACGCGTGGCCTCTCTAATGAGAGTCTTGGCGATCTCACCATTGAGCTCCATGAAGGGGCGCTGCTCGTCAGCGAGGGGGCATGATGCGAACGTGGAGTCTGATGCACCTCGTTGCACTCTCCGTGATCGGTATCACCTGCGGCGCACTCTTCGCCGGATGGAATCTGATCTGGGGTGCGCTGACGCCGCTCTTCGCGCTCGTCCTTCCGCTGCAATACCTCCTCCTCGCCGGCACCTGGGTGATCGCGGGGCCGCTGGCTGGACTCATCATCAAGCGACGCGGCGCCGCGCTCGCTGGTGAACTGATCGCCGCATCCGTCTCCTTCCTGCTCGCGAGTCAGTGGTCGATCGACGCGCTCTTCTCTGGCGCGGTGCAGGGACTCGGCGCAGAGCTGGTCTTTGCGATCTTTGGCTATCGCGTCTGGGGCTGGCCCGTTGTGATCTTCGCTGGCGCCGCATCTGGCGTTGGTATGGCGCTGCATGATCTGCCGCTCTACTTCGCCGGGGTTGATGCGGGATACGCCGCCGCGCTCGCCGCCGCAATGGTCGTTAGCGGTGCGCTGCTCGGTGGTGGTGGCGCGCTGGTGCTTCATCGTGCCCTGCGGAGGAGCGGCGCACTCGGCGTGATCGGTGCCTGAGTCGCAACACTCCACGCTCCCGGACATCGAGATCGCTGATCTGGTTTGGCAACCTTCTGGTGCTGACGCGCCAACGCTAGATCTGCGTGGTAGCAACATTCGCGTTGCCGCTGGTGAGACGCTGCTGATTAGTGGCGCGTCTGGCGCGGGGAAGAGCACGCTCGCCGCGGCGGTCGCTGGGCTCCTCGGTACCCTCCTCCCTGGCACGTTGCGCGGCACGCTGCGTGTGGGCGGCGTCGATCTTGTTGCCGCAGCAGCGGAGGGTGCGGCTGGCGTACCGCGCGAACTCCTTGGGCCGCTCGGCTTCGTCGCTGCGGGACCCGCGCCACGCCACGCGCTGCCGCGACTCTTAGATGATGTGGCACTCCCGCTCGAGTCGCGTGGCGTGTCTGCCGAACTTCTTGCGTCACGTGCCCACGCGGCGATCATCTCCGCCGGTCTCCCAATTGACGCGGCGGAACGCGACGTGGCAAGCCTCAGCGGCGGAGAGCGCGCCCAGGCGGCTGCCGCCACTGCACTCGTCTCCACACCCGGACTCGTGATCGCCGACGAGCCGCTGGCCGGACTCGATGCCACACGTGCGGGCGCCCTCGCCGCACTGCTGATGGAGCAGCGTGCGACGCGCGTGATCGTGACGCACGACGTGACGCAGTTCGGCGCCGCTACGGTACGCCTCCACCTTGATCGCGGCCGCGTTGTAGAACTTCCCGCAGTGGAGCTCCCCACTGTTCGCGCAGAGGGTCAGCGCGATGTTGCAGCGCAGCCGGCGGGGGAGCGCGGAGTGGTGGTACTGCAACTCTTCGCCGCCGCAAGTTCGGCGCGCGGCGCAGTTGGCGCGGTGAGCGCCACGGTGCACGCGGGGGAACTGTTGCTGGTGCGCGGTGAGACGGGGAGCGGGAAGTCCACGCTTCTCGCCCTTGCCGCGGGGACGCTCAGCGCTGATGCGGGAGAACGGCACGTCAGCGCCTCCCGCATTCGCTACACCCCGCAGGATCCTGGGCTGCTCCTTGGCGCGCGCTCAGTACATCAACTCTTGCCAGCAGGTGAGTGGCCGCGCGCCGCGGAAGTTGCCGCAGCGCTCAACGTTGCAGAACTGCTGGATCGTCCCGCCGCGCGTTGCTCAGATGGTGAGCGGCGTCGCCTGGCGCTGGTGGTGACGGCCGCCGCTGAACCGGACCTGCTGATTGCCGATGAGCCAACACTCGGCCTTGATGACGAGGCGGCGGCACGCGTCAGTGCGCTCTTGGCGAACCTTGCAGCACGCGGCGTCGCACTGTTGGTTGCAACGCATGATTCACGTCTGCAGATGCGTCACGCTCGTGTGCTACAGCATCCTGACGCTACGGCTCAGGGAGAGTTGCTGCGTGAAGCGCCACTCGCTGAACGAGGCGTTGAGCTCGCGCGTGAGCTGCTCGCACCAGCGCCAGTGAAGCGACTGCTTGGCGTCAGCAATCCGCTCACACGGTTCGGTCTCGCCGCCTTCTGGTTTCTCCTTTCGCTGATCAGTCCAGCAACGGCGCTGGCGCAAGGTGCTGTTGCCCTCCCCGCACTGATCGTTGCCTGGAGCTCTGGCGTGCATCTGATCTCCACGCTCCGACTCGCCGCCGCGTTAGCGCCAGCGATCGTTGGGATGGTGCTTGCGAATCTTCTTGGCGGCGCAACGCCAGAGGCGGCGTTCGGTGCGGGGGTGCGACTCCTGGCCTTCGCTGCGGGAAGCCTCGTCTTGTTGCGGCCGTTCGAACCGCTCCGCCTCGCCGATGCTGCCATGCAACATCTGCGCGCACCGTTTGCGCCAACGCTGACACTTCTTGCGAGCGCCGCAACGCTCCCACCACTGATGAGCGAGGCGCGCGAGCGTCGCGCCATTCGCCGCTTGGCGAAGCCTGGCGTTGATCCGTTCTTGCTCGCCGACCTCTTTGACGCGGCAATCCGTGCCGTCCCGCGCCTCGCCACCGCCCTTGAGGTCCGCGCGGTTCGCCTTCCGTCACGGCTGCAACCCGCCACGGCGCTGCGACCTTCGCGCTTCGGACGCGCCGACCTGCTGCTGATCTTGCTCAGCGCTGGCGGGCTCCTCTTCAGCGTTGCACGCGTCGTGATCGAGACGATTACACTCGGTTCATGAGTCCACTCGACGCGCGACCAGTTGCAGGCGACGTAGCGCCGTACTTCGCCCTACGCGACGCGGATGGCACCGAGCGAACGCTCACCGCTGCGGCGGGGAGCTGGCTTGCCCTCTACTTCTATCCAAAGGACGACACTCCAGGCTGCACGATTGAGGCGTGTGAGTTCCGCGACGCAGAGCGCGCACTGCAAGACGCGGGCGCCATCGTCTGGGGTGTAAGCCCAGATGATCAGGAGAGCAAGGCCGCCTTCCGCGACAAGTTCTCGCTCAACTTTCCGATCCTTGCCGATGTGGGCCACACCGTTGCCGAGGCGTACGGCGCCTGGGGGGAGCGGACGGTCGGCGAGCGGACCTTCACTGGGACGCATCGCGTCACGTTCCTGATCAACCCAGACGGCCACATTGCGCGTGTCTGGGGGAGCGTCACCCCTACGGGTCATGCGGCGGAAGTGCTCGCCGAGATCACGGCGCAGCGGGGCTAGCCCCGCACGAAATCCGAGCGAAACGGCGGGTTTTCGCCGAAGGCGTCCACGAGGAGCCCCTGCTAGAATTCAGGAAGAGATTGAGCGTCCACGTCGTCAGTAAGAAAGGTTGATTGTGGCCCTTCAGACGCAGGACTTCCTGGTACAGCCGGTCGATGCTTCATGGCTTCAATGCAACATTGAGTGCCAAGAGGCCTGCCCCGTTGGCACCAACTGCCGCGGCTACCTGAATCTCGCCGCCGAAGGGCGCTTCGAAGAGGGCTACCTCCTCTCCCGCGATCCGAATCCGATCGCCGCAATGTGCTCCTACGTCTGTTCCGCCCCCTGTGAGCGCGCCTGTCGCCGTGGCGATATTGATCGCCCGCTCGCGATCCGCGCCATGAAGCGCTTCTTGGTGGAGTGGCACGCCGCCTCCGGCATCCCTGACGTTGCACCGCAGATTACGCCGCGCGCCGAGCGTGTGGCGGTGGTTGGTGCCGGACCTGCTGGCCTCTCCGTTGCGCGCGAACTCGCCGTCAAGGGCTACCAGGTCACCGTCTATGACAGCCTCCCGTATGGCGGCGGCACCATGCTGATTGGCGTCCCCGCCTTCCGCCTTCCACGCGAGGCGATTGAGACGGACGTGCGCCTCATTGAGCAGCTTGGCGTGAAGTTCGTCTACAACACGCAGATCGGCAGGGACGTGACATTCGAGCAGCTCCAGAAAGACTTCAACGCGATCGCCATCTGCGCGGGCGCCATGGATCCGGTTGCGCTTGATGTTCCGGGGAGCGACCTTGAGGGGCTCGTCTACGGCGTGGACTTTATGAAGAGCGCCAACCTTGGCGAACCGCTCAGCGTGGGCCGCGACGTGGTGGTGATCGGTGGCGGGTACACCGCCATGGACTGCGCGCGCACCTCACTGCGCCACGGTGCGGATCACGTCACTATTGCCTATCGCCGTACTCGTTCAGAGCTCGTTGTTGACGAAGAGGAGCTCGGCGAAACGGAGCGCGAGGGCGTCGACATGGCCTTCCTGGTGTCACCACTCGAGTTGATCGGCGAGAACGGGAAGATCACTGGCGTGCGCATGATCAAGAATCGTCTCGGCGAACCAGACGCATCTGGTCGACGCAGCCCCGTTCCAATTGAGGGTTCGGAGTACATCTTGAAGGCTGACACGGTGATCCCCGCCGTCTCGCAGGCGGCCGACCTCACCTTCCTTCCAGTGCAGAGCAGCTTTGAGGTTGCGCGCGGTCGTGTGAAGGTGGATCCGGCAACGTACGCAACCAACATTCGCGGCGTCTGGGCGTGTGGCGACTTTGTCACTGGCCCCGCCACCATGATTGAGGCGGCGGGCCACGCCAAGAAGTGCGCCTATGCGATTGATCGCTACCTTGCTGGCGCAACACAGGTGGTGGTGGATGCGAATGTGCGCATCACAAGTTCCTGGCGCCACGACATGCCAGAGTTCTACGACCGCATCCCACGTCAACACATCCCCGTCTTGCCGCTCGCTGAGCGACTCCCTTCGGGAGATGCCACGGTGAACTTCACGACGCAGGTGGAGCTTGGGTATGGCGCGCAGCAGGCGGTTGCGGAGAGCACACGCTGCCTGATGTGCAACTACAACATCTGGTTTGATCCGATGCGCTGCGTCCTCTGCGGCGCATGTGCCGACGTCTGCCCCGAGGGGGTCATCCACATGGTGGACATCAATCAGCTGAAGTCCGAGGGGGCGCTCCCTGAGCTCTCCGAGGCGTACGGCTGGGAGAACGGGGGGGCGATGATCTTGGACGAGGAGCGCTGCATCCGCTGCGCCCTCTGCGTCAAGCGCTGTCCGTTCGACGCTATTACGATGGAGAAGTTCGAACTACAGGAGATCAGCTCGGATGGTCGCCTCTATAAGGAGTCCTACCGAGATGGGCAGTTAGCCGGAGTCGCCGGCACAGGGGGAGGGGCACAGTGAGCCTTATCGGACGCGTAGACCAGGCGATCCGCCGCTCGTCCGCGTGGCGCTCCATCTTCCGCAACGCCTACCCGAACGACGAGCGGAGCCGCGCCTACGCGGTGATGAACAACGTCTTCCTCCACCTTCATCCGGTGCGCGTGCGACAGCACGCCGTGAAGTTCGCCTACACCTTCTGCCTTGGTGGCTTGAGCTTCTTCCTCTTCCTCGTTCTGACTGTCACGGGCGTTTATCTGATGTTCTTCTACGCGCCGTCGGCAACGCAGGCGTACTCAGACATTCTGAAGATCCAGACGCTCGTCCCGTTCGGACAGATCACGCGCAACATCCATCGATGGGGGGCGCACCTGATGGTCTTCTTCGTTTTCCTCCACATGATGCGCGTCTTCTATCACGGTGCCTATAAGCCACCACGCGAATTCAACTGGGTGGTTGGCGTCCTCCTCCTCTTCTTGACGATCATGCTCAGCTTCACCGGCTACCTGCTGCCGTGGGACCAGATCGCCTACTGGGCGATCACGATCGGTTCAAACATGGCTGGCTACGCGCCGCTCTTCAACACGCCATCCAAGCTCCTCCTTCTTGGCGGACTTGAGGTGGGTCAGAACACACTGCTGCGCTTCTACGTGCTGCACGTGATGGTGCTGCCACTTCTCGCCGCAGTCTTCCTGGCGGTCCACTTCTGGCGGATCCGCAAGGACGGCGGAATCAGCGGGCCACTATGAGCGAGGCGCAGCGATGAGCGACGAGCAGCGCCCAGCACCCATTGCGCCGGTTGATCCGTCGCGACGCACGGAGATTGATAAGCAGCGCGTCCCAATGGCGGCACGACCGTATCGACTCCTTGCGCTGGTGAAGCAGGACGCGGTTGTCCGCGTCCAGAAAGAGCCAGATGACACGGTGATGACCTGGCCACACCTGCTCACGATTGAGTTCTTCGCCGCTGTGGCGATGAGCATCCTCCTCCTCCTGCTCGGCCTCTTCATCAATGCACCACTGGAAGAGCTCGCCAATCCAAACGTCACCCCCGCCATTGCTAAGGCGCCCTGGTACTTCTTGGGCCTGCAAGAGTTGCTCGCCTACTTCCATCCAACGGTTGCTGGCGCGCTCTCGCCGATCGGCATCCTTGTTGGCAGCGCGCTGATCCCGTATCTGGATCGCCGCAACATTCACAGCACGCGACCATCGGATCGGAAGCTTGAGGTTTCGCTCTTCTCGATCCTCTGGGCGCTCGGACTTGTTGTGACTTTCATCGGCATCTTCTTCCGCGGTCCTGGCTACTCCTTCATCCTGCCGTGGGTCAACGGCTTCTTCTTCAGCCTGTGATGGGAGCGAACTGATGAGCCACTACCAAGTTGAGCCAGCAGATCAGTCGAAGGCGCTGACCGCGCAGACCATCAAAGCGCTTCGCCACGAAGAGGTGCAGGGGATCTCGCGACGCCGACTGATGCGCACCACGATCGGCGCAGGCTTCGGACTCTGGCTCCTTGAGGTGACGGCGGGGACGCTCGGCTTCCTCTGGCCAAACCTTGAGGGCGGATTCGGTGGAAAGGTTCAGGTTGGCACCTTTGACACGCTGAAGAATCAGAACGCAGGCCTCCCGTTCGCCGAGGGCTACCCGGTCTACTTCCAGGAGGCACGCGCCTTCATCATGCTCGTTGACGCCACGCGACCAGAGTTCGTCTCTGGCGAAGATCTGACCGGCGACGGAACGGCACTGAATGTCCGCGCCCTCTATCAGCGCTGCCCGCACCTTGGCTGCAAGCCGAACCCGTGCATCAAGACCTACTGGCTCGAGTGCGCCTGCCACGGCAGTCGCTTCGACCGACTCGGCACGAAGGCGGACGGCGTTGGTCCCGCACCGCGCGGCATGGATCGCTTCTCGCTCACTGTTGATGCAAACGGCGTGCTGACGCTGGACACGGGGAAGATCAACCTTGGCAATATGCCGATCCCGCTTGGCCAGCCAGGCATTGAGGCGCCGCGCGCCGCAACGGGGTGCATCTAAATGACAGACGAGCAGCGCAACCTTCCGGCTCCAAGCGAGAAGCGCGTAACGCCAACGCCGCGCCTCTCCAGTCCTGCGCCGATCCAGACGCACGGCCTCACCGCTGAGCGCGCGGCGAAGATCGTCAGCCAGAGCGGCTCGTCGCGCATGGCGGCGCTCCTCGGCGTTGCGATCGTCACCCTCTTTGTCATCGTCTATGCCTTCTACGATCAGGGACTCCCTGGCGTCGTTGGCTCCTCACGGCTTGAGGCGGCGCGTGAAGAGCAGTATCTGGAAACGGTGAAGCGTGGCTACAACCTCTATGAGGCGAACTGCGCACGCTGCCACGGCGCGCAGGGGCAGGGCGGTATCGGCCCAGTTCTTAGCGACCAGGGGAAGCTCCTCTCGCACCTGACACCTTCCTACCTGATGAATGTGCTGACCGTTGGCGGGCGCTACATCTGTGGCGACGCGAACTCACTGATGGGTGTCTGGGCAGATACCAACGGCGGGCCGCTGAACTATCGCGAGATTGAAGAGTTGATCGCCTGGGTGCGCGCCAGCAACACTGACGAAGTTGAAGTTCGCGATCCAGCAACTGGCGAACTCGTGAAGATCACCGGTTGGCGTGATCCGGCCTACGTGCCTGCTGCAGATGCAACGCCAGTACCAGCCTGCTGGAAGGATGCCTTCGCCGTCTCCCCATCCCCGATGCCATCCGGCGGTTCTGTCAGCCCATCCGTTGCACCGAGTGGCGGCGCGGGCGGCTCGTACACGATCGTTGCGATGGGCGTGAAGTTCGACCTCACCACACTCACCGTGGACGCAGGGAAGCGCTTCCAGATCGTCTTTGACAATCAAGATGCAGGCATCCCACACAACGTTGCCATCCATGAAGGCTCGGTCACTTCCGTTGGCAAGGAGCTCTATCTTGGCGCGATCTTCCCTGGCATCGCGCAGCAGACGTACGACATCCCCGCGTTCAACGCTGGAAACTACGTCTTCATCTGCACCGTGCACCCGAACATGGTCGGCGCGCTGACGGTGAAGTGATGAGCAGCCTGCCGACACCAGTCAGCGGATCGTCAGTCGCGCCGCTGATCGAGGCTCCGCGCCGCGTCCTCTTTGGACTCTTCGACGCCGCTGGCTGGGGCTGGGCCACCTTCCGCGCCGTGCTCTGGACGCTCGTCATCATCTTGTTGCTCGGATACATCCCAGACCGCGCCTACTACCTCACCGTCTCACCAACTGTTGACCTTGGACTGAACGCGGTCTCGCTCGTCAATATCTGCCCCGCTGAGAATGAGGGGCTCCCATGCCCTGCACCCGCTGGCGCACTGATCCCGTGGAAGAGTGGCGCAGCCACCGTCTTACCAGGGGCGGGTCATGGCGGCAGCTTGCTGCAGGTTGGCACGCACCTTTACTACATTGGTGGCCGCGCTGCGGGCGCGAAGGATGAGTTTGCCAACATTGCGGACGTTGCCACCGCAACGATTGGCCCTATTGAGGGGCCACTTGGGGGCTTCGGCCTTGATACCTGGAGCGCTGCGACACCACTCCCAGAGCCGCGTGCTCTGAGTGCCGCCGCATATCTTGCCGGTACCGCGTATGTGATTGGCGGAGCCTCTGCAACAGAGAGCGCAACCGCAACGGTCTACGCTGGAAAGCCAGACACCGTTACCGGTGTCATCACGATGTGGACCGTGGTTGACGCACTACAGCTTCCTGTGCCGCGCAGCGGCGCATCAGTCGTTACGGTGAGCGACGGCCTAATCCTCCTTGGCGGCGCCGATCAGAACAACGCACCGCAGACGAGCGTATGGAAGGCAACCCTGCAGGGGGATGGAACGCTTGGTGCATGGGAGGAGGCAACGCCGCTTCCTGAGCCGCGCGCCAACGCCGCTGCGGTACTGGTGGGCGACGCGATCTGGCTCTGGGGCGGACGGGACGCAGACGGCGTGACCGGCGTCTCGCTCCGTGGTGACATCGCCGTGGAGAAGAG
>Ga0209355_1002476_pt1 | contig 10284 bp, 8 predicted proteins | sample LauGreSBDMM110SN_3_FD_187563 | JGI IMG/M metagenome (GOLD analysis project Ga0209355, IMG submission 187563) | Freshwater lake microbial communities from Lake Michigan, USA - Sp13.BD.MM110.SN (SPAdes) (version 2) | ecosystem: Environmental > Aquatic > Freshwater > Lake | place: Lake Michigan, USA...
AAAGATGTTGGCGGCCACTTCGCCGACCACGCCGGCCACCAGATGGCAGTAGCGCGTCAACCCCGCGAAGTCCAGAAAGCGCGTTTGTTCCAGGTCGATCTGGCAACCGTCGATCACTGCCAGCAGATGAGACGCCTCGATGGAAAAGGCCTCGCGATGAGGCATCAACGCCCGCATCACCGGATGGTTGGGTTGGCCCGCATAGGCGCTCGCCACCTCTTGGCGCCACCAGGCGAGCTTGGCGGCGGCAACCCCGGCATCTGTGGTCTCGTCGACCACGTCATCGACCTCGCGACAAAACGCATAGAAGGCCGTGATGGCAGCGCGTCGCTGCGGTGGCAGGAACAGGAATGCGTAATAAAAGCTCGAGCCGCTTTTGGCTGCCTTGTCCTGCACATAGGTTTCAGGTGTCATGCGATCTCGCGGGTCGGGGCTGTCTTGGGCGGGCGCATGCCAGCAGCGCGCCACAGCATCAAGGGAGCGTCCATTTTGACGATGCGCGGGCGCTGCCTCAGCGTGGCGTGATCCATGCGTTCGATTTTGTCGATGATGCGAAGCCCACCCTGGACCACCAGCCTGAGCTCCCACCCGCCGCGGCCTGGCACGCGGTGTACCAGTGGGGCTCCTTGCATCATCAGCGCGCGCGCCCAGGCGGTCACCTCGGCAATCAGTTGGCGCACGGCGGCGCTGTCTTGCCGCTCGAGCAACTGCTGCTGGGAAACGCCATGGTCGTCCATGTCCGCCTGCGGCACGTAAAGCCGGCCGCGCTCGGTGTCGATGCTCAGGTCCTGCCAGAAATTGATCAGCTGCAAGGCGCTGCAAATGGCGTCCGATCTCCTCAGCGAAGCGTTGTCGTCCACCCCGTAAAGATGCAGCAACAGGCGACCCACGGGATTGGCCGATCGGCGGCAGTAGTCGAGCAGTTCGGCGCGGTCGGTGTATCTCGTCTTGACCACGTCTTGCTCGAACGCGCTCAGCAAATCGTGCAGCAAGCTGACCGGCAGCTCGGTGCGCTCAATCGCGTCAGACAAAGGCCCGAAGACGTGCGACCAGCGTTGTGATGGGTTGCGACGGTTTTCTATCGAAACCAGATCGGCGCGGTAGCTTGAAAGGTCGGCCAGGCGCTGTGGGGCGGGCGCGTCGCCTTCGTCGGCCAGGTCATCCGCCGTGCGAGCAAAGCCATAGATCGCCACGATAGATCCCCGCAGGCTTGGCGGACAAAGCCAGGAGGCCACGGGGAAGTTTTCGTAATGGTCAACGCTCACTGAAAGAATTGTCCATGAGACCGAGCGACGACACGGGGTCTGAGCGATGGACGCGCAGCCCGCTGCACTCGCGTGCCAAGGTCGAGCGCGCCTTTCGGAGTCGGCAGCCGGCATGGTTAAACTCGTCGGCTTTCCGCGGTGCGCGGAAATTCCGTTGAATGACAGCGCTTGTTCCTGTCGTTTGATTTGGCTCCGCGCGGGTGGCGAAATTGGTAGACGCACCAGGTTTAGGTCCTGACGGTAGCAATACTGTGCGGGTTCGAGTCCCGCCCCGCGCACCAGCAGCAGCATCCATCAACGTCTTTAGAAAGTCTTCCTGATCATGCCAGTGACCGTCGAAACCCTCGAGAAACTTGAGCGTCGCATCACGCTGACGCTGCCTGTTGATGCGATCCAAAACGAAATCACGGCCCGCTTGAAGCGCTTGGCCGTCACGGTCAAGGCCGACGGGTTTCGGCCCGGCAAGGTGCCGATGAGCGTCGTGGCACAGCGGTATGGCAGTTCCGTCCACGGAGAAGTCATGAACGACCATGTGGGCAAGGCGTTCACCGATGCGACCAACGACGCGAAGCTTCGCGTCGCAGGCGCTCCGCGAATTTCCGAAATGGAAAACGCTGAAGCGGGCCAGATGGCTTTCGAGGCGGTCTTTGAGGTCTACCCAGAAATCGCCATTGGCGATATCAGCTCGCTCGAGGTCGAGCGATTTGCGTCTGAAGTGGACGAAGCCGCGATAGACCGCACCATCGAGATTCTTCGCAAGCAGCGCCGCACGTTCACCACGCGGTCCGAATCAGAGGGCGTAGTGGCATCCGATCGGGTCACGGTCGATTTCGAGGGCAAGCTCGATGGCGTGCCTTTCGAAGGCGGCAAGGCAGAAGACTTTCAGTTCTTCGTGGGCGAAGGGCAGATGCTCGAGGCGTTTGACCTGGCAGTTCGTGGCATGAAGGCTGGCGAGTCCAAGACTTTCCCGCTGCGCTTTCCAGATGATTACAAGAACACCGACGTGGCCGGCAAGGAGTCTGACTTCTTGGTCACCGTCAAGAGCATCGAGGCCCAGGTCCTGCCAGAGGTGAACGAAATGTTCGCGCGCTCGCTGGGCATTCTCGATGCGTCGATCGAGACGCTTCGAACGGATGTCAGCAAGAACCTTGAGCGCGAAATGAAAGCACGGGTCATGGATCGCAACAAGCGCTCTGTGATGGATGCGCTGCTCAAGGGCAATGAGTTTGATGTGCCCAAGACCCTGGTTGAAGAAGAGGTGAACCGCCAGATTGAAGCTGCATTCGAGGACATGAAGCAGCGCGGCATCAAGGAAGTCGACAAGTCGCAAATTCCGGCCAAGATTTTCGAAGCCCATGCCGAGCGTCGCGTTCGCCTGGCCTTGGCTGTGGCTGAGCTGGTGCGGGTCAATGGTTTGCAGGCCAAGCCGCAGCAACTGCAGTCCCACATCGAGGAAATGGCCAAGAGTTACGAAAACCCAGGCGAGGTCGTTCGCTGGTATCTTGGTGACAGGCAGCGCATGGCTGAGGTCGAGGCTTTCGTCGTTGAGATGAACGTGACCGAATTCGTGGTGGAGCGCGCCAAGGTGACCGACAAGCAATTGCCTTTTGATGAACTGATGGCGCCGAAGTAACCCGCCATCATCTTGACGACAAGGACGAATTCATGAGTGCCATCGATACACAAGGCTTGGGCATGGTGCCCATGGTCATTGAGCAATCCGGCCGCGGCGAGCGTGCCTACGACATCTACTCGAGGTTGTTGCGCGAGCGCGTGATCTTCCTGGTGGGTCCTGTCAACGACCAGACCGCCAATGTGGTCGTGGCGCAGTTGCTGTTTCTCGAAAGCGAGAACCCCGACAAGGACATCTCGTTCTACATCAACTCTCCGGGTGGTTCGGTCAGCGCGGGCATGTCGATCTTCGACACCATGCAGTTCATCAAGCCCGATGTGTCGACCTTGTGCATGGGCATTGCCGCCAGCATGGGCGCCTTCCTGCTGGCCGCTGGTGCCAAGGGCAAACGGTTTGCCTTGCCCAATTCGCGGGTGATGATTCACCAGCCCTCGGGCGGTGCGCAGGGTCAGGCCACCGACATTGAAATCCAGGCACGCGAGATCTTGAAACTGCGCGAGAGCCTGAACAACATCCTGGCCGAGCGCACTGGACAGCCGATCGAGAAGATCCGCGCCGACTCCGAGCGTGACTACTTCATGTCGGCCGATGAAGCGCGCGACTATGGCCTGATCGATCAGGTGATTTCGAAGCGGAGTTGATCGCTCTCAGAGCTTTATCAAAGCACTCAACGGGGCCTTTCTTCACAGTAAGGCCCCGTTTTGTTTTGCCCTATTATCAAAACCGAAAGTCTGCTTCCGAGTACCAAATTCATGGCCGATAAAAAAGGCTCTTCGAGCGAAAAAGTCTTGTACTGCTCCTTCTGCGGCAAGAGCCAGCACGAAGTGAAAAAGCTCATTGCGGGCCCTTCTGTTTTCATCTGCGATGAGTGCATCGAGCTTTGCAACGACATCATCCGTGACGAGATTCCGGCTGAGGGTGCCGATGGCAAGGCAGTCAAATCGGATCTGCCGATTCCGAGCGAAATCAAGGCAAGCCTTGACCAGTACGTGATCGGCCAGGAACCGGCCAAACGCACGCTTTCCGTGGCGGTCTACAACCATTACAAGCGGCTCAAGCACATCGCTGTCAACAAGGACGAGGTCGAGCTGTCAAAGAGCAACATCTTGCTGATAGGCCCCACGGGTTCTGGCAAGACCTTGCTGGCTCAAACACTCGCGCGATTGCTCAATGTGCCTTTCGTGATCGCCGACGCGACCACCTTGACCGAGGCAGGCTACGTCGGTGAAGACGTCGAAAACATCATCCAGAAGTTGCTGCAGAACTGCAATTACGACGTCGAAAAAGCCCAACGCGGCATCGTCTACATCGACGAGATCGACAAGATCTCTCGCAAGGCCGACAACCCTTCTATCACCCGTGATGTCTCTGGCGAGGGTGTCCAGCAGGCCTTGCTCAAACTGGTGGAAGGCACCATGGCCAGCGTGCCGCCTCAGGGCGGGCGCAAGCACCCGAACCAGGACTTCCTGCAGATCGACACCACCAACATCTTGTTCATCTGCGGCGGCGCATTTGACGGTCTTGAGAAGGTGATCCAGAACCGCTCAGAAAAGTCGGGCATCGGATTTGGTGCCAACGTCAAGACCAAGGCAGAGCGCAAGGTCAGCGAGGTGTTTCGTGACGCCGAACCTGAAGACCTGATCAAGTTCGGGCTGATCCCCGAACTGGTGGGTCGTTTGCCGGTGATGGCCACACTGGGCGAGTTGACCGAAGATGCCTTGATCCAGATCCTCGTCGAGCCCAAGAACGCGCTCGTCAAGCAGTACCAGAAGCTTTTCGACATGGATGGTGTTGATCTTGAAATCCGGCCTTCAGCGTTGGCGGCGATCGCCCGCAAGGCGCTGGCAAGAAAGACCGGCGCTCGCGGCCTGCGCTCCATCATGGAGCAGTCCTTGAACGACACCATGTTCGACCTGCCTGCCATGGAGGGTGTGGTCAAGGTGGTGCTCGACGAGCACACCATAGACGATGACGCGAAACCGCTGCTGGTCTATCGCGAACAGGCCAAGGCCAGCGCCTGAACTGCTCTTTTGATCCTGACGAATTCAGATCAGACTGAACGCCGACGGCTTCTTGTAATTCAACGCTCGAGCCTTAAGTAGGTTCGACACACAGAGGTCTTCATGTCCGGACACCCAGTTCTTCCCCCCGATCCCATCACCCTGCCGTTGTTGCCCCTGCGCGACGTGGTGGTGTTCCCCCACATGGTGATCCCGCTGTTCGTGGGCCGCCCCAAGTCCATCAAGGCCCTTGAGGCGGCCATGGAGGCCGGCCGTCAGATCATGCTGGTCGCACAAAAAGCGGCAGGCAAGGACGAGCCCAAGCCCGATGACATGTTCGAAGTGGGTTGCGTGTCCACCATCTTGCAAATGCTCAAGCTTCCCGACGGCACCGTGAAGGTTCTTGTCGAAGGCATGCAGCGCGCCAAGACGAACTCCATCAGCGACAGCGGCGAGTACTTCACGTCGGTTGTCACTCCAATGACGCCCGAGGTCGACAGCAAGCCGGAAATCGAGGCCCTGAGAAGGGCGGTCACCCAGCAGTTTGATCAGTACGTCAAGCTCAACAAGAAGATCCCGCCGGAGATCTTGACATCCATCGCTGGCATCGATGACGCCGGCCGATTGGCTGACACCATCGCGGCGCACTTGCCGCTCAAGCTCGAGAACAAGCAGTCGGTGCTGGATTTGTTTGCCGTCGACAAGCGACTCGAAAACCTGCTCGAGCAGCTTGAGCATGAGGTCGACATCTTGCAGGTTGAAAAGCGCATCCGTGGCCGCGTCAAACGCCAGATGGAAAAGAGTCAGCGCGAGTACTACCTCAACGAACAGGTCAAGGCGATCCAAAAAGAGCTCGGTGACGGCGAAGAAGGCGCCGACATGGAAGAGCTCGAAAAGAAGATCATCGCCGCCAAGATGCCCAAGGAAGCGCGCAAGAAGGCCGACTCCGAGTTCAAGAAGCTCAAGCTCATGTCGCCGATGTCGGCTGAAGCCACTGTCGTGCGCAACTACATCGACACCCTGGTTGCTCTGCCTTGGGCCAAGAAGACGAAGATCAAGCACGACCTTGCGTTCGCCGAGGCGGTGCTCAACGAAGACCACTACGGCCTGGAGAAGGTCAAGGACCGCATCCTTGAGTACCTCGCGGTGCAGCAGCGCGTCGACAAGGTCAAGGCGCCGATTCTTTGTCTGGTCGGCCCACCGGGCGTGGGCAAGACTTCTCTCGGACAAAGCGTGGCGCGCGCCACGGGCCGCAAGTTCGTGCGCATGGCACTTGGGGGTGTGCGTGACGAGGCCGAGATTCGCGGACATCGCCGCACCTACATCGGCTCGATGCCGGGCAAGGTGTTGCAGTCGCTGAGCAAGGTGGGCACGCGAAACCCGCTGTTCCTGCTTGATGAAATCGACAAGCTCGGCATGGATTTCCGCGGAGACCCCTCCAGTGCCTTGCTTGAGGTTCTTGACCCCGAGCAGAACCACACGTTTGGCGATCACTACGTCGAAGTCGATTTCGATCTGTCGGACACGATGTTCATCGCGACCTCGAACTCGATGAACATCCCACCGGCTTTGCTTGATCGCATGGAGGTGATTCGCCTGTCCGGCTACACCGAGGACGAAAAGCTCAATATCGCGCAGCGCTACCTTCTGCCCAAGCAGCGCAAGAACAACGGCCTGAAGGACGAGGAGATGGAAGTCGCCGAGTCGGCTGTGCGCGGGATCATCCGGTACTACACCCGTGAGGCTGGCGTGCGCTCACTCGAGCGCGAGATCTCCAAGATCTGCCGCAAGGTGGTCAAGGGCATCCAGCTCAAGCAGTACACCGAAAAGATGGTGGTGTCAGGCGACAACCTCAACGACTTCCTTGGCGTGCGCAAGTACGACTACGGCCAGGCCGAAAAACAAAATCAGGTGGGGCAGGTCGTCGGCTTGGCCTGGACTGAAGTCGGTGGCGACTTGTTGACCATCGAGTCGGCCATGATGCCGGGCAAGGGCGTGATCATCCGCACCGGTTCGCTCGGTGATGTGATGAAGGAGTCGGTCGAGGCCGCTCGCTCAGTGGTTCGTTCAAGGGCGCGCCGTCTGGGCATCAAGGACGAGTTGTTCGAAAAGCGCGACATCCACATTCACGTGCCTGATGGCGCCACGCCCAAGGACGGTCCGAGTGCGGGCGCGGCCATGACCACGGCCTTCGTGTCGGCACTCACAGGCATTCCGGTGCGCGCTGATGTGGCGATGACGGGTGAGATCACGCTGCGAGGCGAAGTCACTGCGATCGGCGGCCTCAAGGAAAAGCTGCTGGCTGCCCATCGTGGCGGCATCAAGACGGTGATCATTCCCGAAGAGAACGTCAAGGACCTGCAGGACATCCCGGAAAACGTCAAAGGCCACCTCGAGATCATCCCCGTCAAGTGGATCGATCAGGTGCTGGAAGTTGCATTGCAGACCAAGCCCCAACCACTGCCTGATGAAGATCCGGTGAAGGTTGATGTCAAGGAAGAAGCCGCACCCGCAGTGGTTCCCGCAGTGACCGTCGATGCGATGAAACATTGACGCTTTTGAGGTCGCTGATGGCCGATCTCGATGTACACTTCGGGCTCGCCGTTTTGCGGTGAAACACGCGGGATTAGCTCAGTTGGTAGAGCGATACCTTGCCAAGGTATAGGTCGAGAGTTCGAGTCTCTTATCCCGCTCCAAAAAATTGAAAAAGGGAAGCACCAGCTTCCCTTTTTCGCCACTGAGGTGGATTCTCCTCATGGCGCGATAGCAAATCGGTTATGCAACGGATTGCAAATCCGTCTAGCCCAGTTCGACTCTGGGTCGCGCCTCCAAACATCAATCTACCTTGCACAGTCACTTGTCTTGATCTCTGGCAGATCAGCAAGAGCGATTCGTTGATTGGCTTTGTGCAACGCGGCCAAGCCTAATGATGTTGGGCCGTTCGATTGACGGGTTTGAATGCAGTTTCCGGGTGTCAGGCCTGGTCTTGAAGGCCAGCCAAGACCGAGCTCAAGTTGACACGGTCTTGGTCACCATCAGGCGGTTCCAGTCGCCGTCGCGGCGATAGGTGACGCTGTCCATCAGCTCCCGCACCAAAAATATCCCCAACCCTCCGATGGGTCGGTCGTCGATCTCTGCATCGAGGTCGGGCGCAGGCAACTGCAATGGATCAAAGGCAATGCCGTTGTCCGCGATCTCCATCGAAAGCGTGCCGTCTTTCTGAGCCATGTTCAGTTGAACGTGAGGAACGGCGCCGTCGCCTGCACCATAAGAAATCACGTTCATCAGAACCTCTTCAAGCACGAGCCTGACCTGAAACAGCGTTTCCTCTGGCAGTTGCACCGCGAGGGCAAGTTCATCGAGGGCTTTGTCGGCTTTTTCTAGGCCGGCCATGTCGGCCAACAGCTCAAGTGTGATCTGGTATGCCACGTGCTTGTCCTTGCGTGGGACGGTTTTGCCAAGCTTGTGGTCGCTGTCGAATGACCACGCGCTGCGTGGAACAGAGTGTGGCAGATTCAGACCTGTCGTCGTCGCAACCGCAGCAGCAGATTTTTATAGTAAGGTCCATCCATTCTGGGACGCCGCGAGACCGCTCCCCAAGGAGCACCAATTTCATGGTCGCAGCATGACTTCTACCAGCTACAAAATTGTCGGACGCCTTGATGGAACGACTGCGGCAGCTCACGGGCTGGCGCTTCAAAATTTGCTTTGCGGCGATGCGTGCAACCTGAGCGTGGATTTGTCTGGCCTCGAGTACGTGAGCAGTGCAGGGCTGCAGGTTCTGCTGCTCGCTGCAAAGGCTGCGAAAAATAAAGGCGAGAGGATCTTGTTGATTTCCCCCAAGCCGCACATCCTCGAAGTTCTGAAGCTCACCGGCCTGGTTCCAGCCCATATCGACACGGCTTGCCCATAAGCTGTTGATCACTGCCGAACCTTCTTCCACTTTTCCACCACTGATACTTATTTCGCCATGACCATTGCCATCTACAAGCTCGCCGGCCGCCTTGACGGTGCCAGTTCTCCAGCCCACGAGAAGGCTCTGCAAGAGCTACTGGTCGGGGATATCAACTCGATCGACATCGACCTGAGCGAACTCGATTACGTCAGCAGCGCTGGACTGCGTGTTTTGCTGGTGGCTGCCAAGGCTGCCAAGGCCAAGGGCGGCAAGGTGACGCTGCTGTCGCCCAAGCCGGCCACCGTTGAGGTGCTCAAGATCAGCGGCTTCGACAAGATCATTCCCATCAAGGCCTGACACTCATCATGACGGCACACACTCGCCTCACCCTGGCTGAAGAACTCGTCCTCATCGCGCTTGATGACGAGCGTGGTTCACTGATCAGCTTGCCGCAGTTCTCGCTCGAGTTCGGTTTGGCAGCCGCCTTGGTGATGGAACTGACGCTGCTCGGGCGCGTGGACACCGACGTTGAAAAGCTGTTTGTGATTTCGGCAGACAAGACCGGTAACGCCTTGCTTGACGATGCGCTGGCGCAAATCATCGCAGAGCCGCAAGACCAGCCCACCGGGGTGTGGTTGCGCCGCCTCTCGCAACCGGGGCCCGTCTTGTGTGATCAAGTGATCGCAGGACTGGTTGGTCGGGGAGTCCTCCACCCGGTCGAAAAGAGGCTGCTGTGGGTGTTCAAGACCCGCGTCTACCCACCGACGAGCGGCCTTGAGGAAGCTGAGGTCAAGAGCCGATTGATGACCTTGCTCAACAACGATGAAATCCCTGACACCCACGACGCATTGCTGGTGGGGTTGCTGCGAGCCACTGGCATTTTTGAGCGCCTGCTCAGTGGATCCGAGTTGACTCGCTTGAGCCCGCGCATCAACCAGATCGCGAACCTCGAGGAAATCAGCCGCGAGCTGAGCCACACCATTTCCGAGTTGCAAGCGGTCATGGCTTCGGCCTTCATGTTCGGCTGAAAGACATTCCCCGCAGTCGAGCGTGAGCGCCTGAACTGTTGGCGGTTTGTGGCCAGGGCGGGCCGGTCTCCAACACCTGAAATGTCCGTCTGGCGGTGACACCTGTGGCGGCATGCGATTTGTGTCCCCTTGGGACAAAGCAGCATCTCGGGCAAGAAAGAGCTCCAGTCACATGATCAATATCTCAGAGATTTCCCGGTTCGTGACCCATCTTCACGAGAAGTACCGTTCGAACCACGACGGAAAGGTCGCCACTTACATCCCCGAGTTGGGTAAAGCCGATCCAGACCACTTCGGCATCAGCGTGGTCACGGTGGATGGGCAGGAGTTTTCCGTGGGTGACACTCAAACCGAGTTCACCATTCAATCGATATGCAAACCCGTCGCTTTCTTGATGGCACTGGGTCGGCATGGCCGACAAGAAACGCTCTCGCACGTGGGTATCGAGCCCAGCGGTGACCCG
>Ga0209355_1002477_pt1 | contig 10284 bp, 9 predicted proteins | sample LauGreSBDMM110SN_3_FD_187563 | JGI IMG/M metagenome (GOLD analysis project Ga0209355, IMG submission 187563) | Freshwater lake microbial communities from Lake Michigan, USA - Sp13.BD.MM110.SN (SPAdes) (version 2) | ecosystem: Environmental > Aquatic > Freshwater > Lake | place: Lake Michigan, USA...
GATTTCAAATTCGGCTTCTTCGTCTGCAACACCGAGACGATCAAGTGCAACGCTCTTAGCTTCTTCAATGGACTTACCGGTTGTTTCTACCCATTCCATGGGGCTTCCTGCTTTCTTTTCTGACGTGAGATCGATTGATTGGGGATTGACTCAGCCGCGGGGCGGCTTTGGATGACGTGACGTACCCGAAGGTTTCGGACGATTAGGTGGCGTGGCCTTACCTTTGGCCGGAGTTGACCCACCCTTAGGAGGGGTAACGCGTTTGCTCACGATCGGCTTGGGACCAGCCTTTGGTTGCTCCTTGGCTTTAGCGAGGTCCTTCTTCATTTGACCGAACATTCCACCGCCGCCAACATCATCCTTGGCTAATTCGCGCGCTTTGGCACCAGCGGCTTGGGCTTGACTACCCAGTGAATCATCACCTTTATAGAAACGACGGGTGATGTACGACTGTTGGGCAATACGAACAATTGTCTGCGCAAAGTAGTAAACGACAAGCGCTACGGGGAAAAAGAACTGGAAGACGCCGAAAAATACTGGCAAATACTGCATCAATTTCTGTTGCGAGGCCGACATCGTCGGAGACACCGTACGACTTGCGATCATCCGCTGTTGGACGAAATATAGGCCCATTAAAGCCACAACTAGTAGCGCATAGATAACGCCCGTGGCGGCATTTTCTTGAATCGCTTTCACTGGGGTAAGGGACAAATCAAGCCCAAGAGAAGACATTTTGGTCTTACCTACCAAACTTTTATACAGTTCGCCAGTTTTCGAGATGTAGTCCGGGTCAAAGGTGCCATCGGTCTTCTTAGTCAGACCATGCAGAACGCGGAACATAATCAAGAAAATCGGCATCTGCGCCAAAAGTGGCAAGCATGAGGCCAGCGGGTTGACTTTGTGCTCCTGGTAGAGCTTCATCATTTCTTCGTTAAGTTTCTGGCGATCATTGCGATGTTGCTGTTGCAGCCTCTTCATTTCTGGCTGAACCTTCTGCATCTCCAACATCGACTTTGTGCTCTTCAGGGTGAGCGGGAAAATCAACATCATGATCACCACAGCGACTAGGGCAATGGCCGCTGTGTAGTCCGATGTGAGGTTGTAAAACTGACTTACGAGCCAGGCTGCTGCTTGGAACATGTCACGACACCTTTCCGGTGGGCTGAATAGGATTTATTTGTGCACAGTGGGCATCGTGTTGATGCGTAGGTTCTGGAACTGGATCAAAGCCGGACTTACCAAATGGGCGGCAACGCACAAGTCGACGAAGAGTCAACCATGAACCGCTGCGCGCCCCATGAATGTCAATCGCCTCTTTGGCGTATTGCGAACAACTGGGGGTGAAGCGACACGGTGAAGGACGACCTTCACGTGCTAGTTGGTACCAGTTTATGCCTTTTAATAGGTAAGATTTCATAACGGAATCACTTTTAGACACTCCATTTACTAGCAAGACCATCGACCGCAGAACGTAAGTCGGTCAAAGTGATCGACTCCGCTGGCCGGGTTAAGCCGATGAGATACAGACCGGGCCGCATCGCAGGAGTTTCGTGACGCAGCACTTCGCGCAACTGTCGACGGACGCGGTTGCGCTTCACTGCTGTTCCAGCAGTGCGACCAATAGCGAAGGCCACATGGGGCCCATCAAGAGCAGAGTCCGACAACATCACGCACCAAACAACTCCACTACGAACTCGGATTCCTTGGCGACGTAATCGCGCAAATCCGGCTCGGCCGTGAAGTCGTTTGATCAAGCCGACAGCTTCTTGCGGCCCTTCAGGCGACGGGCTTTCAAAACTGCTCGCCCGGCGCGGGTGGACATACGAGCGCGGAAGCCATGTTTGGCTGAACGGCGCTTCTGATTAGGTTGGTACGTACGCTTCATGCAAAATCCTCAATTCCTGGTGGCGCCCCATCCGGGCGAGAAACACCTGGTAGTGACTACTATTCAGCCTCCTTGACAACCTTTGCTCCACGCGGGTGGAACGTAGCTCGTCAAGCGCTTAGGAGCAGGCTACGGCCTAAAGGCCAATGGGGGCAACCCTGACACGCGAATCCCCTCTTTACGGATTATCCACAGCCTGCTAAGGTATCTCTTCCCTAACAATTGCTCTCACGTTCAACCCTCCCTAGTTGACCATTGAGGCAGGTCAGGGTATCTAAAATCACGCCACTGTATTGTCCACAAGTTGTGGATTGCTCTGTGGACAACATGCCTATTTTTTGAAGGAGTAGCAGGTGGAACATACTGATGACTTGTGGACAGCGGTTTCACAACTGCTTCGCGCCCAAGTCTCGGATGCCGTCTGGTACTCCACTTTCAATGATGTGCGCTCGTTGCCTGACGATCAGAACACCTTGCGTTTGGCTGTTCCAAGTGGAACCGTGCGCGACAAAATCACATCGCGTTATCTTCCTATTGTTCTCGATGCCCTGACTGAACTCGGTGCTGGTTCATTGAAATTGGTCGTCGATGTTGTGGCCCCCGACGAAATCGTTGCGGATTCGTCAGCCAACACTGATGACACCCCGCGGCAAAACACTAAAAATCCTTCAAAGAACGGTTCCAAGAACTCCGGACCCACGGTTGCCAGTGTTGAAGAAATGGGTATACGGGCTGGATTGAATCCGCGTTACACCTTTGAGACATTCGTTAAAGGCGCTTCCAACAGTTTCGCTTTGGCGGCAGCACAACGGGTTGCCGAAACTCCAGCGCGCTCGTATAACCCTCTCTTCGTCTATGGGTCCGCTGGGCTTGGTAAAACCCACCTATTACATGCCATCGGCCATTACGTACTCCAGAACTACAGCCATTACCAGGTGAGATACATCACCACCGAAACTTTCTTGAACGAGTACGTGGACGGAATTCGAAACAACACGATCGCCAATTTCAAGCGTCGCTATCGCGATATTGATGTCTTACTGATTGACGACATTCAGTTCATGGAGGCAAAAGAGGGACTCCAGGAAGAGTTCTTCCACACCTTCAACACCCTTCACGGGGCAAACAAACAAATCGTTATTTCTTCAGACCGAGTCCCTGACGCCATACCGAACTTAGAGGACCGACTCATCGGCCGTTTCCGTTGGGGTTTGATCACGGATGTTCAGCCCCCAGATCTAGAAACGCGGCTAGCGATTTTACGCAATAAGGCCGAACGAGATGGCACTTTCGTGCCAGCCGATGTGCTCGAATACATAGCCTCGCGGGTCAGCACCAACATTCGTGAACTTGAAGGCGCCCTCATTCGAGTGAGTGCCTACTCAAGTTTGAATCGCGTTGACATGACTGTTGCGCAAGCCGAAAGGCTTCTCGAGGACCTCTTGCCCAGCAGTACTTCGAAAAACCGCACCGATGATGAACTACTTGCCGAAATCGCTCGATTTCTCGGCTTCACGGTTGAAGCATTACGTGGCAAAAGTCGCCAACGACCCTTGGTGTCAGCGCGACAAGAAGCGATGTACGTCTTTCGCGAACTTACTGACCTCTCATATCCAGCCATTGCCCGACTCTTCGGCGGCCGCGATCACACCACGGTGATTCATGCCGTTGACAAAATCACTCGCTTGATGGTGGAACGCAACGAAACCTACGACCAGGTCACAAGTCTGGTCAAGACGCTGAAATTGGGTTGAGTCAATGTCCACGCATGGCGATATCAACAACATGTTCACAACCCGTGTGAATGACGATGATCAACATGTGGAGAACTTAAAGTTATCCACCAACCCACCCGTGGGTCATACTTTGAGTGTGCATACTTGTGGACAACTAGGCGCGGGCAAATACCTTGATCACGCTGGGCAAAGAAGTGCTTATCCACAATCCACAACTCTTATTACTAGAACTATCTTAAATCATCATCAGACCGTGTTAATAAGTAGGGAGTCCCATCGTGAAATTTCGTTGTGAAAAAGAAGTTTTAGCTGAAGCACTAAGTGCTGCGAGTCGAGCATCAACAGGTCGCTCAACAAATCCAACAATGTCGTGCTTGCGGCTAGTTCTCGCTGGAGATCAATTGCGTATCACCGGGACCGACGGCGATTTAACAATCGATGCCAGCATTATTGTCGCCGGTGAGAAAGACGGAGTCGTTTTAGTGCCTGCAAAATTAACAAGCGACATTGTTCGTTCCCTACCTTCTGGCGCTGTTAAATTTGACTTAGGAGAAGACAATGTCGACATCTCCGCCAACCGTGTTAACTTCACAGTCCCGATTGGTGCCGGCGATGATTTTCCAAAGTGGTCCGGCACTGTTGGCGAGGGCGCCTCAATGAGCGCCAGAGATTTTTCAGAAGCCCTTCGTCAAGTAGTGCGTTCAGCAAGTACCGACGATGCTCGCGGTGTCTTCACCGGTGTTTTGTTGAGTGGCATTGATGGGCGCTTACGCTTGGTTGCAACGGACTCTTATCGCATGTCTGTTCGTGATATCAATACCAACGTTCTTCCCGATGGAACTAGCGTTGTGATTCCGGCGCGAGCACTGGGCGAACTGCAAAAGTTATTAAGCATCGCCGAGCAGGTGTCAATCAATATCACCGAAAATGATGCAACTTTTGAAGTCGGATCAGTGCGTTTAGTAACACGCTTGTTGACTGGAGTGTTTGCCGATTACCAACGTCTCATTCCAGCAAACTCACCGAATAAATTGGTCATCTCACGAGACATAATGTTGGAGGCGATTCGCCGAGTCAAGCATGTGGCCCGGGACCCGATTGGCACACCACTTCGTTTGGAAATTAAAGCAAATAGCGTGACGCTACGAATGGTGACTCCAGATAATGGCGAAGCCGTTGAACAAATTGACGCCGTGGTTCATGGTAACGATATTGAAATTCGCTTCAACAACGAACTATTAACTCAAGGGCTAGATGCATCTGGTGCTGAGGAAATCACTATTCAAACTAGCGAGCCTGGAAAACTGGCCCTGATTCGCGGTGTCGGTCAGGAAGATTTCACGTATTTGTTGATGCCTCTGAAGTCGTGACAGCGAGATGATTGTCGAGCAACTTGAGCTCGTCGATTTTCGTAACTATTCCCACGCCTCATTTTCTTTGACACCAGGCGTGACAGCCATTGTCGGGCGTAACGCGCAAGGAAAAACCAACATTGCAGAAGCCATGGCATTTCTGGCGACGCTTGAGAGTTTTCGTCAGGCCCCCGTGGTGGCTTTGGTGCGTGAGGGGGCAGAACTCGCAACTATTCGCGCCATCGTGCGTCACGAAGACGGTCGGGAGATACAAATTGAGGTGCAGATCCAACGCCAAGGACGCACCGTGGTACAAGTCAACAAACAACGACTTGCGCGAACTCGCGATCTTTTAGGGATTTTGCGAGTCTCGGTATTTTCTCCCGATGATCTCGAACTAGTGAAGGGCGCGCCAGGTGAGCGACGACGCTTCATTGACGAAACCATGGTCAGTTTGGCCCTGAAAAATGATGCTCGACGCCTAGAACTGGATCGCATTTTGAAGCAGCGAAACACGCTATTGCGACAGGCAAACGGTCGGTTAACTCAGGATATTGAGTTCACCCTTGATGTATGGGACGAAAAACTTGCTGCTGTCGGCGACGAGATAGGTCACCAACGAGCCATCGTTTTGGCACAACTGCAACCCGTCGTCGAAGACGCCTATCAACATCTCGCTGGGGCGCCGTTGGCAGTCGGCATTCACTATGAGCCAACGTGGAGGCGCTCGGGTTTAGCACATGCCCTCAAGGCGGCGCGCACGGACGATATTCGCCGAGGTGTGTCGACCGTTGGTCCGCACCGTGATGACATTGACCTTTTTTTGGGGACACTTCCTTCCAGAACCCACGCAAGTCAGGGTGAAATGCGGTGTTTGGCGCTTTCACTACGACTCGGAGCCCACCAACTTGTGGCGCAGCAAACCGACATGACTCCTTTGCTGGTTCTTGATGATGTTCTTTCTGAACTTGACCCAGAAAGATGCACTGCTTTACTCAGTCACCTACCTCGCGGTCAAGTAGTGATTACGACGGCCAGTGGGCTACCTGACACGGCTACACCAGAGAGAATCTTGCGGATTGAAGGAGGTCAAGTTGTCAGCGAATAATCCTGAACCCACACCCATTTCGAGCAGTATTGAAAAACTATTGAAGTCGCTCCGTGGTGGGGATCGACGGACGACCGTCACGGTTTTTAGTCGGTGGGAGGAACTGGTTGGAGAATCAGTTGCGAGCCATGTGCGACCCTTAAAGCTGGATAACGAAACGCTCATCGTTGAGGTTGATGAACCGATGTGGGCGACCCAGATGAAGTTCCTTGAAGCGGACCTTCTGAAGCGCCTCAATGAGGGTGCCGCGAGGCCCATAAAAACCTTGGAGATACGGGTCAAAAAGCGCCGTTAAGAGCCTCTTTTTAGGAAGCCCGAAAGTCTTCTTTTTTGTGGCTAAAAAATAGTGTATTTACCCTGCATATCAGGCACGCAAGGTGACCAAAAATGCGACTCCCAGCGAGTAGGATTTGAGTGTTGTGTTGAGCCATTGTGTCGCCCCAAATTCCACCCCCGCGCACACAGTTGTGATGGCCTTCTAAACCCACTTAAAAAGGAACTCGTGTCCACCAAAAGCACTACCACCACAGCCGATTATGGCGCCAAAGATATCCAGGTTCTTGAAGGTCTTGACCCTGTTCGCAAACGACCCGGTATGTACATCGGATCGACTGGCCTATCGGGCTTACATCACCTGATTTGGGAAGTCGTTGACAACTCTGTTGACGAGGCCATGGCAGGTCATTGCACCACTATCAGCGTCACGCTCTTAGAGGGTGGTGGGTGCCGTGTTGAGGACAACGGTCGCGGCATTCCCGTTGATCCGTATCCCTCTGGTCCCCATAAAGGTAAAAGTGCCGCCGAGGTTGTGCTGACAGTGCTTCACGCCGGAGGAAAATTCGGCGGAGAGGGCTACAAAGTCTCAGGCGGACTTCACGGTGTGGGCGTTTCAGTTGTGAACGCACTGTCAGATCGCCTGAAGTTAGAAATTGATCGTGGTGGTAAGCGTTATGAACTTGAATTCCAAAATGGTGGAAAACCCAAAGGCAAGATTGAGATCACTGGTGATACCCCAGCACGCGGTCGCAAAAACGGCACATCGGTGACTTTCTGGCCAGACGAAACCATTTTCGCTTCAGAAGGCACAGAGTTCGTGGCGCGCACAGTTCTTGAGCGCCTACAAACGATGGCTTTTCTTAATCGCGGCCTGGAAATTGTTTTCAAGGATGAACGCGTCGGCAAAATCCAAAACGTCACCTTCCAATACAAGGGCGGGATTATTGACTTCGTCAAGCACCTCAATCAATCCAAGGATGCATTGTTCACTAAGGTCGCCTACTACGAAGAAGAAGACGACGGCCAAATGTTGGACATCGCCATTCAATGGAATACTGGGTATCACGAAGGAATTCACGGGTACGCCAACGGAATCAGCACTGTTGAAGGCGGCATGCACGTTGAGGGTTTCAAAACAGCCTTAACCAGCGTCATCAATAAATACGCGAAGAACCGTGGCTTACTCAAGGAAAAAGACGACAACTTTCTCGGCGAGGATATTCGTGAGGGAATCACGGCGATTATTTCAGTGAAATTAGCTGAACCTCAATTTGAGGGTCAGACCAAAGCCAAATTAGGCAACGTCTCAATGCGGTCTTTTGTGCAAAAAGTAACGAACGATCGTCTGGCTGAGTGGTTGGATGAAAATCCAACTGAGGCAAACAAGATTGTTAAAAAGGCCCAGTCGGCAGCGCAAGCCCGAGTCGCTGCAAAGAACGCGCGTAACGCAGTGCGCCGAAAGACTGCGCTTGCTGGCGCCGGCATGCCAGACAAACTAAAAGACTGCAGTAGCGGTAATCCATCAGAGAGTGAAATCTTCATTGTTGAAGGCGACTCTGCTGGTGGTACGGCACTCGATGCGCGTGATCCCCGAACGCAAGCGATCTTGCCTATCCGTGGAAAGATTTTGAATGTTGAGCGGGCGCGGCTCGACAAAATGTTGAAAAACACAGAAGTGATTGCCCTAGTCACAGCAATCGGTGGCGGCGTTGGTGACGAATTTGACGCAGCCAAGGCGCGCTATCACAAGATTATTATTTTGGCCGATGCCGATGTTGACGGCAGCCATATTCGAACCTTGCTTCTGACTTTCTTCTTCCGTCAGATGCGCCCATTGGTTGAAGCTGGCTATGTGTACATTGCGCAACCACCGCTGTATTCAACAGAGATCGGCAAAGTAAAGATCTACCTCAAAGACGATCTTGCGAAGACGCGTTTCTTGGAAGAACACCCAAATCACAAAAAAGATTTCCAGCGTCTCAAAGGTCTCGGAGAAATGGACTGGGAAGAATTGCGTTCGACAACGATGTCGGAGGAGTCTCGGACACTTTTGCAAGTCAATGTTGACGAAGCAGCGTTAGCTGATGAAGTCATGGGCGTGCTGATGGGTGACGACGTTGAAAGTCGCAAACACTTCATACAAACGAATGCAAAAGACGTAAGGTTCCTTGATATCTGATGGCTAGTAAAAAAACGCCCCCCACCACGCCCGAGGAAGGCGCAGTACCCTCGGAACCCAATATCCCCGTACAGCCAGTTGCTTTGCAAGATGAAATGGAACGCTCGTTTCTTGATTATGCAATGTCGGTCATCATGGCCCGTGCTCTTCCTGATGTTCGCGATGGTCTCAAGCCAGTGCACCGACGCATCATTTGGGATATGGAAGAACAAGGGTTTCGTCCCGATCGTCCATTCGTAAAATCAGCGCGCGTCAGCGGCGACACGATGGCCAAGTATCACCCGCACGGCGATACCGCAATTTATGACGCTTTGGTTCGTATGGCCCAACCATTCTCACTGCGACATCCACTCATTGCCTTCCATGGCAACTATGGATCTCCTGACTTTGGTCCGGCTGCGAGCCGTTATACCGAATGTCGTCTGCATCCGTTAGCGATGCACCTATTGGCTGATATCGACGAGAACACCGTCGACATGGTCGATACCTATGATGGATCGCGTGAAGAACCAGTCGTTCTTCCAGCGCGCTTTCCCAACTTGCTCGTGAATGGTTGTCAGGGAATCGCTGTGGGAATGGCCACCAATATCCCACCGCACAACTTGGGTGAAGTGATTGATGCATGTATTCATTTGTTGATGAACCCCGAGGCCACAACCGATGATCTGATGGCCTTTGTCAAGGGCCCGGATTTTCCGACGGGTGGATCAATTTTGGGTCGCTCTGGAATCTTGGACGCCTATCGCACAGGACGCGGCAGTATCAAGATGCGTGCCACGGCGGCGATTGAAGAAACTAAGCGTGGAGGCATGCAGATTGTCGTCACGGAGTTGCCGTATCAGACAAGTTGCTCGGCAATCGCAGGACGCATTCAAGAACTTGTGGATAACGGAGAACTTGATGGCATCGCCGATGTCAACGATGGTTCATCGGGTGGAAAGACCTATCTCACCATTCAGTTGAAGCGCGATGCTAATGCCAATGTGGTGTTGAACAATCTTTTCAAGCAGACACAACTTCAGACAAGTTTTGGAGTGAACATGGTGGCCCTTGTTGATGGGGTGCCACGGCAACTGACTTTGGCCGACGCCTTAAATGGATACATCCGTCACCAGATAGAAGTACTCACGCGGCGCACGACCTTCCGTCTTGATAAAGCACAACGACGGCTACACCTCCTTGAGGGTCGCATCAAAGCGCTTGATGTCATTGATCAGATCATCAAGTTGATTCGTGAAAGTGAAGATGCCCCTGCCGCTAAAGCTTCACTCATGAATCCGCCTTACGAATTCAGTGAAGTTCAAGCCATTGACATTCTTGACATGCAGTTGCGTCAATTAACACGTTTGTCGCGTATTGATCTTGAGACCGAGATGGGTCAACTCAACGAACGTATTGCCGAACTCGAAGGCATTTTGGCCGATGACGTCAAGTTGCGAGCGGTGATCTCCGAAGAGATGTTGGCTATTCGCGCTGAGTTTGCTACTGCACGTGTGTGCCCAATCACTTTCGACTCGGGAGACATGAGTATTGAAGACCTTGTTGATGACACGGCTTTAGTAGTCGTGATGACTGAAGCGCAGTATGTCAAAACTGTTCTAGCTTCAAACTTTAGGAGCCAAGGCCGCGGCGGCAAAGGTGTCACAGGCGCCAAATTGAAAACTGATGACATTGTCAAGCGGGTGATTTTCACCTCTGCTCACGCATATTTATTGTTCTTCTCTAATCGGGGGCGGGTCTATCGGCTG
>Ga0209355_1002478_pt1 | contig 10279 bp, 11 predicted proteins | sample LauGreSBDMM110SN_3_FD_187563 | JGI IMG/M metagenome (GOLD analysis project Ga0209355, IMG submission 187563) | Freshwater lake microbial communities from Lake Michigan, USA - Sp13.BD.MM110.SN (SPAdes) (version 2) | ecosystem: Environmental > Aquatic > Freshwater > Lake | place: Lake Michigan...
CATCCAATTTTGATACTGTCGACTGATTGCTCAGGGGTTCTTCTTCTCAGCACAGCGCGAATTCTGGCCAATAACTCTTGGGTAGAAAAAGGCTTGGTGATGTAGTCATCCGCCCCTGCATCCAAACCAGACACTTTGTCATTCTCAGAACTCTTGGCAGTGAGCATCAAAATAGGAACGGATTTGGTTCTTGGGTCATTGCGCCACTTCCGAGCCCAAATAACACCACTTTGCCCAGGCAACATCCAGTCAAGCAAAATCACATCAGGTAATACAGCGTCAATTTCCCTTTGCGCGCTCTCCCCGTCTTCTGCCCAAATAGGGGTCATACCGTTATGGCGTAAATTGACTGAAATCAATTCAGCAATAGCTGACTCATCTTCAACAATCAGAACTTTGGGGAGATGGCGAACGTTCATACTTTTTGTACAGTAGATTCAATATTTTGCCCAGGCAACATCCAGTCGAGCAAAATCACATCAGGTAATACTGCATCAATTTCCCTTTGCGCACTTTCCCCGTCTTCTGCCCAAATAGGTGTCATCCCGTTATGGCGTAAATTGACTGAAATCAATTCAGCAATGGCTGACTCATCTTCAACAATCAGAACTTTGGGGAGATGGCGAACGTTCATATTTTTTGGACAGTAGATTCAATGTGCTCTATGGAGGAGTGACGAATATCTTCACCTTTGACGATATAGATGATCAACTCGGCAATATTTTTCGCATGGTCACCAATACGCTCAAGCGCTTTGGCCACAAAGAGAAGATCTAAGCCTGCGCTGATGGTTCTAGGATCTTCCATCATGTAGGTGATGAGTTTTCGAACAAAGCCGTCAAATTCTTTATCGATCAAATCATCTTCTTTTAAAATCGTCACGGCCGTGGCCGTATCCAGTCGCGCAAACGCGTCCAAAGATTTTCTAAGTAAATTACTGGCGAGTTCTGTGGCCAGTCTTAATTCAGAGGAAGGCAGTGCACGAAAACCACCTCGGGCCATGATGGATTTCACCATGCGTGCAATCTTGGCGGCCTCGTCACCCGCTCTTTCCAAATTAGCCGTCGCTTTAGAGAGCGCCATCAGTAAGCGCAGGTCATTGGCCGTGGGTTGGCGTCTGCCAATGATGGAGGAAAGTTCACGGTCAATTTCAACTTCCATGGCATTGACTTTGTGCTCATTCTCAATCACAGAATCTGCCACGTTTTCAACAAACAAGGAAAGCGCATAAACAGCTTGTTGAATTTGAGACTCAACCAGCCCGCCCATCTCCATCAAGCGAGATGAGACACCATTGAGTTCATTGTCAAATTGGGTCGATAAGTGTTTATCAGGCATAGCAACTTTCAAAAAATTTAACCAAAACGGCCAGTAATGTAATCTTCAGTTTCTTTACGCTTAGGTTTGAAAAATACTTGTTCAGTCTCTCCAAACTCAACCAGATCCCCCAAGTACATATAGGCTGTGAAATCAGAAACGCGAGCAGCCTGCTGCATATTGTGTGTAACGATGACAACCGTGTAATCAGACTTCAGCGTGGTCACCAATTCTTCTACCTTACCGGTAGAAATAGGATCAAGCGCTGAGGTGGGTTCATCAAGCAACAAAATAGTGGGCTTGACAGCGATGCCTCTGGCAATGCAAAGCCGTTGCTGTTGGCCGCCAGAAAGCGACAAACCGCTTTGTCCTAGTTTGTCTTTGACTTCATTCCAAATAGCGGCTTTTTGTAAAGCCCATTCGACCCTGTCGTCCATTTCAGAACGCGACAAGTCCTCATACAAACGAACACCAAATGCGATATTGTCATAAATAGACATGGGAAAGGGGGTTGGTTTTTGAAACACCATGCCGACCCGAGCGCGAAGCAAATTCAAATCCTGCTTTGGATTGAGAATATTTTCGCCTTTGAACATGATTTGACCTTCGGCCCTTTGACCAGGGTAAAGGTCATACATGCGGTTCAAGGTACGCAGCAAAGTGGACTTGCCACAACCTGATGGGCCAATAAAGGCTGTGATGGTGTTTTCTTTGATATCTAAATTGATGTTTTTAAGACTGTGAAATGACCCGTAATAAAAATTCAAATCGCGAATTTCCAAAACATTTTGGGAGACAACTTCAGGCGAAAGAGTAGATTGCATATTGAGCTTTGGTTCAATGAATGAAAATGAAGGTAGCGTTTTTAAACAGAGATTTTTTCTTTGAAGTAAGACCTGGCAAAAATATTCAGACCTAAAACCGATAAGGTAATCAGCAGAGCGCCACCCCAAGCAAGGTCCACCCAATTTTGGTAAGGACTCATGGCAAATTGGAAAATAACCGTTGGTAAATTTGCAATGGGCGCGTTCATATCAAAGGAGAAAAATGGATTATTGAGCGCGGTAAACAACAAAGGCGCTGTTTCCCCACTGACGCGAGCTAAGGCAAGGAGAACGCCAGTCATCACGCCACTTTTAGCAGCCTTCAAAACAATGGACAAAGAAACTTTCCATTTGGGTGCGCCCAGCGCAAAGGCAGCTTCACGCAAGCTGACGGGTACCAAACTCAACATGTTCTCAGTGGTTCTCACCACCACAGGTATAGCAATCAGCGTCAAAGCCAAAGTTCCTGCCCAGCCCGAAAAATGCCTCACGTTGACAACAATAAGTGCATAAACAAACAGTCCAATGACAATCGACGGCGCCGAAAGCATGATGTCATTCAAAAAACGGGTGATTTCAGAAAATTTACTTTTTTGGCCATACTCGGACAAGTAAATACCCGCCATCACACCAATAGGGGTGCTGATCAAAGTGCAAGACACCACAATCATCAAACTTCCAATAATGGCGTTTCCTAGGCCACCGCCCACAGAGTCTGGCCCGGGGGTTTTATTCAGAAAGAAATCCACACTAAAAGCAGAGAAGCCTTTAAAGAAAAGAACGGACAAAATCCAAAGCAAAAAAGCCATACCCAAAGTCATCGCACTCATAGACAAAAACAAACCAATCAAATTGGTACGTTTACGCTTGGCATAGATGGACATATTGATTGATTCTTGTGTATTCATCTTACTCACCGGGTGTGTGCTGCCATCTGAGGCTGAAATAGAAGAGGCGGAGTTCATGTTTTAAAGCCTTTTTTGTTTTCAGCCCGAATAAGCATCCATTTAGCCAAAGACAAAACCACAAAAGTGATTAAGAACAAGGCTAAACCTAAAGCAAACAAAGAGGAATAGTGCAAACCTGGTTCAGCTTCGCCGAACTCATTGGCCAAAGTAGAGGCGATGGAATTGCCTGGCGAAAAAAGTGAAGGTGAAATTTTGTGGGCATTGCCAATGACAAAGGTGACGGCCATGGTCTCACCCAAAGCGCGACCCAGTCCCAGCATCACACCACCCACCACGCCGCCCTTGGTGTAGGGCAAAACAATATGGGTAACCACTTCCCACGTGGTACACCCCAAGCCATAAGCTGACTCTTTCAAAATGGGGGGGACGATTTCGAAGACATCCCGCATCACTGAGGCGATAAAGGGCAATATCATGATCGCCAATATCAAGCCCGCAGCCAAAATACCAATGCCGTTGAATGCGCCAGTAAATAGGTAACCAATCACTGGCACCTGACCAAAGGTTCCCGCAAGTGCAGGCTGAATATAATCGGCAAAAATAGGGGCAAAAACAAACAAACCAAACATGCCATAAATGATGGATGGCACAGCGGCCAATAACTCAACTGCGGTTCCCAAGGGTCTACGCAATTGCATGGGACATGTTTCGGTCAAGAAAACAGCAATGCCAAAACTTAAAGGGACCGCAATCAAAATCGCGATGGTTGCGGTAGCCACGGTCCCAAAAATGGCGATGAGTCCACCAAATTGTGAGTTGATGATGTCCCACTCAACCGTATAGAAAAAAGGAATGCCAAATTCTTTAAGTGCGGGCCAAGCACTGATTAAAAGCGAAATAATAATACCCAATAAGGCAACCAAAGTGGTTGCGGCAAATACCATGGTCAGTTTCTCAAAACCAATATCCTGCAGGTATTGCATTCTCATTTTTTGGGTTTGCACAGAAGGAACTTGGGCTGAACTGGTATTCATTAAAGAAATACTCCACTGATAAAAAATGCCCAAGGCGAGTCATCGCCTTGGGTACATAGCTAAACTTTATTTCAAATTAATAGTAGACCAAACGCTCTTGCGAATGTATTCGGTGGTGGCATCAGGCATTGGAACGTACTCTAATTCCAGAGCCATCTTTTTTCCGTCCTTGAATCCGTAGTCAAAGAATTTCAACACTTCAGCAGCAGCAGCTTTGTTGGTAGGTTCCTTGTACATCAGGATGAAGGTTGCGGTGGTGATGGGCCATGACTTTGCACCAGAAGCGTCTGTCAAAGAGGCGGCCATACCAGCATGTTTCGACCAATCGATACCGGCAGCAGCCGCAGCAAAGGTCGTGTCATCGGGAGCAACAATTTGGCCGTCTTTGTTACGCAGATTGGCATGAGAAATGTTGTTTTTCTTAGCGTAGGCGTACTCAACATAGCCGATAGAGTTTTTGATACGGCTCACATTGGCTGCAACACCTTCGTTACCTTTACCGCCTACGGAACTTTTAGCCGGCCATTTGACTGCAGCACCAGTACCTACTTCTTTCCAAGCAGGACTGGCCTTTGTCAAGTACTCAGTGAATGTAAAGGTGGTGCCAGAACCATCGGCGCGGTGAACCACGGTGATTTCAGCAGATGGCAATTTCACTGTGGGGTTGAGGTCTTTGATTTCTTTGTCTTGCCAGTTGGAAATGGTGCCTAAATAGATTTTGGCCAAAAGGTCACCATTCAATTTGAGCTCACCAGGCTTAACGCCTTCAAGGTTGACGATAGGTACAACACCACCAATGACCGCGGGGAATTGAATCATGCCTTCTTTTTCAAGCTCCTCGCCTTTGAGCGGTGCGTCAGTTGCACCAAAATCTACAGTTTTGGCTTTAATTTGCTTGATACCACCTGAAGAACCAATGGACTGGTAGTTCAACTTGTTACCGGTTTTCTCGTTGTAAGCTTCAGACCATTTGCTGTAAACGGGGAATGGGAAAGTTGCACCAGCGCCTGTGATGTCGGCGGCCAAAGACAACATGGATGCAGCTGAAAAACCAGCGGCGATAAGACATGACTTTAAATGAAACATTTTCTCTCCTTGAAAAAATTGAACTGCTTTGAAAATTACGATCCACTGAATACTCTAAGAAGGAAATATGACAGTATCGTGTCTGCAAAGCAGCAGCCAAGGTAAATAACACGAAATTTGAGCTATAAATAATTCAAATATGGGCCGCATAATGATATTTTCATAGCTGAAATAAGTCTAAATTGAAAAATCAACCTTTTATTTGTCATTAATCAGTCATGTTTTCGACACATAATAAATGCTTTAATTAAATGTAAATAGTATAAAAATATTCATATTTACATGCAACTTTGATTTTCACCATGACAGAATCATGAAAAATGGAACCATGTTGGCTGCTGTCGACCTTGGGTCAAACAGCTTTCGCCTAGAGATTTGTCGCTACAGCCATGGCTTGATTCAGCGTTCAGAGTACATCAAGGAAGCCGTGCGTCAGGGCAGTGGATTGGATGAAGAACGCAACCTGAGCACGGAAGCCATGGAGCGTGGCTGGGAATGTCTGGCGCGTTTTGCTGAGCGATTGGCGGGCTTCAAACCCAATGAGGTCAGGGCAGTGGCAACCCAAACCTTGAGAGAAGCTAAAAACAGATATGTTTTTTTGGCCAAAGGAGCGTGGCTGGGAATGTCTGGCGCGTTTTGCTGAGCGATTGGCGGGCTTCAAACCCAATGAGGTCAGGGCAGTGGCAACCCAAACCTTGAGAGAAGCTAAAAACAGACATGTTTTTTTGGCCAAAGCCCATGAGTTACTTGGTTTTCCTATTGAAGTTGTCTCAGGGCGCGAAGAAGCCCGCCTTATTTATCAAGGTGTTTCGCATTTTTTACCGCAAACAGATGAGCGCCGCTTGGTGATTGATATTGGCGGCAGGTCAACCGAATTTATATTGGGTGTCAGGCAAGAACCATCTTTGCTTGAAAGCTACCGACTGGGCAGTGTATCTTCCAGTCTTAAATACTTTGCCCAAGGGGAACTTACCCAGACCGCCTTTCACAAGGCAGAGGTGGCAGCCAAGGCTGTTTTAGAAGAAGCTGTAGAAAAATTCCCCCAAAAAGCGTGGGATACCGCCTTTGGCTCCTCAGGCACGGTCAGCGCCGTGGCTGAAGTCTTGGGTGGCGCTGGTTGGTCCGACACAATCATCACCTTAGAGTCCTTAGACTGGTTAAAGCGCCACCTGATTCGCATAGGGCATACAGACCACTTGCGCATGGAGGGTTTAAAGGAAGACCGCAGAGCGGTCATAGGCGGCGGTTTGGCCATTTTGTATGCGGTGCTGGAGTTGTTTCAAGTCAATGAGTTACAGGTCACCCCGGGCGCTTTGCGCCATGGCTTGCTGTATGACTTGATTGAGCGGGAAGACGACACCAAAGACACCCGCGCAGTCACCGTTTTAGGTTTGCAAAAAGAATTCCAAGCCGACGCCGAGCAGGCCAAAAGGGTCAGCAAAGTCGCTTGCTATTTTCTTCTTCAATTGCAAGCTTCCAAACAGACCAGTCTTGACTGGAACAGGCTCTTGAAAAAACTTGATTGGGCGGCTCAATTGCATGAAATTGGAGCGCAAATATCGCATACCGATTCACACAAACACAGCGCCTATATTTTGGACAACACCGATGCGCCTGGGTTTGCGCTGCATGAGTTGCATAGGCTGAGTTTGCTGGTGCTGGGGCACAAAGGAAAACTGAAGAAATTAGAAACAGACTTCAGTGATGAAGGCTTTGCCTGTCAACTGATGTGTCTGCGATTAGCGGTGATTGTTTGCCACGCTAGGCGGGAACCGGACTATAAAAAACTACAACTTCGCCTGTCAGACAAGCAAGCCAACCGTTTTGAATTAAAGATAGAAGCGCTGTGGCCACAGCGCTTCCCCCAGTCCCAACATCTGTTGCAGCAAGAAGTGATTGCTTGGCAAAAGACCTATTGGGAACTTCAACTCAAGTAGCGTTAACGAACGATTTTGAGCAATTCGCGCTTGCCAGCCTTGTAGGTGAACAAAGTCAAAGCACCATTTTTAACGTCGCCTTTTTCATCAAAAGTGATGTCGCCTGTGACGCCCTTGTAGCCAGCAGTTTTGGCCAACACCGGCAGGTATTTGGCTGGGTCAGATGAATTGGCTTTGACCATCGCATCAACCATTAAGTTGACTGAGTCATAGACATAAGGCGCATAGATCTGTACGTCAACATTGAAACGCTTCTTGAATTTCGCCTTGAATGCAGCGCTTGATTTTTCATCAATACCACCGGCTTCAGCGCAAAAAACTTGGTTGTTACCAACCGCATCGCCACCAAGTTTGATGATTTCATTGGTACAAATACCATCACCACCGACAAACTTGGCATTCAAACCCAGAGACTTCATTTGCTTGATCATGGGACCGGCAACCGCATCCATGCCACCAAAGAACACCAAATCGGGTTTTTTACCTTTGATTGTGGTCAAAATGGCGGTGAAATCGGTGGCTTTGTCGGTGGTGAATTCACGACCCACCACAGTGGCACCAGCTGCTTTGGCGGCTTTTTCAAATTCGTCAGCCACACCCTGGCCGTAAGCGGTACGGTCATCAATCACCGCAATGTTTTTGGCTTTGAGTTCACCAATGGCAAAGCGGCCCAAGGTGCCACCTAAATGCACATCGTCAGCCACCACGCGGAAGGTGGTTTTGTAACCTTGGCGTGTGAACTTGGGGTTGGTCGATGAGGGCGAAATTTGGGGAATGCCTGCGTCGCTGTAAATTTTCGAAGCAGGAATGGAGGTGCCGGAATTCAAGTGGCCGATAACGCCATTGACTTTGGAGTCAACCAATTTTTGCGCAGCAGCCGTACCTTGCTTGGGATCGGCAGCATCATCCTCGGCCAAGAGTTCAAACTTGACTTTTTTACCGCCGATAGACACGCCTTTGGCATTAAGTTCTTCAATCGCCAAACGCGCACCGTATTCATTGTCTTTACCCAAGTGGGCAATAGCGCCACTGAGTGGCGCAACATGACCAATTTTGATGACTTCTTGCGCCATGCTCAAAGAGGACACAAGGCCTAAGACCAAGGCAGTAATTAATTTAAGTTTCACAGGGAATCTCCAAAAAATGATGAAGCCATAAGATAACCCAAAAGTTCAAACTCTATAGCCTATTGACAAAAAAATCAGGGGAGTTTGGGGTTTTCCCCCAAATGCTCGCGGATCACATCATCGACCGACTGACGCAATAACTCGGGTATCAATTGAGCCAATTGGGTTTCCACTCTTTCAATCACCTTCTGGGCTAAGGCTTCTTGATCGAGCAGATCGGCTGAAAGCCCAAGGTCTTTGCCGGCTACTGGCGCGTTCGCCCAAGGCAACACGGCTGGGCGCAAACTGCCATTGATTTGCACAACCTCGGTCAGCATGGGCACGGGGGATTTGATGATGTCGGGGCGAGTCATGACGCAACGCTTTTTGCATTGAGGTCATGCTTGACCAAGGTATAGCCTCGTTGGGAATAGGTTTTCCATCGTTCGCGGGCATGGGTTTTGTCTTCTTCAGCTAAACCAACCACTTCAATTACCCTCTCAAAGGTCTCATAACCTTCAGGCATAGACGGCGCCAAATTGAGCAATATCTCATGGTGTGGCAGGGGTACGGTTACTTGCTTAGTGTCTGCTTCATAAGGCTGCAAAACAACGCAACTCAATTGAGTTTTGGTGAGGTCATCTGTAGACCAGCAATGCGCAATGAATGAATGAGCTGAAAATGTCCAAAGGGCTTCATCAAGGCTTTGCAATTCCTCAGGCGGCCCCGACACCACCACCCGCGCTTTGGCTTGGCTGGCTTTTCGCAATATCCGGCAGACGTAATTCATTTTGTCCGGCACATTGAAATGAAAAGCCACTTCAGTCATTTTTTGGCAATGGCTTGTTGGCTGACCAAATAGGACAACAGTGCGGGTACGGGACGCCCCGTCGCGCCCTTGGCCGCCCCGCTCTTCCAAGCTGTACCAGCAATGTCTAAGTGAGCCCAAGGAAAATCAGTGGCAAAGCGTTGCAAAAATTTAGCTGCTGTAACTGATCCTGCTGAACGGTCGGCGATATTGGCCACATCGGCGAAATTGGACTTCAAACCTTCCGCATATTCTTCGTCCAAAGGCATGCGCCAGCACAAATCTAAGGTGCGCTCTCCAGCAGCAAGCAGTGCGCCAGCCAATTTTTCATCCGTCGCATACAAACCGCTACGCAAATGGCCAAGCGCAATCACACAGGCGCCGGTCAACGTAGCGATGTCGATCACGGCGCTGGGTTTGAAACGCTTGGCATAGGTCAGGGCATCACACAAAATCAAACGGCCCTCGGCATCGGTGTTCAAAATCTCAATGGTTTGGCCGCTCATGCTGGTCACCACATCGCCAGGTTTCAAGGCTTTACCACCTGGCATGTTTTCACAGGCGGCAATCAGCCCCACCACATTGATGGCCGGCTGCAGCAGCGTCAAAGCTTCGAAAGTTCCCAGCACACTGGCGGCACCGCACATGTCGAACTTCATCTCATCCATACCTGCGCCGGGCTTGAGGGAAATACCACCGGTGTCAAAAGTGATGCCCTTGCCCACCAAGACGGTAGGGGCTTGTGAATCTGCCGCACCTTTGTATTTCAAGACGATAAAACGCAGCGGCTGCGCCGAGGCTTGAGCCGAGGCTTGGGCGACTGCAGCAAACGAGCCCATGCCCAATTTGGTCACCTCTTTCAAGCCCAGCACTTCACAAGACACCCGGGAATGCTTGGCGATTTGTTTAGCGACCTGCGCCAAATGGTCTGGGGTTGCATGGTTGGCCGGACGGTTGCCCCACTCACGAGCCAAGCTGACGCCGGCGATTTGCGCTTTGGCCAATTCAAATGAGGCTTTCAATGGGGCTGCTTGCGGAACACCCAAAATGATTTTTTTGAAACTCAAGGCCTTGGCGCTGGGCTTGGTAGCGGTGTACACATAAGCAGCATCAGCAGCTGCTTGGGCTGCCACCACCAAGTGCTCGGTCTGGGCGGCTTGCAGCAGCAGCGTAACCGATGACGATTTGGATTTTTTCAAAGCTGTGATGCCCGCAGCCACACCTTGGCGGACATCTTGGGCACGGCCTTTGCCAATACC
>Ga0209355_1002481_pt1 | contig 10269 bp, 11 predicted proteins | sample LauGreSBDMM110SN_3_FD_187563 | JGI IMG/M metagenome (GOLD analysis project Ga0209355, IMG submission 187563) | Freshwater lake microbial communities from Lake Michigan, USA - Sp13.BD.MM110.SN (SPAdes) (version 2) | ecosystem: Environmental > Aquatic > Freshwater > Lake | place: Lake Michigan...
TTTTATCATCTTCAAATGTTACCCAATATGTAGGATTAGATATTTATAATGCCATAGAATATCAAAAGGGGGTAGAACCTGATTTCAGATGGGATGGGAAAGTAATGCCATTTGAAAATGAGAGTTTTGAATGTTCTTTTGCCACAGAAGTTTTAGAACACTGTCCTAATCCCAATATTTTTCTTGAAGAAACGTATCGAGTATTAAAGAATGAAGGAGTTTTCTTTTTTACGGTTCCTTTTTTATGGAATTTACATGAAACTCCCCATGATGAGTACAGATATACTCCTTTTTCTTTAAAAAGACACTTGATTAATAGTGGTTTTGTTGAAATTGAAATTTATGCAACAGGTGGATGGCATGCTTCATTAGCACAAATGTTAGGATTGTGGGTTAGAAGATCCCCAATGTCAAAAAATATTCGAATGTTATTATCATATATATTAAAACCATTTATAAAGTTGTTAATTAAGAAAGACAGAAAATTAAATAAAGACTTTTTCGAAGGGCAAATGATTACAGGTTTATATGGGAAAGCCAAAAAGAAATTAAAGTAAATTTTTTCAAAAAATAAATAATGATTTCTTGAAATTTCAATCTAAATATTAAGTTTTTTTATGAAGTATGCGGTATAGTTAATTATTTAATTAAAATTGAAAAAAATGAAAGATCAAATGAAAAATGCCTTAGAATTTTACAATTTTTTTGACAAAAAATTAATTGATGATTATATTTATCAAAACGCTAGAATAGAATCTGCAATAACTAGTTTAGGTTCATTTATTCCAGAAAATTCTAAACATATTTTGGATATGGGTTGTGGTTTAGGTTGGAGTTCCCATGAGTTTTCAATTCACTTCAAAGAGGCAAAAGTTTTAGGAATAGATTTTAGTCCGGTATTAGTAGATACAGCCCAAAAGCTATTCAACAATCAAAATTTAGAATACAAAGTATTCGATATAACTAAAGAGCTTCCATCAAATAAGTACGATGTAATAATAATGATGGATGTGTATGAGCATATTCCAGTAGAGGAAAGACATACATTTCATGAGTCAGTTTCAAAAATTCTGAATGAAAATGGAAGATTAATTTTGGCTTGTCCAAGCAAGTTTCATCAGGAATGGCTTAGAAATAACAATAGGGAAGGTCTTCAGCCTGTTGATGAGGATGTTGATGTTCAAACTATTTTAGATATTGCGAAGGATATCAAAGGGGAAGTAATTTATTTTAGTTATCAAAAAATATGGAGGAGTTTTGATTATTTATACGCAGTAATAGAAGTCAATCCTCAATATTTATCAAAATCAAAATTAAAATATAATACTGAAATTATTACTGAAAATATAGGGGAGAGAATAAAAAGGGTGAAAGAAAATCTTAATTTAACTTATGACAATATTAAAAAGAATAAAGATGAAGTAATTTTGAAAAAAATTTTAAAAAAGGTAATCCGAAAGTTTATTTGAGAGAGAGTTTTGATATTTTATAAATGACTTATTATGAAAAAAATTGCGATTGTGACATCAAATCATGGGGCTTACTCAGAAACATTTATAAAAGCTCAGATAGATTTATTGCCTGCAAATATATTGCTTTACGATGGTTTGTTACCCAAATATTACAATGATAAAAAATTAATATTTAGTTTAAATAAAATAGAAAGAGTTATAAATCGAATTTCATTCCTTTTTTTTAAAAATATTTTTTTTACGTATGGTAAAGCATTAAATAGAATTTTAAAAAATAATGATGTTAAAGTTATTTTAGCTCAGTATGGACTTTCAGGAGTTGAAATGCTTGCGTTTTGTAAAAAATATAAGTTTGATTTGATAGTTCACTTTCATGGATTTGATGCAAGTATAAAAGAAGTATTGGAAACAAACAGAGGAAAATATTATGAGATGTTTCATTTTGCTAAGAAGATTGTGGTGGTATCTATTAAAATGGAACAAACAATCATAGATTTGGGATGTCCTAAAGAAAAAATTTTACTTAATCACTATGGTCCAAATGATATTTTTTTTGAAAATGAACCAAATTTTAGTTCAGATGTGTTTTTTTCAATAGGCAGATTTGTTGATAAAAAAGCACCATATTTAACATTAATTGCGTTTTACGAGTTGCAAAAAGAGTTTTCTACGGTAAAATTAAGAATGGCTGGAACAGGAGAACTTCTGAATACTTGTAAAAATATGGTTAAAGCATGGTCAATAGAAGATAAAGTTGAATTTTTAGGAGTCATAAAACCTGAACAAACAAAATATGAAATGGAAAATGCCTTAGCTTTTGTTCAGCACTCTTTGGTGGCTGATAGTGGAGATAGTGAAGGGACTCCAGTAGCTGTTTTGGAGGCACAGGCAGCAGCTTTGCCAGTAATTTCGACATTTCATGCTGGTATACCTGATGTGGTTTTAAGTGGAAAAACGGGTATTTTAGTTAATGAAACAGATGTTTTTGGCATGAAAGAAGCTATGAAGGAAGTTTTTTTGAATAGAGATTATGCCAAAATATTAGGGAGAAATGGAAGAAAAAGGATAAAACAAAATTTTACAATGCATATGTACATAGAAAGATTGAGAAATTGTATTAATGAAATATAATTTTTAATTTTTTAGAAAAAAAATGATTTAATTGATTTATATATTCACGGAATGAAAATTTTAAAATTTGATATATTATATCCAGAATTTTATTTGAAAGAAGTTCAAAATCAAGAGTTAGAATTAATTCGCAATATGGATTTATCGGCTTATATAGAATGGCTGTATCAACAAAATATGGGTTATGGGGATGTAATTTCACGAGGATTCATAAGCGAAGGATGGGAAGTTTTGGATTTTTATAATCAGGACTCAGTCTATTTTGAAAAAATAAAAAAAAAATCAAGGATAAAGGTTTCGTTTTTTGATATTTTTTTTAGAAAAAAAAGAAGAGATTTTTTTCGCTTTTCATTACAAGAATTATTAGGTTTTTTTTTCAGCAAAAAGACCAAAAATCTTATCTTAAATGAGGTGTTTATTATTAGATTCATTAAGTACTATAATCCAGATATAATTTTCCTCAGAGAACCCTGCGGTGTGAGAAATGTCGTTTTTGAATATTTGAAAGAAAAACATTTTGTGGTTTCTTTGATAGGTTGTAATATCCCCGGGCTAAAAAAGTGGCAAATGGATAATTCAAATTTGATTTTTACATTATTTCCAGAATATGTAAAATACTTTGAGGCAAATGGTATTGATTCCTACTTATTTGAATATGGTAATTTTCAACTTAGTGAAGAGAAATTAGAAAAAGTATACGATGTAACATTTGTGGGAGTATTGGGAACTACGGTACAAAAACAAAAGACGATTGTAATGGATAAAGTGGCTCATTTTTTTGATTTTAAGTGGTGGGGAGTTATGGGAAATTTAATGAATGATTTTCCTGTTTTAAAAAAATCATGGCAGGGTCATGCAGCAGGCACAAAGATGTTTGATATTTATAAAAGTTCAAAAATAGTATTAAATGATTATCCCTTTAATGCAAAAGGGGGGGCTTCAAATATTAGGATAAAAGAAGTTTTAAGTTCAGGGAGTTTGTTGTTAACCCGATATTCAAAAGATTTAGATTTACTAATTGAAAAAAAGGCATTAGTAACTTTTGAAAATGAAGAACAATGCCTAGAATTGATAGATTATTATCTTAAAAATGAAATCGAAAGAGAACAAATTGCTCAAAATGGTTTAGAACTTTCTAAAGAGTTTTTTGATAGTCAAAAAATTATGAAAAGAGTTAATACTATTATTTTAGAAAAATATAATCAAAGGAAGTGATTAAAATAGCATTGCATGGTCGAATGGGAAACCAATTGTTTCAGTTTGCTTTTGCATATTTGATAGCAAAAAAGCACAAAACTTTTTTTCTGTTGGAAATACAAAAAAATAAATTTTACCTAGATTGTTTCCAACTTACTTTTCCCTTTAATTTTTTCAGCAATAAAAAGGTTTTAAGAATGTATAGTTGGTTGGTTCGAAAAATAAAAATGAAAAACCAACAGGATTTTTTGGATTTAAAAACAAAGTTAGTTTTGCCAGAAGATATAGATCAAACATTTTTTAATGGTTATTTTCAAGATGCCACTTTAATGGAAAGTGATAAAAAAAGTTTACAAAAATTATTCGCTATTAAAAAATCATTTCAAAAAATATTTCAAGAGAAGTATGGTTCATTTTTTAATCAGAATAAGACTTTAGTAATCAGTATGCGGTTAGGACAAGATTATAAAGATTTTACATTGCCTGATTTGAATAATGCCAAAGTATTTTTGCCAAAGGAATGGTACACCACTATTCTTTCGAAAATAGAAAAGGAGTATGATTCCGTTTTTATAATTAGTGATGAAATTGAAAAGGCAAAATTGATTTTAGGCGAAAAGTCAAACTATATTTTCATCAATGAGCCACCCGAAATCCAATTCCAAATGATGATGAATGCCTCGAGTTGTATAATTGGAAACAGTAGTTATTCCTGGTGGGGCGGATTTTTAAATGCTAAAAAAGATAAAAAAATTTACGCTCCCAATAATTGGGCAGGCTATAATGCAAATCAAGAATACCCTGTTGGAATAATGACACAAGAGTTTATTTGGGTTTAAGAAACTCTCGGAAACCTAAATTTATAATATCTCATAACTAATTTTTGTATGAAAAATGTAATATATGTGCATGATGAAATAACACATAATTCGAGTGCTGCTGAACAAGTATTACCTGTTTTATTTGAAGCGTATAAGCCATCATCAATAATTGATTTAGGATGTGGCTTAGGAAATTGGATAGAAGTGGCCAAAAAGTTAACAGGAGCTGAAATAATTGGAGTTGATGGTGATTATGTCAACAGAAAATTACTTAAAATTGATGAAAATGAATTTGTTGAACAGGATTTAACGAAACCCTTTGATTTGAATAAAAAGTTTGATTTGGCCATTTGTCTGGAAGTGGCGGAACATTTACCGGAAGCATCAGCAGAAGGATTTATAAAATCAATAACCAATCATTCAGATGTTATTATGTTTTCTGCAGCACTTCCAGGTCAAGGGGGTCAAAATCATATTAATGAACAATGGCCTAGCTATTGGCAAGAGCATTTTGATTGTTGTGGGTATGAAATGATAGATTTCTTTCGTTTTAAAATTTGGAATAATGCCAAAATAGAATATTGGTATAAACAAAATTTATTTTTAGTAGTTCGAAAAGGGCATTTTTTAGCTGAAAACGAGACTAGAATGGCTTATTCTTTAGTTCATCCGGAATTATTAGCTTTAGTACATGAACAATATCAAAATAAAGTATTGCTTTTGCAAGCAACTATTCATAAGTTAAAAAAAAGGGATATTGTAGGAAGATTTTCTAAGTTTTTAAGAAACAAAAAGTAGTAAGAACCATGTATAAAATTCTAAATTGGGTTCCTTTTGAGAAAAAAGAAAATTATTATTTGAATAGACTTACCGATGTGAGCATTCTTATAAAAACCTTGGAGAGACCGCAACAGCTTATCAATCAATTGTACTCTATTCGAAAGTATAAATTTAATGGGCCTATTATTATTGCGGATGATAGTCGTGAGCCTTATAGAGAGCAAGTACTGCAACATTTTCCGGACTTAAATATCACCTATATTAATTTGCCTTTTGATACGGGTACAGCCGAAGGTAGAAATATAATGTTGCAACAAACAAAGACCCCACTTTTTGTCTTATGTGATGACGATTTTATTTTCGAACCTAGAACTAGATTACCCTTGATGCGAAAAATGTTAGTTGATAATAAACTTGATTTGTTGGGTGGGGTTTTTAGACAATACAATTTAAAATCGCGTAAAGAAAGATTGAAATTTGATCTTTCTAGGTGGTTTTTAAAATTTAATATTTTAATTCCATCGACGAGTATTTTTGAATATTCAGCCAATTTTGATTTGGAGGGAAAGATCTGCAGGATGAAAAAAATGAAATATCAAGATCCTTTTACACTTTGTGACATGACGCATAATTTTTTTATAGCTCGTACCGATAAAGTAACTGCTTTTGGAGGATGGAATCTTTTATTAAAAGGGGGAGAGCATCAAAATTTCTTTATTAGAGCAAAGTTAAACGGATTAAAAGTGGCCACTACCAGATTATGTGGGGTAGTTCATGACAGATGGTCACCAACTCCTGAATTGTTTAAAGAATTGAGAGATCGTGGTGCGACTTACCAAAAAATTGCCTTAGACGAATTTGGAATCGAAAAAGTAGAAAACTTTAAGGAAGTCATGAGAGAAAAATTCGGTGTGTAATTATAGCAAAATCTGTTTTGAATCCATTGTTTACTATCATTATTCCTTGTTATAATCAAGCACACTTTTTGCCACAGTGCTTGGATTCTTTATTGGAACAAGAATATAAAAATTGGGAAGCCATTGTGGTCAACGATGGTTCTCCTGATACTACAAATGAAGTTGTTGAAGAGTATTCAGCATTAGATTCTCGAATTAAACTGGTAGTAAAAGAAAACGGAGGTTTGTCTTCTGCAAGGAATTTAGGAATTGTAAATGCTATAGGAAATCGCTTTATTTTTTTAGATGCGGATGATTTTTTATATCCAAATTGTTTAGATAAAATTGCAGCAGTTATTCAGAATTCAGACGATAACACTTTAATTCAATATGGATATACTTATGTTAAAGAGGATGGAAAGGAAGTTTTGAGTCATACTAAAGCTCAAAAAAAGGAGTTTTTAATCCCAGATATTTTTAAGGGAAATTTAGGACCTTGCCATTCTATATGTATCAGTCGGTCATTAGCTCTTGCAGCTGGTTCATTTGATGAAACTTTAAAGAGTGTTGAGGATTGGGACTTTTGGATGAGAGCTGTAAAAGCAGGTGGAATCCAAAAAATTATTCCTGAGATGCTTGTTTATTATAGATATGCCAGGAATAGCATGAGCCGAGATGGTTTTGTAATGTTTCAGGCATTAAAAAAAGTGATTGAAAGAGGCCCAAAACAAGATATCCGAATTACAATCGAGAGTGGTCTAAATAAAGAATATGATTTCAATTCGAATCGGGTAATTCAGGAAGTTTTATTGCGGTCGCTAGGAGTAAGCATTATGCAAGGTAAAATTGATGAAAGCATTCAATTTTTAAAAGAAAGTACGCCTGTTCCCCTAAAAGAATATGTAGTTTCTGATTTTGAATACATGTGTTCCTATTTAAGTTTTAGGTATTGGTACAGTACAACCGATATAAATGTGGTATTTGGATCTATTCATCCCAATTTTAAATTATTTTTTGCGGGGTTGGTTTATGATAAAAGCAGAAGCAATAAAGCTCTTTTCCATATTTTTAAAAGACATTATTTTTATCGTAATATTTATCGCTATGGAAAATTTATGGGAAGTTTGATTAATTTTTGTATTCGAAATTACCATGAAAAATCACTGTTAAAAATTTCAAAGTGAAATCATCTCTTTTATTTGTTGCAACTTCTTCAAATTGGCCATTAACGGATGGGAAACGTCAGAGAACATGGTTCTTGATAGAGGCATTATCAAAAAAATACAATGTGGATTTGCTTTTGATTGGATATCAAAGTGATAAGGAACAAATTGAAAAGAGTAATAATTCTATCAATAGGTTTTTTTTTTATGATTTAGCGTATTCTAATTTACCGGAACCGGGTTATCCTTCCTTTTTAATTTCAAAAAAACAAAAAAACCAAAACAATTTTTTTTTAAATCAATTACAAAATCTATTTTCTGAACTTAATAATAAGCATCAGTATTCCTTTGTATTTAGTCGCTATTTATGGCCACTATTGATTTTGTCTTTGCCAAAAGAAATTAAGGTTGTTTGCGATATAGATGATGTTTATTTTGAAGCACAAAAATCTAGAATTCAAAAAGAAACAATTTTTTCACGAAAATTAAAACTACAAATTTTATTTTATTTAGGAACCAAAAAAGTAAAAACACTCCTCAGTCGTATTGATATTTCAATTGTTGTAAAAGAATCTGACCGTTCTTTTTTTGGATTGAAAAAGGCGGTTTGTTTGCCTAACCTTCCTTTTGGGTTTTATATTGATAAGGGAATTTTACCCAATGAAAATCTTCTTATTAATCCTTTAGTTTCAGTAAAATTTGGTTTTATAGGTAAATTAAGTTACAGACCCAATTATCAAGGATTAATTGATTTTATAACTAGGGTTTGGAATCCATTAATAAAAAATAAATCGGATGTTCGACTAGTAATTGCAGGTAGTGGGGAGATACCCGAAATTTTGCAAACCGCTATTTCTGCTTCAAGAAATATAGATTTATTAGGGTTTGTTGAAACTCCCGAGCTATTTTGGAACCAAATTTCTGTTTTGATAGTTCCTGTTGCCGAGGGAGGAGGGTCAAATATTAAAATAGCCGAGGCATTTATTAATGGTAAAATTGTTATTGCACATCCCTTTGCTTCAAGAGGATATGAAGATTTTATAAATTCAGACTATTTAATTTTGCCTAAAAATAATGAAGAGTGGATTGAAAGTATAAATGCTGTTGAAAACCCTTCTGCGATACAAAGCCAATCTCTGTCTGCAAAAGCAAATAAACTTTTTGATTTAGAGAATTGGAATCAAATTTTACTGAATGCAGTATCATAAATAACTCTTTTTATTTCGGTCCTATTTTAGCATATTTATAATGCCTTGTAAAATAAAAATCCATATTTTAAAATGCGGTGAGTGTATATTTAAAGAAATATTGAAGTATAAAATGAATAATAAATATCTTAGAATATCCAAAGTATTTAGCAATAATAAAATGGGAATAATACTGTAGTTTATGGTTGAAAAAAAATCACTTTCCAATGAATTAAATTTCAAGGTGTCAGTAGTAATGCCTGTGTACAATGCTGAAAAATATGTTGAAGAAGCGGTTAATTCATAATTACAATTTCACTTATTTTGAATCTTTAAGCGGTGATAGTAGAAATTTAAAAAAAATAAATCATAACGAATATGAAAAAAATGTTAATGATATTAAGTGTTACAAGACTTTTACCTCACATTCTTTTGTTTAATTGCCATAAAAATAAAAAAACAATACACTATGATGTTGAACGTTGGTTGAAGGAAATTAATTGTCGAACTAATATTCAATTTGGTTTTATAACTCTTATGACATTTTATCCAGAATATAGAAACCTTTTTTATAAGAGAATTGGGGCAATTTATTTATTGATGAATTGGTTATGTCCTAAAATGAATACTCTATTTATTTTAACTAAAAATATTGGTCCAGGATTATTTATTCAACATGGTTTTGCAACAATAATTGCTGCGAAATCTATTGGTAGTAACTGTTTTATTAATCAACAAGTAACCATTGGATATTTAAATAAAACGGATTGTCCTGAATTAGGAGATAACGTAACTGTTAATGCAGGGGCTAAAATAATTGGAAATGTAAAAATGGGAAATAACTCTATAGTCGGAGCAAATGCAGTGGTTGTAAAAGATGTTCCGAACAATTGCACCGTTGTTGGAGTTCCTGCATATATCATTCGCAAAAATGGAATCAAAGTAAGGGAAGAACTATAACGAGCGTTAAAAGCAGATGTAAAATATTTTTGTTTTAGTATTTTTAAATGTTTTCTCTCGAATCAAAGTTTGTAACGTTTGACATTTATGGTGTTTCGCAATACATTCCATACATCTAACTTTAAGGAGTAATATTTTCCTGGCATAAGTAATCACCAATATTCTAATTCTCATATTTTTTTTAGATTTACTCCAAAACTTTGGCTTATGGCCTTTGAATAATATTTTCTATTGGGACACAAATCGAAAAGCCTTAATACAATAACCAAACGAACTTGAAATATAAATCATAAAATTAAAACGGAATAATAAATTACAAAATACAATCCTCAACCTTATGACACCCTATTTTAGTGTAATTATTCCCTCCCATAACAGAGCTAATATTGTAAATAGAGCCATTCAAGCAGTTCTAGGTCAAACTTTTCAGGATTTTGAAATTATTTTTGTTGATGATGGGTCAACTGACAATACAAAATCCACATTTCAACAATATTCCTCCAATTTAAAAATCAAATATTTTTATCAAAATAATGCTGGAGTTTGTGCGGCTCGAAATACTGGTGCAAAACAGGCGGCTGGTGAATTTCTAATTTTTTTAGATAGTGATGATACAGTGGAAAAGTCTTGGCTCGAGGATTTTTATCATTTAGCAAATCAAA
>Ga0209355_1002484_pt1 | contig 10266 bp, 11 predicted proteins | sample LauGreSBDMM110SN_3_FD_187563 | JGI IMG/M metagenome (GOLD analysis project Ga0209355, IMG submission 187563) | Freshwater lake microbial communities from Lake Michigan, USA - Sp13.BD.MM110.SN (SPAdes) (version 2) | ecosystem: Environmental > Aquatic > Freshwater > Lake | place: Lake Michigan...
ATTTCATTTAAAATATTAGCAAAATTAACATTTACAAGCTTTGATAGGGATTTAATATAAAAAATTTAATAACAGAATAAATAATTGTTAAATAAAAAAAGATTGTAGCTATAATTCCATAGTTTTTGTGAAGAAAAGAATAACTCAATAAAAGTGAAATAGGAATCATCAAAAGACTAAAGTGCTCAATTTCTTGGAAATAGTAAAAATTTAAACCACCTAATATGATTATAATCCAAATAAAAACCCATATTAGCCTAATTTGATTTTTTAAACGAAGTGATGATTTTTGAAGACGTGAGCGCAAGCTAAAAATACTTAATGAAAAAAGTATACTGATTACAATAAGAGTAATTACAAAATCAACATGTAATTTAAGTTGTTCTGAATAAGTAAAAAAAGAAAAAGATAAAATGTTATTTTGGAGCCAAAGATTAAGAAATCCATATATTAAGGGGAGTAAAAAGCCAATAAGCCCAATGAAAAATTCTCGAAGATTAAAAGGACGTATTACAATTGGCATTGCAATAAAAAATGGTAAGCATAGCATCATTGGAGGATGAAAAGTAGATGATAACCCAGCAAGAAAGCAACCATTAAAAACATAGATTCTTGCATCTGAAGTTTGTTTAATTTGAAGAAACTGAACAAACATTAAAATAAAAAATAAATGAGCTAATAATAAACCGTCCATTATATAAAATGAATGATAGAAACTCATCGTAACAATATATAAAAGCGAGACTATATATGAATTTCTTTCTAAAAATTCATTTTTATTAAAAACCCAATTTAAAGAGATTGCATTTAACGTAATTATCATAAAACTAAGAAAACTATATATCCACGAATCTCCAGAAAAAAAATTACTCCATAATCCAAAATTATGTACTGGAGATTGAACATAATAACCAGTCTGGAAATTTAAAAGAAAATAGATGCCAACAATAAAAGGTAAGAATAATAGAACGAGGACTCTATTCTCTAAAAACATACGAATCATAATGCGAATTTATTTAATAAAATGCGGTAAGAGATAAATTGTGGATAACTACTTTAATTTGTTAAAATTCAAATTTGAAAACAAAAAATTAATGAAATTAAATTTATATGTCGATTTGGACAAAAATCATATCTTTGTTAATTAAGTAAAAATGAATTAATTTTAAATTTAAGTAATGGCTACAGAGAAAAATAAATTTTCGGATTCTGAATTGGAAGAATTCAAGGTGCTTATAAATAAAAAACTTCTAGAGGCAAACGAAGATTATTCCCTTCTAATTGGTTCATTATCCCATGCTGACGATCATGGCACAGATGATACAGGAAGGACATTCAATATGATGGAAGATGGTTCTGAGACATTATCAAGAGAGGAAGTTGCACAACTTGCAGCACGACAAGAAAAATTTATTCAGAGTTTACATGCTGCATTAATAAGAATAGAAAATAAAACATATGGTATATGTCGTGTTACTAGCAAATTAATACCAAAAGAACGTTTGCGTTTGGTTCCACATGCAACCATGAGTATTGACGCAAAAAACGCTCAAAAATAAACTCAAAGTGAAAAGAAAAGTAATAGTTATTGGGTGTATTATATTTTTTTTATTATTAATCGATCAACTCACCAAAATTTATATTAAATCATCATTTTCCTCAAATGAAACAAATTTTATTCTTGGAGATTGGTTTGCATTACATTATATCGAGAATCCAGGAATGGCTTTTGGGACTACATTTGGCTCCGAAATTTGGCATAAATTAGCCTTAAGTTTACTTCGTGTGGTTGCTATAATTTTTATAGGAATATTTATATGCAAAGAAATAAAAAAAGATGCTAAAATAGAATATTTAATAGCAATAAGTCTAATTTTTTCTGGAGCCACAGGTAACTTAATCGATTCAATGTTGTATGATTTTATCTTTCCGTTTAATCCCTGTGAAGGCTTTAATCAACTTGCTGGTTCAGGAATAAAAATGAACTGCATGGATTATGGATTTAAACAAACTTTAGAAGTCCGACACCAGGGTTTTTTATTAGGCAATGTTGTTGATATGTTCCAATTTAATTTTTATTGGCCAAAATGGGTTCCTTATTTTTCTGGTCAAGCAGTTTTTCCTGCGATTTGGAATATAGCTGATGCATGCATAACATCTGGAGTAGTTTTAATTATTATTCGACAGAAAAAATACTTTCCAAAAAAAGAAAAAATAGATTCAGTAGAAAAGGACTCAGAAATCTCCTGATTTTAAAAATTCCATTTCATATTTCGATCGTTCAATAATGCAAAAGAAATTTTGTAATTAAACCGAGGTGCTACTCTATTTCCATCTGAAAAAACTGTATAAAAACCAATACGCAATCTTCTTTTAAATATTTTAAAGTTGCGTTCTAAGCCACCTAAAAACTCATAATGCTGCCAATTGTATTCTTTAATATACATAGCTCCAGCACCTAAGACAAGACCAATACGCGTCTTTTTCATCCATGGAATTTTATTTATTAATGCACCATTGTCATGATGAATAATGTGTGCTTCTAATACATAATCAATAGTTGGTAAAGTAGAATCTAGCCCCTGAAAAGAGAATAAAGGATTGGAAAACCATATAGGATCACTTCTTCTTTGGTATTTCATATCCGGATCGTATATTTTTTTTGCGCTCAAAAACTTTCCGCCTGAAAATCTATAAGAACTTGTTCCTAAAGTTCCTATTTTAAAAGTTTGAAGTATATCCAACTGTATGTATTCATGATCGACATCACTGCCAAATAAACGAGGAATTCCTCTTTCATAATTCAAACTAAAAGTTGGCCATCTAGAACCTAAAACAACTTTTCGATAAGGTTCTCGCATATATTTTTGCTGTGGCGTATAACTTATTGTTACGTTTGTAATGAAGGCTTGATAACTTTTAAAATTTGTGGGTTCGTCATTTGGAAGATATTGGTCAAAACTTTTTATAAATTTAAAATCTTTTAATGATCTTCGCTCAGAAAACTCTAAACTAAAACCTCCATAAAAACCATTAAATAACTCGTATTCAATTGAAGAACCCATTTTTGTAGTTTCAATCAAATTATTGCGTCTGTAAATTTGAGTGATAGCGTCTGTATAACGAATCGCGTCAAAATCATGATTAATTGAAAGACGAAAGAAACCAAAATGAAAAGGATCAAACTTAAATCGCCACCATGAGCCCCCTTTTAAATCCTTATTTAAAAACCCGTAAGAAAGTCTAGACCAAGATTCCAAAGCACGCTCATTCTTCCACTTTTTAAAATAATCAAAACTAGGAGATAAGCGAAGACCTCCGATCATTAGAGGTTGAATAAAAAGTACCAAGGGGCTGAATCCCACTTGAGATCGCTTCAATCTATTTCGGTAATCTATTCCGTACCATAACACTTTTAAAAAAGTTATCTTATTAAAAATTTTATCAACGGAATCAAGGTATTCTTTACGGTTGTGGGCATCTCTAATACTATCCTTTAATAGTATAAAATTACGTTCATCATTACTCAATTCTATCTGTCGCCTTGATGACCAAAATGCAGTGTCTTTCTCAAAAGCTTCTTTTTCAGTTACAGCTAATTCTGTACTAAAAAATTTATTCGCAAATTTAGGATTGAAATCATAATTCGAAAAAATAGCTTTCGTGTATGACTGGGATATTTCATTCTTGTATTTCACTCCATAACTCAAATTTTGCTCAGATAATACACATAAAGAATCTCCATAATGAACGAAGTTTTGTTCGATAAAAAAATTATCGTAAACTAATAAATTCCCTTTATTCATACTTAATTCAATTTTTTGAATAAGCCAAAGTGAATCAATCACCCAAATGTACCCTTCCAAGGTGGAGGTAGATATATTTCTTGGAGTGATTTTAATTTTTGAAATTACTTGCCCGTTCTCCTTTATTTTTTTTTCCAGTCGGTATTTATAAGAAATTATACCAGGAGCTGAAATCGGAGAAATCACAGGAGTTTGATGTAAATCATCAAGATAAAGGAGATTTTCGAAGAAATTAAAATTTGATTTAATTGTAGTTGTATAGTACAAATTCTTTTCATTGCCTCGAAGAGTATATGCATTTCTAATTTCTTTCACCTTGTCTTTAGAAGCATAATAACGCATTAATTCAAGTTCCAATAAATTCATCTGATTTGATAATTTTAGCAATTCATCGTTTATTTCATCTAAAGGATCGTACGATTTATTTTTATTTTTTTCTAATTTCTTTTGCTTTGCTTTAGGATCAATTTTTTCTGCAGCTTTGATATATACAGATACTGAATGAGGATAATTCCATGGATTAATTACATCTCGTTTCTTAACCACCTCCAAAATTATATCTCGTCCAGGATTACTTTTCTTAACTTGAACATCAATGTTATCAAGCTCAAGAACTTTACTCGGAAAAAGCTGAATATTTCGAATAATATTTGCAGAACCAATAGACACATAAGTTTCTCTTTCATCATACCCTTTAGCAGAAAACACCAAAAAATATTCACCTGGCATTAAGGAAAGTTCATACTTCCCATTAAAATCTGCTAGTGTGCGTTGATCCGAAAAAGTTTTTACATATACTGTAACGTTAGGAATTGGAATATTTCGATTATCCGTAATTACTCCATTTATAAATTGTTGAGCAAAGGAATTTAAGTGAGTCAGAAAGAAAAAAGAAAAAAAAAGAAATCTAAACATTGATGGTTTTAGAATTAAAGATATTTTATTTAACCGATTTTTTTTCTTTTAAAAACTCATTATGAAGCACCATTCTTTTCATCATCCAAGTTTTTAAAAAATAGACACCCAATGATGTTAGAACAAAAATATAATAATATGCCCATTTATTGAACCCTTCTATAATTGACATATAAGTTACTATTAAAAAAATTGCTACCGCTGAAAATAGCCAGAATAAACGCATTATACGATTGTACATTTTCATACTATTCTAATTTTAATTGTTCTTCTAATTGTATTCTTCCTTTTGGTTTTATAATTTCGTAATAACTAAAATCTTGTTTTGTACGGATACCGTCTCCATAAAAGGTTCCTTTTGGAGTTTTAACAATAACTTGAGATATAGAATATATTGTACTGTCATTTTGATTCCAAATTAGCGCTTCAGTTTCCAATGTTTGGTTTTTAGCAAAATTTGTCAAGCGAACTGAATCTCTAACCATTATTTTACTCGCAGTATGATCAATTTCGCCATAAAGAGCAGTTAATCTTGAAACCACTACTCCATCATTCGAAAAGAAATTTACTCTTATACTATCATACATTTTTGTTATATGCTTTTTATTTCTAAAAGTTTGAGATTTCGCTGCAAAAATTTCTACACGAGCAAAGCCATAATCAGAATAAATCAAATGTAAATCTTGTGTGCTTTCATCAGGATCTGAAGAATTGTAGGAAACTTTTTGAACTGATGACATATCGTTTTCGCACGAAAAAACAAATCCTAAGAAAAGAAAGAAAATAGTAAATTTATGAAGTTTACTAATTTTGCTTATCACTTATCGAACATTTACTGTTACCCCCCAGCAAGATAAAGAAACAGAACTAGGATTGTTGTTATTAAATTTATCTTCAGCATTTGGTGCATTTGAACGATAACGTGAAGCTGCACCAGAATCACCAGCGCGTTCTGCTAGTTCTGCAGCATAATAATAATTGCATTTTCTATCAAAAGTACTAGACCCACAAGAGTTAGCAGAATTAGCAACACATTTAGCTGCTATTAGCAATGCTTTATTTTTATTTGAGCCTGAAATCCCTAATGCAAGTCTGTAGGCAGTTTGATAATTATTTAGATTATGAAATTGAACTTCTAAAATCTGAAAATCAATATCCTCCAACTGAACTGCATCTTTTGTCATTGCTTTTGCTGAGTTTAAACTAGAAATAGCCTCGTTATAGCGCTTTTTTACAATTAGAAGTTCAGCTTTTGCTATAATTGTAGCAGTTGTTTTATCAAACTTTATTAGTGTATCGACAAGCATTTCATATTCTTTACTATCTGTGCAGGACTTCTCTTTTAATAAACTAATAAAATTTGTTGTTGTTTTTATTTTTAGGTCAATATCTTTGGGTAATTCAGAAATAAACACTTTTAAATCTGGTAATAAATCCTCACAGTTTTTAATTGTTCCATTAAATATATTACTTATGGATTCTTGGGTTTTTAAGCTTAGTTTTTTTACATTGATAAGTCTAGAAAGCATGAAATAATCGCTAATCAAACGCTGTTTATACAGATTTTTTGCTGCAACATCTAATTCAGATGAGTATAATAAATATAAATTTGAATAATAATTCGTAAGGTTTTCACTTGTAAACTTTAAAGATGTATCCTTAAAGGCTCTTGTATAATAAGCATCTGAAACTGTGCGCTCTATTTCAGATTTTAACAAAGCATAATCTGCTAATTTCAGAACTATGTTTTTATCCCCAAAATTTAATACATCTATTTTTTTATTGATTAAAAACAAGGTGTCAATATAGCGTGATTTTATTTTTGGGTCTTTTTCTAATTTTAAAATATCTTGTCCAGATCGTATGATGTAGTTATAATTATTTTTTGTGTAAGAGCCGCAAATAGCTTCTCCTTTTAACAAATAGGTAAATTCAGTTTTAAAATGCATGAGTTTTAAGGTGGCAGAAGTATCTATTTCAATTGATTTTCGTTCTTCTTGGGCGAGAAATTTTATTCTATTGCATTCGCGCATTTTTATTGAATCATTTTGAGACATAAATGCAAATACATTCAAAAGTAGTATAGAAATTAGTAGAAATTTTTTAAGCAACATAGCAGTAATTTTTATTTTAATATATCTATTTAATCAAGTTTTCTTTTTCTGAACCAACGATCAAAAAATGGTGGCGAAAGAATTATTCCAAAATTCATAGCAAAATACTTTTCAGCTAATGAAGTGCTAATTGAATCTGTATTTTTTCCAAATGTAAAACCTATATTTAATGATGATAAAGACTGTTGCACCAATATTGGAAGGCCAAAACCAAAAGTAAGTCCACTGATATTAATACTTTTATCTATAACGCTAGAAATGGTATTTTGTTGCTGAAAATATCCAATTCTGTACTGAACTTTTTCTAGAAATTTTAAATTAGTGCTATTCTCAAAAAGTTTTGTTTCAGGAATAAATTGAATTCCAAAACCCAAATGACTCATTAATTTCTTAGATTCTAGCAAAGTCATCCTTGAATTTGAATAAGAACCAACAAGCATGATACTCGGATGTAATTGACGCATATTTCTTTGCCAATTAGGTAAATTTAGAGTATAAGAAAACCCTGCCTTCGTACTTGAACTCACCATTGATGGTGAACTAACTGAATACGAAATTGTATCATAAGCAATTATACCACTTAGTAATTTAGCATAAAAAATTTCGTCCTTCAATGATAGTCTTTGAAGTAATAAATTTGGAGTATAAACTGCACTTAGCATAAGATTATGTCTTTTTGAGAAGTTACGATTAAATGAAACTCCAAAATCAACATTTATTGCACTTAGTTTAATCGTAGAATTGGAAATACCAGATGGATAATCGGAACTAGTAGAAAACATTTTTGAACTACGGGAATTTGTAACAGATCCAAAAATTGATTCTGCATTAACTCCAAATGCTAACTTACTTTTTTGCTTATTAATCACTCGGATTGATGTTCCTAAAAAAAATGTGCGAATCCCTCCAGTTCCTTGATACTTATTAGTTAATGAATTTAATGAATCATATTCTGTAATCTCATAACCTCTACTAGAATATGGTTTTATTCCAAAAGCTAAGCCAGTAATTTTACTTAATTTAAAGCCCATTGCAAAATGATCGGGCATTACTGCAACTTGTGAATTTGTATTCTCTAACTCAGAAAATTGTGATCTACGAAAATCTATTCCAAGTGAAACTAAGGTATTCCCTGAGCTCAAAGATGCGTATGAAGCAGGATTAAAAATATTTAATTGACTTGAATCATAATATGAGATTGTGTTTTGACCAAGGGCATTGTAAATTGCATTGGTTCCAAAAGACTGTTCTCCAATACCATAGTATGACAAAGGATTGTTTGTTATTGATTGCGTAAAAACATTAGTATTCGCAAAAAGCATAACTAAAAGACAAATTATTTTATACATTTAACAGATAAATTTCAAGTATTCCTTTTAATGTTAAAATTTCGTCTGCAAAGATGTTATTTTTTTGCGCCAAATCAAAATAATGTGCATCACCACCCGTAATATAAATACTTAAATCTTGATATTTTTCTCTATATTTTGAAATTAGCCCAGTAATTTCAGATTCAATTCCATTATGTACACCAGATTGAATAGAACTTTCAGTTGAATTTCCAATGAGATTTACTTTTTCAGAAATTTCTATAAGCGGTAATTTATCTGTAAATAAATTAAGTGCTTTGTAGCGAAGTTTTAAACCCGGAGAAATTGAACCTCCTTCATACTCATTTTTGTCATTTAAGAAGTCAAATTTTATACATGTGCCAATATCAACTATCAACCTATTAGTAAACTGATTTGTATTAAATATAGCCGCAACATTACAAATCCGATCAATACCAAGAGTAGTAGGACTCAAATATTTAATTTTAAATGGCAGTTTTACTTCATGATTTATCCAAAAAATAGGATTTGCATACTTTTTAAAATCCTGCTCGAAATTAGAATTCAAAACGGATGATATTGCTATTGGTACATTTGGCTCTAACTCTTGTTTTAATAATGCTAAACTATTAAACGAGCTCAGGGAAACAATTTCGCCCTTTATACAAACTCCAAGTTTTATGCGAGAATTACCTGCATCAATTATATATAGATCTATTTTAGAGTTCATTTACAGCAAAGATACATTCCCTTTTTTAAGAAATTTCAATTTGAATATGATATTTAAAAGAAAAAAATGTTAAATTTGCACCCATCTATGGCTGGTACCTTAGCTCAGTTGGTAGAGCAAAGGACTGAAAATCCTTGTGTCCCTGGTTCGATTCCTGGAGGTACCACAATAAACCCAGTAAGAAATTATTGGGTTTATCAATTTTAGCAAAGGCAAACTATTTAGGATTTAATTATATGCTGATATAAAAAATCACTTGAATTATTAATTTTATGTAATATTCAAAAAAAAAGTCAGACCTTTATATCTTTATTTAGATTTACTAAAACTATAATAATGAAAAATTTACTGTTTTTACTTTCAATTCTTATATTAAACACCTCATTCGGACAAACCGCACAAGAGTATTTAGAAAAAGGCTTCGAAAAGTATAATTTAGGAGACTACTCAGGTGCAATGATAGAGTACAATAAAGCAATTGAAAAAGATAACACTAACGCAGATTTTTATAATTATAGGGGTCTTGTAAAAAATCATTTTAAAGACTACAATGGTGCGATTAAAGATTACAATAAAACTATTGAGTTAGATCCTAATAATATAAAAGCTTTTAATAACAGAGGAGCTACTAAAAAAGATTTAGAAGACTTTAAAGGAGCAATAACAGATTACACCTTTGTTATTGATAAAAATATTAATGATGCAACCATGCAAGATTCTTACAATAATAGAGGTATTGCTAAGATTTATTTGAAAGAGTATAGTAGTGCTATAGTAGATTTTAATAAAGCTATTGAGATGGATCCATATGACGCAAGAGTATATAAAAATAGAGGAAATGCTAAAGAATATCAGGGGAAAATTACCGAAGCTTGCTTGGATTGGAAAAAAGCACAAGAATTAGGTGATCCTAATAATGATGAAAAGATTAAAAACTTTTGTGAATAGCTATATAGTTTTTAATTACCTCAATAAATTAATGTGACCAGAAATAATTTTAAATCTATCAATATCAGGATTTTTGTATTTGATTGTAAATGAATAAAGTCCTTCTTTGCATAATTTATTATTAAAAGTACCATCCCAAGCAGTTAGATGGTTTTTAGAGACAAAAATAATTTCTCCCCAACGATTGTAAATTGTAAATTCATAATTCGAAGGATCAAAACCTGTTGTAAATATCGGCAAGAAAGAATTATTGAATTCATCACCATCTGGCGTAAAAGAATTTGGAACATAATAGATATCATCGCCTTTAATTTGAATTAATTTTTCAGTAGAATCCAAACATCCATATATAGAGCTTACGATCAATTCAATTAAATAGTCTCCTTCAGAAAATGGATAAGAATAATCAATTGTATTTGAAT
>Ga0209355_1002490_pt1 | contig 10256 bp, 7 predicted proteins | sample LauGreSBDMM110SN_3_FD_187563 | JGI IMG/M metagenome (GOLD analysis project Ga0209355, IMG submission 187563) | Freshwater lake microbial communities from Lake Michigan, USA - Sp13.BD.MM110.SN (SPAdes) (version 2) | ecosystem: Environmental > Aquatic > Freshwater > Lake | place: Lake Michigan, USA...
TTGTGGGAGGGTGTGGTGGCTTGGCCCAGTTTGGCGATGGTGGCGCAGGCCAGCTGAAATTCAGGCTCTGTGAGCTTTGCCTCCCGGACAAAAGCGTGCAAATGACGCACTGCTGCGCCCATGATCTCGCGAAATCGAGTATCTTGGGCGCGTTCGATTTCTGCCAGAACGGCGGGGGTGATGTCGAACTGGTTCTCAATGATCATGGCAGCGCGCGGGCAAATGGTGGAGGGTTTTACTGAGGCGTCTGCATGCCGCATAGGCCATCAATCGACCTTTGCGCCTGACGCCTTGACGATGGGCACCCACTTGGCCAAGTCCTCGCGGATAAGGCTGCTGAAGGACGCGGGTGGGTTGATGGGTGCAAAGTCAAAACCCTGGGCCGCCAGCTTTTCTTTCACGGAAGGTGTGGAAACGATCTTCGCAATATCGTTGTGGAGCTTCATGACGATATCGGGCGGGGTGCCAGCCGGTGCGACAAAACCAAACCAGGTGTTGACCTCGTAACCTTTCACCCCACTGCTATCCATGGTGGGTAGCGTGGGCAAGAGAGTTGATTTACCCATGCTGGTCACAGCCAAGCCTTTTAATTTGTTTTCGCGAATCTGATTGATCACGGTGGGGGTGTTGTAAAAGCCCATGTTCACTTCACCGGTCATCACAGCCAAGATGCCTTGAGGAGCGCCTTTGTACGGCACGTGTGTGAGTTCGGTATTGGTCAATTGCCCAAACAGCACGCCCGACAAATGGTGGCTGGTTCCGCTGCCGCCCGAAGAAAAAGTCATGCCTGGTTTGGCCTTGGCCATGGCGATGACATCCATCGGTGTCTTGGCGCTGCTGCCAGGTGGGACGATCATCACATTGGACACGCCACCCACCAGCATGATTGGGGAGAAATCTTTGACCGGGTCGTAGCCTGGCTTGGCGTAGAGCGCAATATTGAACACCAGCGTGCCTTGGGATGCAAAGGCAATGGTGTAGCCATCAGGTGCTGCGCGCGCAAGATCGGCCATGGCGATGGTTCCCCCGGCACCTGCCTTGTTTTCGACCACCACCGCCTGGCCGTTCATGGCGGCCAGTTCTTGCCCAATCGTGCGCGACAAGATGTCGGCGGTGCTGCCAGCTGCCAAGGGCACCAGCAATTTGATCGGGCGGTTGGGGTAGCTTTGCGCCTGTGCTGCGCAGGCCAACGCCAAGGTGACGGTGAGCGCAGAGAACAGATAGGTGAATGGTTTGTGCATGTGGGACCTCGATAATGTGATTGGAAAAAAAAAGATATGGACATCAGCGCAACAAGTAAGTGGGGCTGGACCAAACCAGATGCCCATCCTCGAGCGTGATACAAACATAAAGGGCATCTTCAGCCTGATTGCGCGCAATCCGTCGTGACAGCTTGACGTTGAAGGTGTCGTTCACATCGGGCATGCGAAAAATGCGCATGCGCCGCTTGATGCCGGCGCCGGTCTCCAACACGTGATCGTGTAGCCCGATGTCTGCAACGGGTATGCTTGCTTTCACCAGGTGGGCGTCAATTTTCAAAGTGCCGGCGTATGCGTCTTTGAGCATCACCTCTGCACCGCCAAATCCGCCGGTAGTCAGTGCGGACCACGACAGTTGGTTGTCTTGACTGCGTTGCAGGCGCTTGTCGATGTTCCAAAGGTTGATGGAAGAAAAGGTTTCGATGCCGTTGCCCTCCAGCGTAGCCGACCCGTCCCACACGCTTTGTCGACCGCGGCCTCGGTATTCAGAACCCTCCCAAATGATGCGCAAGCGCCGCCCCAGTTGAGCCGATGTCCATGGCCGCCAGGTCTCCAACACCTCGGTTCGGTTTCGAATTTCGATGCGCTCGATGGGTGAACCTGCGGCCACATCGATCTCCAGGGTGACGTGGTCATCATGGCTGCGCAAAATATCACCCATGCGCGCTTTGCTGACCTCACCGGTGATTTGGCCGCCCAAGCTCGGATCGTCGGCATAAAGTTCGGCGGGGTTGTCGAATTGAACCCGCGTATCCAGGTGGACACGACAGCCAGTGGTGGCGTAGTGGTGGCGTTGGCGCAACGCCTCAAACAGGCTGTCGCGTGTCAGGTCCTTGGCAAGCAGGCAAGATAGGCCGCCATAGGCGCCAAACAAAGATGCGCCCGGATGGCTGGCACCGTGGCGTCCTTTGTGACCGTCAGAGTTGGCCAGTACCCCAACCCGATAGCCCTGCTCGAACGCATCTTCCAGCAGCCACTCAAAGGTGCCCCAGTCAGAGTGGACCTCCACCGAGCGTTCGATGCGTGCGTCGTGTGCCAAGGCAATGTCGGCGTAGCGGCCACCGATGTGAGCAAACACCACGCAGTTCTCGTCGGCCAAGGCCGCAAACAAATCATTGGCGCTGTTGGCGTCGGTGTGCAAATCGGTCAGGTCTTCCACCAGGGCATGGTGCGATCGGTGTATTTGCCGTCCTTCGTCGCGAAACATCACATTGCGGTCGCCACCCAAGCCGGTATTGCCAGACCATTCATAGCCTGGGAAGACAATGAAACGCCCATTTTTGTTGAACTCGGCGGTGAGCTGGTTGAGTTCATTCCAAAATGGCGTGGTGATTTGAAAGTCATTGCCTTGGTGACTCATGGCATCCAAAAAAGCCGTGTCGCGGGCAAACCCAATCAATTCGCGGGCCGAGTTGGTGCCAATCGTTTCTTCTGACTGGCCGTGCAAATCTGCCCAAAAAGGCAATAACTCTACAGACGCGGCGATGCGCAGTGGGTTGCTGGTGCAGACAATCTGACCTTGACTGTCGCGGACCGTGATGCGCAATTCACCAGGCAGCTCGACGCTGAGGTTTTCAAACACATAGGCCAGCTTTCCGGCTACAGCGGAGATTTCGGCAGGCAAGCCACGCACAGGGACCGATGGTTCCAGCGTGAAGCGGCCTTGGGTCTGGTGGCTGGGGTTGCCCCATTTGTCCTCGCCTTTGAACCCAAAGCTGAACGCCTGACCCGCGCGCCGCAGCGTTGGCAAGATGGCCTTGTAGATCACAGGCGGTCCGGCCACCACGGCAATCGTGGGCTGTATGGGCAGCTCCACATAGTTGTAAGTGGCAAAGGCGTCGACCAGCACCTTGAACTCAAAAGTGGGCTCGGTGAAAGTTTGGATGCGAATGCCCGGCGAACCCTGACGGGTGTCGCCAATGTGCACAGTGATAGTGTCGCCCTCGCGCAGAAACCCTCGTTGGACGCGTATCAGCAGCGTCTTGTCCCAGGGCCGGATGTTGCCTTTCATGTCATAGCGCAACTCCAGCACAGCGCCATTGCTGGCGTGTGCTGTGACGTAGTTCCATCCGGCCGGATCGGAAAACTGCATCTTGCCCATGTCACTGGCAAAGCGGTGCACGATTTTCAAACTGCCGGTGTCGTCGATGCCGAAATAGCCCGCGGTGTAGGTGAGCGTGAGCGCGGCAAATTGCCCGGCTTCGCATGTCGTGGTAGGCGTGATCGTCGCGCTGCCTGCGCGCTCGGCCAAGTAGGTGGAGTGAAAGGCGTTGTTGCGCATGATCATGGTCGGGTGTTTGTGGATGGCAGATGGACGGTGAGAAGTTTGCAACGCTGGACTTTGGGGCACTTTGCCGTTGTCAAAAGATGGGAAGGCAGTGTTTGTGAGATGGCGAATGCATGGTGATGACCATGGAGATGCACCAGTCTATCTGTATTTCACCAGCACACCCACCCCTGGGTGCTTGCGAAGGTGGTTTTACCGCTGTCGTCGCACAAAATCACCTCGCGGTGGTTGATCCCAAAAGCTCACTGTGCAAGGGTCAAGCCATTGATATTCATCAGTAAGTAAATGTAATGAAGTTCGACCTTTTGACAGTCGGGTGCGCCCAACCTGCGGGCCAATGCATGGGCCAGGATACAGATGCGTTTTCCCTCTAATTCTGCATCGACCCGGAAATCGCAGGGTTTGCATTCGTGAAAGGCCATTCAAGTCGTCTTCACAGACTTGCTGCACTTCTGTGCTGGATGTTTTGGCACGGGCCTTTGCAAAGTTGTTGGCAAATGCAATAGCTTGAAAGATTTGCGTAGTAACTCAAGCCATGCCCAGTGGGGCATGTATTGATGTGGTCTGATACGATGATCATTTATCTTGAGGCATAAAAAATGAAGATAACCATGTTGGGAACGGGCGCTGCATTTGTCGACCCTGACAGGGCGCAATCTGGCATCTTGGTCACTTTGGACAATGGCCGCAATTATCTTTTTGATTGCGGGGCGGGCATCACCCGAAACATGGTGCGGGCCAATGTGAGCCCAGCGGATGTCAGCGCCGTTTTTTTAACCCATTTGCACCATGACCACATTTGTGACTTTCCCTTGTTTGTGATCACGGGATGGATGTGGGATCGAGAAGATGCCCCGGTGGTCATTGGCCCCAAAGGCACGCAACATTTTGTCACCCATTTGTTTGAGGGCGGGGCCTTCAAAGCGGACTTTGAAGCCCGAAGCAGTTATCCCAGAAGACAGAAAAATTTGTCTGCCATTCGGCCCAAGGTGGTGGAGGCTTCACCAGGGGTGGCATATGAGGACGAACATGTCCGCATGGTTTGTGACTGGGTAGAGCACATTCCCCGCGAAGTATCGGAATGCTTTGGTGTGCGCTTTGAGGCTGAAGGCAAGGTGGTGGCTTTTTCAGGAGACACCTCCCCTTGTGCAGCCATGGAGCGTTTAGCCCAGGGCGCTGATTTGCTCATTCACGAGTGCACCTTTCCCGAATCGTTCATTGAGCATCGCCGCCAAACAGGTGTGGGAACCTTTGCCCATACCAGCCCTACAGAATTGGGCTTGCTGGCATCGCGCGCGGGGGTGAAGCGCTTATTGCCAACGCATTTTGGTCACTTTGACTCTACCCACGCCCTGATTAAAAAGGTGGCCACCCACCATTTTCCCGTAGAACAAATGGGCCCGCATTTGATGGACGAGATGGTCAGGGATATTCGCAAACACTACAGCGGCCCATTGCAATTGGCCGCCGATCTTTTACGCATAGATGTTTGAAGGGGTGTAACCGTGAACAAATTTAATGTCAAAGGCTTGGGCATCTTGTTTCTACTTTCATTGGGGTGGTTATTGCCCCATGCCAGCGCTCAATCGCCTGAAACATGGCCGAACAAACAAGTGCGCCTCGTGGTTCCATATGTGGCCGGTGCGATGGGTGATATGGTGGCGCGCCGACTTTCAGATGGCTTGCGAAGTGAATGGGGACAGCCAGTGTTGGTCGAAAACCGACCCGGTGCCGGCGGCAACATTGGTACGCAGCATGTGGAGCAATCAGCGGCAGATGGTTACACCATATTGCTCGCCGCCACCAACAACTTCACGATCAACCAGTTTCTGTACAAAGATTTGGCCTTGGACCCCATCAAAAAGTTAGAAGCCATCACAGTGTTGGTGGAGGTGCCTTCGGTTATTTTTATCCCGGCAACGCTCCCCGTGAACAACTTCCGTGAGTTTGTGAATTACGCCAAAGCCAACCCAGGCAAGGTCAACTATGGTTCGCCAGGCAGTGGGACAACACCGCATATTTCTGCTGAGTCGATCAACAAAATGTTTGGACTGGGCATGACGCATATCCCTTACAAAGGGGCTTCGCAAGCAGTCGCGGCATTGTTGGCTGGCGATATTCAATTTTATTTGGTGGGTGCGGGTCTTGGAGCCCCGCATGTGAAGTCTGGCAAGCTTCGCGCGATCGCTGTTTCATCCAAATCGCGGCTCGATGCATTCCCCGATTTACCAACCTTCACCGAAGTGGGCTTGGGCGCCATCAATGCTGCCAACTGGTGGGGTGTCGCCGTTCCCACAGGCACGCCCCGTACCATTGCAGAAAAAATCCACCATGCTTTTTGCAAGGTCTTGTCAGAGCCCGTCAACAAAGCATCCATGGCTCAAATGGGCAATATTCCCGTGTGCAATGCCATGGCTGATGCACAAAAACAAATCTCAGACGAAGCCATGGGTTGGCAGCGCAACTTGCCAGGGCTGAACATCAAAATCGATTGAGTGGCCGAATCAACGCTCGCCAGCAACACGAACCCCATCTTTAAAAACAAAAAGGTGGTGTTCTTTCAGTGCGGCGTACTGGATGTCTTCCATGGGGTTGCCGTGCACGATCAGCATGTCCGCTATGTATCCCGCACGGAGCGCTCCTCGGTCGCTTAAGCGAAGTAAGTCGGCTGCGTTGGAGGTGGCTGAAATCAATGCGTCGATGGGTTTCATGCCTGCAGAGACCATGTGTTGCAACTCCAATGCATTGTTCCCATGTGGGTTGCACAGCGTGCCGGTATCGGCCCCCATGGCGATGCGCCCACCTGCTTGATAGTAAGCGCGGACCGATTGTTTGTGCCTCTCGGCCACTCTTTGGGCCTTGGCCAATGAGGCGGGCGGGACTTGATCCGGATGCAGCAACACTTGCGCAATGGCGGTCAGCGTGGGGACCAAATAAATTTGTCGCTCTAGCATGGCGCGAATGGTCTCATCGGTCATCAGCATTCCGTGCTCGATGGAGGTGACGCCCGCGCGGGCTGCGTTGAGAATGCCTTGTGTGCCGATGGCATGGGCTGCAGTGGGTTTGCGAAAACGGTTGGCTTCTTGGACGCCTGCGGACAGTTCTTCGGGCGTGTATTGGGCATCTTCCAAGTCCGTTCCCGCGTGAAGCACGGCGCCCGTGGCCATGAGTTTGACGCAGTCACAGCCGGCATATATTTGTTCACGCACGGCTTTGACCACCTCATCGGGCCCGTCAGCAACGCGGCCAATTTGCCATTTGGTCCCACCGGTCATGCAAATGACTTTGCCAGAGACTTTGATGTGTGGCCCTAAAAATTGACCTGAGTTGCAAGCGTCGCGGACGGCAAACTCCACATGATCAATGCCACCGCAATCTCGAAGGGCTGTGATTCCACCTTTGAGCGTGGCTTGGGCGTTGGACAGCGCCTGCAAGGTCAGTGCCGCATGGTTGTTGGCTTTGGCCGAAACAGCTTTGCCATCTCCTGACATCGTCAAATGGACGTGGCAATCGATCAACCCTGGCAACAGCGTTGCGCCAGCCATGTCAAAACGCTCGCCCGCATAGCCTGCAAACTGGCTGATGGGCCCGATGTCTTGGATCCGTGCACCCTCTACCAGCAAGGCGTGCCCATCCGGCAAGGGCTTGAAGCCGTCAAAAATGGCGCCATTGAAAAACAACATGGTGTTACTCGGGCTTGATGCTGGCGTCTTTGACCACTTTGACCCACTTGTGATATTCCGAAGTCATATAGGCCGTGGCCTCTTTGGCTGTGCCCGGCATCAACTCCACCCCCAAGCTGCTCCACTTCTCTTGGACATCTGGTGTGGACAGGGCCTCTTCAATGACTTTGTTGAGCCGACTGACTACCTCTGCGGGGGTTTTGGCGGGCGTGAGGATGGCATACCAAGCGTCAAAGGCGTAGCCCGGGAGGCCTGCCTCAGTAATCGTGGGCGCATCCCAGCCTTTGCTGCGTTTGTCGGAGGTGACGCCCAAGGCCAAAAGTTGCCCCGACTGGACATAGGGCTTGACCACCAAGGGGCTCACAAATGCCAAGGGCACGCGACCGGCCAACAGATCGGGCATGAAGGCGCCTGTGCCCTTGTAGGGAATGTGAACCATTTTGGTTCCCGATATGCTTTTGAACAGCTCGGCCGCCAAATGTGGGGAGGTACCGGTTCCGCCGGAAGCGTAAGAAAGCGCATCCGGCTTTGCTTTGGCCAAGGCGATCAATTCGCGCACTGACTTTGCGCCCAATGAAGGGTGGGCCACCAAAATAAGTGGGCCTTTGCCCACCATGGACACGGCCACATAATCCTCTACGCCATACGGCGAGGCGCTGCCAAAAATCGATGGGTTGACGGAATAAGCCATTCCGTGCAACAGCAGTGCGTGGCCATCATGCGGTAATCGCAAGATCATGGTGGTGGCTTGATTGCCACCTGCCCCGGCAATGTTTTCAATCACCACCGACTGACCCAGGCTGGCGGACAGTTTGGGGCCCAGGGTGCGGGCAAAGATGTCGTTGGGCCCACCAGGGGCAACAGGAACCACCAATTTGATCGCTTTGCTGGGGTAATCCAGTGCCATGGCACTGAATGCATTGAAACATAAAAGGAAAAAAGCAAAGCGTAAAAAGACAGTCATGGATCACCTTGGCAAATGCAGTCGTGCTGCGGAAAAAGACGCTGGGTAGATAACTCTGGATGATTGTATGTATTCATATGCATGGGTCGCAAGTTGCGCCATATAACGCTCTATCGCCATGCAATTCGAACATGCGGCAAGGCTGGTAAATCCGCAAAGGAAACCCCCGCATTAAATGCAGCTGTGGCGTCGGTGGCTTCAATCAACCTTGGCCCCAGAAATTTTGATGATCTTCGCCCACTTGCTGATTTCTGCCAGCGTGAAGCGGCTAAATTCCTCCGGCGTATCTCCCACTGGCTCGGCACCTTGGGCCATCAGTTGTTCCCTCACGCTGGGTTGCTTGAGTATCTTGACAACTTCAACATTGAGTCGGTTGATGATGTCGGCCGGTGTCCCTGCTGGGGCGTAAAGCCCAGACCATGCGGACGTCTCGAAGCCCTTGACACCCGCTTGGTCTACGGTGGGAACATCTGGCAACTGTGACACCCGTTTGATGCTGCTCACAGCAATGATCTTGGCCTTGCCAGAACGCACATGCGTAATTCCAGTGGGCATGTTGATGAACATCATGTTCACCTGTCCACTGATCAAGTCTGCAATCGCTGGGGGGCCGCCTTTGTAGGGGATATGCAGCATATCGACATTGGCCATGAGCTTGAACAGTTCAGAAGACAGGTGGGTGGATGTGCCTTGGCCAGTGGAGGCAAAAGAAATCTTCCCAGGTGTTTTTTTGGCCAGGGCGATCAAGTCGTTCACCGAGTTGACGGGTAGGCCTGGGTGAACAATCAAAATATTGGGGACCGTACCGACCAAGGTGATGGGCGCCAAGTCTTTCACTGGGTCATAGCCAATTTTGCTGTAAAGCGAGGTGTTGATGGCAATGATTTCAGAGCCCATCAACAGCGTGTAGCCATCTGGGGCGGCTTTGGCAACGGCCTCGGCCGCGATGTTGCCGCCTGCCCCGGCACGGTTTTCAACCAACACCGATTGGCCTAAGGCATCCGATAGTTTTGTGCTGATGACCCGAGCAAAAAAATCAACCGTCCCTCCAGCTGGGAAGGGAACGATGATCTTGATGGGCTTGGTTGGAAACGGCTGTGCGTTGGACGTAGCGGCAAACATCAGAGCCAATATGCACAGTGTGTGCTTGAGGGTATTTTTCATGGGGTGATCCTATTGCAAAAATCTATTCAACTTTGTTGCCAGCCTAAAGAAAGCCCGTCATGACCATTGAAGCTGTCATCAGCGACTTGCCCAGCCTGGCGCAGAGGGCCGGACCCAAAACGCTGCGCTAAGGACGCCTGACAAACACCCGCGTGCCCACCACCACACCGGCCACCAAAAAGGCCATGCCAGCCCAGTCCCAAGGCTGCGGCCAGGCGGCTCGGTGCATGAAGCCATAGGCCATGGCGGCCAAAGTCTCAAACACAATGAGCTGACCGGCCAACGAGGTCGGCAGCAGGCTGCTGGCGCGGTTCCAACACAAAGTGCCCAGCCAGGAGGACAGCAAGCCAATGGCCAGCATCAGGCCCGCATAGGTCCAGGGGCGCGGACCCCAGGGCGCATCGCCGGCCCAGGTGCCGGTCATCAACATGTAGGCCGCCATGCCCACCAGCGCCATTGGCAAGGTGGCCAGGCCCTGGGCGGTGGCCCAGGTGCCCGAGCCCACCTGCGGGTTGGCCTGCACCCAGGCGGCGTTGCGCAGGGGATACCAAGTCCAGCAAGCCAGCGCTGCCGAGGCCAGCACCATGCCCCAACCCAGCCCGCTGGTGCCGAGCGAGCCAGCACCCAGACGCTGCCACTCCGAGCCATGCACGCAGGCAATACCGACTGCAATCAGCAGCAGGGGCAGGGCCAGGCGCCGCCAGGCCACATCGCGCCGCGACAGGTTGGCACACACCGCGATGACCACCGGTAGCGTGCCGATGATCATGGTCGGCAGCGGCACCCCGGCCAGTTGTATGGCCCAGGACAGCGCCAGGTAATACAGCACATTGCCGACAGCGGCCAACTTCAGCGCTTCAATCCAGTCGGCCCGGCTCAGGCGAGACAGTGCCCAGCGA
>Ga0209355_1002491_pt1 | contig 10255 bp, 7 predicted proteins | sample LauGreSBDMM110SN_3_FD_187563 | JGI IMG/M metagenome (GOLD analysis project Ga0209355, IMG submission 187563) | Freshwater lake microbial communities from Lake Michigan, USA - Sp13.BD.MM110.SN (SPAdes) (version 2) | ecosystem: Environmental > Aquatic > Freshwater > Lake | place: Lake Michigan, USA...
GATTTTTTTCTCTTCGTTGTTTACTGCGTCGAGCAAATTTTGTAAACGCTCTTTCGAGATGCCTCCCGGCTTGGGTTTGGGCTCTCCTTGCGATGGATCTTTTTGGTCTTTGTTGTCTGGGTTTTTGCCCTGATCTTTTTTATCGTCCTTCTTGTCTTGGTCGCCTTTGTTTTTGTCGTCCTTTTTATCTTGGTTTTTTTGGTCTTTTTTGTCGTCTTTCTTGTCCTTGTTTTTGTCTTTTTTGTTGTCTTTTTTGTCGTCTTTGGGCGGCGGATTGTCTTTCAATAATTTTTTTGCCAAGGCCAAATTGTAGCGCGATTCGTCGTCTGCGGGATCGTTGCGAAGTGCATCCTTAAAAGCAGCAACGGCTTCGGCATATTTTTTTTCTTTCAGATACACATTGCCCAAATTGTGAAAGGCGTTGTGTTTTTCGCTGCGCAAGTTTGATTTCTCAACCGCATCTATGTAGGCGTGTTTGGCTTCGCTGGGCTGATTTTGCTTGTAGATGGCATTCCCCAAATTGTAGGCGGCCAGTGCTTTTTGCTTGGCCTTTGATTTGGAGATCCGGTAATTGGCTTCGGCATCGGCATATTTTTTATCGGCAAAAGCTGCATTAGCTTCCGAAAAATTGCGGTCTTTCTCTTGGGCATTTGCGCCAAAAGCAAGCAAAAGCAAGCAAAGAATTAGCACGTTTTTTCGCTGTTTTTCAACGAAAGACAACGGGTTTGGGTTATTGTTTTTCATTAAATAAATTCAGTTTTTTAATCCAAGCGGTGGTGCGCTCCAACAAGAACAAGTCGAGTGCCAAAAGTAAGATGGCCAGCCCAATAAACCACTGAAATTGCGATTGATAATTGGCCATTTGCGTGGCTTCAAATTCAGTTTTTTGGATGGTATCGAGCGCTTTTTTAATTTTTTCGAGCACGGCTTTGGTTTGATTTCCGTTGATGTACATTCCCTTGGTGGCTTTGGCAATCGACTCTAGACTTTCGGCGTTGAGTTTGGTGATCACCACTTCGTTGTTTTGGTCGCGTTTAAAACTTTGCACCACTCCATTTTGTTTGAGCGGAATCGGACCCCCTTTGGGCGTTCCTACTCCGATGGTAATGATTTTCATACCCATTTTAGTGGCTTCGGCAGCTGCATCTTCGGCCCCTTCGGAGTGGTCTTCTCCATCAGAGATGAGAATTACGAGTTTACTGGTTTTGTTGCTTTTGTCAAAAAAGGTTCCTGACAAGTTGATGGCCTCATCGAGCGAAGTACCTTGCGAAGAAACCATATTGGTGTTCATGCTTTGCAAAAACATTTTGGTTACGCCGTAATCGGTGGTGATGGGCAAAACCGGAAATGCTGATCCGGCGTAGGCTACGATTCCAATGCGGTCATTGCCCAATTGGTTGATGATTTGCGACACCAATTGCTTGCTTTTTTCTAGTCGGCTAGGCGCTACGTCTTCGGCCAACATACTTTTGGACACGTCTACGGCAAATACAATATCAATTCCTTCGCGTTTGATGGTTTCCATTTTGGTTCCCATTTTGGGATTGACCAACGCCATAATTAGCGACGCCAAGGCCAAAACCAAGACCACAAATTTCAAGATTGATTTAAACTGTGATTTTTCTGGACTCAATTTGGCCACCAAAACGAGGTCTCCAAACTCGCGTTGTTTTTTGCGTTTCCAATACTGCACATAAAGAAACAGCAAGGCCATCAGCGGAAGCAGGAGCAGTAAGTACAGGTATTTTTGTTCTTCTAATTCGTACATAGCCTAAATAAAACTTTTATATATCGTGTTGCGCAATCCAAATTCGAGCAGCAAACAAATTCCGGCTAGCATTACCCAAGAACGGTATTTTTCGTCATAATCATAAAAACGAAGTTCTTCAATCTCGGTGGTTTCTAGCTTATTGATTTCATTGTAAATCTGTGCCAATTTTGAATTACTGGTCGCTCTAAAGTATTTTCCGCCGGTTTTACGGGCAATGCTTTTCATGAGTTTTTCATCAATTTCCACCTGCATCAACCGAAACAAAAATTGGCCGTTGGGCGCAATCGCATAGGGAAATTCGGCCATGCCGTTGGTTCCAATTCCAATGGTATACACTTTAATGCCATATTGTTGGGCAATGTCCGAGGCGGTTTCGGGCTCAATGAATCCGGCGTTGTTTACTCCGTCGGTGAGCAAAATAATTACTTTGCTTTTGGCTTTGCTTTCTTTGAGTCGATTCACCGCGGTAGTAAGTCCCATGCCTATCCCGGTTCCGTCTTGCAATACATTGTCGTATTTGATGCTCGACACCGCGTCCAAGATGATGCCTTTGTCGCTGGTAACGGGCGTTTTGGTATAGGCCTCGGCGGCATACACCACCAAACCAATGCGGTCGTTGGGACGTTCTTCCACAAAATCGGCGGCCACGCGTTTCAAGGCCTCCATGCGGTTGGGTTTTAAATCCTTGGCCAACATACTCCCAGAAACGTCTACCGCAATTACGATGTCAATTCCTTTGGTAGTTTTGGTTTTATTGGTCACATCAACGGTGCGTGGTCGGGCCATGGCTACTATTAAACAAGCGAGTGCCGTCAATCGCAAAGCGGGAAGTATCGGCTGTAATTTGGCTAAAATCGATGGCGAACTCTGGAATCCTTGCAATGAACTCATCGACAAAGTAGCCGCTTGTTGTTTGCGTTTCCAATACAACCACGCGGCCGCCACTGGGAGCAGGAGCAACAACCAGAAAAACTCAGGGTGAAAAAAGGTGACGTTTTTCATTAGGGTGTAGCTTGTTTCAGTTCAACCGAATTCAAAATGCGCTCGGCAATCGCGTTGGCATAGGCGTCGCCTTCTTCGTGTACCAACACCAATTGCTGCAATCCGCCGTCTTGCCCAAAAAGCAAGACTTCATAATAATAGGTGGTGCTCGATTTGGTTATGGTGTTGAGCAAAACAAAAGTACCGTAGCCTTTTCGGCCCGAAACGCCTTGTTTGGTTTGAAACTCCTCTTGTTTCACCAACATGTTTTGGGCGCCTAAACTTTCCAATAAATCTATGGTAACGTCTATCGATTTGTCGAGATCTATTTCGGTTTCTTTTTGGTAATGCATGGTATTCACCATCACATAAAAGGCATCTCCCCATTTTCCTTCCACAAATGACTGCATCTCTTTGATAAGCGCCATCCCATTTTTGGGCAGTGTTTTGGATAAATCGGTACGCACCAAAACTTCAGGAGTTTCCAAGCGCACGGCGGGATTTCCGTATTCGCTGCGCACCCATTCGCCTTCGAGCAACAACTTGGTTTCTTTGCGAATCAAGGTGTCTTTTACATCGGTAAATCCTTTGGTGGCAATAAAATAGCCCAGTACCAGTAGCACCAATCCTAGGACTGATGCGGCTATGCGTTGGTTGCGGCGTTTGCGAGCTTTGGCCGCTTGCTGTTGCAATTGTTGCTGGCGTTGCAATTCGTTGAGCGCCGATTCTTCTTCGTTTTCTTCTACAGTAGGAATTGCGCTGTCTAACGTGACGATGGCTTTTTCTATTTTTTTGCGGTCTTCGGTAATTTCAAAATCAAGTGGTTTTGATTTCGCAAATTTTACCAAATCGGCTTGTTTGAGTACGCGCTCCAAATTTTCGATGGTCTCTGCAGTCAGCTCCATTTTCTTTTGCTTTGACGCATTTTGCAAAGCGGCAATGAGCTCGGCGGTGGTGCTTTCCATGGCAGGAATGGCAATGGCTTCTTCGATGTAATTTCGGGCGATGGCCGTGAGTTCGCTGTAGTAGGACTTCACTTCGCCTTTTTGCCAGAGTTGTTTTTTCTCCAGCACATTGAGCATGTTGGTGGCTTTTTCGATGGGTGATTTTGCCTCTTCAGCTGCCTCGACTGTATTTTGTTTGCGTTTGCGCCACCAATAAAATCCAAACCCAGCCGCAGCCAAGATTAATAAAACAAGTACTATGTTCCAAATCCAGCGGTTACTTTTAGTGCCTTGGGCAATGGGTTTGATGTCAAACATTTTTTGTTTGAGCGTATCCACCACCACATTGGCCACTTGCACACGCAGGCTATCCGAATAAAAGGGCTTGTTGTTGATGAGAATTTTTAGGGCCGGAAGCGCATACGATCCGCTGTCAAATTGGGTGAGGCCGTAGGTTTTCACCAACTCGTATTTACTGTCTTTCCACACGGTATCTACCGGATACGATTGAATTACCTCGAGGGCTCCCAGGTTTTTGAGTATAGGGAAAACCACCCGTGCTGAGGTATCGGCAATCGCCTTCAAACTCAATTTGAATTCGGCCCCGATTTTATTTTGCCTCACATTAATCGAGGTAGACAACGGCTTTTGTTGGGCAAAAACCACTGCACCAAAAAACAGTAAAGCGATATAGGTTGATATTTTCATTTTCCTAGTTGCGAATTCACGCGCTTGTTTGGGATTATCTGGATTTAAAATACCCCAATAATTTGGTTACATAACTTTCGTCCACGCGGGTTTGCACAGTGCCAGCACCCGATTTGCTGAACACTTCTTTGAAATATCCTGTGCGTTCCAAGTAATTTTTTTCGTAGGCCACGCGCACGCTTTTGGCTGCGGTATTCACTAATTGCAGTTCACCTGTTTCGGCGTCGAGCAGAGGAACCATTCCAATATTAGGCATCGATTCTTCGCGTTTGTCGTAGACGCGAATGCCAGTGATGTCGTGTTTTTTGGCGGCAATTTTAAGCGGTTGTTCGTATGCCTGATCCATAAAATCAGAAATCATAAAAACAATCGCTTTCTTTTTTTGGGTGGCCGATAAAAACCGCAAAGCTTGGGCCAAGTTGGTGCGTTGGCTTTTTGGTTCAAATTCAATCAATTCCCGGATGATGCGCAACACATGCGAACGGCCTTTTTTGGGCGGAATGTACAATTCAATTTGGTCTGAGAATAAAATCAAGCCAATCTTATCGTTGTTTTGGGTGGCCGAGAACGCCATGGTCGCGGCAATTTCGGTTACGATGTTGCGTTTTACATCGCCTTGTGTGCCAAAACTTCCCGAACCCGAAACGTCTACCAATAATAACATGGTGAGTTCGCGTTCTTCTTCAAAAACCTTTACGTAGGGTTCGTTGTAGCGTGCGGTTACGTTCCAGTCAATTGCGCGAATGTCATCGCCAAACTGGTACTGACGCACTTCAGAAAACGTCATCCCACGCCCCTTAAAGGAAGTGTGGTATTCGCCCGAGAACAGGTGATCGCTCAGCCGCCGGGTTTTGATTTCTATTTTGCGAACTTTTTTAAGGAGGTCTTTGGTTTCCATTTTTTTAGTGATTAGCGATTAGCGATGAGTGACTAGAAAAGAAGCAAAAGCTAAGTACTAGTTACCATTTACTAATTACTTATTATGGAACTTCTACTTCGTTTACAATTTTATTGATGATATCAACCGAGGTGATATTTTCGGCCTCGGCCTCGTAGGTCACGCCAATACGGTGACGCAACACATCGTGTACTACCGCGCGCACATCTTCTGGAATCACATAGCCCCGGCGTTTGATGAAGGCATAACATTTGGCTGCGGTAGCCAAGTTGATGCTTCCACGGGGAGAGGATCCAAAACTAATTAACGGCTTGAGGTTTTCTAGGTTGTATTTTTCGGGGTAACGCGTGGCAAAAATGATATCTAAAATATATTTCTCAATTTTTTCATCCATGTATACTTCGCGCACAGCTTCTTGTGCTCTAAGAATTTGCTCCACCGAAATAACGGCGTTTACTTTTTCGTAACTGCCTTTCAAGTTTTGGCGGATCACCAAGCGCTCTTCGTCCATTTTAGGGTAGTCAATCACGGTTTTGAGCATAAAACGGTCTACCTGCGCTTCAGGCAACGGATAGGTTCCTTCTTGTTCAATGGGGTTTTGGGTGGCCAATACCAAAAAGGGTCGGTCCAATTTGAAGGTGGTATCGCCAATGGTTACTTGTTTTTCTTGCATGGCTTCAAGCAAAGCCGATTGCACTTTGGCGGGCGCTCGGTTGATCTCATCAGCCAAGACAAAATTGGCAAAAATGGGACCTTTTTTTATAGAAAATTCGTTTTGTTTGATGTTGTAAATCATGGTTCCTACCACGTCGGCAGGAAGCAAATCAGGCGTAAATTGGATGCGGCTAAACGACCCTTGAACGGCCTGAGACAGGGTATTGATGGCTAATGTTTTGGCCAATCCCGGCACCCCTTCTAGTAAAATATGTCCTTGCCCTAAAAGTCCGATTAACAAACGCTCTACCATGTGCTTTTGCCCGACAATAACTTTGTTCATTTCCAGGCTAAGCAAATCGATAAAAGCGCTTTCTCTTTCAATTTTTTCGTTGATTGCTCTAATGTCTAGCGTTGCTGCTGTTTCTTCCATTTCTTGGTTGCGATTAGTATTAATTGGGTTCTAAATTTTAACGTGGTGCAAATTGAATTTTTTTTTAAAAGAAAGATGTTAAAAATTGGTTAAAACTTCGATAAACACTACTATTTTAAGGCTCTTTTGTGATTCGTTTTGGCTAATTTTAAGAACTCAAAATTCAATCGTAATTTTTAGCTACTAGCTTGTTATTCAACTAATATTTATTTCCTGTACCATGAGCAAATCCTCGCTTTCTCCTATTGTTGCCGGCACCATGAATTGGGGTGCTTGGGACAAAAAACTATCCACCGCCCAGATGCAACACACGATGCACGTCTGCCTCGAAAACAACATAAGCAGCTTTGATCATGCTGATATTTATGGTGGATACACAACCGAAGCCGAGTTTGGCGACGCCTTCAAACAAAGCAGCATCGCCCGCGAACAGGTTCAGTTGATCTCCAAATGCGGCATTCAACATATGGCCGAATCCCGATCTAACACCATCAAACATTACGACTACCGCAAGGAATACATTATTTGGTCGGCCGAGCAATCACTAAAACACCTGAATTCTGACTACTTGGATTTGTTTTTATTGCACCGCCCGAGTCCGTTGATGCAAGCCGATGAAATTGCCGAAGCAGTAGAACACTTAAAAAGCAGCGGAAAAATTCGTTCGTTTGGGGTGAGTAATTTTACCAACAGCCAAACTGAATTGATTCGCCAAAAAACCGAAATTGACTACAACCAAATTCAATTTTCGGCCACTCATTTTGAGGCCATGCTCGACGGCAGTCTAGATTATATGCAACAACACGGTATTCAACCAATGGCCTGGAAACCATTGGGCGTTGTCTTCCGAGAAAATACAACACAAACCCAACGCCTGAATACATTACTCGACAGCTTAACACTAAAATATGAGGCAGCCGCCGACATACTTTTGCTGGCTTGGATTTTGCAACATCCCGCCCACATCATTCCCGTGGCTGGAACGGTAAATCTTGACCGCCTTCAGATGCTGATGAAAGCCACTACAATTACCCTGGATCTCGAAGATTGGTTCGCGATTTGGACGGAGAGTATGGGGAATAAAGTTCCGTAAAGGGTTGTCGGTTCTAGAAGATTAAAAAATTGAATAATTTAATGATTTAAAGATTTCGTGTTGTAGTCACAGTTTGGAATTTGGAATTTCAATTTGGAATTTCAACAATTCGTGCATTCGTGGCCAAAAGCTAAAAGCCAAAAGCTAAAAGCTAACAGCTGATAGCTGATAGCTCCATATAGTGTACTTCGCAAAACTTCCCTATATTTGACTCACTCATTTTAAAACTACTATGAACAACGCAAAAAAATACGTGCAGGAGCACAAAGACCGTTTTATTTCAGAATTAATTGAATTATTAAAAATCCCGTCGGTAAGCGCCGATACCGCCTATGCCCAAGACGTATTTGACACGGCCGAGGCAGTAAAAGCTAGCCTAGAAAAAGCCGGCGTTGATTTTGCCGAATTGTGCGATACGCCGGATTACCCGATAGTTTATGCCCAAAAAATAATAGACCCCAGTTTGCCTACGGTGTTGGTGTACGGCCATTACGACGTGCAACCGCCTGATCCAATTGAGCTGTGGACTTCGCCGCCATTTGAGCCGGTTATTAAACCCACCGAAATACATCCCGAAGGCGCCATTTTTGCCCGAGGATCTTGCGATGACAAAGGCCAAATGTACATGCACGTCAAAGCATTTGAGTACATGGTGCAATCTAATACCTTGCCGTGTAATGTGAAATTCATGATTGAAGGCGAAGAAGAAGTGGGCTCCAAAAGCTTGAGTTGGTTTGTGGAGCGCAACCAAGAAAAACTCAAAAATGACGTGATCTTGATCTCAGATACCGGCATGATTTCCAACCAACAACCGTCTATCACGACGGGATTGCGCGGCTTGAGTTATGTAGAAGTAGAAGTAACCGGACCCAACCGCGATTTGCATTCCGGTTTATATGGGGGCGCGGTGGCCAATCCAATTAATATCTTAACCAAAATGATTGCTTCGTTGCACGACGAAAACAACCACATTGCCATTCCCGGTTTTTACGATGCTGTGGAGGAACTCACCCAGGCCGAGCGTGCCGTAATGGCCAAAGCACCGTTTTCCTTAGACGCCTACAAAAAAGCCTTAGATTTAAATGATGTATATGGCGAAGCGGGTTACGTGACCAACGAACGCAATTCCATCCGACCCACGCTTGACGTGAATGGCATTTGGGGCGGATACATTGGCGAAGGAGCCAAAACAGTGATTGCCAGCAAGGCGTATGCCAAAATATCTATGCGTTTGGTGCCACACCAAGATTGGAAAACCATTACGCAATTATTCAAAACTCATTTCGAAAGCATTGCACCCAGTGGCGTAACCGTAAAAGTAACCGAACACCACGGCGGACAAGCCTATGTAACGCCTATTGACAGCATTGGCTACCAAGCGGCCAATAAAGCCTACACCGAAACCTTTGGCGTGCCGGCAATTCCGGTGCGTTCGGGCGGAAGTATTCCCATAGTGGCCTTGTTTGAAAAAGAACTCAAAAGTAAAACCATCCTCATGGGCTTTGGCCTGGATAGTGACGCTATTCATTCGCCCAACGAACATTTTGGCATCTTCAATTACCTGAAAGGCATTGAGACCATTCCGTTGTTTTATAAGTATTTTGTGGAATTAAGTAAGTCGTAAAGTCAAAAGTCGAAAGTCGAAAGTCAAAAGGATAGAAGTATACTAAGAACGGCTAAAAGATAAGAGACCGAGAGATGAAAGATAAAAGACAGTTCTGAGAAAGTTAACCGAAAACAGACAACTGATAACTGATAACAGAAAACCGACAACCTACTTCCCCTTCTCCTCAATCCACTTGGCCAAGTATTTGGTGCTTTGCAAGCTGTGGTGCTGCAATACTGCGCCCATAAAATTTGTTGCGCGGTGTGATTCCAAGTGCTGGAGTAAGTAGTTGATCTGGTCAATAAAGGGCTGCTCAAATTGGTTTTTGTCAAAGCGAGAATTTACCAATTGCACACTATTTTGTTGGGATTCTTTCCAATGTACTTCGTCTTGATACAGTTGCGCGGCAGCCTGAATAAATGCGTCATCATCATCCGTAACGATTCCATTCCAAGGCAAATCGCCGGGCATGGATTCGGCACCGATGGATGAGGTGACCGAGGGTGTTCCATAACACATCGCTTCGAGTAATTTTCCTTTGGCACCAGCACCAAACGGAATGGGTGCCAATAAAACCCTAGCATTTTGTATCACTTCTTGCGCCGATTCGGCTCTGCCCAAGACCAAAAATCGTTCGCTCGGTTTGTGCAATTCCAATGCTTTTTGCGGCGGATAGGCGCCGTATATTTTAAGGTTGGCCGTTGGGATTTGTTTGGATAATACCGGCCAAATGTGCTGCTTCAAATACAAAACCGTTTGCCAATTGGGCTCGTGCAAAAAGTTTCCGATGAATACAAAATCACTTCGCTCCTCAAATTTGGGCCAAGTTGCTTGTGTTTCGGGTGTAATTGGCTCGGCCAAAAGGGGCAAATAAAACAGTAAATTTCGTTTTACACCATAGGTGTTTTGCAGCAAATCCAGCTCGAATTCCGAGATGATTAGCGAAAGATCGCAGCGCAACATACTTGCAATTTCGCGTTTGGCGGTATCTGAAAATAAATCGGAAGGCGTTAAATCTCGTTTTTGTTTGTAGGCTTCTTGTCGGGCCAATCGCAAACAATGCAAATCTTCAGTGTCTACTATTCGCAAAGCGTTGGGGCACTGTTCGGCCACGCGCCATCCAAATTGTTCTTCGGTTACAAAGCGATCAAAGAGCACCGCTTGGGG
>Ga0209355_1002492_pt1 | contig 10253 bp, 9 predicted proteins | sample LauGreSBDMM110SN_3_FD_187563 | JGI IMG/M metagenome (GOLD analysis project Ga0209355, IMG submission 187563) | Freshwater lake microbial communities from Lake Michigan, USA - Sp13.BD.MM110.SN (SPAdes) (version 2) | ecosystem: Environmental > Aquatic > Freshwater > Lake | place: Lake Michigan, USA...
CTGTTACTACAGCAAAGATTTTGGATAGCAATGTCACGACAGCCAAAATTGCTGACTTAAATATAACAACAGGAAAACTTGCCGCAAACGCTGTTACGGAAGCAAAGATAAATGCTGATGCCGTAACTACAGCAAAAATTCTAGATGCCAATATTACTGCGGCGAAAATTGCATCAAGCGCTGTTACAGAAGCAAAAATTGGTTCGGGTGCAGTCACTCAAGCAAAACTTACTTCGGGTTTATCAGGGATTACGGTTACTACAACTTCACTAAGAAGTTCAGTTATCACATCTCCATTTACTGGACAGTTTGCTTTCATGACAGATACGAATGCCTTCATCAGGTGGGACGGCTCTGCTTGGGTAACAGCAATTGTTACAGTACCTTCAGAAGCACCAACAAGTTTGGCTTTGGTTTCGGCGACTACAACTACAGCAACTATTTCTTTTGCCGAAGGCGCTACAGGCGGCTCAGCAATCACTAATTATCAGTACGCACTTTCTACTAATAGCGGTTCTTCTTACGGTTCTTACAACGCATTAAACCCAGCAGATTTCACAACTCCAATCACTATTACTGGTTTAACTCTAGGAACTGCATATTACATAAAATTGAAAGCAGTTAACGCTCAGGGTGTAAGCAATGTTGAATCAAATGCGTTATCTTTTAGTACAACTAGTTTAGCCGTTGATGTGCTTATGGTTGGTGGTGGCGGTGGTGCTGGAAGTTACTCAGGAGGTGGTGGTGCTGGAGAAGTTCTATCTATATCCCGTTCAATTAGTCCTGGTACCTATAGTCTTTCTATTGGTGCTGGTGGAACAGGAACAACTAGTACAGCATGGGCTAACTCTCGTAATGGAAATCAAACTACAGGTTTTGGTGAAACCGCTAAACCTGGTGGAGGTGGTAGGTCTTCAGATGATAGAACTGTGCCTGTGACTGGACTTGTAGGTACTTATACTACTGTGGCAAACGGTGGTGGCGGGTCTTCTCGCTCTAGTGGCTATTACGGAACTTTAGGAACTTCAGTTGGCTCTGGGGTAACCCGCTACGGAGGAAAACGTGGAGGTCAAGACAGCGAATCCAACGAATCCCCTAACTACCCAGGTGGTGGCGGAGGAGGAGCGGGAGCAGACGTTACTGGAAACAGTGGTGGTAGTAACGCTACTGCTGGAGGAATAGGTGTTCTTAGTGCAATAAATGGGTCGTCACTATATTGGGGAGCAGGTGGTGGCGGAGGCACTTACTACGGAGGACTCGGTGGAAACGGCGGCAATGGTGGTGGTGGTGCTGGTTCTGGAGGTGGTGGTGGTGGCACTGGCGGTGCAGGTCTCAACGCAGGTGGAGTTGGTGGTACTGGCGCTGGTGGTTCTGGTGGGGCGAACACTGGCGGCGGCGGTGGTGGCGGGCGTGGCGAAACTAGTGCTTCAGGAGGCAGCGGTGGTTCTGGTGTAGTAATTGTTCGCTATTTAACAACAGACGCAACAGGTGCAACTATCACTGGCGGAACTGCAACAACTTCAGGTTCATACACAGTTAGAACTTTTACTACAACAGGGGACTTGGTGATTGCATAATGGCTGCTATAGATTTTCCAAACTCCCCAGCAAACAACGACACATTTACCTCGAACGGTAAAAGTTGGCAGTACAACGGCACAGCATGGGTAATGAAAGTATCCGAAGCAATACTTGCTGACGGTGCAGTCGTTGCCGCAAAGATTGCTACAAGTGCAGTCACGACTGCCAAAATTGCGGCAGGTGCAGTAACCGCAGCAAAACTTGGTAACGATATTTCGCTCACGCCAGCCGATGGTTCTATCACCGCAGCAAAACTTGCTTCTGATGCAGTCACAACGGCAAAAATTTTAGATGCTAATGTTACTCAAGCAAAACTTGGAACAACTCTTTCAGCAGTAACTATTACCACAGCCGCCAATAGAGACACTGCTGTTACCAGTCCTTTTACGGGTCAATTAGTTTTCTTGACCGATACTAAGAAGATTCAGGTTTGGGATGGAACTAGTTGGTTGAATATCACTCTTGCACCACCAGAAACGCCAACTTCGCTAAGCGCTACGGCTTTGAGTACGACATCTGTTTCAATTGCGTTTACAGCAGGTGGAGCAAATGGTTCTCCTATTACAAATTATAAATATGCTCTTTCAACAAACGGTGGGTCAACTTATGGCTCGTTTACTGCCCTTTCCCCTGAAGACATAACTACTCCTATTACAATCTCTGGCTTAACTGCCGCAACTACTTATTACATTAAACTTAAAGCCGTAAATGATATGGGCGACTCTGTTGCTTCTACTGCTGTTTCAGTTTCTACTCTTGCAACTCCTGACGCACCAACTTCCTTGAGTGCTGGAAGTATTACAACAACTTCTGTTGCTATCTCGTTTACACCAGGTTCGGATAATGGTTTTGCAATCTCCAACTACCAGTATGCACTTTCCACAGATAGCGGGTCAACTTATGGTTCTTTTACTGCCCTCTCACCTGCCGATGCAACAAGCCCAATCACTGTTACTGGTTTAACATCAGGCACTGCTTACTATGTGAAACTTAAAGCCGTAAACAGTGGTGGTGCAGGAGCAGAATCTTCTGCCGTTTCATTTACAACAGCAATCACAGTTGATTATCTTGTTCTTGCTGGAGGTGGTGGAAGTAATGGTGCTTACTATCAAGGTGGCGCTGGAGCGGGTGGTTTGCGTTCAAGTGTCTCAGCAACAGGCGGTGGCGGTTCAGTTGAATCATCATTATCGCTTTCGCTAAGCACAAACTATGCTGTGACCGTAGGGTCAGGCGGTGCAGGCGGTGTAGGGATTGGCGGAGTAGGTGCAAATGGTGCGAGTTCTGTTTTTTCTACTATTACTAGTTTGGGGGGAAGTAAAGCAGTTGATGGCGGTACTGGCGGTTGCGGTGGTGCTGGTGCTGCTGGTACTGCTGGACAAGGTTATGCTGGCGGAACACCTAGTAATACAAGTTCTTATGGAACAACAGGTGGTGGTGGCGGTACGGGCGCAGTAGGCCAAAATGGTAACGGCAGTAGCGAATGTACAGCCGCGGGTAGCGGCGGTAGTGGTGCAAGCAATAACATTACTGGCTCGTCTGTAACATACGGTGGCGGCGGTGGTGGTTCAATCTATGGAGTTCGTTGCGGAAGCGGTTCTCGTGGTTCTGGTGGTGCTGGTGGTGGAGGTGCTGGTGGTTCAACTTATCAAGGGTTAGTTGCGGTATCAGGTACAGCAAATCTTGGCGGTGGAGGTGGTGGTGCCAACCACGCTGCTACAGCAAATGGTGGTAGCGGCGGTAGCGGTGTAATTATCTTGCGCTATTCAGACACAAAAACAATCACTCTTGGCGCAGGCTTAACAGGCACGGAATCCGCTGCGTCAGGTGGTTACAAACGAGCAACAATTACTGCTGGTTCAGGCAATGTGAGTTGGGCATAATGGCACATTACGCATTTATTGACTCAAATAATGTTGTCGTCAATGTCATTGTTGGCGTTGACGAAACAGTTACGCAATTAGAAAACGGCGTAGAAGTTGGCGGTTCTTCTGAAGCCTGGGAACAGTTCTATCAAAATCAACCTTGGCATCAAGGTTTAACTTGCAAACGCACTTCGTATAATCATAGTATCCGTAAACAATTCGCAGGTATTGATTTTACCTACGATGCTGAATCAGATGTATTTATATCCCCGCAACCATACCCATCGTGGACACTTGATTCAAATCATGATTGGCAACCACCGACTCCTCAACCAGAAAGTCTTGATGGTGAATTTATTTGGAATGAATCTACATTGTCGTGGGAGAGATAAATTTTAGTTCTTTCCCTCGTTCTGGGAATCATTTTGCAAAAGATTTAATTGAAAACTGTTTACCAAATGTGACAATAAATTGGGATGGCAACCATAGGGCTTCGTTTTTAGATAATAAAACAAACTGTTTTACAATTATTAGAAAACCAGAAGATTGCATTGCAAGTTGGATTATCTACAATAAAGACATAAGGGAAAAAAGAATTGACAGAGTTACAGAATGGTATGTTGCTTTTTACGAACAATGCATAAACAACAAAATACCAACGGTACTTTTCCCTGTTTTGATTACAGAACCAATAACAGTTTTGAGATTTTTGTGCAACATATTTAATATAGAAAACAAAGAATTAAACAAATTTGATTTAGATAAGTTAAACAAAAATGCAACAGAAATGACAAAAAAACAAGAAGTAGAACAAATAAAATTTGAGGTAACAAACTCTAAGTTTTATCCACAAGCAATAGGTGTTTTTAATGAATTTAACTAGGTGGCTGAGCCCAAATAACAAGAAAACAAGATTCACATACATAGTAAAAAATGTGGGATAATGGGTAAATGGCTATTAACTTTCCCGACTCCCCAGCCAACAATGATTCTTTCACATCCAACAATAAAACTTGGGTGTTTGACGGCACAGTCTGGAACATTACTTCTGGAACAAACTCTGTTGCTGACGGCGCAATCACAACAGCAAAACTTGCGTCAGATGCAGTAACAACGGCAAAAATCACAGATGCCAATATCACCGCGGCAAAGATTGCTTCAAGTGCCGTTACAGAAGCAAAAATTGGTGATGGCGCAGTTACTCAAGCAAAACTTACTTCTGGACTTTCGGGGATTACGATTACGACAAGTTCTTTAGTCGGAACTGTTATTACTTCACCTTTCACAAATCAATTTGCGTTCTTCTCTGACACCAATGTTTTAAGTAGATGGAATGGTTCGGCTTGGGTCTCAGGAGTTGCTACAGCACCAACAGAAGGACCAACAAGTTTAACTTTAGATTCCGTAACTACAACAACCGCGACTATTTCGTTTGCTGCAGGTGCTACTGGTGGTTTACCAATTACTAACTACCAATACGCGCTCTCTACAAACGGTGGCTCTTCGTATGGTTCTTACAATGCTCTTGCCTCACCCGACAGTACAAGCCCAATAGTAATTCCTGGTTTAACTTTAGGAACCGCCTACTATATAAAATTAAAGGCAGTCAACGCTCAAGGTGTAAGCAATGCTGAATCATCTGCGTTATCTTTTAGTACATCAAATCTTTCTGTTGAAACTCTTCTCGTTGCAGGTGGTGGAGGAGGAGGAAATCGCACTAACGGTGGTAGAGGGTCCCCTGGTGGTGCTGGTGGTTTGATTTATATTTCATCGTTTCCCATAGGTTCTGGCACCTATGCAGTCACCATTGCTGGAGCAACAGCGTTAGACACACAAGGTTCAAACTCGGTAATTTCTGGTAATGGACGTACACTGACTGCTCTCGGTGGTGGAGCAGGTAAAAATTATGATAATCAAGGTCCAGGTACTGCTGGTGGTAGTTCTGGTGGCGGTTGGTACCCAACCACCGCAAGCAGTGCCCCAACTCAACCATCAACCACAAACGATGGCATAAGTAACTACCCTACTAGTGGTTTTGGCAACGCAGGAGGAACATCTGGGTCAACTGACCCATATGCTTCTGGCGGTGGTGGTGCTGGCGGTGTTGGTGCAAACTTTAACTCAGCAGGTGGACCTGTTGGTGGTATTGGAAAAGAATATTCTATTTCTGGAACCGCTACATACTATGCGGGTGGCGGCGGTGGCTCTGGTTATGGTGGCGGTACACGTTACGCAGGCGGTCTTGGGGGAGGAGGGCGTGGCGACAACGGTAGTGACTCCAACGCCGATAGGAACGGAACTGCAAATACAGGTGGTGGTGGAGGTAGCAATGGTACTGGTGGTTCAGGAATTGCAATCATTCGCTATCTAACAGCAGATGCAACAGGTTTAACAATCACTGGAGGAACTGCTACAACATCAGGTTCTTACACAGTTAGAACTTTTACTGCAACAGGAAACTTGGTGATTGCATAATGGCTGCTATAGATTTTCCTAACTCGCCAACTGCTGGCGACACATTCACCGCAAGTAATAAGACTTGGGTTTACCTTGATGGTAAATGGACGCTTCCATCCGTTGACGGTTTAGTCACATCAATTAGTTCTGCAACATCTGGACAGTTTCTAAAATGGAACGGCTCTGCGTGGGTTAACGACACGATTGATTTAGGCGCAGACACAGCAGGAAGTTTTGTTGCCTCGCTAGTTGCAGGAACTGGTGTAACGCTAGCCAATAACTCTGGTGAAGCCTCGACACCAACAGTAACCGTTGATACGACAGTCATTGCACCACTTGCCTCTCCGACATTTACGGGCACAGTTTCTGGTGTAAGTAAAACAATGGTTGGTTTAGGGAATGTTGACAATATAAGTGACGCTAATAAACCAGTTTCTACTGCTCAACAAACTGCGCTTGACCTTAAAGCAAACTTGGCTTCACCGACTTTCACTGGCACGCCAACTCTTCCAACAGGAACAATTGCTGTAACTCAAACTGTCGCTGATAATAGTACCAAGGTCGCTACTACTGCTTTTGTTCGTGGAGAAGTTACTGCGCTTGTCAATAGTGCTACTGCAACGCTCGACACCCTTGGAGAAATTGCTACTGCACTTGGAAACGATGCAAACCTTTCCGCAACGCTTACTACCAGTATTGGACTCAAAGCACCGCTTGCTTCACCAACTTTCACGGGAACAGTAACAATCCCAACTGGTGCATCAATTACTGCCCCTACTGGTTTAGTAAAAGGTGATGTTGGTCTTGGTAATGTTGACAATACATCCAACGCTACGGAACGTGCAGCAACTGCAACCCTAACAAACAAGACACTTACATCTCCTGTCATTAATACTCCGACGGGAATTGTTAAGGGAGATGTCGGTTTGGGTTCAGTAGATAACACTGCTGACACAGCAAAACCAGTTTCAACTGTTCAGCAAACTGCTCTTGACCTGAAAGCAAACCTTGCCTCACCGACATTCACGGGAACAGTTACAGTTCCAACGCCCACCAACAACACTGATGCCTCAACCAAGGCATATACCGACGCGATTGTTACTGCAGCAAAAATTATTACTGCTGCTGGTGGCGATGGCACTAACGGGCAAGCCCTGACTACTAATGGTGCTGGAACTTTAGATTTCACCACAATCGTTGGGACAACAGAAGCATCAATCATCAGCGCAGTTGGTACTGATGGTGCCGCTGGCTCAGTTCTTAAAACCAATGGGTCAGGAGATTTGTCTTTTGGTGATGTCGCCCTTGGGACAAATACTTCTGGTGATTACGTTTCTTCGCTTGTTGCTGGAACTGGTGTAACCCTCACAAATAATTCAGGTGAGGGCGCAACACCAACCGTTGCTATTGGTCAGGCTGTTGCTACAAACTCCAATGTCACTTTTAATGATTTGACTGTTAGTGGAAATCTCACTGTTTCAGGAACAACTACATCAATCAATACAGAAACCTTGACTATTGACGACAACACTATCGTTCTTAATAACAATGCAACTGGTGCGCCCGTTAACGGTCAGCATGCAGGAATTGAAATTGAGCGTGGCTCATCTACGAATGTTGAACTGCGCTGGAATGAAACTACCGATAAGTGGCAGTTCACCAACGATGGTTCAACCTACACAGACCTCGGTGCTGGCGGTGCAACTATTTCTGACACGCCACCTGCTTCACCTGTTGCTGGTCAAGTTTGGTTTGAATCTGATACCGCTAAAACATTTGTTTACTACGACTCATCATGGGTGGAAATTGGTGCAGGTAGTAACCCTGCGGCACTTAATGACGTTGGTGATGTCACAATCACTTCTGCGACAAGCGGTCAGTTCCTCAAATGGAACGGTTCAGCGTGGGTAAACGACTCAATACCCACAATCAACACGCTTGACGATGTTGGCGATGTCACAATTACATCTGCGTCATCAGGACAAGTATTACAATGGAACGGTAGCGCGTGGGTGAACGCAGTTGGATTTTCAGGTAACAAACAGGCGATTCTCGGTAGTCAAATATTCGGTTAATATAGGAGACACATGTCAACATTCGATAAACTCATTCTTTCTGGTTCCACGAACGGCAGAGGTATTGCCGTTGTCGCTACAGCCACAACAGGAACGACAATTCACGCAACGGGCACGTCTAATACGATTCTTGACGAGGTTTGGTTGTATGCAAACAACATTCATTCGGCTGCTGTTACTTTGACAGTTGAATTTGGTGGCACTACTGCAACATCAGATTTAATTCAGTTGTCTATTCCTGCTACGCCGTCAGGTTTGTATGTTGTTGTCGCTGGTTTAATTTTGCGTGGCACAGGTTCGGTGGCTACAACTATCACAGCGTTTGCTTCAGTGGCATCAAAAATTGAGATTTTCGGTTTCGTAAACCGAATTACCTGATAGGTCGTATCAATGAGATACGGTGATAGAACTCGTACGGGTGAACCCTTGTCGGGGTTTGGGCGACGACCAGTAGTGCCGCCACCTCTACTTGTTGATTATCTTATTGTCGGGGGTGGTGCTGGCGGTTCACGCAATGTTGGTGGCGGTGGTGGTGCTGGCGGTTATCAAACTAATTCTATATTATTAGCAAATACACAAACCTATGCAATAACTATTGGCGCTGGTGGTGCAGCCGCTGGTGGCGCAGCAAACAGGACAACAGCAACCTCAGCACCTGGTTCGGTTGGTTCTTCTTCATCTGCGTTTTCATTGATTTCTGGTGGTGGAGGATTTGGAGGAGACCAAGACTACGCAGCATCCCAGCCAACAACTCATACTGGTTCGGGCGGAGGTGGTGGAGGAGGAACCAATCAACCTTCTCAACAAACCGCAGGAGCCGCTGGTTCACAAGGGACAGCATATGCTGGCATCGCTGGGGTACAAAACAATCGTGGCGGTGGCGGTGGCGGTGCTGGCGGTGTCGGTAGCGGAGCAAATGGAGGTGCTGGAATAGCAAACTCCATAACAAGTGTATCAATAACTTATGCAAGCGGCGGTGGCGGCGGTGTTTTTTCTGGCTCTGGTGGGACAGGTGGAACAAACGCTGGCAACGGTGGTTCATATAATACGGTAGATGCAACGAGTGCTGTTGCAAATACTGGGTCTGGCGGTGGTGGTGGTGGTGGGACGCTTTCTGGTAACTTTTATGCATCATTTGCGGGCGCAGGTGGTTCGGGTGTAGTAATTCTTAGTTACCCATCTGCTTACACAATAACTATCGGTGCAGGTTTAACAGGCACAACAGCAACAGTCAGTTCAAGTAAGGTAACCACACTTACTGCTGGTACTGGAAATGTCAGTTGGACAGCATGATTGTTAACCACAAAATTATTTTAGGAGACATATGCCTTTAGATTTCACAGACTCACCAACTGCAGGTAACACATATAACGCTGCAGGCAAAACTTGGTTGTATAATGGAACATCTTGGACCCTTGTCGGAGTATCGACAGCGGCACCAAGTAACTTTTTTAATCTAGATGGTGGTAAAGCCGCAACAATTTACGGCGGTATTACCTCTATCAATGGCGGAGGAGCAACAGGCTAATGGCAATACAAATCCAATTACGTCGAGATACAGCCGCCGCTTGGACTGCCGCTAACCCAACTCTTGCTGAAGGCGAAATCGGTTTAGAGACAGACACCACTTTCTACAAGATTGGCACAGGCTCCACGGCTTGGACTGCTTTGGCTTACGGCTCTATTACGGGCACTTTGGCAAATGGTTCTGTAACGACTGCAAAGATTGCCGACGATGCAGTCACAGCCGCAAAACTTGCCGATACAGCAGTAAGTGCTGGGTCATACACGGCAACGAATATCACAGTTGACGCACAGGGTAGAATTACTTCTGCTTCTAACGGAACTGGTTTTGATGCATTTGATGACCAAGTTTTCTTAGCAACACAAATATGGTCTTAAGGAGATAACACATGGCAACATTAAGTAAATTATGTCTACAACCAGCAGGTACTACAGGTGACGGTCTTGGTATTACTGTTGTTGCTACCGCAACTGCGGGTACAGCGATTCACACAGCGTCATCTACTGCTACAACGATTGATGAAATATGGCTGTATGCGGTAAACACCCATTCTTCGGCAGTTACTTTGACTGTTGAGTTTGGTGGGGTGTCTGTAACTAAGGACCTTATTCAGCAGTCGATTGCAGCAACACCTAGTGGTCTTGTTCTTGTTTGTGCTGGTCTTGTTATTCAGGGTAACGCTTCGGCGAAAGTTGTTCGTGCGTTTGCTGGAACGGCAAGCAAAATAGAAATCTTCGGTTTCGTAAACAGAATC
>Ga0209355_1002500_pt1 | contig 10232 bp, 9 predicted proteins | sample LauGreSBDMM110SN_3_FD_187563 | JGI IMG/M metagenome (GOLD analysis project Ga0209355, IMG submission 187563) | Freshwater lake microbial communities from Lake Michigan, USA - Sp13.BD.MM110.SN (SPAdes) (version 2) | ecosystem: Environmental > Aquatic > Freshwater > Lake | place: Lake Michigan, USA...
TCATCATGAATAATAATTATTTTCAAAGTTTCAACCTTATAAAAATCAGCAAGCGCCTTAGTTGGGCCACCAGATTCATTCATAAAACCACGAGATTTAGCTAAAACTAAAATGTTACTGCCACACTTAACCTCACAAATTTGCATCCTTGATTTGTGAGCAGAAAATTTTTGGCCACTAGAAAGATAATCTAAAACAAGTTGGCCAACATTATGGCGAGTTTTTTCATACTCATCCCCTGGATTTCCCAGTCCAACTACTAACCAACGATCAGCCATAAGTTAAGGCTAGCCCTACTTACTTCTTCTTTTCCTTCTTATCATCTTTCTTATCATCCTTCTTATCAGCACCTTCAGCAGGAGCGGCGGCTGCGGCATCACCTTCAGCAGGAGCGGCTGCGGCATCACCTTCAGCAGGAGCGGCAACAACTACAACCTCTTCCTCAGCAGCGCGTACAGATAGATGAACAACAGTCATCTTCGGATCACTTATTAATCTAATACCTGCTGGCAGAACGACATCAGCTGCGCTCTTAGATTCACCAGCCATCATGCCTTCCATGCTTAAGATCAAGAATGATGGAATGCTGGTTACATCTGCCTCAACCTCAATTGAGTTATTTGTGTGTTCCAAAATACCATCTTGGTCATACTTACCTTCAGTGTGAACTGGAACAGAGACAATAACTTTCTCACCACGGCGCACAATTACTAAATCAATATGCTCTAATAAACCTGTTAATGGATCACGGCTAACAGATTTAGGAAGTGTTAACTCTGTGTGATCATCTAATACAACATCAATCAAAACGTTTGAGGTTTTAAGTGCAATACCTAACTCACGAGAAGGAAGAGCAACATGTTGTGGCTTCTCACCATGACCATAAATTACTGCCGGAATAAATCCATCACGGCGTGATCTACGAGATGCACCTTTGCCAAACTCAGTTCGGCGTGCGCCCTTAATTGAAATTTCAGCCACTTTACTTCTCCCTCGATAACGGTTTTATCCCTCGCGGAACGAAGCGTAAGAGTAGCCAATGATTGGGTAAAAGGACAAATTGATGATGCCCCCGCAGGGATTTGAACCCCAAGCCTTCTGATCCGAAGATTGACCATAAATAGGAGCATCTACCTTCCTACAGATCTAATTTACCCTCTACTTATTAGAAGTTATTCAATACTTGCAATGTAGGTTTGTGCTTGCCCTACTTCTTGAGGCGTAAAGCAATTTTGGTTCTTAAGAATTACTCTGTTTAGCTTTTCTGATGTTCGTAAAATCTCTCCTCTAACCTCATTTGCTTGCAGACCGTAACCGTTTTTATCTAAATCTTTGGCACTTAGCAGCAGCTCTCTCACCTTGCTCATATCATCTTCAACAACTTGTTGGGCCGCCTCACACGCATTTTCATCTGTACTTGAACAGCTAGGTATTAACAGCAGTCCACAAATTACAAATGGGATTAGAAGTGCTCTTGGCATAGGGCAAAGGTAGTCTGTCGGTGGGGGTAAGAATATAAAGATTCTTGTACTTCAAGTGCGCCCGCAGGGATTCGAACCCCGAACCTTCTGATCCGAAGTCAGATGCTCTATCCAGTTGAGCTACGGGCGCAAGTAAGGTTTTACTTTAACTTTTAATCTTATATCTTAATTAACTATGTCCATCAAAAAGACTAGTAACTGAGCCATCCTCAAAGACCTCTTTAATGGCACGTCCTAGAAGTGGGGCGATTGAGAGCACAGTTAAGTTATCAAATCTATTCTCCTCTGGAATTGGTAGGGTATTTGTGACTACCACCTCAGAGACTCTAGATTTCTTTAATCTATCAACTGCTGGTCCAGAAAGCACAGCATGGGTGGCAGCAATTATTACATCCTTTGCACCCTCTTCAATTAAGGCATCCACTGCTTTAGTTACAGTGCCAGCGGTGTCGATCATGTCATCTATTACTACGCAGGTCATGCCCTTAACATCACCAACAACTTTGCCAACCGTTGCCTCATTAGGAACTTTTGGATCACGGGTTTTATGAATAAATGCAATGCTGCATCCGCCAAGTAATTCACTCCATCTCTCTGCCACTCTTACCCGACCTGAGTCGGGGGAGACAATTACTAAGTTTTTACGATCAACCTTGCTGCCAACATAATTTGTTAAAAGTGGAAGAGCGAATAGGTGATCAACTGGGCCATCAAAGAATCCTTGAATCTGTGAGGTGTGTAGATCTACACACATTAGGCGATCAGCACCTGCAGTTTTAAAAAGATCTGCCATTAATCTTGCCGATATCGGCTCTCGTCCTCGATGTTTTTTATCTTGGCGCGCGTAACCATAAAATGGTAGGACCACCGTAATTCGCTTTGCTGATGCCCGCTTTAATGCATCCACCATTATCAACTGCTCCATGATTTGTTTATTTACTGGGGCGCTATGGCTTTGTAATACAAATGCATCACTTCCGCGAACACTCTCTTCAAATCTGATAAATATCTCACCATTGGCAAAGTCATATGCTGATGTTGGTGTGATTGGTATACCAAGTTCGGCGGCGACCTCATCTGCAAGCTCTGGATATGCCCGGCCGGTAAATAAACGCAAACTTTTTTCGGAGGTTAAGCGGATTTCGTTCAGTTTAGCTTCCCCCTCGCTGTGGTGAATCTGCCTTAACTCTACTAGAACTTACTTACTCCTTAGCACCAGCTTTTTTTGCTGCCGCTGCAGATTTACTATCTTTTCGTTTTTTAAGTACCCAACCTAAGATATTTACTTGGCGAGCCCGCCCAATCCCGATCGCACCTGCTGGAACATCCTCATTAATCACAGATCCGGCTGCGGTATAGGCACCATCTCCGATGGTTACTGGGGCAACTAGCATGGTGTCACTACCAATACGAACCTGATCACCGATCTTAGTCTGATGCTTATTTTCACCATCATAATTAACAAATACTGTAGCTGCGCCGATATTGCTCTCTTGCCCGATTTGCGCATCCCCAACATAGGAAAGGTGAGCCACCTTTGATCCCTTGCCAACAGTGGAGTTTTTAATCTCTACAAACGCCCCGGCCTTACTATCACTATCTAACACCGTTCCCTTACGCAGATATGTGTATGGCCCAACCTTGGCGCCAGCACCAATCTTTGATTTAGTAGCAAAGCTCTCAATTACTGAAGCATCAGACCCAACTTCGCAATCAACTAAGGTAGTTCGTGGGCCAATGATTGCGCCAGATTTAATAACACTCTCACCACTTATTGAACTGCTTGGATAAATTACTACATCTGCTTCAATCTTAACTCCAGCATCAATCCAGGTTGTGGTTGGATCAATAATTGAAACCCCAGCCAACATATGTTGATTATTTATGCGATCTCGCATAATTGCTGCGCACTCAGCTAATTGGGTGCGGTCATTAATTCCTAGAGTTTCTGTGTAATCATTGGATAAAATTGCGTGTGCAAAATCTTTTTGATCATTTAATAGTGAGATTACATCGGTTAGATAAAGCTCTTTTTGTGAGTTGTTACTTTGAATCTTTGAAATTACCGCACTTAATGCCTTTGATTCAAATAGGTAAACCCCAGTATTAATCTCATCAATATCTTTTTCAGAGTCGGCTGCATCTTTTTCCTCTACTATCTTTAGAATCGCGCCATCATCGCCACGAATAATTCGGCCATATCCAGTTGGGTCTGGCAGCAGCGCTGTTAAAACAGAGGCCTTATTTTTCTGGCTAGCGTGGAGATCAATAAACTCTTGCAAGGTTTGAGTAGTTAGCAGTGGTGTGTCACCTGCCAGAATTAATACTGTGCCATCACCTTTATGGCTAGCGAGTGCAAGTTGAGCCGCTCCGCCTGTGCCATTTCGCTTTTCTTGAAAAACAGTTTTTGCCTTTGGCGCAATCTTTGAAAGATGCTCAATTACCTCATCTTTATGAGAGCCAACTACAACTGTTAAATTTTTTGCCTCAAGTGGTTTGACCGCTGCTAATAGATTTTCAATAATTGTTCGACCAGCAATCTCATGCAACACCTTCGCACTCTTTGATTTCATTCGAGTACCTTCACCGGCTGCTAGGACAATGACAAGCTCTACCTTACTCATCACTACCCCCTTAACTTGGTGGCTCCGCCACCAGGTATCGATCCTGGACCCTGAGCTTCAAAGGCTCATGTGCTAGCCACTACACAATGGCGGAACCTGAATTATCCCTTATAACTGGTTAAATTAAAAACTTTCAATTATTCGTGCGCCCGCAGCAGGTCCAGTTGCTCTTACAACTGAGGAAACAACCCCGCTACTGCTTAATGCAACGGTTAAATCCATTGCATGCTCATCATCTGTAACCAAGAAAGCAACAGTTGGACCTGAGCCAGAGACAATTCCACCAAGTGCGCCGTAATCAACTCCAACATCTAAAACTAAGCGAAGTGCTGGCCGCAGTGAACAAGCAGCAGATTGCAACTCATTACTTAATGCTTTTCCTAAAGCTTTTGCATCCCCTGCTCTAAGTGCTTGCATTAGTGGCTCACTAACCTGTGGTGTTGCAATTGATAAACCTTCGCGCAGGCGATCACACTCTTGATAAACCGATGGTGTGGATAATCCTTGTCCAGATAGGGCAAGTACCCAGTTATAACTCCCCTTTGCAAGTGCTGGAGTTATCTGATCACCTCTACCGGTGCCAATTGCTACTCCACCACAAATAGAAAATGGCACATCGGCGCCAATTTTGCTACCAACTGACTCCATTTCATCTCTAGATATGCCTAGTTCAAATAAGGAATCTAATCCAACAATTACCCCTGCAGCATCAGCGCTACCACCTGCCATACCACCTGCTACTGGAATCTCTTTTTTTAATTTAATAATTAGATCAGGAGGTAGATCATAAGTTTTAGCCATTAACTGCGCAGCCTTGATTGCTAAATTACTGTTATCTACTGGTACGCCATGTGCGGTATCGCCAGTAATAGATATTGTGATACCTGATCCAGGTAGCGCTGTTGCAACTGTTACATCATCAAATAATGAAATCGCTTGAAATACAGTAGTAACTTCATGGTAGCCATCACTACCTAATGGGCCAACTGATAATTGCAGATTTACCTTAGCTGGCACTCTGGCAACAACACCCCTAGATCTCATGGGGTTGAGCGTATTGGTTAAATAACTTACTTGTTGGAATTGTGCTTAATTAATTGCTTACCGATCTGAAAAAACTGATCAACTGATAGCGCCTCACCACGAATGGTTGGGTCAATACCGGCCGCAAGTAAGTACTCCTGAGTATTTGCCCCCAGCAGTTGAGTCAGTGCACTACGCATCATTTTTCGCCGTTTAGCAAAGGCGTGATCAATAATTGCAAAGGTGGCAAGGCGCTCACTCTCATTTCCAAGTGGGCTGTGGCGATCAAATCTAACGAGAGCGGAATCAACATTAGGCACTGGCCAAAAAACTGATCTGGCAACTGTGCCGGATAAATTTAATGATGTCCACCAATTAGCTTTAACAGTTGGACTGCCATACTGCTTATTATTTGGCGCAGCAGCTAATCGCTGAGCCACCTCACTTTGCACCATCACAACACCACGGGTAATTGTGGGAAAGTGCTCAAGAACAGTTAGTAGTACTGGAACTGAGATGTTATATGGCAAATTTGCAACTAAGACAGTTGGATTATTGGGTAACTTTGTTAAATCCATTGCATCATGATTAATTACTATTAACTTATCATCAGAAAAACCCCGCCCAGCTGCGGTGATTGGCAACTGTTTAGCTAGCCGCTCATCAATCTCAACTGCAACAACCTTCTTTGCTACCTCAAGGAGTGCAAGAGTTAATGAGCCAAGACCGGGTCCAATTTCTAATGCGATATCTTGATCACCAACCTGCGCTAACTTAACAATCTTGCGGCAGGTGTTGGCATCAACTACAAAATTTTGGCCTAACTTTTTAGTTGGTTTTAAATCAAGAGAAGCGGCAAGGGATCTAATCTCAGCAGCGCCAAGTAGATCACTCATTAAAAGCTACCAAAGATACGTTCGGCATTCTCTGATATCGCCTGTGCTAAGTAATCAACTGACTCACCCCGCAGATCAGCAATTACCCGTAAGGTATTTGGAATCTGGGCTGGGGTATTAAGTGCGCCACGATTTGGCATTGGAGATAAAAATGGTGAATCAGTCTCAACTAGTAGCTGCTCAATTGGCACTAACACCACCGCCTGCCGCAGATTAACTGCATTTTTAAAGGTAACTGTGCCAGCAAAGGAGAGGATGTAATTATTTGCAATGCACTCATTAGCCATTACAGCATCCCCGGAGTAACAATGAAAGATTGTGTTTTCAGGAGCTCCCTCTTCAATTAATAAATCAAGTACAGCGCGGTGGGAGTCGCGATCATGTATAACTAAAGCTTTTTTGAAATCCTTTGCCATCTTTATATGACGGCGAAATGAGTACCTTTGCTTATCTTGCAATTCAGGTGGGGTGCGAAAAAAATCAAGTCCAGTCTCCCCAATTGCTCTAACTCTTGGATGTGATGCTAAATCTTCAATTATTTTTAAATCTTTTTCTAAATCATCAACTACTGGTGCCTCATTTGGGTGAAGGGCGACCGCTGCTAATACTCTGCCTGGGAAAGATTGCGCACATTTAACCGACCAAGCAGATTGCTCTGCTGAATAGCCAACCTGCACAACTCGATCAACTCCAACCGATGCTGCCTCATCTAGAGTTGCTTTAATTAATGGTGAATCTGGCTCACTATTATGAATTAACTCTAGGTGTGCATGTGAGTCAACAGTCTTACTATTAAGTGGTGCTGGTAGCGCAGCAGGTTTTCGATCAAGATCGCGGTTGTGACGATCTGCCATAAATTACTTAACCTCTTCTAATCTAGGAAATAGCACATCTGTTTTTGTGACAACACTTCCAGCGGGAAGTTGGCCCCAATCTGCCACCTTGCTAATTTGCTGCTTACCAATATCTCCTAGCGATGATTGTGCACCAAGGCTTCGCCAAAGTTTCTCAGTTACCTGCGGCATTACTGGATGCAGTAGTACGGCAAGTGCACGAAGTGACTCTGCGGTGTTATATAAAATTGCCTCAAGTTTTGGTTTAAGTGAATCATCTTTAGCAACCACCCACGGCTGTTGCTCAGTTACATAACCATTTACTCGCTTACAAAAATCCATAATCGAGTTAATGCCGCCTTGGAAATCAAGGGCGCAAATTGCATCATCTGCGCTCTTAACAGTTTTTGTAAGCATGGCAGCTAAATCATTATCTTTTGCTACTGATGGGATTTTATTATCACAATACTTTTCAATCATCGCAATTAAACGTGATGCTAAGTTGCCAAAATCATTTGCTAACTCACTGGTATAGCGAGCTGACATATCCTCCCAAGAAAATGATCCATCAGTCCCAAAGGGAATTGCTCGCAAAAAGTAGTACCGAAAAGCATCCACACCAAAATCTTTTGTAATATCACTGGGCTTAATTCCAGTTAACTTACTTTTGGACATCTTTTCACCCCCTACTAACAACCAGCCGTGAGCAAATACTTTTTTAGGAGTTGGTAATCCTGCTGCCATTAACATTGCTGGCCAAATAATTGCGTGAAAACGCAAAATATCTTTACCTACTAAATGCACATCAGCTGGCCAAGTTTTTGCAAATTTCTTGCCACCTTCACTACTTGGATCATCACCTAGCCCAACTGCGGTTGCGTAATTTAATAATGCATCAAACCAAACATAAATTACCTGCTTGGTGTCCCAAGGAACTGGAATACCCCAATCAAATGTGGAGCGAGAGATAGAGAGATCTCTAACCTCTCCCTCTAAAAATGAAACTACCTCATTTCGAGCACTTGCTGGTTCACATGCACCAGGGTTTGCTTTGTAGTAATCAAGTAGTGGTTGTCTAAAAGCTGATAACTTAAAAAACCAGTTATCTTCACTAAGCATTTCAACCGGCTTTGAGTGAATCTTGCACTTACCCTCATCTAAATCACCAGGAAGCTTAAACTCTTCACATCCAATGCAGTATGGTCCTTCAAACTTACCGGCATAAATATGGCCTGCATCTTTAAGGCTTTGCAGAAATCGCTGTACTCGTTCGGTGTGACGCGGCTCTGTGGTGCGAATAAAATCATCATTGGCAATATTTAAATCTTTCCAAACTGGCTTCCAAGCTGATTCAACTAAGTTGTCACACCAATCTTGGGGTGCAGCCTTATTACTTTGCGCAGTATTTAATACCTTCTGGCCATGCTCATCGGTTCCAGTTAAATACCAAACAGATTCACCGCGCTGGCGATGCCAACGGGTTAATACATCACCTGCCACAGTTGTGTAGGCATGACCAATATGCGGGGCGTCATTTACATAGTAAATCGGCGTTGTTAAATAAAAGGATTTATCAGCCATGATCAGATCTTATCGCCACTTTTATATGCAACCATGGCATCAAATACAACTCGCTTTGAAACTGCATTTTCTTTAGCAACCTGCACGATCGCCTCTTTTCTGCTCTCCCCGGCCGCTTCCTGCTTTAGTACTAACTTAATTAACTCTTCTTCAGAAAACTCTCTACTGCCTGGATCAAAGCCTTCAATCACAATTGTTAGTTCACCCAAAATATCCTTTGAATTTGCCCAGGTGATTAATTCAGAGATTGGCCCACGAACTACCTCTTCATAATGTTTACTCATCTCTCTGCATATAGCGCCATTTCGATCTGAACCAAAAGACTCTGACGCATCCATTAATGATTCAACAATTCGGTGCGGTGCTTCAAAGAAAATAATGGTGCGCTCTTGTTGGGCAAGTTCATTAAACCATTTAGATCTTGCTCCTTTTGTGCGGGGCGGAAAGCCTTCAAAGCAAAAACGATCTGTTGGCAAACCAGAAAGTAATAGCGCAGTTGTTACTGCGCTCGGACCAGGTAATACCTTTACTTGAATATTTTCAGCAAGTGCTGCTCTAATTAATCGATAACCTGGATCTGAAATTCCGGGCGCACCAGCATCAGTTACTACCAAAATATCTTTTTGTGATTTTAAAATTGTAGTCAGCTCTATAAGCCGTTCACTCTCATTACCTTCAAAAAAAGAGATTACTTTAGCGTTGTGCTTAATATTTAACTCTTGGCATAATCTAGAAAACTTACGTGAATCCTCAGCTGCAACATACTTTGCATCTTGGATCACCTGAATTAGATGAGCGGATACATCCCGTACATCACCAATCGGTAGGCAGGCCAGAATTAACACCTGATAATTCTCTCAGGTTATTTTACTACCGGCCTCTCATCTAGTCTTAGGCTTATCTCATGACCCGGCCCCGCCTGCTACAGATCAAACCAATCACTTTAATTATCGGTTTTGCACTCAGCTTACGGCTTTGGCAATTAGATCGACCTAAGGGCTATATCTTTGATGAGCTTTACTATGCAAAAAATGCTAATTCATTAATAAGTAATGGTGTTGAGTTAAATGCTGATGGAGAGGCAGAGTTTGTAGTTCATCCGCCATTTGGTAAATGGTTAATTGGGATTGGTATAAAAGTATTTGGTAATAATGAGTTTGGCTGGCGCATAAGTGCTACCCTAATTGGTACCGCCTCAGTTTTCCTTATTTATTTAATCACTCAGCAATTATTTAACTCAATCTTTTTAAGTAATACTGCAGCAATATTGATGGCGCTAGATGGCTTAAATCTGGTGATGTCTAGAGTTGCACTCCTTGATATATTTTTAATGTTCTTTATTTTGCTCTCTTTTTACTTTTTAATCAAAGAACAAATTTGGCTTAGTGGTTTAATTATTGGTTTAGCAGCTGCAACTAAGTGGAGTGCGGTTTTCTTAATTCCATTTTTATTACTACTTACTATCAATATGAGAGTTATTGAACCAATGAAATGGCTAAAACGTCTTAGCCAATTTGTATTTTTACCTGCTGTTATTTACTTAATTTCTTGGAGTGGCTGGCTGCTGACTAACACTGGTTGGTCGCGAGATTCAACTTCTAACCCAATTACTTCTTTATTGCACTATCACGGTGAAATCCTAGATTTTCACCAAGGATTGGTGGAGAAACATGCCTACAGCGCTAATCCCTGGAGTTGGCTAATTCTTGGCCGGCCGACCTCTTTCTTTTATGAATCACCCAGTAATTGTGGTGCTGCTAGCTGTGCACAAGAGATCTTGGCGATTGGAACTCC
>Ga0209355_1002501_pt1 | contig 10232 bp, 10 predicted proteins | sample LauGreSBDMM110SN_3_FD_187563 | JGI IMG/M metagenome (GOLD analysis project Ga0209355, IMG submission 187563) | Freshwater lake microbial communities from Lake Michigan, USA - Sp13.BD.MM110.SN (SPAdes) (version 2) | ecosystem: Environmental > Aquatic > Freshwater > Lake | place: Lake Michigan...
GAACAACCTGTGACACTCATGGGCGAAATGGCAGCGTGGTCAATTATGGAAAGACTTCGCAAGCCTACAATTGTTCCACCTTCTTTAGTCCTGCCAACAACACTTGTCGTGCGTAACTCAACCCGTCGATTAACTCCCGAAGAACAAGCCTTCTGAGGTAGCCTTGCAGGCATGAGCGATCATCAGTTTTCGGCGCACAATCTTGCCGAGCTTCACACTCATCGCAGTGAGAAGTGGCGCGGATTCCCGAATGATGTATTGCCATTACCAGTTGCTGAAATGGATTTTCCGGTTGCAGAACCAATCAAAGCGCTTCTTGCCGAGATGGTTGCACACTCAGACCTTGGCTATCTTGGCCCAATTCCAGAACTTGGGTTAGGTTTCAAAAAGTTTGCAGCAGAACGCTGGAACTGGACCGTTGATGAAAAACAAGTTCGCGTAGCGACCGATGTAGGTGTGGCTGTTGTAGAAATTTTGCGTGTCTTCACAAAACCTGGGGACTCCATTCTTATTAGCTCACCGGTTTATCACAACTTTTATACATGGATTAATGAAACAAAATTGACTCTTGTTGATGTTCCATTTGAACGCAAAGGTGATGAAGCGACAAATCCTTGGATTATCAATTGGGACTCAATTGAAAAAGCGTACGCATCTGGAATCAAGGTGCACCTCTTGTGTAGTCCTCATAATCCACTTGGATTTATCTATACCAAGCAAGATTTACTAAAAATTGTTGCGTTGGCAAAGAAGCACAATGTGCTGATCATTAGCGATGAGATCCATGCACCACTAACTTTTCCAGGTGAGACCTTTGTGCCAATTCTCACCTTGGGTTCTGATTCTGAATCTGTATCAGTGTGTGTGACAGCTGCTTCAAAAGGCTGGAATATTGCAGGATTAAAGTGCGCAATTCTTATTTCTCAAAATGCCGAAATGAATTCTAAGTTGGCAAATTTGGCACCTGCCATGCATTACCGTGCATCATTACTTGGTGGGTTTGCAACCGCTGTTGCATTTGCCGATAGTGGAGTTTGGCTAGATACCGTCATTACCCAGCTTGATCACAACCGTCATTTAATTAAGAATCTCTTGGCTGAAAAACTTCCGACGGTTCGATATCACATCCCACAAAATAGTTATTTGGCATGGCTAGATCTTGAATCATTGCACTTAGGTGCCGATCCTTCAGTTACCTTGATTGAAAAGGGTCGTGTGGCCTTTAACCCTGGACATGCATTTGGTAAGCAGTGCGATCAATATGTGCGCTTAAACTTTGCAACAAGTCCAGAAATTATTATTGAGGCTATTGATCGGATTGCGCGGGCAATTTAAATGAACAATCAGAAATACGATGTCACCATTATTGGTGGTGGACATAATGGCTTAGTTGCCGCAACTTACTTAGCAAAGGCAGGAAAATCAGTTGTAATCCTTGAGGCAAATTCTGAAGTAGGTGGGGCCACTCAAAGTGTTCAATCATTTGAGGGCTTCGATGCGCATTTATCAAGGTATTCATATCTAGTCTCGCTGTTACCGGACAAAATTGTTGCAGATCTCGGACTTTCATTTGAATGCATTTCCCGCGAGGTTTCTAGCTACACCCCGTATGCAGACAAAGGTCTCTACGTTTCAAGGCTGTGGGATGAAAAGACGGCAGCATCATTTAATGAATTAGATCCAACTGGGGCAGAAGGGAGAGCCTGGCAAGAGTTTTATGGGGAGGTAGCGCAGTTTGCCCAAAAGATTGCCCCAACACTTTTGCAACCATTAAAGACTAGAAGTGAGTTAAAGGCTGAAATAAATCTGTCACAAGTTTGGGGTTACTTAGTTGAAGAACCAATCGGTGCTGAAATAGATAAGCGTTTTAAGAATGACCTGGTCAAAGGTGTTGTGTTAACTGATGCCTTAATTGGAACCTTCGCATCTGCATATGACCTACAAGCAAATATTTGTTTTCTCTATCACCTCATGGGTAATGGCACAGGAGAGTGGAAAGTCCCAGTTGGAGGAATGGGCGCTCTTGTCAAAGAGCTCATTCGTGCTTCAACTGATCTAGGTGTTGAAATCAAAGTCAATTCTAAGGTCACTTCAATTGTTAGCGATCAATCTGGTGTGGCTGTGAGAACAGAATCTGGCGATCTGTATCAATCCGATTACCTGCTATCTAATGCCGCACCTGCCGTGTTGGCAAAACTTCGTGGAAAAGCTAAACCAAAATCCCTAGATGGCTCACAGATGAAAATCAATATTTTGTTAAAGCGTTTACCTCAGTTGAAATCAGGAATAGACCCACGGCTTGCATTTGCCGGAACCTTCCATGCCAATGAGAGCTTTTCACAGTTAGAACAGACATATAAAGAAGCTAAATCAGGTGTGATGCCATCCAAGATGCCGATAGAAATGTATTGCCACACATTGTCTGATCCATCGATTTTAGGTGCAGATTTACAAGCTGCTGGTTATCAAACGCTAACTCTCTTTGGACTCCACACCCCCGCATCATTATTTGATGCAGATAATGATGGAGCTCGTGAGGTGGCACTTGCTTCAGCACTGTCATCTATCAATGAGTATTTGGCAGAACCCATCGAAGATGTGATCGCTGCAATTGAGGTTAAGACACCGCTAGATATTGAAGAAGCAATTGCTCTGCCACGGGGCAATATCTTTCACAAGGACTTATCGATGCCCTTTCGTGAAGACGGATCACCTCCTTCGTGGGGCGTTGAAACAGATGACCCACGCATCTTTATCTGTGGCGCAGGGGCTATCCGTGGCGGGGGAGTAAGTGGAATTCCTGGTCATAATGCGGCAATGGCTGTGCTGGCAAACAATTAGACTTATCTAATGAGCCTTCACCCAGAAACATCTGCGATCACTGCTGGTCGCCCAGATGCAGCACCTGATGCTCCTCTTAATCCTCCATTAGTTTTTTCTTCTACCTATCACGCAGGAGGTCCAGTTGGTTATGGACGTTACGGAAATGAAAGTTGGAGCGCGCTAGAAGCTGCAATTGGTGAACTAGAAGATGGAGCAACACTTTCATTTTCATCAGGCATGGCAGCAATTAGTGCAGTCTTTTCAATTCTGCCAATTGGTGCACCAGTAGTTGCATCTAATCAGGGTTACAGCGGCACCATGGGTTTGCTTAATCAACTCCATTCAACTGGACGTCTAGAGGTTCGCTTTGTTGAAATAACAAACACAGAAGAAGTAATTGCAGCTATGAAAGGTGCAGCGTTGGTGTGGTTGGAGTCTCCGACTAATCCATGTCTAGATGTTGCAGATTTGCCAGCGTTGATCTCAGCGGCAAAGAAGCTCGGAATCGGCGTTGCAGTTGATAACACCTTTGCAACACCTCTTGTGCAAAAGCCATTAACAATGGGCGCAGACATTGTTATGCATTCTGTTACTAAGTTCTTAGCTGGTCACAGCGATGTTTTACTGGGCTCACTATCAACAAATGATGAAGCACTATTTAAGAGATTAGAAGAATCTCGACGATTTAATGGTTCTATCCCAGGCCCATTTGAAGCATGGCTTGCATTACGGGGAATTAGATCATTTCCTATTCGCTTTAGAGCAGCAGAAAGTAATGCAAAGGAGTTAGTAACTCGCTTATCAAAGCATCCAAAGGTGACCAAGGTCCGCTATCCAGGGTTTGGCGCAGTAGTTTCCTTTGAAGTTGATGGATCAGCAGAAGATGCCCAAAAGGTGTGTGAGTCATCAAAGCTAATCACCCATGCAACAAGTCTTGGTGGGATTGAGTCACTGTGGGAGCGCCGTCGACGTTGGGCACTTGAAAGCCCTTCCGTGCCCGAGCAATTGATTCGACTTTCAGTTGGATGCGAGCATGTTGATGACTTATGGGCAGACATTCAGCAAGCGTTAGCCGCTCTGTAAGGAAATATTCAGCAAAAGGCTGTATTTTTGTCTCATGTTCAAAGCATTTCGTCGAGTTTTCGCAGCAGCGACAGTAGCCATCTTGGCCTTTCGCGCTGTTGGCTCATTTCTTTCTTGGGTAGAGCATCAAGAAGATTCTGTTGCTGACACTTGGGTCGACGAAGATGAATTTGAAGATGCCTGATTACGCATATATCCCTGGTACCTGCAATATTGGCAAAGGTGAAATCCGCCGCAGGCAATTAGTAGCAATTGTTGGTTTGTTCTTTTCGATCTCAACTCTTTTAACTTTCAATACCGTCGATGCCCCTACCGCTATTCGTTTGGGCATCTTCTTTCCTTTAATGGTTGCCTCGGTTGGCTTTGTTCAATCACGCAGTAAGTTTTGTTTAGCCTATGGCTTAGCTGGAACATTTAATGTCGGCAAAATGGGAGACATCAAGAGGGTGGCAAGCAAGGAAGATCGGGCTGCTGACAGAGCGACAGCGCTGAAAATCCTGGGTAAATCTTTTTTACTCGCATCCATAGCGACAGCGGTGGTCTTAGTACTACCCTTCTAAGTATGAAGATTCTAATTCATACCCGTCACGCAGACTTAGCAGATGATTTCAAATCTATAGCTGAAGAAAAACTCAGCAGCATGGAGCGATTTAGCGTAATTATTGATCGCGTCGAAGTTGAAGTTCTTCACGAAGCAAATCCCCAGCAGGGAAAACATGCACATAGAGTTGTGCTGACTTCACGCGGAGCAGGGCCACTAATACGTGCAGAGGCAGCAGAGTTCAATGACTTAGCAGCTTTTGATACAGCGATTAAAACCTTTGCCCTGCAGATCCGAAAAATTCACGAACGAGTAAAAGATTATGATCGTGAAACTTTACGAACCATGAAAACAGATCTTTAAACGATTTCAGTTCCATCTTTACGTGTGGCTGTAAGACTTGCTACCGCTGTAACAATCAAGGTTGCCACGATCACTCCCAGGCTGAATTCAATTGCAATGTGTGGAAGTTCAACGCCAGCTAGCTTATGTATACCGATGCCATGGAAGGCTTCGATGATCATCTTGAAGCCGATAAATGCCAGGATGAATGAGAGGCCCTTGGATAGATAGACCAAGCGCTGTAGCAATCCCTGTAACAAGAAGTACAACTGGCGTAATCCCATCAGCGCAAAGATGTTTGCACACACAACGATGTATGGATCGCGGGTAATGCCGAAGATCGCTGGGATCGAGTCAAGTGCAAAGACGAGGTCTGTAAAGCCAAGTGAAACCAAGGCAATTGTAAAAGTTGTCGCACCCTTCTTGCGCAAGAAGGTAATGAGACGATCCTCTTTCCATTCCTCTTCGTCATGCTCTGACAAAAGCTTGTAGGCAGTGAAGATTAAGAAAGCACCAAAGACGAAGAAGGCTCCTGAGAATTTTTCAATTATTGCACTTCCTGCTGCAATGAATCCGCCACGAAGAACAAGAGCAATAATAATTCCTAGAAGCAACACAAGCTGTTGCTTAGTTTTATCAACTTGTAGACGACTCAAAATAATTACGAAGACGAAGATGTTATCTACTGACAACGCATACTCAGTTAACCAGCCTGCAAAGAACTCTTTTTGCGCATAGGGATCTGATGTCCAGTTAGGCATGAAGTAACCAAAAACTAAGGCGGCGGCGACATAGATGACTGTCCAAATTCCTGCTTCAGCCATACTTGTCTCTTTATTGCGACGTAAAACCGCAAGAATTAAGTCAAAGATAATTACAGCAGATAATCCGCCAAGTGTTACAAGCCATACAGTCGTAGATTCCATGGCGGTATTCTGTCAGTTAGTGGTGCACCCAGAGAGTTGAAACAGGTGGAATCGTTATTTTTCCATCGCGACCATCTGGTACTCCCGCGCTTGTGATCAGGAGTTTGCCAGTGATTTCCACCTCAACCAAGGATTCTCCCAGGTTCATATAAATAGAAACATTGCCGCGTCGGTAGGCAAGTAGCAATGGGTTCTTAGAACCGTGTGTAGGTGACTCAAGCCATGTCATCTCACCAGCTGTCACAAGATGTTCTGCTCGCAATTCAAGAGCGTTGCGATAGATATTGAGAGAACTCTTTGGATCAACACTTTGCTTTTCAACTGTTAAATCTTTCCAACTATCCTGCATAGGTAGCCAAGGAGTTCCGGATGTAAATCCAAATGGTGCACTCTCATCCGACCACGGCAATGGAACACGCGCACCATCTCGGCCCTTTTGGCTTCCCTTTGTACGGAAGTAAATCGGATCTTGACGTGCCCCATCTGGCATCACACCATCTGGAAGTCCAAGTTCTTGACCCGCGTAAACATAACAAGAGCCAGGTAATCCAAAAACAAATATGGTGAGTGCGCGCGATTGCAGCTCACCGAGGCGAGATGCAACACGAGGTGAATCATGATTGCTAAGCGCCCACGTAGGTAGGGCTTCAACCTTTGCCAATAATTCAATGGTTCTACTAATGACATCGTGAAGATGGGCAGCATCAAAGGGAGCATCTAGTAAGTCAAAGTTAAATACTTGATGTAGCTCATCTGGGCGCACATAGCGGGTGGCGTTAACTGGTGGATGCACCCAGGCCTCCGCAACAGCCATTACCTCGCGATCACCATATGAATCAAATAGCTTGCGCCATTTACGGTAAATCTCGTGGACGCCTTGGCGATCAAAGAAAGGAACTGTTTCCAACAAAGCAAAGCGCTTTTCAACATCCATGATCACATCAAGTCGTAGCGCATCACTTAAGCCTTGCGGATCTGGGTGATTTTTGAATATATCTTCTTTTACTAAACCATGTGCAACATCAATGCGGAATCCATCAACACCAAAATCTAACCAAAAACGTAGAGTCTTTTCATAATCTATAGAAATTTCTGGGTTATCCCAATTTAGATCAGGTTGAGATGAATCAAATAGATGCAAGTAGAACTGACCATCTTCTACCTGTGTCCATGATGGTCCACCAAAAAGTGAGATCCAATTATTTGGGGGAGTCCCGTCCGGCTTTGCATCATAGAAATGAAAACGTGAGCGCTCTGCTGAACCACGTCCTGCCTTTAGCGCTGCCTGAAACCACACATGCTGATCTGAAAAGTGGTTAGGAACAACATCAACTAATACGCGCAGACCCAATGAATGTGCGACATCAATCATTTTCTTAGCATCAGCCAAGTTTCCAAATCGTGGATCAACATCTCGGGGATCGGCAACGTCATACCCACCATCTTTATTTGGGGAGGTGTAAAAAGGACTCAGCCAAATTGCATCAACGCCTAGCGCCTTTACATACTCAAGCTTTGAAGTTATTCCTGGTAAATCCCCTTCGCCATCGCCATTGCTATCAAAAAATGATCGTGGGTATATCTGATAAATCGTTGCTTCTTTCCACCATGGCGAAGATTTCATGGTGAAAGGTTACGGATAGGGCAATACAGAGACAATGTAAAAAGTGTGTAATAACTCCCTCAAGGTTGCGCTTTTATAACGTTTTGCCGCAGCGGCCTCATTTATTAATTCAAAACCCGCCTTAAAAGGGGTTAATCCCAGCGACGGTACACTTGATACATGGAGATTCTTTATAGTGCTCTACTTTTCCTCATTCTGTTGGGCCTGGCATATTGTGCCAAATTGCTGCGATCACTTCACTCAAAGGTGAGCAAAACCTCTGCTGCAATTACACGAGACATTCAGAAATTATCCGTGGAGAACAAAAAGAGCTCGATGATCGCCTATCGACAAACTGAAGCCTTCATTCAGTTAACAAACCTTTTGGATTTTAAGGCTGCGATCCCATCAACGCGCAGCTGGGCTGCATCACCTGATTTACTGCTCACCATCTCTGAGATTGTTAAGAAAACTAAACCAGCCTTAGTAGTTGAACTAGGTTCAGGTGTTTCAACACTAGTTGCTTCCAAGTCAGGTGCACGTAAAATCGTGAGCATTGACAACTCAGATGCATGGGGCGCAAAAACTGTTGCACTTCTCAAGGAGCACAAGGTTCGCGGCGTTGATGTTCGAATAGCTCCATTAAAGCCCTATGCCAACGGATCTGAGTGGTACGACGTTGAAGCAATTAAAGATCTTAAGAAAATTGATCTTCTCATTATTGATGGTCCTCCTGGATCAAAAAACCCTGAAGCACGATATCCAGCTTTGAAGCAGTTCAAGGACAAGTTGTCAGCATCTGCAATCGTGATAATTGATGATGTTAATCGCGAAGGTGAACGTAAATTGGCTGAAGACTTTGCAAAGGCCCTACCAAATCATGAGCTAATTATTCTTGATCATGAAAAGGGCACAGCGATTATTTCTCCTCGCTAAGACCATGCAGATATCTCGCGAAGACGCATTGGCTGCTGCCAGTTCAAAGATTCTTGATACAACAAGCTTTGTTCGTGCAGTTTTATCTGGCAGGCGACGCAATATGCAGGTTGAATTTGAGCGCATTGATATCCGACTAATTGAAATCAAAGGCGTCTTAAACCTGCAATTGATGCAAAACGATGGACGCGCGACAACTACCAAAAATCTATTGCCACAACAGGTTGCCGTTGATGAACTACTAGAAAGCGGGTATGCAAACATCACTGTTGAAAGCACTCACGAGGCGTACTCGGTGCGAATAACAAAGAGTGGGGATGCCCAGGTGCACACAGAAAAGCGTGCATCAGAACAAAACCTGGCGCATGATAAAAAGAAGGATCGACTACTAGATTCAGACGATCCCTTCTTACGTGAAGTTGGTATTGCAGATGCGAAGGGAATCATTAAGCCTTCCCGTCAAGATAAGTACAAGCAGGTCGAGGAGTTCTTGCGTTTGCTCTCACCAACTCTCAACGCTGCAATTGAGGCTGGCCAGATTCATAAACCCACTACCGAAGACCCCTTGCGTATTACAGATCTTGGTTGTGGACATGCTTACTTAACATTTGCAGCTCATCAGTTTCTGATGAACTCCGGAATCCCAGTTGAAGTAACAGGAATCGATGTTCGCCCAGATTCACGGGATCGCAATAATGCCATTGCACAAGAGTTGGGCATTACAGAGACGATTAAATTCAGAGCAGAAGAGATCTCAAAGACAACGGCTGATGATGCAGATGTAGCAATTGCCTTGCATGCATGTGACACCGCAACAGATGATGCAATTGCATGGGCTGTTAACGGCGGAGCCAAGCTTTTGTTGGTTGCACCTTGTTGTCATCACGATATTCAAAAGCAAATAGATGCAGCTCCAGAGCCATGGGGAGCGCTCACAAAGTTTGGTTTAATGAAAGAGCGCCTTGGCGATCTATTAACTGATTCATTGCGTGCTCAGTTGTTACGAATAGTTGGATATCGAGTTGAGATAATTGAGTTTGTTGGGGGAGAACACACACCCCGTAATTTGATGATTCGCGCAGTCAAGACAGATGCAAAGCCAGAGCAGTTAGATATTGATAGATATCTCGAAATTACCGCACAATGGGGCATTACTCCTGCTTTAGAGAAGAAACTTCCCACTCTTAACATCCGTTAGACTTGGCACATGTCCAAGGTCCTAGCATCCCTTCCGGTTGGCGAAAAAGTAGGTATCGCCTTTTCTGGTGGGCTCGACACATCAGTGGCTGTTGCCTGGATGCGCGACAAAGGCGCAGTGCCTTGCACCTACACAGCAGATCTTGGCCAGTATGACGAGCCAGATATTGATTCAGTTCCAGTGCGCGCAAAGGAATACGGCGCAGAGATTTCACGCCTTGTTGATTGCAAGAGCGCACTTGTTGAAGAAGGTTTAGCTGCTATTGCTTGCGGTGCCTTTCACATTCGTTCCGGCGGAAAACAATATTTCAATACAACTCCATTGGGACGCGCGGTCACAGGAACAATGCTTGTGCGCGCGATGCATTCAGATTCAGTAGAAATCTGGGGCGATGGCTCAACCTATAAAGGCAATGACATTGAGCGTTTCTATCGTTATGGCCTTCTAGCAAATCCAAACTTAAGAATTTACAAGCCATGGCTTGATCAAGATTTCGTAACAGAACTTGGCGGCCGTAAGGAAATGTCTGAGTGGTTAGTCGCTCATGGTCTGCCATATCGCGACAGCACCGAAAGGGCATACTCAACAGATGCAAATATCTTGGGTGCAACGCATGAAGCAAAGAGCCTTGAAAACTTAGATACTTCAGTTGAGTTAGTTCAACCAATTATGGGTGTTCGCTTCTGGGATCCAGCGGTAAAGATCGAGACTGAAGATGTGCGAATTTCTTTTGCACAAGGTCGCCCTGTTGCCATAAATAGCAAAAATATTGATGATGTT
>Ga0209355_1002504_pt1 | contig 10224 bp, 8 predicted proteins | sample LauGreSBDMM110SN_3_FD_187563 | JGI IMG/M metagenome (GOLD analysis project Ga0209355, IMG submission 187563) | Freshwater lake microbial communities from Lake Michigan, USA - Sp13.BD.MM110.SN (SPAdes) (version 2) | ecosystem: Environmental > Aquatic > Freshwater > Lake | place: Lake Michigan, USA...
AGGAATGACCATGGCCGAGTAGCTGGCGCGCGGTCGAATCATGATGTGAGAATACCGCCTGGTATTTGGCCGGCCGGCTCAGATGCGCGAAATAGCCGCTATTTCCGACTGTCATAAATAATAAATAAGTATTAAAATTTAACGAATAAATTAATTTTATGGAAATAATTTTGAGATTTTTATGAATTACTTGGTAAGGCCACTTGACGTTATTGCCAATTCAATTAGGATTCAAAAATGTCGTCGGAAATCAGGTCATCTGAAACCATGAACTCATCCTCATTGCGCTCCTTGAAGGTTGTACGGTCAAAGCGACTTTATGAGCAGATCGCAGAACAGATTGAAGCGCTGATAGAAGCAGAAAATCTTCTGCCTGGCTCAAAGCTTCCGGGAGAGCGCGAGCTTGCTGAAATGATGGGCGTTAGCCGCCCTTCAATACGTGAAGCCTTGATCGCCCTTGAAACAGCAGGTTATATCGAGTTTAGGCAGGGCAGTGGCAACTACGTTCACGATCCTGCCAGCCGCAACGCTCTTTCTGTCTTAAAGCTTGAAGACTTAGGTCCAGGTGCACTTGAACAATTTGAGGCACGGCGAGCGTTGGAGCCTGCATGCGCAGAACTCGCTGGGAGTCGAGCTACACCAGAGCAGGTCGCAGGATTGAAGGCTTCCTTGCAGCGAATGAGACAGTTGATTGCATCCGGTCTGGATCTTTCTGAAGAGCATCGCGCATTTCACTCCCAATTAGCAGTTGCCTCTGGCAATTCGATATTCGCCTCCACTATCCGGGACCTGTGGGCCCTTAGGGCGGGCGCTATGTGGGATGTGCTGCGCCGGCGAGTTGAAACCATTGAAAACAAACGTGCAAGCCTAGCGTTTCGCGATGAATTGATTACTTGCCTTGAGCGAGGCGACTCATCAGGTGCACGAAAGTCTATGGAGGGGCACTTCGCACGTATCGCCAAAATATATTTTGATGATGTCCAAGCTTAGCTAATTTTTTCATTTCAAACTTTCAAACTTAAAGGATAAAAAATGATATCGAAACGCGCCATTCTTCTAGCTTTAGCCACTGCAGTAATGCTGGCTGGAACTTCTCTGGTATCCGCGCAGGTCGTCACAGTGTGGACGTTCCTTGATCCGGCAAAGCCCACGGGGCGCGACCTTGCGTTAAAAGTGGTGATCGAGAAATTTGAAACGGCTAATCCCGGCGTCAAGATCAAGGTGGAGTCGCAAATCTTTTCGGAGCTTGGAGCCAAATTTCTTATGGGTCACAAGACCGGGACCGCTCCAGACGTGATCTTCATCAACATAGAGAACATCGGTTCTTTGGTGAAAGCCGGCGCCTTAGCCGATCTTCAAAAAGCTGCCATCGAAAAATGGCCCACTGGTCAAGACGCTGATTTTTTTATGAGGGCTGGGTGGGATGCCGCCAAAGTCGGTAACGCACGGTTTGCTGTGCCTCTATTCGCTGGCACCCCTACGATTTTTTATCGCAAGGATCTTTTCAAGCAAGCTGGAATTGATCCCTCATCGATCAAGACCTGGGATGCCCTCACTAAGGCGGCCCAGAAGCTCACAAAGGACACCAACGGCGACGGTACGACCGACGTCTGGGGCTTTATGGCACCACTGTCACCAGAACGGGGGGGCGGCGTCACGGCGGTCGTACCAATGATTCAGAGCGCCAAAGAAGTTCTCTGGGACAGCAAGACATGCCAGCCTCGCTACAACACCGAGGCCGGTAAGCGCGCTCTTCAAATGCATGCGGACTGGATCAACGTCCAAAAGGTCATGACGAAGGAGGCCTTGGCGTCCAACAGCGACGATGTGATGGAGCAATTTACTGCCGGCAGGTTCGCCATGGCCGTCGGTGCTCTGGCCCGTTTCGAGAATACGGCGCGGGCTGCAACCTGGAATGGTAACGAAAACCTTGGCGTTCTGCCCTGGCCAACATGGGACGGAGCGACAACAGGTCCGCAGTCCGTAACTGGCTGGTATCTGGGCGTCTGGAAAAACTCGAAGAAGCTTGACGTAGCGGCCAAATTTGTCGACTCCATGATCAGCGAGGAAAGCGTGCGCACATGGTCCACTACCGGTGGTCAAGTTCCGACCCGCAGTTCAGTTTTCAAGGATGCTGAGTTCCGAAAAACTAAATATGAGTACGTTCGGCAGATGCAGACCGCATGGAGCACATGGAGCGTAATCGCTCCAACAAACTGCAACATGGCCAGATTCGACGCTGACCTGAATAGCGCTGTTCAGCGCGTGGTCCTCAAACAGTCAGACCCAGCCAAGGCTCTGGCCGAGGCAGAGAAGAAGTTCACCGAACGCCAGTAATATTGATATGCGCCGATAGCCGAAAAACATATCGTATTCTTCATGAATAGCTCAACCAGGGCCGTTTGGCTACCGCTTCTGCCCTTCCTAATAATTGAAGCTTTATTCGTCGCAATTCCCCTTTCGATCGGCGCATATCTCAGTCTTTACAAGGTGGATTTTTTAGAGAAAACAGACTTCGTTGGGCTGGGCAACTATTGGTCCGTTCTGACGTCGTCCGCAGTTCTCCACAGCGCATTGTTGACGGCAGTATTTACTTTCTTTGCCCTCTTCTTCACCTTCATTACCGGCTTTTCTCTTGCCTTGGTGCTTGAAAGGGATAGCCGGTTGCACGTGTTCGGCCGGGCAGTTGTATTGGTTCCTTTCACGATTTCAATGCTGGTCGGCTCAATGCTGCTCAAGTGGATATTTTCCCGTGAGGCGGGTCTCATGTTGAGTGTCCTGACGCCGCTTGGTTTAGGCGACGTCAGCATCCTTGCCGACCCCGAAAATGCGATGGCTGCGCTTGTATTCAATGCGATGTGGCGCGACTCAGCCTTCGCCATGATCCTTCTCATGGCCGGACTGAAAAGCGTACCGCTCCAACTCTATGATGCGGCAAGGATCGACGGCGCCGGCCCCATTCGACGGTTTGTGAAGATCACCTTGCCCCTCATGCGACTGCCGATACTCATCACGTTAGTAAGACTCATTATCCACTTCACAAACATCCTAACCTTCCCGCTGATCCTCACCGGTGGAGGTCCAAGCGATGCGACCAACATTCTCGGACTCCAGCTCTACCGAACGGGTTTCCAGGACTTCCGGCTTGGCATCGCCAACGCCTTCGCTTTGATGCTCTTCGCTTTCAACATAGTCATGATCTTTATCGTTATCCGCCTGTTCAAGGCCAAGGAAGAGCAGGCATGAGCTATCAGCGTCGCATCCTGATTCGCCGTACTGTCAACCTGATAACCGTAGGTCTTATTACGCTGATCTGTATGTTCCCAATCTTGTGGGGGCTGTCGACTTCGCTGAAGCCAACCGATCGCATCATGGAATACCCACCCCGACTCATACCCCAGACCATCAGCTTCGAGCACTACCGGACGCTTTGGAACCAAAATATTATTCACTACGTTATGAATAGTGTGATCGTCTCAGCGCTCACGATCGTTCTTTGCGTGGTAGTGGGTGCACTAGCCGGGTACACGTTGGCACGCTTCAATTTTCGAGGAAAGAGTGCCGTTCTTTTCGTCATCGTAGCGGCGATGAGCGTGCCCATTTCCTCTCTGCTCGTTCCGACGTTCGGCTTTATAGCAGATCTCGGTCTGCTCAACACACGTGTCGGCCTCGTGCTGCTTTACGCCGCCTACGAGCTGCCGATGACCGTATGGATTTTGCAGGCCTTCTTCATGACGATCCCTCTCGAATTGGAGCGTGCGGCAATGATTGACGGTTACTCGAGACTGCAGACGATCCGGCGCGTCGTTGTGCCGCTATCGACGACCGGTCTTTTGGCCGCGGGCCTCTTTGTACTCACATTCACGTGGAACGACTTCGTCGTCGCCCTTGTGATGACGACAAATAACGATGCGCGTACGCTGCCCATTGCCATTTACAACTTTCTTGGATATTACGGGCGTGAGTGGGGCCCGCTGACTGCAGGCGCCATGGTTTCCATTATTCCCATCGTCACCATCTTCGTCATCTTTCAAAAATATTTCCTGTCCGGCATGACCGGTGGAAGCGTCAAGGGATAACTATATGAGCCACGTCATATTCAGTTCGGTCACAAAGTCGTTCGGGAAAGTGGTGGCGCTTGACTGCCTCGATTTAGTCATTGAGAAAGGCGAGTTTGTCTCTCTACTCGGTCCCTCGGGTTCCGGTAAGTCCACAACTCTGAATCTTCTGGCCGGGCTTCTGCCCATCGAGGAAGGGGAAATCCGAATCGACCAAAAGCTGATGAATGACCTTACCCCTGATAAGCGCGACATTGCGATGGTCTTCCAAAACTATGCGCTCTATCCACACATGACAATCTATGAAAATATCGCCTTTCCCCTGCAGGCTAAAGGCCGCAACTTCAATGCGGGTCAGATTGAGCTAAAGGTGAAATCAGTTGCAGATATGCTCGACGTAGCTGACCTTCTCGGGCGTTATCCCAAGGAGCTTTCCGGCGGACAGCAGCAGCGCGTGGCGCTCGGCCGCGCAATGATCCGCGATCCGAAGGTTTTCTTGCTTGACGAGCCGTTATCAAACCTTGACGCCCGGCTGCGTATCCGTATGCGCCAATACATAAAGGCGCTACATGCGCGGCTTGGTTCGACCATCGTTTATGTCACGCATGACCAAGCCGAGGCCATGTCGATGTCGAGTCGGATCGCGGTTTTCTCTAAAGGAAAACTGCAGCAATTCGCTACGCCGGATGACATTTACAACCGCCCCGCCAACATGTTCGTAGCAGGCTTCGTTGGTGAACGCGAAATCAATCAGTTTGCTGGACGTATCAGCAGGAGCGACAAGGGGCTTGTGCTTGTAGCCGAGGGGCTCGCGATTCCCCTTGGCCCTGAAAACTATCTTGACCACCTGCTCGAACGTCCACTAATCGTTGGCATTCGCGCCGAAAGCTTAAGTCCGTCTAATGAAAGAGAAGGCGATCTGGTAAGAGGAGAGGTAGTGCTTTCAGAGCTCATCGGACCTGACTTATTCCTTCAAATTAAAACGGGTGGGGTTGTTCTTGAATGCCGGGCTGATCCACGTGGCGGATTCAAACCGGGTGATGCAATCGATCTGCGACCGCGTCTGGAAGACCTGCACTTCTTTGATCCAGATACGACGATGAACATTGGTCTATCCCCCGGGCTCAATTAATTACCAGAGATACCAAACTAAGAAAGTTTTTATGGGACAAAAAATAAAGCAAGAAGATTACGATGTGGTCGTTATCGGTGGCGGGGCGGCAGGTGTTGCCGCAGCCGTTAGCGCAACAAGTAATGGAGCGCGAACGCTTTTGGTGGAAGCGGGCCCCATGATCGGCGGCGAGATGCTCAGCGGCCTCCCAATAGATGGATGTCTCAATACGCGTGGAGAGTGGGTTGTCGGCGGCGTCGCTAAGGAGATTTTTGACGAGTGCGACAAGATGGGAGGCTATGTCGGTGCTTTCTACGACTGGCGAACCATCTGGGTTGTGTGCGTTGATCCGGAAATTATGAAGCTGGCGGTGGTGAACGTAGTGCGGCGTCACAACGTCAATTTCCTGCTCTATACCTTCGCAGAAGATGTGGTCGTCTCCGACGGTCGTGTCACTGGCGTCGTGCTTATTAACAAGAATCAGCGCACACTGGTCACGGCCAAGGTCTTCATCGATTGCTCTGGAGACGCCGATGTAGCCTGTCTTGCGGGGGCTGCACACGAAATGGGCGGTAAAGACGGCGCGCTGCAACCCGTCAGCCTCGTCTTCCGGATGGCGGGGGTTGATACTCCGCGCCTGCTAAATTTCGTGAGCGAACATCCCGAAAACGTTGCCGCTGCCGAAAACCCCTATTACGCGGACATAAGCCGCGAAGAGCAGATACGGCGGTTGGTGAAGCAGGGGTATCCGAAGGTATTCTTCGCCGCCAAAGGGCCTCTCCTTCGGGATGCCGTCGCTGCAGGCGACCTGCATGCGACGTCGCTGATTGGTATCGGCCCGGTATCCATGAAGCGCCGCGAAATTTACTGCAACAGCACCCGAATTGCCAATGTCGATGCAACCCGCACCGACAAGCTCACTCAGGCACTCCCTGATCTGATGGACCAGGTCTGGACATGCGCAAACTTCCTCAGCAAGCGCGTTCCCGGTTTTGAAGAAGCGCAATTCTCGGGGATTGCGCCGCGCATTGGTATTAGAGAGACTCGCCGGATCGTGGGCGACTATGTGCTGAACTTCGACGATGTTGTGAACGCGCGTAAGCGGGATGACGGCGTAGCGAAGGGTGCACATCATGTGGATATCCATGGTGCGGGAACGCATCAGCTGCGCCAGCCGATCAAGGATGGCGGATCCTACGACATACCTCTCGGCAGCCTTATCGCCAAGGATCTCAAGAATGTCATGGTGGCCGGCCGTTGTTTCTCTTCGACACGCGAGGCGCACGGGTCGGCGCGAGTGATGGGAACATGCATGGCGATGGGGCAGGCGGCTGGTACCACTTCCGCGATAGCAATTGCCAACAACACGACTGATGACATCCGGCGGGTTCCAGTAGGCGCTGTTCGGGAGCGCCTCAAGGCGCAGGGCGCCATAATAGACGGCACGCATTAGATTAGCTCTATAGTGGACGAAAAAAATACTCTCAATGGCAGAGCTCACTATCTGATTGTTGGTGGTGGCTCTGCAGGCTGTGTTCTTGCAGCTCGACTTTCAGAAAATCCTGAGAATCGCGTTTTTATCGTAGAAGCTGGACGTGACTTTGATCAATCTAAAAAAAATGATCTGACAGATACTGCTGGTGCTCGGGCTTTTATGGATCCTCAGTACTTTTGGCCAGATCTCAAGGCCCAAATTGCAGTTCGGCAGCAAATATCCAAGCAAACTGAAAAGACTCCAGAGCCTTACAAGCAGGCCATGCTGTTAGGTGGCGGTTCATCAATTAACGGTCAGATTGCTCTTCGTGGCGCACCAGAAGACTACGATTATTGGGAATCAGTTGGTGCTACTGGTTGGAGTTGGAAAGAAGTTCTTCCTTATTTTGTAAAGCTGGAGTCTGACCATGACTTTAAAAACAACCATCACGGCGCCAATGGGCCCATCCATATTCGACGAACGATAAGGAATGAATGGGATACGATTTCCATGGCGATGTCAGATATATGGTCCAAATTTGGATACCCCTATTTGCCAGATCTAAACGGAAATTTTTCAGATGGGCATGGTCCTGTCCCATTAAGTAACGATGGAATTTTTAGAAATTCGACTGCAAGACAATACTTGAATGAACGTGTACGAGCCAGAAAAAATCTGCGAATAATGACCGATACGCGCGCCGTTCGTATTAGATTTAAAGGTGAAAGTGCTATTGGCATTGAAGCTATTCGAGATGCTGAGACTGTCTTTATTGAAGCCGACCGCGTGATTCTGTGCTGTGGCGCACTAAAGTCACCGCATTTACTTATGCATTCTGGTATCGGCGATGGAAGAGTTTTATCAGAACTTGGCATTTCTACTGTTTCCCATCGTTCCGGCGTTGGCCAAAACCTCCAGGACCATCCCAACATAGTGTTATCCGGATGTTTAACTACTGGCGAGGGTCGGGTATTTTCGAAGAGATCAGTTCTAACATACCTTAGATACTCTTCAGGGCTTTCTGGTTGCGATCGATCTGATATGGTGATGTCTGTGAGAGGCCGTTCAATGTGGCACGCAGTAGGTGCTCGGATCTGTGGCTTGGTAAACTACATCACTTTGCCTTATTCTCGCGGCACGGTCCGGCTTGCTGGACCAAGTCCCCTTACTAGTCCAAATGTTGATTTCAATGGATTGTCTGACCCGCGCGATTTAGCAAGAATGGTTCAAGGTGCTAGATTTTCTGCTCAGATTATGTTCGATCATCTTGGCCCAGAGTTGATAACGCAAGTTTTCCCTGCAAAATTATCCCGGCGTATTGAAAAACTTAGCCGACCAACGCGACTAAACGATTTGTTGACTCGTACAGGTGCAAAGCTCATGGATACTTCGCCGGTCATTCGTGATCTCATTGTCCGCCACATGATTGCTAATGGAGATGGGTTGGCTGACGTTCTTGCTGACGATAACGCTGCAGGTGATTTTGTTCACCAATATCTCGGTACTTCCTGGCATGCGTGCGGAACCTGCAAAATGGGTTCCCCTAACGATCCTCTTGCTGTAACTAATTCGAGAGGCGAGGTTTTGGGTACAAGAAACCTTTTTGTAGCAGATGCTTCTTTGATGCCGCGGGTGACTAGGACCAATACAAATATTCCGACAATCATGATTGCTGAACGCATTGCTGATTTAATTCAATCTTGCAAACCTCGGACTTCTGGACTTTAGATTGGTACGGGAATTGGAGGGAGGTCACACCCCCCTATTGCCAAATTGACTATGCAGGGGACGGTTTTCTCCCTGGCGTTCGCGGACCGCTCATGATCCCCAGCAGGTGACCTAGGTCTTCGAGTACGCGCAGCCTACCCTGAGCTTCAGCCCGCTCAGTTCGCGCTTTTAAGGCAAGCCTGAAGCTCAGGGTAGGCCTCTGACATCCTAGTTGGCTTGGGACCACGAGTCCGTGCGCCGCTCATAAAGCCCAACTGATGTCCTACTGCCTCAAGTACAGCAAGGCGGGCACTGACTAGACTACGCTCCGTTCGCGCTTGGCGTGTTTCATTGCCGAGTATGGTTCGCGCGTCGGCACAGCGCTGCCGACCGGCTTGGGTCTGGGGCCCGGTTGACTTGCCGCCATGGGTCTTGCAGACCCGCTTACCTTTTATCGCGGGGGCACGGCACTGCTGCTTGGTGCGCTTGGACATGGCTTGGCACTGCTGGCAGGTGATGCGGCCACCGAGGGTCTGGAAGGTTTGTTCTATATGTAAAGTGTTCGACATTGTTTTGCACCTTGTGTGGGGGTCGAGGGGACGGAGGATTTTTAATGTGCCAAGGACCTCATGTGTGGGGAAGCCAGGGTTGCCGGACTTGCCGGGGTTTTTCGGAAAACTTTCTACATTTTCTTTTTTTTAATACTTTTTCAAAAAGCATGGCAAGACTGGCTAAATAGGGCTTCCTCCTCGGGAATTCAGACAAGTTGGGTGGCAAGCGATATGGCAAGCGGTGGCTAGTCTGGCAAGCAATCATTACGCCTCCTCCCACTCAAGCTGAACCGAAAACGCTGTCTCAAACTGTGAACGCGCGACGTCCAGTGGTGGCAGCTTGAACCCACGAAGCTGCTTGCCATTTAAGTTAGCTCTATCCTTCTTCAAACTCGGGCAAAGCCGCTTCAGCGCATTGGTAACTTGTGCTACTTGAAGGGTCTCATAGCGTTCTGAGTTCCTATCGTAGGCCTTGAAGCCCTGCATCAAGCTATTACTCGAAACAAAGTCCCCATGTATCCAATCCGTGTCAAATAGGGAGGGCGAGTAAGTGTGAAGTTGCATGAATTTTCCGAGGCAAAGGACTTCGTACCAGTACCGATCGAATCCAGTTAGGGAGAGCAATTTTTGCTTGTCGTGCTCTCGGGTTAGAGGCCTACTCCGAACGTTAAAACTACTTAAATCTATATGCATCAGGTCATCCAGCATCGCCCCAATGACCGCCGCATCATTCAGCGCCACGTTAAGTTGTGCAAAGTAGTCGTGGTCATTTTGGCGTGAAGCCGACACGCGAATGAAGAGCGAACGGCGGTCATCCCCTTCTATGCGGGAGAAGTGCTCATGGTTACTGGCGGCAAAAATTCGATGTACTGAATCGATAGTTCGCGACGGTTGGTACTTCTGTTCAACCCGTAATGTCTTTTCTGTCACCAGTGACTTCAGTCGGTCCTGCGATTTTTTATCTCCGCTAAAAATCGCCTCATCCATACAAATGGCGAAATTGCGCTCAAGCGCAGCGTTGAATTGACCGACCACTTGAGCGATATCTGACACCACTAGCGTGGTTCTAGGCCATAGCTTCGAGAGCAATTGAAAGAACATGCCTTTGCCCGTACCCTGGCGGCCAAGGAAAATAATCACCACGCCCGGCTTTTCCTCGGGGCGTTGGACCATGTGAGCCAAGAAACGAATTAGGTACTGATAGAGGGCCTTATTGCCGTCGCAGATGACGTTCTGTAAATATTCTTGGATCAAATCCCATGGCCCGTTTTGTGGCTTAACAAGCGGGCCTATCCAGTAATTCAGCGTTGTGCCTGGCATGTT
>Ga0209355_1002505_pt1 | contig 10224 bp, 16 predicted proteins | sample LauGreSBDMM110SN_3_FD_187563 | JGI IMG/M metagenome (GOLD analysis project Ga0209355, IMG submission 187563) | Freshwater lake microbial communities from Lake Michigan, USA - Sp13.BD.MM110.SN (SPAdes) (version 2) | ecosystem: Environmental > Aquatic > Freshwater > Lake | place: Lake Michigan...
TATCCGCTTCAACATTTCCTATTCTTTGTTTCCATAATTCCAGCGCTAATCTTTTTTCTTCTGGCTGCGTCGCCTGGAGTATCGTAGTTACTGATGGAAGTTTTTCTGCATTCACATCATAGTGACGTTCACCTTGATACAGGGCCCTAGAACTTGTTGGATAGATAAATTTTTTATTTAATATCATATAACTCTTAAAGGTTCTTCTTTATCTAAACCAAGTTCAAATCTAATTTTTTTTTCCATTTCTTTGTCCACGTTATTCATTAAAAGTTTTTTCCAAATATATGCACTCTTTGGATCAAAATTTCTAACAACTGATTTTGGAATCCATATACAAATACCTTCTACTATAAAAGGTTTATATTGATTGTTTTTACTACTTATATAAAGTCTTTTTACAGTACCATCTATTTTTATTCTAATGGCCTTTTGAGTTTCTTTAACTAATGCAAATTTTACAGGATAATAAAAATCAAATTCATCAGAAGTTAAGTGTTTACTCTTCCAAGTCATAAATTTCTTTCAACTATGATTTCATGTAAACGTTTTATTAATTTAAATGATATATCTCTTTTACTTAAATTACATTCAGTACAACAAAAAATAATATTATTAATACTATAGGTTTCAGAACTATTTAAACGATCTATTGAAAAATTTTTAAGCGTATTTTTTCTTGATTTTCCCTTATCACTTTTAGGATTAGCTCCTTTTCCAACAACATATCTATTAGTTATATAAGTCCAAGGTTCTTTACAGTAGAAACAATTTCTTCCATATTTTTCTACATATTCATAAAAATGTTTTTTAATTTCTACTTTAGTACAATTAGGAACAAACCCTCTTCTTTTAAGAGCACTTGGTTTAAAAAAGTCTTTAATTTTAATAGTTAAAAATCCATCTTCACTATTGCCGTATTTGTATTCTCTTTCAGCTGCTAAAAAAATGTTACGTTTTCTCATTACATTTCTTTTTTACACTTTAAAATATTTTTTAAATTAATGGCTTGAATTTCTTCACGCAAAAAAGCTATATCTTTTTTTAACATATTATTTTCTTCTGTTAATCTAAAATTAGCTTTTTCAAGAAGATAAATTTTTTTATCTAAATCGTTAGGACCCTTATCTTTCATCGATACCATTTAAAAATTTGTATCATTATAAGTACAAAAATAATTATAAGACCTAGTTCAATAAGCGGATTCATTTATAAATAATAATTGATACAATTAATAATAACCAAGATACAACAATTATTATTAACCAGGGGTTTGGTTTATGTTTTTTTAGATCCATTTTTTCTCTTTCCAAAACAATCAAATTTTTTATGATATGCTTTTAATAATTTAGCAATTGATTTTTTATATCCAGACAATGTCATTGTTGCATCCTTTCATAGTTCATTAATTTTTTAACATTTTTTTCTTTTAGTTCACCTTGATTGTTACAATATTTACAATCTTTATATACAGGTTCTTTTTCCCCTTGATAATGTATTGTAATGTAACCGTTTCCCTTACACTCTGGGCATATTATCTTCATGTTTAGCCTTTCTGGTATGATTCCAAACTATACCTAATTTTTTAAGTCTTTTTAAATTTAAAAGTTTTTTTACTTTTTCATGTATATACATAGGATCAAACCCTGCATTATTACACACATCAAAAAAATCTTTTGATTTATTAATAAACCAGTTTTCAGCTAATTTTTTTTCATGTAAACTCATTGCTTTGTTTTCAAAATCTGAAAGAGCATCATAAAGCATTTGGCATAAAACAGCCTTCCATAACTTTTGTTCTGGAATTAAATCACTGCTTTCTACCTGTACATTTAAATTACTTTGAAGCAATTTTACCATTTAAACTCTTCGCTTTCTCGTCTATTAATATTGCAACAGTTTGTGATCTACTCACAATAACAGGAGGAGCAATCACTCTACGTATCTTATCTAATTTAGCATAAGCTTCCTTAGATAAAGTTACATTTTTATATTTACTCATATCAGTCATTTATAACCTTTCTTATTTGTTTATAATATAGGATTTTATTCTATATTATTTTATATGTCAAATAAATTATTTACGACCTTGGCCCATATATACCTTATGTGTATTTCTTTTATTAGGCCTTTTTGAATGACGCCCTGGACGTTTTTTATTGGTTTGTTCAATAAATAGACCGTTTCCTAAACTTACTTTTCTAGCCATTATTTTTTACGAACAATGTTTTTTTTATTTGTTTTTTATCCATAGGTAAATATTTAATAACACCATTAACATGTTGTTTAAGTTCATTTCCACAATTAGTACATTTATAAATATTGTCTAAAATAGATACTAAAGGTGCTATTTCTCTACATCCAGGACAAATACCATAAACAATTAAAGATTCAATTGTAAAAGTTTTCATGTTATTGAAGAATATACTGTTTTACCATTCTCTTTACTAGCTTTTAAATATTGACGTCTATTGCCTGAATCATTGTGACTGCAATGAATCCATCCAGAGTTAGGGTCGTTAGGTGTCCAGAATTCAAGTATACATTGATCGTAATCAAGATTTTGAACAATCCAATCACTCACTTCTTTATTATGTATACCAAATATTTCAAAGTCTGCTGCTTGTCCCTGGGTATGTTGACTTTTGCTGCTCGATCCTATGGCCTCGCAAAGCGCTGCTGATCTGTAGCCTGAAGAAATAGATACTGGCATTTTAAAATGATTACGAACAGGTTGTAATATGTGTGTACACAACAACATTAAATTTGTTATGTGTTCATCTTCTGGCTCGTTTGGAATACCAAGTCTAATTGCTTCTTGTGACTTTGTTAATTCGTCTAATGTAAAATTATCACTTAATTTCATTTCTTAATTTTTTAATAACCTCAATAACATGTTTTTCATATTCTTTATTTGTAGAAAAACTATCTAATGCCTTTGCCATTTTAATAGGATCTCTATTGAATGACATATCTCTGGCTTTTCTAAATTCTGTATACACTTGTTTTGTATTTAAAATTTCAATGTAATATCTAACAGATTCACACTTGTTTTTAAAGACTCTTACACGCCATTCTATGGAATCTGGCTGTTTATAAGGTAGCATACCCTCTTTAGACCATACTCTTATACCAAACAGATTATGGCCCTCTAATGCAAACCTTGACGTTCCATAGTTGCTTTCTACAATGGCTTGAGCCACTATTAGTTCAGTATTTATGTGTTTATTTTTGGGGATGTCGAAATTGAGGTAGGAGATACACTTTTTGAGTGAGGTAATGAATTCTTGATTGTTATGATATTCAAACCTTGGAGGACCAAACCCCAGGCTTTTTGCCCAGGCGATTGTGGCGTTCTCAGTTTTCTTCTTGGCGACGGGGTTCGGAAAGAATGTACCTAATACAAACGCTATTAGAGCTACTATCAAATACTTTATTAATAAATTCTTTATTATCATAACATTTACAGTGATTTGAGAGGCAGCATCCAGCCGCGAGATTGTTAATACAATTAATCTTGCTTAACTTTTGGTACAATTATTTTGTCCACTTGATAAAACATATCATCAGTATCTTCTAATTGCCAACCTTTATTTTCGACATTCCATTCAGTAGTTGTAACTTTATAATCTGGCCAATGTTTAGAAGTAGTAAAGCTAGGAATACTCCACAAAATACGATTATTAGGCTGAGCTGCATAATTACCGTTATCAAGGGCCAAAATATGTGCGCACTTATGTTGATCAGGGATTTCGGAATGTTCAGTATCCAAGATATTAGGTTCTGGATGTGCCCAATCAATTGTAAATAGATATTCACCATGTATAAATTTTTTATCTTTACCTAAATATCTACAACGTTGTCCGATTAAAAAATCAAAAGTAGTAATGCTAGGATAATAACTAAATGAATTCCATAACTCAAGATCTTCGAGATTTTGAGATTCCATTTTTGTGCTATGCACATCACGGCTGATTCTTCCTTGAATAAAAGCACTGATAGGAAGTCTCCAATAGATTGCACCGTTTGTAAGTAAAGCATGAAATAAGATTGCACGCCCTGGAATACTTGCAATAGCAAAGACCACACAATCTTCAGTTTCACCTTGATGTTCTCGTAAGTCATATAAATATTCCCTTCTTATTTTGCAATAGATGGGTGGAATGTTAGCATTTAAATAAGACATAATCAATCAAAGATTTGTCCCCAGTTTTCACCGGATTCATAATCTACTTTATTTGGAACTTCTAATTGAACTGCATTTTCCATTATATTTACAATTTTTTTTGCATGTTCTGGAGATTCTACAGATATATCCAATTCATCATGAATTTGAATATGAGCAACTATTCCTTCTTTGTATAATTCTATCATAGATTTTTTTGTCATATCAGCAGCAGAACCTTGTATTAATTTATTTAATGCTTTGTATGTATATGCTCTTCTAATCCCTGGTCCGTGTTCCTGGAGTGCTTCTTCATGAGGCAGTGCTCTATGCATACCAAATTGATTAGGTTCCCATAAATGAAATCTACATAGACGACCTAGTAAAGTTCTAATTTGTCCACGTTCTTGTGATCTATTTGAGGCAGCATTAGTTAACTGTTTTACAAATGGAACTTTAGCATGATACTGTTCAAATAGTTCAGCAGCCTTTTCTTTAGATACACCAAGTTCAGCTTGTAACTTAGCTTTACCCATTCCATAAAATAATCCTAAGTTAATAGTTTTAGCTTGTGATCTTGGAATGTTTGCCATATCCGCTACTACTTGATGAAAATCTGTATTAGGATCTTCTTTATAAGAATCAACCACATCATAAACAGATGGAAATTTATATAAAGAAGCATAATGCACAACTAATCTAGGTTCTTGTTGTGAATAATCGAAACAACCCCACGTATGATTTTCTTCTGGTAAAAATAAAGATCTAATCATAGGTCCAAGATCCTTGTTCCTTGCTGGAAGTTGCTGAAGGTTAGGATTACTATAACTAAATCTTCCAGTAACAGTTCCACCTTGATCAGATCTAATTTGATTTATATCAGCATGAATACGTCCTTTGTGTTCATGTCTAATGATTGTATCAATAAAAGTTGTATGTGCTTTATTAATTTCTCTTGCTTTTGCAATCATTTGGACTATAGGGTTAGAATGTTCTTGTAAAAAATTTTTAGTGAAAGAGGGTGCTAATGATTTCTCAGTTCTTTCATAGGGTAAACCAAGCTTATCAAAAACTTTTGCTATGCTTCTTGCTGCCCAAATCTGGGGCTCTATCCCTGTTTCTTGTTTTACTTTTAATAACAATTCATTCTCTTGTGCTGTTAGCTGTTGTTTCAGTTTGTGTGCTCTTTCTATATCAACTCTTACACCTTTAAATTTCATATCAACTAAACATGGGAATAAATCAGTTTCTGTACTAAATATTGATTCTATATCTTGATGAACTATTTCTTTTTTAAACATTTGCCAAAGCTCTAATGTAAGTTCAGCATCTTTTTCAGCGTATGCTCCAACTTCCATTGCTGGTAATTGCCACATATCTTCTTTAGGATCTAATCCTCTTGACTTGGCTGCTTCATTTAAAGCGGCCTCACTCTTACCATAACCAAGATAATCCCAAGACAGCATATTTAAACTATATTGAAATCTATTTTCATCAACCAATGATGCTGCAATCATAGTATCTACGATTAAACCATTGATTTTAATACCTAATTGTCTAATCCAACATACGTCATACATTGCATTATGAAATATTTTTATTGATGGAGTTGCCATTGTATCTTTAAACCATTCTAAAACTTTCTTACGATCCATGTTAGGACCTGATCCATGCGCTATAGGAAAATAAAAAGATCTCCCTGGAACAGCTACAGCTATACCTATTACTTCTCCATTACCTATAACAGAACCTGATCCTTTCTTTTTTAAATCTGGATCTCTAGTCTCTAAGTCTACTGCGATCTCATCATAAGATCTTAGATCAGGAAACTCTTCTGGTTCTACCCATTCCTTCTGTGCTTCAAATAGAGGTACTTTCATAATCCCTTTCTATAATCATTTCTATATAATGTATTGCTTTTAACAAATCCTGTTTCTTTCCTTTATCTTGGTGTCTGCAAATATATTTAATTGCATTGCCTTCAGCAAACAGTATCTTATTCTTATTGATAAATAAAGAGGGCTGTATCTTATACTTTTTATAATGTGCTCCTCCTACTTGTTTAAAAAATGCCTTATTACTCATAACTGATAACCATACCTTTCTTTTTTTGATTTAAATAAATAAAGATTCTCCATAGATCTTGTTACACCCACATACCAAACTCTATTCTCTTCATCTTGTTTGTCTACATTCTCAGCAGTAGCTTCTCTGATCTTTCTTGCATTATCTAACACAAGAACAACATTTTTACATTCACCACCTTTTGCTGCATGAATTGTTGATACTTCTATTCTTGGTTCTTCAGATAATTTCTCACCATTGGATAGCATACTTCTAATATAAAATTCTTCATTGTGATCTGCATTTACAAACGCATCATACCATTTCATATCTCTATTGAATCCAAGATCTTCTATTCTAACTGTCATTTTATTTTGAAAATTGTTTTCATTAAATGGTTCTTGTAAATAATCATAGATATCTCTACAGTCAGCAATTGAGATTTGATTCCCCTCCGTTAAAGAGGTCCATCTTAATATTGATTTATAAAATTTATTATTAAAACTTTTTCCATACATATTTTTATAGTAAAGATTATTTTGTTTTAACTGGTTAGATATTTCTAAAGCTCTATACACTGTTCTTGTTAGTATTAACCATTTATCATTGTTAATATCTAAATTATCAAAGTTAAATATTGATTCTACTTTTCCCTGTATAATATTTCCTTCTCTATCTTTTTTTGGAAAATATATTTTTTCTTTTCTATTACCCTGTATTCTATCTAATATAATATTTGAAACTTCTTGAACAGCCTGTGGTATACGTTCAGATTGTTGTAATACTTCTTCTATTGCCGGTTGATCAATAAATCTATTAACATCAGCTCCAGCCCATGCAAATATAGCCTGGTCATCATCACCTGCTATAAAAATATCTTTTGATTTATCATTTAAAATATCAAACATCTTCCATTGTATTGGAGATAAATCCTGGGCCTCATCAATAAACACAACATCAAATTGTGGACATTTATCTTTATTACTTACAAATTGAGTAATCATGTCTGTATAATCATAAAGATTATAAGCTTTTTTATAATTTAAAAAGTTTTCATAGACGTGATTTAATACTTCAAAATCTATTTCTCTACTCCATTCATTTGTATTAAACTCATCTTCAATAGATATATTTTTAATACGTGCCTTATTAATTAATTTAAAATATTCATTATCACAATTTAAATAACCACTCTCATCTGATTCTGAATAATAATTAACTCTTATACTTAATTCTTTTCCAATTTGTTCATAATGAATTGGTTGCATTACATTTTCTTCACTCATACCTAAAGTATGAAAAGCTAATGAATGAAGTGTTTGAAAGAATTTAACATCGGTTCTAACATAGTCTTTATGTTTATTTAAAAATCTTTCTCTTGCTTCCGCAGCAGCCTTTCTTGTAAATGCAAAATAACCTATTTTGTTTAATGGAACACCTTTCATTAAATAGTTATTAACTTCATTTAATAAAGTCATTGTCTTACCTGTACCTGGAGGACCCAATACTTTCTTTATCATTAGAATACGTCCTTATTTCCTTTAATTTTAACTAACTCTGTTTTAGCTATATCTTTTATAAATTGATTTCCTTCTAACGTTAAATTTATTTTAACAGTTTCCACTGCTTCATAGTTTATGGTTTCATTGTTTAATTTTGGAAATCTTTTCTTAACTCCAAACTCTGCTTTATATCTTTCCTGTATCCTTTGAGCTGTTCTTTCTTTTCCTTCTCTCCACTCCTTATTTTTTAAAGTGTTATAGAAATTTGCAAATTTAAAAAATGAATGACCATCTTCTATTAATACAGCCCCTGATTTGAAAGAAGCATATGACTTTGCTTTTGGTCCATTAATATATTCTTCTAAATATTCATGTAATAATTCGTCAGGAGTTGTTCCTTTAGGTGGTTGAAGTATTTCCGTAGGAGGAAGTAATTTAGCAATTACATTTTCAAAATCATCTCCTTTTACCTTTGCTACATAAATATTTGCGGTTTTCATAATTAAAGATCTTAATTCTTCTTGATCTTTAATTTGTTTAATATCTTTAGCTCTAACTTGTTTAATACCTTTGTTATCTGGTAACTCCACATTAAAAGTATATTCTGGTTCTGGATAATTAATTTTTACTAAATTAGATAGTGGTGGAAACATTCTCTTCCTATCAGATCCAACACCGTGTTTTCTTTTAAGACACTCTGATTTCATACAGAAGTTAACAATTGGTTCTTGAGTACAAGTATATCCTTTTGTATTTTTTGCAGCTGATCTAACTTTATCTAATATCTTTTTTTCTGATCCCCAATCATCTAATACAACTCCATTAGAATCTTTTATAAAATATTTTTGTGGAGCTGCTTTAAGGACACTTTGCCAATTATCAGGATATTTTTTCTTAGCAAATACCATGTAATTATATAACCATCTATCTCTACCATCGGATAATTCTTCTTTACTCATGATCTGTAAACAAGGAGGACCATCATTAAATTCTTCCGGGCCTCCCTGTAAAACAGTTTTCACAAGGGCAAGCGAAAACTCTTCTAATTCTTCTTTTGTTTTTTTATTATGATTAACTATTTTAATAAATTGTTCTAATGTAAAAGCAGTTCCATCGTAATTAATTGCAATTCTTTCACTTCCATTAAAGTAAGGAAGATTTATATATTGACCATTAGACCATTCTTTTTTCTCTTCATCATATCCAAGTTCTGTTTGCTTTGGATATATTTCAGTCGTTGGTTTTAATTTTAATGTAAATAATAAACCTTCTAAAAAATTTCTTAAGAACACTGCTCTAGCTTTTTCTTTTAAAAATAAATATAGATGTAGACCACCACTTTTTGATTTAACCGGAATCAACGGAAGATTATTTTGTTTTATAATATCTAAATATTTTTTATATGGAAAATTTGAATAACTGTGTTCTTTGTCGTCAATATCAATAGCCCCAAAACTAACCATGCCATCATCATCACATGGTTGAATACCTATAGATGTCTTACCGTTTAAATGATTAAAATAATCTTTATCTGTTACTTCTTTAAATGACCAACCATATTTTTCTGGTTTCTTTTTTCCTGTTTCAGGATCAATAGTAAACTTATCTAAATAAGCGATACCAAAATTTCTTTTTAGCCCGCTAAATATTTCTCCAAACTCTTTCTCCATAAATGCCCTTGTAGTTTGGGGCAAGAATTAACTTGCCCCATTTATTAATTATTAGAAGTGGGCTTCAGATGTCTTTTCAGACGTGCTGGACTCACCATGTTTTACTTTAATGTCTCCTCTTGAAACACTTTCAGCAAAAGACTTAGCTTGTTGATATAAAGAAGAATCCTCAACAGGACCTACTTTACTAACTTCCCAACCGAACCAAGTACCTTTATCATTTGATTGTTGTACCGTTCTTAATTTGTATATGTGACTAAAAGATGCCGGTGTAAATAATCCATTTGCACCTTTCATCTTAATACTAGCCATCATACTATTCCATTTTCTAGAAATCTTTAATTGTGTAGATTTCATAGCCAATAGAGCAGTCGTTGGAGTTTGACCACATACAATTAAAAAGTGACTTGCAGTTTTCTCAACATAGTTTCCGCTAGGAAGTCTATCTTTAAAAGAACCATCTCTTTTTGTTTTTGTAAGTATATCACTTGACGATGAATGGATTCCAACTGGAGCCCCAGAACCTTCGCCTCTATCTTGCCATTCAATATATTCTAATTTGTAATGACATGGTAGGACATCAATTCCTTTTTCACCATCAAACAATTCTCCTGTAACAGAGTTGTAAATCATTCCAGGTTCTGCACCTTGAACATATTTACCATCTCTCTTATTAACTTCTGGAGACAATTGTCCTAGTATTTTAAGAAAAGGTAATGCTAGATCTTCGTGACCCATATTACCTAGACCTTTATCTGCATCTGCTTCAAACAGACTAACAGCTAAAGCTCCTGCAGTTACTTTCTCAGTCACTGCATTGGAC
>Ga0209355_1002506_pt1 | contig 10223 bp, 10 predicted proteins | sample LauGreSBDMM110SN_3_FD_187563 | JGI IMG/M metagenome (GOLD analysis project Ga0209355, IMG submission 187563) | Freshwater lake microbial communities from Lake Michigan, USA - Sp13.BD.MM110.SN (SPAdes) (version 2) | ecosystem: Environmental > Aquatic > Freshwater > Lake | place: Lake Michigan...
CGCTGATTTGCGCCTTCATTTAACATGGCATCGCAGGGCTTGGCTTGGTGAACCAGTTGCCAGGTTTTACCGGTTTGTAGTGCGTCCATAAACGCATCACTCACGGCAACCGACACATTAAAATTATTCCAACGTCCGGGGGTTCGCTTGGCGTTTATGAATTCGAAAACGTCAGGATGGTCAATCCGCAAAACCCCCATTTGGGCGCCTCGGCGGGCTCCTGCGCTTTCCACCGTGGAACACGATTGGTCAAAGACGTTGATGTAACTACACGGCCCAGAAGCGATAGAAGCGGTGCCTTTGACGTAGGCTCCGCGTGGACGAATTCGGGAAAAATCGTAGCCCACTCCGCCACCACGACGCATAGTTTCAGCCGCCTCGCGAAGCGCCTCGTATATTCCAGGGTAGCCATCGGCGTCCGTGCCTTGGATACAGTCACCCACGGGTTGGACAAAACAATTGATCAAGGTCGCTTGAATCGACGTCCCCGCAGAACTCATGATGCGTCCCGCACCAATCGCACCGAGGTACAGGTTCTTTAGAAAAAGGGCCTCGTATTTTTTTTGATTGGGCTCAAGCTCCACCGATGCCAACGCTTTGGCCACTCGTGCATACAAGTCGCCGACCCCCATTTCCCCGGGTTTTAAATACTTTTCTCGGAGAACGTCGTCTGAGATGGGTTGGCTTTGAAGAGGCGTTTTCATGCCTTTGAATTCATTGTTTTTCATGGGTTAGTTCGGTTGCTAAAGCGGGCTGAATACCACCGCAGAGCCATTGCATTAATTCTTGGACCGAGCGAATCTGGCTTCCAAAAGGCAGGGTTCCCGCCCCTCGAAAGAACAAACCTTTGTGCACGTCGCCTTCAAAGGCATGGCCGAGTTGCTGGTCAATACAAAACTGCCCCATCGTTGCCACGCCATCACGCAAGCCGCAGTGGGTTAAACAGTCAAAAGACATATTACATTTTTTCTTCACGTGGGCGGCTTTTTGTAACTTGGGCTCAATCCGCAAGTACTTATCCAACCACGGCGTTCTAACGGCGCGGGCAGGCAAGCCAGCCACACTGGTAAATTCAACCATGTCTTCAGGCTGGGCCCGAGCCAAAACCTGTTTGAACGCCAGCGCGGCATCGCACTCTTGGGTGACAGCGAAGGCGGTGCCGAGTTGGACTGCGGCAGCGCCCAATGCTTGGAGCCGCGCTATGTCTTCTCGGCTTGAAATACCACCAGCAGCAATCAAAGGGATTTTTCCTTCCAAGCCGGATGCTTTAAAAAATTCTAAAACTTGCGGAAGCACCACATCAAAATCAAAGCGCGTGTCTTGGAGGTCGGCGACTTTGGCAGCCCCCAGATGGCCCCCGGCCAAGCGCGGGTGTTCAATGACAATGGCATCAGGCAAGCGGCCTTTCTTTTCCCATTTACGAACCAAGAGCTGAACGCCTCGGGCATCGGACAGGATCGGGATTAAAGCCGCGTTGGGATAATTTTTCGCTAATTCAGGCAAGTCCAAGGGCAAACCTGCGCCCACAACCACCGCATCGACACCACACTCCAAGGCTTTTTCTACATACGCTTGGTATTGCCCTACGGCCTTCATGATGTTGACTGCGATCTTCCCGTGTCCAAGAGAGAGCTCGCGGGCCTTGCTGATTTCGCGTGACAAGGCCTCTAAGTTGGCCGCCTCAATGGTTGCTTTTGCGTCTGGTTCTTTGTCGAGGTGCGCTGTTAGGGCCATTAAATCGGGGTGCAAGCGCCGCAAATCGACCGCAGAAATGGTTCCGACTCCGCCTTGCCGAGCGACAGCACCTGCCAAAGAACCAGCAGATACCCCGATCCCCATCCCGCCTTGAACCACAGGAATTAACGTTTGCCCCTGGAGGCTCCACGTCTTTAAGCCTGAGCGCGAACACATCGCCAATAAATCGGAAACGGGGTCGGCTTGTTCTGTTATTTGGGTACTCATCGTGCTTATCAATGTGGGTTCAAGCCGCAGGCGAAAAAAATGTGCGCCTTTGCTTTTTCCAATAGTCCGAATCTTGAACCACTCCAGAGCCTGAAAAGTACCTTGGCGCCTAGAAACATGGGTTTGATTGATCTTGGTCAATTCTTGGTTACAAATTTTTCTGTTTGGTGCGTCTTTTTTTATCTGCAGGGCTTGCACTATGATTCTGTTTTATCCATTCAGAGGCGACGGGCTTTGCGTACTTTTCTTATTTCGGTCCTGCTGGGCTGCTTTGCGATAGCAGGCGCTTGCTATTGGTGGGTGAATCATCCAGTGAGCCTTCGCCAAGGCGTTGTGGATGTGTCGATCGAGCCCGGAACCTCCCCCCGCGAAGTGGCCCAAGTGGCTGCCAAAGCCGGCATCCCACTTAACCCCCGATTGCTTTACTTTTGGTTCAAGTTTTCTGGGGACGCTCGACAAATACGCGCTGGAAGTTACGAATTAGAAGGCGAGGTCAGCCCACGGGCTTTGCTCAATAAGTTGGTTCAAGGAGACCAAGCCCTGCGCAGCGTGACGTTGGTTGAAGGCTGGACTTTTAAGCAAGTGCGCGTGGCCTTGGCGAAAGCCGAACACTTGAAACCGGAATCAGCCCCATTAGAGAACTCGGAGCTAATGCAACGGCTGGGCCGCGAAGGGGTTCACCCTGAAGGCCGTTTTTATCCTGATACCTACACCTACTCCAAGGGCTCGTCCGACATGGCCGTCCTCAAGCGCGCCATGCGGGCGATGGATACCAAACTTGCATTGGCCTGGAGCCAAAGAAATCCGAGCGTGCCGCTGCAGTCCCCCGACCAAGTCTTGACGCTTGCCAGTATTGTTGAAAAAGAAACCGGCCGCGCGTCAGACCAGCCGCAAATCTCAGCCGTTTTTAACAATCGCTTACTTTTAGGCATGCGTTTGCAAACCGACCCCACCGTAATTTATGGGATGGGGGAGGCATTCGATGGCAATTTACGAAAAAATGATTTACTCAGCGATACGCCTTACAACACCTACACTCGGGCAGGATTACCGCCAACGCCGATTGCGATGCCCGGGCGCCAAGCCCTCTGGGCCGCAACCCACCCAGCGGCTACCAAAGCCTTGTACTTTGTAGCCCGAGGCGACGGCACCAGCGCCTTCAGCGAAACCCTCGATGAACACAACCGTGCCGTCAATAAATACCAACGCGGCAAATAGTACGATTTATGTTGAAAATAATTCATATTTTTATATTTTTAGTTTTACCGCTCCATGGACATGCTGAAACTACAAAACAGAATTCTGAAAAAATTGAATATTTGATTACTGAATTTAAACCATCTGAGCCAGCCCCGACTGTTTTAATTTCTCATGGAGGTGGATGCATCACCGCCTCAGAAGGTGCCTGGGCAAAGAGAATTGTCGAATGGGGATTCAATGCGGTAGTCATCGACCACTGCTCAGTGAGGGGGATTGGTTCGCATACGGGAATTGATCCGCCGACCTTAAAAGTGAATGAAAGAGTTGCTGACTATGTCTCTGTTGCTCAATGGTTGCAATTGCAGAGTTGGCATAAAGGGAAAATTGCTCTTATCGGTTTTAGTCGAGGCGGCGAGGGTGTAATGCGTGCTTCAGATCCTCGCTTTAACCGAAATCATGATGAAGGATTGTCTTTAATTAGTTCCTATGTGTCGTTTTATTCACCATGCACTTCATCGCCTGCAAAAAAATCACGTGGGCCTGTTTTATTGCACCACGGTGATTTAGATAATTTGGCAGTTTTTGCAGTTTGTGAATATCCATCGTGGAACAATTCAAGTATTCGAATCAACATTTATAAAGGTGCCTCCCATGGATTTGATGTTCCTGGATCCACATTATCAGGAAGCAATAAAAATCTTGGGCCCTTTATTATTAGAAAATATGATGCGGACGCAGACTTAAAGAGTCAAAAAATTACGCGAGATTTTCTGACTGAAACCTTAAGGTGAGCATCCCAAAGTATGAGCGGTTTATTTATCAGTTTTGAAGGGATTGACGGCGCTGGCAAGTCCACCCACATTGCCGCATTGGCCCAAGCATTTAAAGCGCAGGGCAGGGCGGTCACCCAGACCCGCGAACCCGGGGGGACGCCCTTGGCGGAAACGCTGCGTCGCTTGGTTCTGAACGACCCCATGGATGCTTTAACCGAGTCCTTGTTGGTTTTTGCGGCTCGGAGAGACCATATTCAACACGTCATTGCGCCTGCTTTAGCCCAAGGGCAAGTGGTTCTTTGCGACCGTTTTTCGGATGCGACGTTTGCCTACCAAGGCGCGGGGCGTGAATTTGACTGGGACGTATTGCTTACGCTTGAGAAGTGGGTTCAAGTGGGATTACAGCCAGACTTAACGGTGTGGTTTGATTTGCCTGCATCGGTGGCCGCAGTGCGCCTCGCCGATGCCCGCGTTCCAGATAAATTCGAATCGCAGCCAGGTGCATTCTTTGAAAAAGTAGCCAGCGGTTACGCTCGCCGCCAAGCCCAGGACCCACATCGGTTTGCCCAAATTAACGCAAACCAGGGCCCGGATGCTGTTTGGAAAGATGTCTCAAGGGCGGTACAGGAAAGGGGCTTCTTAGCATGACCGCCCCTTGGATTGCGCAACAAACCCAAGCCTTATTAACCCAACGCGGCCACGCTTGGCTGCTTATGGGGCCTTCGGGTCTGGGCCAATACAGTTTGGCGATGGCTTTGGTGAGGGCGTGGCTGTGTGAACAACCCGACAGCCATGGCGCCTGCGGGACGTGCGGGAGTTGCCATGCGATTGACGTTCGTACCCACGCCGACTTGTGCGTCTTGATGCCCGAGACCAAGATGCTGGAACTCGGCTGGCCCTTAAGCGAAAAAGCCCAAAGTGATATTGACGATAAAAAGCGAAAGCCTAGCAAAGAGATTCGGGTGGATGCGATGCGCGATGCGGTTGAATTTACCCAAAGAACCAGTGCGCGGGGGCGGGGCAAAGCCGTTTTGATTTTTCCTGCCGAAGACATGAACGGCATCACAGCCAACGCCTTATTGAAGACTCTTGAAGAGCCGCCCGGCGATGTGAAGTTTGTTCTCGCTACCGAATCGGCCCACCAGTTGCTTCCCACCATCCGAAGCCGCTGCCTGACACACACCATGGTTTGGCCCGACGTTTCTCAAGGTGAGCAGTGGCTGATCGCGCAGGGCCTGTCAGCCCCACACGCACAACAGCTTCTCAAAGCAACGGGCGGAAGGCCGCAAGACGCCTTGGAGTTTTCCCAATCCGGCAGAGATCCTTCTGTCTGGGCTGCGTTTCCAAAAGCAATGTCCAAAGGCGATACGGCTTTTGTCAAAGAATGGTCTGGCCCTGAGCTGATTGACGCTTTGCACAAACTTTGCCATGACGTGATGGCGGTGTCGGTGGGTTCCGAACCGCGTTTCTTTTTGGCTGCCGATTTGCCCAAAGCTCCGACCATTAAAAAAACCTCTTCCTGGAGTCAGGCACTTTCCCAAAGCAGACGCACCATGGACCATCCCTATAACGCCGGGCTAATGCAAGAAGCCTTGGTCAGCCAAGCCCAAACCGCCCTCCATTGATGTTTACCGATTCCCACTGCCACCTCACATTTCCTGATCTTTCCAACGATTTGGTTAGTATTCGCGCGGCGATGGCGGCGGCCCATGTCACCCGCGCTTTGTGTATTTGTACGACCTTAGAGGAATTTCCTTCGGTACACCGTTTGGCCTTGTCGTACGATAATTTTTGGGCCAGTGTGGGCGTTCACCCTGACAACGAGGGTGTGACTGAGCCTTCGGTTGACGATTTGGTTCGGCTTGGAAACCTCCCTCGGGTGGTAGCCGTTGGGGAAACTGGGTTGGACTATTACCGCTTGAATGGACGAACAGTTGCCGATATGGAGTGGCAACGCGCTCGGTTTCGGGCCCATATTCATGCCGCCCAAAAGCTCAAAAAACCCTTGGTGATTCACACCCGAAGTGCCAGTGAGGACACTTTGGCGATTTTGAAAGAAGAGGGCGAAGACGCAAGAGCAAGCGCAGCGGGCGGTGTTTTTCACTGCTTTACAGAGACTAGGGAAGTCGCCAAAGCGGCGCTTGACCTGGGTTTTTACATCTCTTTTTCGGGAATTTTGACCTTTAAAACCGCCCAAGACTTGCGTGACGTTGTCTCTTTGGTCCCCTTGGATCGAATCTTGATCGAAACCGACAGCCCTTATTTAGCCCCTGTTCCGCATCGGGGAAAAACCAATAACCCGTCGTATGTTCCGTTTGTAGCGCAACAAATCGCAACCCTCACCGGCAGATCAGTGGAAGAGATCGCTCAGTTGACTAGTGGCAACTTCTCAACCCTTTTTCCAGCAATTCAATCATGATAAATTACTTTAGGTATTTTTTATATCTTATTGTTTTTATTGGATTTTCTTCTGTAAAAGCAGGGTCGTATGACGACTTTTTTATCGCCATCAACCGTGACGATGGCGCTACCGTCCAACGCTTGCTTCAACAAGGATTCGACCCCAATACGATCGGGCCAGCAGGCTTTTCTGGACTTTTTGCGGCCATTAAAGGCCCATCGCCCAAGGCGATCGAGGCTTTACTCGCAGACGCGCGCCTTAATGTGGAGCTTCGAACAAATCAAGATGAAAGCCCCTTAATGTTGGCCGCGTTGGCGGGAATGACTGAATTGTGCAGCCAGTTGATTTCGCGAAACGCCGATGTCAACAAAACGGGATGGGCACCTTTGCATTACGCCGCAACCAGCGCTAACTTAAATACCTTGCGCTTGCTGCTTGATAACTTTGCCTATATTGACGCGGAGTCACCCAACCAAACCACGCCGCTCATGATGGCGGCTAAGTATGGGAATGCGCAGACGGTTCAGGCCTTGCTTGAGGCTGGTGCCGACTTCACCTTGAAAAATGCCTTGGGTTTAACAGCCTTTGACTTCGCCCAACAGGCCGGGCGTCTAGATTCAGCCAACCTGATTACAGCTGCGATCCGGGCCAATCGCCCAAAAGGCAAATGGTAGATAACTTCATACGATGTATATTATGTTAATAGACGTATCCAGTTATTTGCCTATCAACACAAAGTGACCGCCCCCTCAAATATGCCCCCAAACCATGAGCGCATCTCTATCTAGGCAGGCTAAGTCCACTTTCGCACCCACCGGAAGCAGTACTTTGGTTGCGACATGGCCCAAAGGGAGTTCGGTGAAGACGGGAACTTTCACCTGAGACCTAAGCCAAGCGACCACGCTCGACAACTTAAATCCTTTGTCGTGCGGCACCAATTTGTAGTTCGTGAATTGGCCCAAGACTATCGCTTTTTGCTGCGCTAATACGCCTGAATGAAGCAACTGCGTCAGCATTCTTTCAATTCGATACGGGTGTTCGCCCACATCCTCAAGAAACAAGATGCCACCTTTGATTTTCGGAAAATACGGCGTTCCCAACATCGACACCAAGACCGATAAATTCCCACCCCACAACTTGGCGTTAAGGATATTCAGCTCCAGGTCGCTCTGGTCTTTACTTAAACGCCACCCTGCGCCTTCGCCCTGCTCTAGCAGCAAATCGTCAAAACAGGCTTGCATAATCTCATCGGGCGGTTCGACCGAGCCAAAATCTTCACCCAAGGCGGGACCTTGCCAAGTGATTGCGCCAGTTTTGGCCAGAACCGCTAACTGAAAAGCCGTGAAGTCACTCAAACCCACGAATTGCATGCCTTGATCAATGGCTTTTGAAATCTGGGTGTAGGGCAAAGCAGGAAGCAGTCGCGTTAATCCATACCCCCCACGGGAAATGAGCGCGACATCAGCCCCGCTGCTTGCGGCACGCGAGATCGCAGCAATCCGAGTGGCATCATTTCCCGCAAACCTTTGGGAAGAAGTCAAAGCATCGGCATCCACCTCCACTTCGTGACCCAAAGCGCGAAGCCTTTGGATACCACGGCGAAAAGCAGCCTTGTCTCGGACGGCGCTGGAGGGCGAGTAAATGTAGATGTGGCTCATAACGATCGCCCTATTATCTTGGATTAAAAATACCCAAGGCCGCTTTTGCAATCGCCTCACCATGCTCTTGAACAAAGTGCCCGGCCTGCGGCAATATAAGAACCTCTGAACAACCCCGAATCTGACTTTGCAAGTGGCGCATGACCGGCTCACCCAATACGGGATCTTGTTGGCCAATCGCCATAAAGCTTTTTCCAGTCCAATCGTTACGCCAAAAATCACGGGCCGCGCGGGAAAGGGCCGCGCCGTCGTCATTCGTATTTTCTGGAACTCGCTGAGGAAACGCCCGCAAAGCAGCCCGGTGGCCTCGGTCAGGAAACGGGGCGTTATAGGCTTGCCAATCTTCTTCTGACAGTTGGGGATTACCCCGCGCCAATAAACGACCGACGTCAAACTCAGGGTTTTTCTCACACCAGCTGCGCCACGCGACAAACCCGGGCGACAAAGGCACATCCCCCGTAGCGAGCATGGTATTCATCACCAGCAATCCAGAAAATCGCTCAGGCGCTGCCATCGGCAAGGTCAACCCCAAAATACCGCCCCAGTCTTGAACCACCATAACGATGTTGCGTAAGTCCAAACGCTCAATGAATTCAAGCAAGATCTGGCGGTGAAAGGTAAATGTATGGGCGCTGTCTTTTTTGGGCTTGTCGCTTTTTCCAAAACCGATCAGATCAGGCGCAATCACGCGCTGCCCTGCCCCCGTAAAAACAGGAATCATCTTGCGGTACAGGTAACTCCATGCCGGGTTGCCATGTAAACACAGGTAAGTTGTTACGGCGTCAGGTGAACCCGCATCCAGGTAATGCATGCGCAAACCATCCAAGGCAGGCAAGTCACTTAGGTAGTTGGGTTGCCAAGGATAGTCCTGCAGGTTCGCAAAGCAATCCTCGGGCGTGCGCAAGGCGTCATCGCGCACGGGGTTCATCGTCACCCTCTTCGACTTAAAAAAATCATGCAAAACGGCAGCACACTCCGAGGCGAGAACTCCGCCTAAGACTTCGGTTTGGTGGTTTAAATCCGATGGAGTAAATAAATTCAAGACGGAACCCGCCGCGCCAGTTCGGGGTTCGGGAGCGCCAAAAACCACGCGCTTAAGCCGCGCATGGAGCATCGCGCCAGCGCACATGGCGCAGGGCTCCAAGGTCACGAACAATTCGCAGCCGTCAAGCCGGTAATTTCCCAATGCTTTTGCCGCCGCTCGTAACGCGGCAATTTCGGCGTGGGCCGTGGGGTCGTGCTGGCCAATGGGGGCGTTGTGGCCCACAGCAATGAGCTCGCCATTTTTAACGACGACTGCCCCAACAGGCACTTCTCCGGATTGCGCTGCGAGCGCCGCCTGCGCTAACGCCAGGCGCATCCAGTGCGTATCAGGCGGGAATGTTTCAGGCATTCAAACCCATTTGACGCATCCATTGGCTCAGCGCTTTTTCATCCGGACTGCCCGCGTCGTAGATTTCGAGCATCCGAGCGTGCGACTCCGGACGGTGTTGATTGACTTTAACTTTACACTGTAACTCTATGATTTTCAATGAGAAAGCAACAATGCCATTGAGCATTTTCCCCGTGTAATCTTCCGGAAGCGCTCGCCACTGGTCAGCGTAGGCGGGCTCGTGGTCGGCGATTAATTGCTTAAGAAGTGCGTCCTTGGCAGCGTGTCCGTCCAAGATTTCTGCCTCTACTGTGCAATGAACAGCCACATAGCTCCAGGTTGGAACCCGAACGAGATCGGGGTAAACCTTGGGCGACATGTAAGCGTGGGGCCCCATAAAGGTAACGACAGCCTGGGGCCTGGCGGTGAGAAATTTCCAATGCGGATTGCCTCGGGCGCAATGCCCCAGTAAACGGCCATGCTCAGCGTCTTTCGTTTCTTCCCAATGCAATGGCAAGTGGGACACAAAAGGCAGGCCAGCATCGTCTACCGAAATCAGGCTGGCAAAAGGATGGCTGCGCATCACCTGCGCAGCTACTGCGATGTCCTTGCTGTCGAATTGGGCGGGCATGTACATCGTTAAATTCTAACTACTAAGGCTTATTAAACCTTTTGGCAACCTTGTTGGCTTGAGTTCAATTTTACTTTCAGACCCGGAAAAAGCCGTGAGCGTAGGGGTTGTGTCATAGCACTGTCATGTTTTTGCAGCATATTCATTAAAGTTCAAAACAAATCAATGTAAGGGTATTTATGCAGTCGTTTCAAACCTGGTCTCGTCGAACCTTACTTGCTGGCTT
>Ga0209355_1002508_pt1 | contig 10216 bp, 6 predicted proteins | sample LauGreSBDMM110SN_3_FD_187563 | JGI IMG/M metagenome (GOLD analysis project Ga0209355, IMG submission 187563) | Freshwater lake microbial communities from Lake Michigan, USA - Sp13.BD.MM110.SN (SPAdes) (version 2) | ecosystem: Environmental > Aquatic > Freshwater > Lake | place: Lake Michigan, USA...
AATCTAAGATGCGCGGCCTTATTCGTTTAATCATTATTCTTTTAGCTATTTTACGAAGCCTCTTTTTTTGGGATATCAAAAAAAGAAATCCAAAAAAAATTCTGATCGCACATGATTTACTTTTAGGGGATACCTTATTACTTGCGCCTTTAATGAAGCGTCTCAATGAAAAATACCCGCAAGCGAAAAAGTTCATTCTTGTTAAACGTAGCTTTATACCTCTCTTTAAGGCTATGCCTTATCGTTTTAAAGCCCTTCCGTATAATTCTAGGAGTTTTTTAGATGCTTGGAATATATTTTGTAAGGGCCCTTATGATTTAACATATGTTGCAGGCGATAATCGCTATAGCTGGCTCGCAAGAGCGGTAGGCTCAAGATGGATTATAGGGATTGCAGATGATATTCCGCTTTGGAAGAATTGGATGTTAGATGAAGCCAAGCCTTATGATTTAAAACCAGCAACCTGGGCCGATATGATGGGACGATTGGTCGATACTTATAGCCCTAAGCCTTATAAAAAAAATGAATGGCTCCCTTTAAAAACAAGTAGATCATTATTACCTTTTAATATTTCTAATAGGCGATATATTGTTTGCCATTTAGGCGCATCGAGCATACTAAAATATTGGCCAAATGAACATTGGCAGTCACTTCTTAAGCATATTAAAGCCAAAGGATTTGAGGTAGTTTTATCAGTCGGTCCAAGTGAGCAGTATCTCATTAAAAAAATTGATCCTGAAAATTTATGTATTCATAGAGAAACAATATACTCACTCGTTGAAATGTGGCACATATTAAAAAATGCAGCAGCACTGGTCTCTTTAGATACTGGGATTGCTCATTTAGCAAAACTAACCTTTACACCCACAGTGATTTTGTTTGGACAAGGATCTTCTGTGATTCATGGCCCTGGCGATTTTTGGAAGGAACTTCCTTATAAATACGCAACTATTCATCCATATCCATGTAGGGATCAAAATTTGTTTTTTAGAAGAAAGATTTTTTGGGTTGAAAGATGTATTCGAAATGCAAATGAATGTTTAACACCTGGCGCATGTATGGAAGCAATATCTAAAGATCAAGTTTTTAAAGCTTTAATGAATCTTGTAGAAGAAAAATGATATTGAAAGATCAGTTTGTTTTATTTCAAATCAAATCAGTTTAAACGAACTGCTTGAAAAGCCCGGTAAGATTTAAACCTAAATGGTTAAAAATTAAAGATATTATGAATAATTAAGTTTCTCTTTAAATATAATTGCGAAGCTATCATTTAAAGACGACCAAACTGATCCTCAAATCTTTCGATATCGTCCTCGCCAAGATATGAGCCAGATTGTACTTCAATAATTTTTAAGACTTGATTTTCTAATGGATTGTGAAGTCTATGTTTTGAGCCTTGAGCTATGAAGGTAGATTGATTTGTTTTTATTCTAAATTTCTTATCTTGATTTATGACTTCAGCCTCTCCTTCTATAACAACCCAATGCTCGCTTCTAAATTTGTGAGATTGAAGACTTAGTGATTTTAAAGGATTAACTTCAATACGTTTTATTTTAAATGAAGGTCCGCTTTGTAAGGTCGTAAAACTTCCCCAGGGCCTATTAATGGTTTGATGTGAATGCAATATTTCTGACTGACTTTGCTTGAGTTTTGTAGTCACAAGCTTAACATCTTGTGTATGAGATTTATCAATGACAAGCAGTGCATCGGGAGTATCGACAATAATAAGATTATTTACACCAACAGCAGCAACCACACGATGCGTTGATTGAATAAAAGTATTTTTAGAGTTAATAATTAAATTTTCCCCGACAACACTATTACCATCATGGTCAGGCTTGATAAGCTGTGAAAAGCTTAACCATGAACCTACATCGCTCCATTTGAAATCCGCAGGAATAACAGCAACGTTTGTTGATTTTTCCATCAAAGCATAATCTATAGAAATATTAGGGCATTCCTTGAAAGGGGTTAGAGGAATTTCTATTTTTTTTAGTCCTGTTGTTTGATGATTCATGATTGAGCCCAGGGAGATCTCAGCGTGTTTTACTACATCCGGCGCGTATTTTTTTATTTCATCTAAAAATTGACCTATATTAAAACAGAATATCCCTGAGTTCCAAAAAAAATTTTGCTGTTTAATAAAGCTTTCAGCTTTTTTAAGCTCAGGTTTTTCATGAAAATGTTTTACTTTAAATCCATGTATTAAAGCTTCTCCACATTCAATATAACCAAAGCCTGTATCAGCTGTATGAGGCTTCATGCCAAACGTGACCAGATAGGAAGGGTTGGTATGATTAAGCTCAACTGCTTGATTGACCTTTAGTACAAATTCTTTTTCATCCTGAATCATATGGTCGGCTGGCATGATAAGCATGGAGGCATGTATACCAAAATTTTCCTTAATCCAGAGGGCAGCTATTGTGATAGCGGGTGCGGTATTTCTGCCTTCCGGCTCCAATAGAAAAATACTATCTAGATCAGTTTTTTCAAGCTCATCTTTGCTTATGAAATAATATTCACGATTTGTAATCGTTAAAACAAAAGGCATCCCATTTATTCTAGGAATGTTATTTAAGAGACTTGCACGATGATAGGTTTTTTGAAGAAGTGTCTCGCCATCAAACAGTTTAATAAAAGGCTTGGGGTGACCTTCGCGTGATAATGGCCATAATCTACTTCCTGTCCCACCAGAAAGAATCACAGGTATTAAAAGAGGCGTGGTTTTTGTCAATTGTTTGAAAATGAATAAAAATTGAGGGAAAGTTTCAAATTATTTTTCACTATACATCTGTGGATTTAAATTCGGATCATTATACATTTTGAATTGTTTGTATTGCTTAAAATGCCGCTGACCATTTTTGCAGTCTTCCAGGAGCTCATCAAAGCAAGCACCTAAATCATGTCTTTGCTTATTTAAAATTATTAGTTTTTGTAAGCATTTATTTATATGAGCAACTTCGACATCTTTTCTTTCGGTTTGTAGAAACATGTGAAAAATTTTTAAACTTAAAATAGAGGAGCGGTCTATCATCGCACCTAGGGTTTCACTGTTTTGTTTCCCAAGCATTTCACCTAAAAGTGGAATACTACTTATAATAAAGTCATCTATTTTTTCAATATAATCATTTCTCGCTTGGTTAAACTTATCAATGGCTCTCTTGTTACTAGCAATTTCAGTATCCGAAACTTTTTGTCGTCTTGCTAAATCTTCTTCGTTCCATAGCTTAGTATTAAAGAAATGGTTAGCCTCGATGAACTCATTGATGGTATTGGATGCTTGATATTTTAATTTAAAATTTTCTGGCCATGCGAGATCTTTTAAATAATCGTCGTGGAGCTTAAAGATTTCATGAGCATGTATCATATGTCCCTTAAATATATTTCAATGGTTTTAGGTAAATATTAAGAATAATTTTATAAGCGCTATAAAGATTGATGAAATATTATAACTTTATAATTGATTTAATTCCTGATGTAGAAAATTGACCCCAAGCTCTTTAATAGTTTTTTTAGCCTCAATATAAATTGAATTTACTCCTAAAGGACCCCATTGTGATGGATGGGGAGAGATATTTGTCTCTGCAAAAAGTCCGATCACCCCCCCTGGGCTCGCAGCTGCAAAATGCATCAAGCCACTATCAGGAAATATCGATTTTCTAGCTAACCATATCACACCAATCGTCAAATCAAGAGGGGCTCTCAAGGGAATAATTTGTGTAGGGGCGTCGTTGAGGATTGCGAAGGCTAATTCATCGTCACCAGGGTAGTCTTTATTATTTTTTGAGCCAGGCGTCCAAACTAAAATCGTTTTCATTTGATATTTCTTATAAACATAATGCGCTGTTGCAATGATCTGCTCTTTTGAAGCCTGTTTTTTTTCTCGTCTCGCTCCAAGCCCAAAAACAATAAATTTTTTCTTATGAAGTAGATGATGGCTTAAGAAAGCTTCTGCATTTTTAAGCCAATTTTGAGGTGGTTGGAAATAAGGTAGAGGGAAGCTTGATTTATTGCTCAATTGAATCATTGGTTTTAAAAGTTGAATCATTCTCAATGACTCATGAGACTTATTTTCTTTTTGGTTTGTGCAAACAACAGGATCGGTGAGTCCTTTAATGACTATATTTTTAGGTATAAATGCGATTGTTTTTCTAGCTTTCATCCAAAGGAGCCGTTTGACTGCTCGGTGAGAAAACTCTCCCCCTGCCGCAATAGCAATATCAAAATGTTTACCTCTAATTTTTAAAAATAGGGTTAGCTGTTTTAAAAGAGCAATCAGGCTTTTTAAATTGAATGATTTTGGTTGGGGGTAACTATATAGTTCGTCAATAAATGGTGCATCTTTTAGGATCCATGCAGAGGATTCAGGGGCAATGACCGCAATTGTTGAGGATGGAAAGTATTCCTTTAAGACTTGAAGCATAGGAGTTGTTAAAAGAAGATCGCCTAACTTGTCTCGTTTTAGGACAATAATTTTCATACCGAGTACATGCGTTAAATCTTTATTTTGTTTTAAGAAAAAGACGGGTATAACTCAAATATATGCCTAAAAATAAGCAAGCTAGTATCGCATGTTCATGATGAAAAGTTGTATTTACAAGTCCAATACCAAATGTTGCAAGCCATGCACTGAATGAGCCGCCCCAAAGATAATTCGTTTCATTTGATTTTTTTGCCCAATGAAAGGTTGTGATAAGTTGCTTTATCCAGGCTATCATGAAAAGAAAAGTGACTAATAGTCCTACTATTCCTCTTTCTACAAGGGCTGATAAGTATATATTATGTGAATGGCCTGGAAAGAAATATTTATCAGGATCGAATGTTAACCCTCTTTTTTCTACCGACTTTTGTATTTGATCTATATTAATGAAGTGCCAATTACTCAATCCAATCCCTAGAATTGGATAAAAGCGAGCTGCTTCAAGAGAAACATTCCATACTCGATCTCGAAGTGCTAGAACAATTTGATTCTTTTGAGACCCTATTTGCTTCTGAACAATTGGCACATTAAGTGTTGTAATGAAAATAATTATAAGCATCATAGCCATAACACCAAATATTTTAATATTCTTCATTTTGGCTAATGAAAGAAATAAAATTAAGCCCAAGATAAAAGCAATCCCAAATGCGCCTCTTGATTGTCCTATGATCAATGAAATAAAAAATAGTAAGCTTAAGATACCAAGTAAACTTATTTGCCAGGTTATAGTTACCTTTTCTTTTTTGGTGTTGAGATGACTTATAAGCCAAGCGAGCGAAGCTCCAAAGATCATTGCCAAATAGATAGCGGAATGATTGACATGGCCTACAGAGTGAACTTCCAGGCTTGTTCTTGAATGGATTATGAGGTATTCGTAAAGGCCCCAGATAAGGGGAGGGATGGTGCTTAGGATGATCAATTTAAAAAGAAGCTGATACTCATTTTTAGTATAATTTGTGCGACTTAAAAACCACCCTGTTAAGATTGCAGTTAATAAAACCTTGTAGCCTTTCCATTCCTCAAGCCCTGGAAAGCCAGCGAATATTGTAGTTAAAAGTGCAGTGAATACGATAGTTGCGAATAGAGAATCCCAGCCCCCCCATAATTTTTTACCTTCCTTGAGTTGATTAACTTCTGTCATTAGCCTTGTCACAAGAAAGCCTACTAAAAAAATATTTTTTGGGGCTTCGAGACTTGGCAGGCTAACTATCATAAGGCTAAGCATGGCAAGGTCGAGGGTTGGGAGTATTTTTTTCATTTTCAGAGATCTTCTTTATTAAAGTTTATATGGTAAGTATATTTTACCTTGCAAAGGGTACTTTAAGATGAATCACATATTTGTTTAATGCTCGTCTTAATCTTTTTTAAATTTATTAAATCTTACTCCCACTCAATGGTAAATTAAATCAAATCAATCACTTATCACCACCTAAAAAGTAGTAAGTAACTATTGTGTAACTTTGAATAGAAAGGTGCTCTGTTTACCAATTTGCTTTTCCAATCTGATATCAACGCTTAAGAAGCACTTAGTTTACACAGAATGCGGTAATAAAAAAATTAATGTGAAAACTTAATCTGTTTAAGTTCAAAGAACTTTGATACTAAAAAATTAGAGCCATCAGCATTCAAATGGCCATAATCAAAACTAAATGGAAGAATATTTTCTTTAGTTGCTGACAATAAACATCCATTAGCGTCACATAAAATATCTAATGGGCTTATGAAATCAATCCCCGTAAGTGAAGCAATATCTTTAATTTTTTTGTCATAAAGATAAACTGTAGACTTAAACTTAGAATATGTTCTTATAGGAACATTATCAAAAAAAGTGCGCCTACGTAAAAGCTCAGCTTGATTTGCTGTAAAAATTGGTAAATGTCCAATGAGTACTATATTTTTAATGCCAAGCGACTTTAATTTAGAAATTGTCGCAATTAATTTGTCTGTATCAAGATTTTCCCAGCCCTCAGTTCCATCATACATTGACCAATAAGCAGACAAGACAATCGTATCTGGCTTTAATCTTTCAATTTCTTTATATACAAATTTATTAGAATTAATACATTCCCTTCTCTTATTTATATAGAAATCTAATATAGGTGGACACCCGCTAGCATTGAATTGATAAAGTGCGTATTTTTCGGATTTAGCAAAAGATTCAAAACCTCTATAGAGACTTGCTGAATGGGAATCACCCCAGATTAATAAAGATGGTACTCCAGTTCTTATTTCAGCACAGATGGAAGAAAATTTATTAGTTTTGTCATCCAAATCAATAAAACATTCCCCACCTCTGAATCCTTTTTTTTCGTCATAGCTTAATGCCTTACTGACACCATCGTTTATTTTATTGATTGCTCGATATTTTAAGCCATCTCTTTCGTATGTGTTGTAACCAATATAGCCAACAATCGTCATTAGAACGACAAGAAACGTAACCTTAGTTTTATTGTACTTTTCTAAACGTATTGGACCTTCAAGAAGCCTATATGTAAGCCAAGCAAGCATAATAGAGAGAATTACAGCCGCTATACGTATGTTAGAACTAGGCGACCCGCCCTCAATTATCCTAGCAAAAGAAAGTAAAGGCCAGTGCCATAAATACAGTGGAAAGCTGATTAGGCCAAACCAAACGGCAATTTTATTAGACAGAATTATGCGATTAATCCAAGCCTTAGAACCTGCTGTTATGATTAGCACAGTGCCTAAGACTGGCAATAACGCCCACTTGCCTGGAAAGCTTAATTCTTTGTTGATTCGCCAAAAACCATATAGCAACAAGAATAAGCCAACAAATGAAAGTACATTAGCTAAAGTCCTGCCATTACCTTCCTCTTTATTCTTACAAAAAATACAAGAAAGCCAAACATTAACGTTATGCTTAGCATTGGCAAAAGCGTCCTTCTTGAACAGCGCAATCCAAGCTAATAAACTTCCGCTTAACAATTCCCAAAAACGTGTTTGTGGAGAGTAAAAGTTAGCAACCATATCTTGCTTAATACCTTTAATATTAAAAACAAAAGAGATGGTAGCAACAATAATCGTAATTATAAAAAGATTGAATTTTCGTTTCCAAGCAAACCATAGCATTAGTGGCCATAGGATATAAAACTGCTCTTCAATTCCCAAACTCCATAAATGTTGCAATGGTTTAGTTTCAGCTGAATTGTCAAAATAACCAGCTTCATTCCATAAAACAAAGTTAGATATAAAACCAGCAGATGCGGCTATATGCTTACCAAGCTGTTTGTATTCATCTGCCAGCAAAGCGAACCAACCAAAAGCAAAGCAGGTAATAAGAACGAGAAGAAGAGATGGAAAGATACGTTTAATGCGACGAGCATAAAAGACAGTAAAGCTGAAGGTACCTTTGTCTAAATTCTCAAAAATAATAGTTGATATTAGATAGCCAGAAATAACAAAGAAGACATCAACACCTATAAAGCCACCCCTAATCCAGCTTGGGAATGCGTGAAAAGCAACAACAGCCAAAACAGCAACAGCTCGTAAGCCATCAATATCTGGACGATACTTGGGATGAGATAGGTGTGTTTGGTGTGTTGTCATCTCTTACTATACAACACTTAACAACAAATGAAGGAGCATTGGGGAGAAGACTTAGGTGAAGAAAACTACTCCCACTCAATGGTTGCAGGAGGTTTTCCCGAGACGTCATAGACCACGCGATTAATACCACGAACTTCATTAATAATACGATTCGATACTTTACCTAAAAGTTCGTAAGGTAATTCTGCCCAGTGTGCCGTCATAAAATCTGAGGTGACAACTGCTCTTAATGCAATCACATAGTCATAAGTCCTGCCGTCACCCATCACACCCACTGACTTCACAGGTAAAAATACAGCAAAGGCCTGAGAAGTTTTTTCATACCATCCTGAATTGATCAATTCTTCAATAAAAATAGTATCCGCGCGTCGGAGTAGTTCTGCAAATTCTGATTTGACTTCACCTAAGATGCGCACACCTAAACCAGGACCAGGGAAAGGATGGCGATATACCATCGCTTTAGGAAGACCTAATGCCACACCCAATTCACGCACTTCATCCTTAAAGAGTTCGCGTAACGGTTCTAGTAATTTTAGATTCAATGTTTCAGGTAAGCCTCCGACGTTGTGATGACTCTTAATCGTGTGAGCTTTTTTAGTTTTAGCGGACGCTGATTCAATGACGTCAGGATAGATCGTACCTTGTGCTAACCATTTAGCTTTTGGAATTTTTTTAGCTTCATTTTGAAACACTTCTACAAATTCACGGCCGATAATTTTTCGTTTTTGCTCTGGATCAGTCACACCTTTTAAATAGTTCAGGAATTTATGTGAGGCATCTACATGAATTACTTTGACGCCTAAGTTGTCATGAAATGTTTTCATGACTTGTGTCGCTTCGTTTAAACGAAGTAGACCGTTATCTACAAATACACATGTGAGTTTTTCCCCAATCGCTTTATGGATGAGGGCTGCGGCAACGGATGAATCAACACCACCCGATAAACCTAATATCACTTCATCATCTTTTACAGTGTCTTGAATATGTTTCACTGCTGTTTCAATATAATTAGGCATCGTCCAGCTTGGTTTACATTCACAAATTTTATTTACAAATTGTTTGAGAATGTTAAAACCTTGTTTAGTGTGTGTGACTTCAGGATGGAATTGCACCCCATAGAATTTTTTTGATTCATGCATCATGCCAGCAATTGGCGTAGATGCATTACTTGCAATCACTTTAAATTGCGGTGGTAGTTCTGTGACTTTATCGCCATGACTCATCCACACATCGAGAAGTCCGTGACCTTCTGGATTCGTTTTATCTTGAATATTTTCTAAAAGGGGAGAGTGGTTGTGCGCTCTAATTTCAGCGTATCCAAATTCACGCGTATTTGCATTTTCAACTTTACCGCCAAGTTGCGCTGCCATCGTTTGCATGCCATAACAAATGCCTAAGACAGGAACGCCAAGATCAAAAACGATCGGAGGTGCGATAGGTGTATCTGATTCATAAACCGAATTAGGGCCACCTGACAAAATAATGCCTGTTGGATTAAATGCTCTGATATCTGCTTCACTCATGTCATGCGAATGAAGTTCAGAATAAACATGCATCTCGCGCACACGACGTGCGATGAGTTGTGTGTATTGCGAACCAAAGTCGAGTATTAGAATTTTATCCATAGGATCTAAAAAGCCTCCGGTTGGGGAGGCTTCTGAAAACTATAAGCTTGTTTAATCGACACGATAGTTGGGCGCTTCTTTAGTAATCTGCACATCATGCACATGGGATTCGCGCATGCCTGCACTCGTGATTTGCACAAAATTAGCTTTATTGCGCATTTCATCGATTGTTCTGGCTCCTACATAACCCATCGAAGCTCTTAAGCCCCCCATCAGTTGATGAATGACACTAATCACACTCCCTTTATAAGGGACACGTCCTTCAATACCTTCGGGTACTAATTTATCTGCATTGTTTTCAGAGTCTTGGAAGTAGCGATCGGAAGATCCTTTTTGCATCGCTCCAATAGAACCCATACCACGATAAGATTTATAAGATCTACCTTGGAAGAGTTCAACTTCGCCCGGAGCTTCTTCGGTACCTGCAAACATCGAACCTAACATCACAGAGTTAGCACCTGCAGCAATCGCTTTTGCGACATCTCCTGAGAATCTAATACCACCATCACCAATGAATGGAATATTAAGTTTACTTAATGCTTCA
>Ga0209355_1002509_pt1 | contig 10213 bp, 10 predicted proteins | sample LauGreSBDMM110SN_3_FD_187563 | JGI IMG/M metagenome (GOLD analysis project Ga0209355, IMG submission 187563) | Freshwater lake microbial communities from Lake Michigan, USA - Sp13.BD.MM110.SN (SPAdes) (version 2) | ecosystem: Environmental > Aquatic > Freshwater > Lake | place: Lake Michigan...
GGGAACTGGAAAAGAACAGAAAATTCAAATTCAGGCTTCAGGTGGTTTAACCGATGAAGAAATTCAAAAAATGGTTAAAGAAGCAGAAGCTAATAAAGAGGCTGATAAAAAGAAAAGAGAAGAAGTTGATGCAAAAAATCACGCTGACTCTTTAATAGCTTCAACTGAACAAAGCTTAAAAGAACACGAAAGTAAAATTTCAGAAGCCGATAAAAAAGCGATTGAAAAAGATATGGAAGATTTAAAAGAAGCTATTAAATCTGACAAAACTGAAGATATTAAAACTAAAACTCAGCAGTTAATGACTTCTTCTATGAAGTTAGGTGAGGCAGTATATAAAGCTCAGCAAGATACTGCTGGGGCTTCAAAAACAGATGCTAAGCCTGATGATAAAAAAGATGTGGTTGATGCCGAATTTGAAGAAGTAAAAGACGATAACAAAAAGAACGGCTAATCCACTTATAACTGGTTTCGCCCATAAGTCATTATGTCCAAAAAAGACTATTATGATATTCTTGGTGTAACCAAAAAATCAACTCCAGAAGAAATAAAAAAAGCGTATAGATCTCTTGCAATGAAATATCACCCTGACAGAAATCAGGGAGATAAAAATGCTGAGGGAAAATTTAAAGAAGCATCTGAAGCTTATCAAGTTTTATCTGATCCAAAGAAAAAATCTTCCTACGATCAATTTGGACATTCTGCGTTTGAGGGTGGAACTGGAGGAGCTGGAGGTTTTGATTTTGGTGGCTTTGAATCTGGTGCATTCTCTGACATCTTCGATGATTTTTTTGGCGACTTTATGGGCTCAGGTCGAGGTGGGCGGAGCTCTAAAAAATCTAGATCTAATCGCGGGTCTGATTTAAAAATTAATTTAGAAATAACTTTAGAAGAAGCTTATCTTGGGAAAAAACAAACTATCAATTTATCTTCTAATGAAAAATGTGAAAAATGTTCTGGTGGTGGTGCGGAACCTGGTTCAAAACCAAAAAAATGTTCTACTTGTGATGGACATGGAAAAGTAAGAATGCAGCAAGGTTTTTTTACTCTACAACAAATATGTCCTGATTGTGGAGGGGATGGTGAAATGCTCTCTAATCCTTGCAAAGATTGCAGAGGATCTGGAGCTGTAAAAACAAAGAAAAATCTTTCCATTCAAATACCAAAGGGTGTTGATGATGGAACTCAAATGAGACTATCTGGCAAAGGTGACGCTGGTTATAGGGGAGGATCCAATGGTGATCTTTATGTGCTTATATCAATTGAAAAACATAAAATTTTTCAAAGATCTGAGGAAAATTTATATTATAAATTACCGATCTCCATGGTAGATGCTGCACTTGGTGCAGAAATAGAAGTTCCAACCATTGATGGTGGCAAATCAAAGGTTAAAATCCCAGAAGGGACTCAAACAGGTAAACAGTTTAGGCTTAAAGGAAAAGGTATGCCTATTATTAGAGAAGCTGACTATGGAGATTTATATCTTGAAACAAATGTTATAATTCCAGAGTCTTTATCTAGAGAACAAAAAGACTTGCTAAAAAAATTTAAATCCTCAGAAAACTTAAATAATAATTTGGAAATAAGTAATTTTCTTACTAAAGCAAAAAAATTCTGGGAAAATATAAAATAACTATATATTCTCATCTATAAAATTAAATTATAGATGACTGAAATTTTAAGTAGAGCACTTGACCTTCATAAGCAAGGAAAATTAGAAGAAGCAAAAAAAATTTATAATGAACTTTTAAAAAAAGACTCAAATAATTTTGAGTTATTAAATTTACTGGGGATTGTTACCTTACAATTAAAAAACTATCGTAAAGCAATTATTATAATTAATAGAGCAATCAACATTAACCCAAGTCATCACGCACTCTATAATAACTTAGGCGTAGTATATAAAGAACTTGAAGAATACGATGATGCCATAAAAAATTTTAAAAAAGCCTTTGAATTAAACGCAAATTATGCCGAAGCACTTTGTAATCTTGGAATAATTTATGTATTCCTAAAAAAGTATGATGAAGCATATGCTTATTATAAAAACTGCTTAAGAATTAACCCAAACTATAGTGAAGGATACAATAACCTGGGACTTCTTTTTCATAAAATAAGGAATTTTGAAAAAGCAATTGATAATTTCAATATATCAATAAAAATTAATAGTTCTAATATTGATGTTTATAAAAATAGGTCCGATTCATTCATTGCAATTCAAAAGTATTTATTGGCATTGGAGGATTATTATAAATTAACAATCCTAGATCCAAAAAATAAAAATATATATGAAAGCAGAATTTTTTTTACTAAAAAATATATTTGTGATTGGGGTGATTATTATAATTATTTAAAAAAACTTGAAGACGAAATAACTAAAAAAAAGATCTTAATAAATTATATACGTCCATGGGAGTTAACATTAATTAGTGATTCTCCAAAAATTATTAGCAAATATTCAGATTATTATAATAAAAGCACTCTTTTAAAGAAAAATTATAAAATAAAAAATCAAAATAATTTAAAAAAAAAAAAAATTCGTATTGCATATTATTCAACTGATTATCAGAGACATCCAGTGAGTCATCTTCTTGTAAATGTTCTTGAGAACCATGATAGGAATAATTTTGAAATATTTGGTTTTCATTTTCATGATAAAAGAACAGATGACATGACCGATAGGGTTTCGAAATCATTTGATCAATTTATTGATATTAATAATGTTACTGATGAGGATGTTATTTTCAAATCAAGAAATTTAAATATCGATATAGCAATTGATCTAAACGGACATACAAGCAAAAGTAGAATGAACCTTTTTGTTGATAGGGTAGCGCCAATTCAAATAAATTATTTGGGATATCCTGGTACGGTTGGTAAGCATATGGATTATATAATAGCTGATAAAAATTTAATTCCTTATAAAGATAAAAAATTTTATTTTGAAAAAATAATTTATATGCCTGACTGTTATCAACCTTATGATTCAAATAAAATTATAAATAACAATTTCAACCGTGAAAAATTCAATTTACCTAAATCAGGTTTTGTGTTTGCTTGCTTCAACAACGTTGTGAAAATCAATCCAACAATTTTTGATTGCTGGATGCGAATTTTAAATAAAACGAATAATACATCTTTTTGTTTTTTGGAAAGTAATAATATTTGTAAGGGCTATCTAATTAACGAAATAAAAAGCAGGGGTATCGATATAAACCGTATCTTTTTTTCTCCTTTAGTTCCTTACGAAAATATTTTTCAAAGATACCAGCTTTGTGATCTTTTTTTAGATACATTTCCTTATTCAGGGCATACTACAGCTAGCGAGGCACTGTCATCTGAGTTGCCTTTATTAACGCTTGCTGGAGACTCATTTCAAAGCAGAGTGTCCTTAAGTCTTCTTAAAAATCTGTCCTTACCAGAGCTTATCACTTATAATATTCAGGATTACGAAAATTATGCGATATTCTTAGCAAATAACCCGAAAGAATTAGAAAAAATAAAAAAGAAGTTAATTTTGTCTATTAAGAGTTCTAATACATTTAATACTAAACTTTACACTAAAAATTTAGAACATGCTTACAAACTAGTGCAGGATCGTTATTATAGAAATTTAACAACTGAAGATATACATTTAAATTAAAGCAGGTAATTTTGTAATGAAAAAAATTAATATAACAATTACTGGAGCCCTTGGAAGAATGGGCAGAGCTCTAATAAAAAGAATATCAAAAAGCAAAAATTTAAATTTGTTTAGTTTAACAGATGTAAAATCTGGAAAAATTGTTGATGGAGTAAGGATACAAAGCAATAATTTAGAAGCATTTAAAAAAACTGACATTATTATCGATTTTTCAAAACCTAAAGCTACAATTGAAATTTTAAATTATGCAAAAAAACTAAAAAAAAAAGTTGTGGTTGGTACAACCGGCTTTACAAAAAAACAAGAAAATATAATTAAAAATTGCTCGAAACAAATCGCTATATTCAAATCGGGTAATATGAGTTTAGGGGTTAATTTATTAGAATATTTAGTGGCTATTTTAACACAAAAAATAACTAGCAACTATCAGATAGCAATTACAGATAATCATCATAAAAGAAAAATAGATCATCCATCTGGTACAGCCCTAATGCTTGCTAATGCTGTTGCTAAAGGAAAGAAAAAAAATTTAAATTCTTTAGTAGGAAAAAAATATTTAAATAAAAATGGACAATTTCAAGGTAATAAAATTAATTTTTTCGTCACTAGGAAAGGTAATACCATTGGAAAACACTCGGTAATTTTTAATAATAAAATAGAAAATATTGAATTAAAGCACACTGCATTTTCTAGAGAACTTTTTGCGGATGGTGCACTAAAAGCCTCTCTTTGGTTAAGTAAAAAAAATAAGGGGTTATTTAATATGCAGGATATGTTTAAACTCAAATAAGTTTAAATTTTTTATTTTTAATGCAATTAAATAAGTTAAAAGCTTTAAAGCTTATTCGACTTTTAAGTCAGTTTATAAAAAATCCAAAGACTGCACTTCAATATAAAAACAAATTTACACTACTCACCTCCGTTGTACTCTCGGCGCAATGTACTGACACAAATGTAAATAATGTTACTAAAAATATATATAATAAATATTACACACCCCAACATTTTGTAGATCTTAAAATAAATAAAATTAGAAAACTTATAAAAAGTATCGGGCTTTTTAATACTAAAGCTAAAAATCTTTATTATCTATCAAAAATCTTAATTGAAAAACATCAAGGTAGGGTACCAAATAATTTTGAAGATCTCATGCTTCTTCCGGGTGTTGGTAGAAAGACTGCAAATGTTGTACTCAATGAAGCCTTTAATAAACCCACAATTGGTGTAGATACTCACGTATTTAGGGTAAGTAACAGAACGGGCTTAACAGTTGGAAAAAATCCAGAAGAAGTAGAGAAACAACTTCTAAAAATTCTGGCAAATAAATACTTAAAAAAAGCCCATCATTTAATTCTTCTGCACGGTAGATATATATGCAAATCTAGGAACCCACTTTGTACAAAATGTGTAATTAATAAAATTTGTCTATATAAAGATAAAAATGTCTAAAAAAATTCTTGGTATCGGTAACGCTATTGTTGATGTGTTTGTAAAAGTTGATGATAATTTCTTATCTAAGAATAAACTTGTTAAAGGTTCAATGAAACTTATTCAAAGAAACCAGTTTGAAGATTTAAAAAGTACCATCAAAATTGAAAAAATTGAAGCAGGGGGTAGTGTTGCAAATACTATGGCAGGCATTGCATATCTTAATGGTAATCCCTCTTTTATAGGTAAAGTTAGCTCTGATGAATTTGGAGAAATTTATAAGAAAAGTCTTGAAAAGATAAATGTCAATTTTTCCTACATCGAAAAAAAGGAAAGTTTTTCAACAGGTGCATCAATTATTTTTATAACCCCAGACTCTGAAAGAACTATGTGCACATATCTCGGCATTTCTTCTCAACTTTCAAAGGGGGATATTAGTGAGGATAATATCAAAGATTATGAACTTATTTTCTTAGAGGGTTACCTTTGGGATAAGGGTGCGAGTGAAGAAATGTTCAAACATGTCATCAACTTAGCAAAAAAAAATAATGTTAAAATTGCAATGAGCTTATCTGATATTTTTTGTGTCAGCAGGCACAAAGAAGATTTCTTTAAGCTCCTAGAAAATGATTTAAATATACTAATTGGAAATGAAAATGAAATAAACCAATTAATGAATAAAAATAATTTATTAGAAAGTATCAAAGAACTTAAAAAAATAAAAAAACCTATCGTCATTACGAGAGGTAACGTTGGAAGTTTAGCCATTTCAAATAATGAAATTATAAACTGCGAAAGTGTAAGAGTTGCAAAAGTTGTCGATTTGACAGGGGCGGGAGATTTGTTTGCTTCTGGATTTTTTAAAGAATACTTAGATAATTCTGATATTAAAAAATGCCTTCAAACTGGCTCAGAACTTGCAGCAAAAATTATACAAAAGATTGGCGCAAGACTAAATTAATAAGTTAAATAATATAAGGAATTCTTTTCAACTATAAAATTGTTATCTTTAAAGTGCTTATTGATCTTCTTTCTTAAACGATGAAGATGTGTTTCAAAAGCATGAGTTTCTAAATCAAGACTGTGTTTCCAAATGCTTTTAAGTAAATAGGTTTTATTTAATCCGTTATTACTATTAAGTTCCAAAATTAATTCCAATTCTTTTTCTGTAAGTTTTACTTTTACTTTTTTTTTAGCAATGGAGCGTTCGTTTGAATCAATTTCGTAATCTTTAATTATAATTTTAGATTTTTTGAAAAAATTATATTTTGTAATTAATATATTTAATATTTCTTTAAAAGATAAAATTTCTATAGGAAAAAATAAAGATAGGTGAAAATTGAGTAACTTTAATTTATTTTTTGTTAAGTAGTCTTTATTATTTAACAAAAAAATAGTTGGAATATTTTCAGAGAAATATTTCTTATTCTCCGCTAATTGTAATTCTTGAACAAATACAATTCTAACTAGTAAGTCGCGATTGTTATATTTTAATTTTTTATCTGTACTAATAATGTAGTTAATATTTAATTCATGTAATATATCAGAAAATGCTTTGGATCCGATAATATGAAGATGAATACTACTCATAAATAAATATATAATATATTTAACATGATTATTGTAAAAGAAACTGGAAATTTAATATATAAAAATTTTAAATTTCGTTGTGCTTTAGGAAAAAAAGGCATCAAAAAAAAAATAAAAGAAGGTGATAACATAACGCCCAAAGGTACCTTCAAAATAAATAAAGTTTATTATAGGCCAGATAAGATTAAATTTATTAGAACAGAATTAAAAAAAATTAAAAGAAGGTGATAACATAACGCCCAAAGGTACCTTCAAAATAAATAAAGTTTATTATAGGCCAGATAAGATTAAATTTATTAGAACAGAATTAAAAAAAATTAAAATTAAGAAGAATATGGGATGGTGTGATGATCCAAGAAGTGAATTTTATAATAAAGAAATAAAATTACCGACAAAGTATAAGCATGAAAAACTTTATCGAAACGACAATATTTACGACATAATAGCTGTTCTAAACTATAACACTAACCCTATTATAAAAAATAAAGGTAGTGCAATTTTTATACATATTGCTAAAAAAAAATATAAACAAACAAAAGGCTGTATAGCTCTTAAAAAAAAACACCTAGTTCATATTCTTTCTTTAGTAAAAAAAAATACGAAAATTAATATTACTAAAGTTTAAAGTCTTTGACCAAAAATTCCAGTTCCAATTCGAATATAAGTCGAACCATTACGAATTGCGTCCACATAATCATGCGTCATACCCATGCTTAAGTCAAAAAGATTAGCAGCTGTAGCTAATTTTTTTAAATTAGAAAAATAAAGATTTGGATCTTTATCTGCTGGCGGAATACACATTAATCCTAAAATATTTAGTTTTAATTGGTTTTTGCATAAATCGATAAAATCAGCGCTGTCTTTTACACCAATACCTGATTTCTGCACCTCATCACCTAAATTAATTTGTATAAAATACTTTAGCTTTTTATTTTTTTTATTTTCCTCCTGTATTAATTTATTAGCTAATTTTTCTGAACCTAGAGAATGGATGTAATTAAAGATATTAACAGCTTCTGGAACTTTATTAGATTGCAAATTTCCTAGCAAATGAAGGTTGATATGTTTATTATTTTTTAAAATATCCGTCCACTTATAGGTAGCTTCTTGAACTTTATTTTCTCCAAAATTAATATGACCAGCCTTAATTATAGGATCAATCTTGTCCATGTGAAAATTTTTAGTTACTACAATAAGATTTGCATTTTTTGATAAACTATTAATAGTGTTTTTTATATTATGATAATTATCTAAAATACTCATGTTATTTAATAAAAAGTTAAAATATTTTTATTTTGGCAAAATAATTAATAATAAAAAAAATTTATTACGATTTAATAATATATCATATATTTCCATTTGGGATGCTAAGAATAATATTGAGCAAATAAAGATAGAACGTAAATTTTGTAAAAAAAATAATGTTAAATTTTACATATCCAACAATATTAATTTAGCAAAATTTTTAAAGGCAGATGGAATTCACTTGCCCTCAAGTTTTAAAAGAAAAATCCATAATATTAACTCTAACATGGATATTATTGGAACAGCCCATCACCGTAACGATTGTTATATTAAAATGAATCAAGGATGCAAAGGTATTTTCATATCTCCATTATTTTATAATAAAAAGTATTCTTTAAATAAAATTTTAGGGCCGATTAAATTTAGTAATATTAGTAAATTTTGTAAAACGGAAATTTATGCTCTTGGAGGTGTGCGACTTAATAATATTAAAATTTTAAACTTATTAAAACTTGATGGTGTAGGAGGAGTTACTTTATTTGACTAACAAAAAAGCCCGCTTTTACTTTATTTAAAGCGGGCTTTTTTTCACTTAGATTAACTTATTAAACCTTAAAACGCTGTTGATAATCTTAAAGTTAGATCGTTAACATCTCTATTAGCTGTGTTAGCTGTGTCTTCACCTTTAGAAGCTACTGCAACTAGTGCAACAGGTCCTAAATTGTAACCAAGAGATAATGAAGTAACTTTTTCATCAACCGCTGTTGAAACATCAGTCTTAACGTGCGTCAAACCTACAGTAACAATTGGAGACATTGCGAAAGTTACTCCAAATGTATCAGATTTTTGATCTAAATCTGTTGCTGTTGTTGCAGCTGTTCTATTTTGTTTATGTCTTTCATAACCAATCGCTGCTGGTCCAGTTGCATAACTAATACCATAATGTGAACCTTTGATATCAGTTGTTGCAGCTGTTGCTTGATCCATTTTATTTGCAAAGTATCTCAGACCAAGTCCTTTAACACCAAACGTGTCTGTACCAACAACACCATATTCATATGATGAATTTGATATTAGCGATGTTGCACCTGCTGATTGATCAGTACCACCAAAATCAAAAGCTTTTGGAGCATAATTGATAGAAGCGCTTAATCCAGCTGCTGGAACTTTTTGCACAATTCCAAATCCTGCTGATTCTTTAGTTCGTGCACCAATAGTGTTTGCACCAGTTCCTGAGAATCCAGCAATAACGTTATCCATTATGTCTGTAATTTGTGGAACTTGAGATTGTGTAATGTTTTGAATGTGATCAACTCCAACTGTCAAAGTTGTGTTTCCAGAAATGAAATCAATATAAAAATTTTCGTTAGATATTGAATTTGCTTCTGTGCCAGCAGTTAAAGTTTGTGCACCAGCTGTTGTAGTTGTTGAGTTGTTACCATCAAATTCAAGAGAGAAACCAGCGGCATAATCCATACCGTTGTTAAGTTTTCCCTTATTTTGAACGTTAACTTGTGACTCTCTACCAAAACCTCGAGTAGATAATCCATTGTTAGCACCGTCAAAAGATTGCGATTTGTAAGAAACCGCAAGATTTCCGGTAACTGAAGTCTGAGCTATTGCTGCAGATCCAGATATCAAACCACTAATTAAAGCAGTTGATAAAAGTAGTTTATTTTTCATTTTTTACCTTTTTTATTGTTTAATTGGTCTTATAATATTAATAATATTGTTAAAAAAAATATATATCAGACGATATTTGCTTTTTTATAGGCTCTGTTGTATTTATACAACAGTAATTTAGGCTTTAAATTATAATGAAAATGAAAAATTATCTTATTTTTTTCAAAATAAGCTTACTTTTGCTAACTCTTGGATTTATTAACGGCTGTAATAAATCACAACCAGATACTGAAGATCAGAAAATAATTGATCCAAATCCTGCAAATAGAGCAAAGGAATTTGCTGCAAAAGGAGGCGGTTTATTTGGAGATATAAATAATAGAAAATCCCAATCAACTACAGTAGATTTTGCAAGTTCAAATGTAATGTGGAGAGCTACTTTAAAAACTTTAGAGTTTTTACCTTTATCTAATACTGACTATAGTGGTGGAATAATTGTTTATGACTGGTATTCACAAACAAATAATCCCCGCGAACTAATTAAAATTTCTGTAAGATTTTTAAGTAATGAATTAAGATCTGATTCAATCAAAATAACAGCTCATAAAAAAATTTGTGATAGCGCTGATAAATGCTCAAATTCAACTCTTGATGAAAAATTTTCTGATGTCATTAAAGAAAATA
>Ga0209355_1002511_pt1 | contig 10212 bp, 10 predicted proteins | sample LauGreSBDMM110SN_3_FD_187563 | JGI IMG/M metagenome (GOLD analysis project Ga0209355, IMG submission 187563) | Freshwater lake microbial communities from Lake Michigan, USA - Sp13.BD.MM110.SN (SPAdes) (version 2) | ecosystem: Environmental > Aquatic > Freshwater > Lake | place: Lake Michigan...
CGACAAATGTTTCGATCTCTGCGTGCTCGCCGCGATGCGACATGCCCAGCTCCATCACGCCGGCGACTTCCTGGCCGAAGCGCACGCAGCGTGTGCAGTGGATGCAGCGGCTCATTTCCTGCATGGAAATCAGCGGGCCGACGTCCTTGTGAAAGACGACACGTTTTTCTTCTTCGTAGCGCGAGCTGCCGCCGCCGTAGCCCACGGCCAGGTCTTGCAGCTGGCATTCGCCGCCCTGGTCGCAGATGGGACAGTCCAGCGGGTGGTTGATCAGCAAAAACTCCATCACGCCTTTTTGGGCCTTGATGGCTTTGTCGTTTTTGGTGTGCACGATCATGCCCTGCGTCACGGGCGTGGCACAGGCCGGCATCGGCTTGGGCGCTTTTTCAACATCGACCAGGCACATGCGGCAATTGGCTGCGATGCTGAGTTTCTTGTGATAGCAGAAATGCGGAATGTAGGTGCCGGCTTTTTCAGCCGCGTGCATCACCGTGCTGCCTTCGAGCACTTCCACCGTCTGTCCGTCGAGTTGAATTTCAACCATTGAGTTTGCTCTCGCTCTTACTTGTTGCTTTGGCCGCGGATGTTGTCAGGCTTCCACCGGGACCATGCAGGTCTTGTGGGTGATGTGGTGTTCAAACTCGGCGCGGAAATGCTTGATCATGGCGCGCACCGGCATGGCCGCTGCGTCGCCGAGCGCACAGATGGTGCGGCCCTGAATGTTGTCGGACACCGAGTTGAGCATGTCGAGGTCGCTGGCGCGGCCCTGACCGTGCTCGATGCGATCGACCATGCGCCACAACCAGCCCGTGCCTTCGCGGCAAGGCGTGCACTGGCCGCAGCTTTCGTGCATGTAGAAGTAAGAAAGGCGCAGCAGGCTTTTGACCATGCAACGGGTTTCGTCCATCACGATAACGGCGCCCGAACCCAGCATGGAGCCGGCTTTGGCGATCGAGTCGTAGTCCATGTTGGTGGCCAACATGATGTCCGCCGGCAGCACCGGCATGGACGAGCCGCCGGGGATCACCGCCTTGAGCTTGCGCCCGCCGCGCATGCCGCCAGCGAGCTCAAGCAACATGGCAAAAGGCGTGCCGAGTGGAATTTCATAATTCCCCGGCCGCTCCACATCACCGCTGATGGTGAAAATTTTGGTGCCACCGTTGTTGGGCTTGCCGCATTCGAGGTAAGCCAGTCCGCCGTTGCGGATGATCCAGGGCACAGCCGCGAAGGTCTCGGTGTTGTTGATGGTGGTCGGCTTGCCATAGAGACCGAAACTGGCCGGGAAAGGCGGCTTGAAGCGCGGCTGGCCCTTCTTGCCTTCCAGCGACTCCAGCAGCGCAGTTTCCTCGCCGCAGATGTAGGCGCCAAAACCATGCGTGGCATGCAACTGAAAACTGTAGCTGCTGCCCAGAATGTTGTTACCCAACAGGCCCGCGGCACGGGCTTCTTCGAGCGCTTCTTCAAAGCGCTGGTAGGTAGCAAAAATCTCGCCGTGGATGTAGTTATAACCAACGGTGATGCCCATGGCATAGGCCGCAATTGCCATGCCTTCAATCACCACGTGCGGGTTGTAATGCAGGATGTCGCGGTCTTTAGCAGTGCCCGGTTCGCCTTCGTCAGAGTTGCACACCAGGTATTTTTGACCGGGGAACTGGCGCGGCATGAAGCTCCACTTCAGGCCGGTTGGAAAGCCTGCACCGCCACGGCCGCGCAAACTGCCGGCCTTGACCTCGGCGATGACCTGATCGGGCGTCATGCCCTCGCCGCCATCAGTACCCAAAATTTTACGCAGGGCCTGGTAGCCGCCACGCGCCTGGTAGTCTTTCAGGCGCCAGTTGTTGCCGTCAAGACCCGCCAGAATTTGCGGGTTGATGTGACGGCCATGGAAAGAGCTCTGCACGCCGGTGGCAGCAAACTGAGATAGCACACTAAAAGCAGTCGTCATGGTTACTTGGCCTCTGCGGATTTCAAGCCGTCTATCAATTGGTCGAGCTTGTCATGGCTCATGAAGCTGCACATGTTCAGGTCATTGACCAGCAGCACCGGCGCATCAGCGCAAGCGCCCAGGCACTCGGACTGCTGCAAGGTGAACAGGCCATCGGCCGTGGTGCCGCCCATGGTGACGCCGAGCTTTTTTTCCAGGTACACCAGCGCCTTGTTGCCGTCGTGCAGTTGGCACGGCAGGTTGGTGCAAACATTGAGCTTGTACTTTCCAACCGGCTGCTGGTTGTACATGTTGTAGAAAGTCGTGACTTCATGCACGGCAATCGGCGCCATGCCCAGGTAGGCGGCCACGGCCTTTTCGCTTTCGGCGCTGACAAAGCCTTGCTCGCGCTGGACGATCGTCAGACAGGCCATGACGGCAGATTGCTTCTGGTCAGCCGGGTACTTGGCGACTTCGCGGTCAAAGAGCGCTTTGGTTTGTTCAGAAATCATGGGGGTGCTCATGGGGCTCGTTGGGCTCATGGATTTAGCGGTCAATTTCGCCGAACACGATGTCCATCGTGCCGATAACAGCCACAGCATCAGCGATCATGTGGCCGCGCGACATTTCGTCCATGGCGGCCAGATGCGAAAAGCCGGGCGGACGGATCTTGAGGCGGTATGGCTTGTTGGCACCGTCACTCACGATGAAGATGCCGAACTCGCCCTTGGGGTGTTCGACGGCGGCATAGGCTTCGCCTTCGGGCACGTGAAAGCCTTCGGTGAAAAGCTTGAAGTGATGGATCAGCTCTTCCATGTTCGACTTCATCGACTCGCGGTCGGGCGCTGCCACCTTGTGGTTGCTGGTAATGACCGGGCCGGGGTTGACACGCAGCCAGTCGATGCACTGCTTGATGATGCGGTTGGACTGCCGCATTTCTTCAATGCGCACCAGGTAGCGGTCGTAGCAGTCGCCGGTCTTACCGACGGGCACGTCAAAGTCCATGCGGTCGTAGACGTCGTAGGGTTGCTGCTTGCGCAGGTCCCAGGCAAAGCCTGAGCCGCGCAACATCGGGCCGGTAAAGCCCAGGTTGAGCGCGCGCTCCGGCGTGACCACGCCGACGCCCACTGTGCGCTGCTTCCAGATGCGGTTGTCAGTGAGCAAGGTTTCGTACTCGTCGACCAGACCAGGGAATTTGGTCACGAAGTCGTCGATAAAGTCGAGCAACGAGCCCTGGCGGTTTTCGTTCAAGGCAGCGATCGCCTTGGCGTTTTTGACCTTGCTGACCTTGTATTGCGGCATGCTGTCAGGCAGGTCGCGGTAAACACCGCCCGGGCGGAAGTAAGCCGCGTGCATGCGCGCGCCGGAGACGGCCTCGTACATGTCAAACAAAGCTTCGCGTTCGCGAAAGCAGTAAATCAGGATGTTCATCGCGCCGCAGTCAAAACCGTGCGCGCCAAGCCACAGCAGGTGGTTCAGCAAACGCGTGATTTCGGCGTACATGACGCGGATGTACTGAGCGCGCACCGGCACATCCAAGCCCATCATCTTTTCTATGGCCAGGCAGTAAGCGTGCTCGTTGGACATCATCGACACATAGTCAAGGCGGTCCATGTAGGGCAGCGACTGGATGTAGGTCTTACTCTCTGCGAGCTTTTCAGTGGCACGGTGCAGCAGACCGATGTGCGGATCGGCGCGCTGGATGACTTCGCCGTCGAGCTCAAGCACCAGGCGGAGTACGCCGTGCGCTGCCGGGTGCTGAGGGCCAAAGTTGAGCGTGTAGTTTTTGATTTCAGCCATGTCTATTTGCCTTAAGCCTTAGGGCCGAGACCGGCGTAGTTGCCTTCGCGGATCACGCGCGGCGTGATCTCGCGCGGCTCAATGGTCACCGGCTGGTAAATCACGCGCTTTTGCTCAGGGTCGTAACGCATTTCAACGTAACCGGTGGTCGGGAAATCTTTGCGGAAAGGATGGCCGATAAAACCGTAGTCGGTCAGGATGCGGCGCAGGTCGTTATGGCCTTCAAAGACGATGCCAAACAAATCAAAAGCTTCGCGCTCGAACCAGTTGACCGAATTCCAGACCTCGTTGAGCGAGGGCAGCACCGGGAAATCGTCGTCGGGGCAAAACACTTTCAGACGCACGCGCTGGTTCAGGCTGACAGACAAGAGATGCGAGGCCACACAAAAACGCAGACCGTCATAGCGGCCGTCGCCGTATTCAGAGTAGTCAATGCCGCACAGGTCCAGCAGTTGCTCAAACTGGCAAGCCGGTGCGTCGCGCAGAAGCCGGGCGGCAGCAAGGTAGTCAGCGGCTTTAACGACGATGGTCAGCTCGCCCATGGCAACCGTGGCGCTTTGCAGCTTGTCGCCCAATGCACTTTCAAGCGTGACTTTGAGTTGCTCGGCGCTGGCAGGGTGCAGTGGTCCCATCAAGCCCTCGCAATGGTGTTGGTGCGGCGGATTTTTTGCTGCAGCTGGATGATGCCGTACATCAAGGCCTCTGCCGTGGGCGGGCAGCCCGGCACATAAACGTCTACCGGCACAATGCGGTCGCAACCGCGGACCACCGAATAACTGTAGTGGTAGTAACCGCCGCCGTTGGCGCAAGACCCCATGGACAAGACCCAACGTGGCTCGGACATCTGGTCGTAGACCTTGCGCAGGGCCGGCCCCATCTTGTTGCACAGCGTACCGGCCACGATCATCAAATCGGACTGGCGCGGGCTGGGCCGAAACAACATGCCGAAGCGATCCAAGTCATAACGCGCAGCGCCGGCGTGCATCATCTCTACCGCGCAGCAGGCCAGACCAAAGGTCATGGGCCACAGCGAGCCGGTTTTGGCCCAGTTGACCACCGAGTCGTAACTCGTGGTCATGAAGCCTTCATTAAATACACCTTCAAGTGACATACCAGTACCTTTGTGTCGGAATTTCGGCCCACTCTTGACGAATCCAGAGCGTGCTGTTGGGTGTTTTGTTCTAGGTCGGTAATCGCAAAAAGTTGGCGCCTACTCCCAATCGAGCGCACCTTTTTTCCACTCGTAGACAAAGCCCACGACCAGAATGCCTAAAAAAATCATCATGGACCAGAAACCAACTGCGCCAATGTCCTTGAGCGCCACAGCCCAGGGAAAAAGAAAAGCGATTTCGAGGTCAAAAAGAATAAAGAGAATGGCCACCAGGTAGTAGCGCACGTCAAACTTCATGCGTGCGTCTTCAAAGGCTTCAAAGCCGCATTCGTAGGGGGAGTTTTTTTCGCTGTCGGGGCGGTGCGGGCCCAACAAACGACCCAGCACTTGCGGCACGATGCCAACAGCAACACCGACCAGGATAAACAACAGGACAGGCAGATATTGGTCGAGGTTCATCTTCTTTGTGTCACTAAGGTTGCCGCCCGCATGGGCAGCAATGTCAGGCGCCTGAAGCGCACAGTCAAACCAATGCCTGTGTTGGTGCGGACGGCGAGACTCGAACTCGCACACCTTTCGGCACTACCCCCTCAAGATAGCGTGTCTACCAATTTCACCACGTCCGCGGTTTATTTCAGTGTCTGGCGGCATGAGGAAAACCTGAGCTTGCGCCTCCCAGACAGCATTAGAGTTTACCCTGAAACGACCCCGATTTTTCGAATGGCGGACCAGCCTACAAGGCTTATTTGGTAGGGATCTGACCGGCCCCTGGCGTGACTGGCGCAGGCGGCACAGAGGAATCAACAGCCGGCGCGGCGGGCACGGCAGTGCCCGGAATTTGGGCGGCTGGCGTGGCAGGAATCGACGATGCGGGTGTATCCAATACGCTTGAAGACTTGCGGGGCTGCGCATTACCAAAGTAAGCCAGCGCCAGTGTGCAAGCAAAGAACACCGCGGCCAACACGGCCGTGGTGCGCGACAGAAAATTAGCACTGCCGCTGGCACCAAACAGGCTGCCCGAACCGCCACTGCCAAAAGCTGCCCCCATGTCAGCGCCCTTGCCGTGTTGCACAAGAATGAGCCCGATCATGCCCAAAGCAGAAAGCATTTGGACGGTCAAGACAATGGTCAAAGTTACATTCATTGGATACTCCTAAATTCTCAAAAAAATGGGCCTGTACTCAGGTGCTGGCCGCAGAAACAATGCTCAAAAAATCGGCCGCCTTGAGGGAAGCGCCACCAATCAGGCCCCCATCAATGTCCGGCTGGGCCAGCAGCATGGCCGCATTGGCCGCGTTCATACTGCCGCCATAAATGATCTTGACGCGGCTGGCGTTGGCACTGGCAGCTGCCAGTTGCGCGCGCAGCACCGCGTGCACCGCCTGCGCATCCTGCGGGCTGGCCGTTTTGCCGGTACCGATTGCCCAGACCGGCTCGTAAGCCACCACAATTTCGCTGATGCAATGGCCATTGGCCTGGATCACCGCAGCGAGCTGGCGCTTGATTACTTCGGTGGTGCGTCCCGCATCACGCTCTGCCAGCGTTTCACCCACGCAGACGATGGGCGTGATGCCTTGCGCCAAAGCTTGCTGGGCTTTGGCTGCAACCAGCGCATCAGACTCGCCGTGGTACTGGCGTCGCTCCGAATGGCCGACGATGGCATAGCGGCAGGCAAAATCTTTGAGCATGGCGGCGCTCACTTCACCCGTGAAAGCACCTGAAGGCTGGCTGGAGACATCTTGCGCGCCCAAGGCCACACAAGCCAATGCCGGCAACTGACTCAACAGGGCAGCAAACTGCGACAGATAAGGCGCTGGAATACAAAGCGCCACATCACAAGCCGGTTTGGACGCCATGCCAGAGGCCAGCGCGCGCAGCAAGGCTTCGTTGGCGGCCAGGCTGGCGTTCATTTTCCAGTTTGCAGCGATCAGTGCGGTCATGCTTATTTCTCGCCTGACCAGGTCAAGATAATTTTCCCGATGTGCTGATTCGACTCCATCAGCGCATGCGCATCGGCAGCCGCATCAGCAGGAAATGTTTTGTAAATCACCGGCTTGATGGAACCGCTCTCCAGCAGCGGCCAGACCTTGGCGCGCAGTGACTGGGCAATCGCGGTTTTGAAAGCAATCGGTCTGGGCCGCAAGGTCGAGCCGGTGATGCTTAGGCGCTTGCGCAAAACCATACCGGCGTTGAACTCGGCCTTGACACCGCCCTGCACCGCAATGATGACCAGTCGGCCGTCTTCGGCCAAGCACTCGACTTCTCGCGCCACATAGCTACCGGCGACCATGTCCAAAATGACATTGACACCCTTGCCGCCGGTAAGCCGTTTAGCTTCCGCCGAAAAATCAGCCGTCTTGTAATTGATCGCATGGTCAGCGCCCAAGGCCAAGCAGGCAGCGCATTTTTCGTCGCTGCCCGCCGTGGCAATGATGGTTGCGCCCAAGGCTTTGGCCATCTGGATGGCTGTGACGCCGATGCCGCTGGTGCCGCCCTGAACGAGCAGCGTCTCACCGGCCTGCAAGCGGACACGGTCAAACACATTACTCCAGACCGTGAAAAAAGTCTCGGGCAGTGAAGCGGCTTCGATATCACTCAAGCCCGTGGGCACAGGCAGGCACTGACCCACCGGCGCCACACAAAGTTCGGCATAACCGCCGCCAGCCACCAACGCACAAACGCGGTCGCCCAGCTTGAAACCGGCCAAAGCCATGGACGCAGCGTCACCCGCGATGATCTCGCCGGCGACTTCCAGACCGGGGATATCGGAGGCACCGGGCGGCACCGGGTAATTGCCGGTGCGTTGCAGCACGTCGGGGCGGTTCACCCCGCTGGCTGCCACTCGGATCAAGACCTCGCCCACACCGGCTTGCACGGATGCGCGTTCGCCCATCCGAAGCACTTCGGGTGCGCCGTAAGCGGTGATTTCAACTGCTCTCATGCGATTTTGGTGTGCAAGCTGACCGCACCGCCAGTCGTTCAAACCGGCGGCACCGATCAAGCGGGCTCAGCCCTGATCGTTCTGCTGGCTTGGACGGTCGAGCAGCGCCTTCATGGACAGCTTGACGCGACCTTTTTCGTCCGTCTCCATGACCTTAACGCGGATGATCTGGCCTTCCTTGAGGTAGTCAGAGACTTTCTCGACGCGCTCGTGAGCGATCTGGCTGATGTGCAGCAGACCGTCTTTGCCTGGCAGCAGGTTGACCAAGGCGCCGAAGTCCAGCAGCTTGGTGATCGGGCCTTCGTAGATCTTGCCGATTTCGACTTCAGCGGTGATCTCGGCAATGCGGCGTTTGGCCTCGTCAGCCTTGGCAGTGTCTGTCGAAGCAATGGTGATGGTGCCGTCTTCCGCAATGTTGATCTGCGTGCCGGTCTCTTCGGTCAGCGCGCGGATGACAGCGCCGCCTTTGCCGATCACATCACGTATCTTGTCAGGGTTGATCTTCATGACATACAGGCGCGGCGCGAAATCAGACACTTCGGCCTTGGCCTCGCCCATGGCTTCTTGCATCTTGCCCAGAATGTGCATGCGCGCTTCTTTGGCTTGGGCCAGGGCGACTTGCATGATTTCCTTGGTGATGCCCTGGATTTTGATGTCCATCTGCAGCGCGGTAATACCGTTGGTGGTACCGGCCACTTTGAAGTCCATGTCGCCCAGATGATCTTCATCGCCCAGGATGTCGGTCAGCACGGCAAAGCGGTTGTCTTCTTTGATCAGGCCCATGGCGATACCGGCCACGTGGGCTTTCATCGGTACGCCGGCATCCATCAGCGACAGGCAGCCGCCGCAAACCGAAGCCATCGACGAGGAGCCGTTGGACTCGGTGATCTCGCTGACAACGCGCATGGTGTAAGGGAACTCTTCTTTGCTGGGCAGCGCGGCGATCAAGGCGCGCTTGGCCAGACGGCCGTGGCCGATTTCACGGCGCTTGGGCGAGCCCACGCGACCGGTTTCGCCGGTGGCGAACGGAGGCATGTTGTAGTGCAGCATGAAGCGATCTTCGTAGTCGCCGCTCAAAGCGTCGATACGCTGTGCGTCGCGCTCGGTACCCAGCGTGGTGACCACCAGGGCCTGTGTTTCACCGCGTGTGAACAGGGCAGAGCCGTGGGTGCGTGGCAACACGGAGTTGCGGATTTCGATAGCGCGCACGGTGCGCGTGTCGCGGCCGTCGATACGGGGCTCGCCGGCCAGAATCTGGCTGCGAACAATTTTCGCCTCGATGTCAAATAGCATGCCTTCAACGGCCACGCCGTCAAAGGCCACGCCGTCGGCTTTGAGCGTAGCCATGACCTCAGAGGTCACTACGCGGCAGGCTTGTGTGCGGGCTTGTTTGGCGCGGATTTGATAAGCCGCTTCAAGCTTGGCGGCAGCCAGCTCATTGACCTTGGCAATCAGGGGCAGATCTTTGGCCGGCGCTTGCCAGGCCCAGACCGGTTTACCGGCATCACGCACAAGTTCGTGGATCGCGTTGATGGCGATGTTGCCCTGCTCATGGCCAAACACCACGGCGCCGAGCATGATTTCTTCCGACAGTTGCTGAGCTTCAGACTCGACCATCAGCACAGCGGCTTCGGTACCCGCCACCACCAGGTCCATCTTCGAATCTTTGAGCTGGGTCTTGCCGGGGTTCAGCACGTACTGGCCGTCGATGTAGGCCACGCGGGCGGCGCCGATCGGACCATTGAACGGGATGCCGGAGATCGACAGCGCGGCGCTCGAAGCGATCAGCGCAGGAATGTCGCCTTCGACTTCAGGGTTGAGCGACAGCACGTGGATGACGACCTGAACTTCATTGAAGAAGCCCTCAGGAAACAGCGGACGGATCGGGCGGTCGATCAGGCGCGAAGTCAGGGTCTCGAACTCGCTGGGGCGGCCTTCGCGCTTGAAGAAGCTGCCGGGAATGCGACCAGCGGCGTAGGTTTTCTCTAGGTAGTCCACCGTCAGGGGGAAGAAATCCTGGCCGGGCTTGGCGTCGGTCTTGGCGACCACGGTGGCCAGCACCACGGTGCCGTCCATGTCAACCATCACAGCGCCACTGGACTGGCGGGCGATTTCGCCGGTTTCCATCGTGACCTTGTGCTGGCCCCACTGGAAGGTTTTGCTAACTTTGTTAAACATGCTCATAGTGATTGCTCCATTGAATCCGGGCGCATAAGGCTGCTACCCAATGCCCGGAGCGGGCCGTCTGAACACGATGCCATTCCACAAAATGCCTGAGAACCCCTTGAAACCGGGGTTTTGAGAGGACTTTTCTTGTGGAATGACACAGCGCGTGCTCTTTTTGCCTTGCTCCGAAGTAAAAAACGCCTGAGCTAGTGAACTAACTCAGGCGTTACTCAAAGTTGTCAGTGCTTACTTGCGCAGGCCAAGCTTGGC
>Ga0209355_1002513_pt1 | contig 10202 bp, 10 predicted proteins | sample LauGreSBDMM110SN_3_FD_187563 | JGI IMG/M metagenome (GOLD analysis project Ga0209355, IMG submission 187563) | Freshwater lake microbial communities from Lake Michigan, USA - Sp13.BD.MM110.SN (SPAdes) (version 2) | ecosystem: Environmental > Aquatic > Freshwater > Lake | place: Lake Michigan...
CGCGACTGCATCTACGTCCATTTTGGAGGCTAGTGTTTCAAGGTTATTGCCGCTAAGCAAATAGCCAGAACGTAGCCAGTGGCTGAGCGGCATCGGAAACGGTTTCGCTATCCCCAGGCCGTAGCGGCGGATAAAGCGCGTATCGCAAACTAGAAATGCGGCAACTGGCTGATCTCCTTTGCCCATAGTTCTTGAAGTCTTAGCATCAATCATTGCCCGCACTACATCGTGGTAGGAGTCGCTTTCATTGGTAAAGCGCGTGCCAGCAGAGTTGACTGCAATAACTCCGGGCTTGCCGCGCTCAAAGCTGTGCGGGTAGATGCCGCTACTGCCATCTCGGTAAGTCACTCTTGATACCGGCATCCAAGCGGCGGCATTGCTGTAACCAGGGGCGATATGGCCTCCTACCGACTCAGCCATTGAAATACCGTCGCCGTTATTGCCAGGCGAAGCCAGTGAATAATGTTCAGTTGATATAGGTGCATGTGCAAATAGTTTTTTTCTCCGCTCCAAGTCGTGAGGAAAACCGCCTGCCGCGAGCACTACGCCTAGACGCGCCATTACGTTGACCATTTGCCCTTTTTGCTTTATTCGGGCACCGACAACGCGACCATCCTCATTTATGAGCTCAACCGCAGGCGCATCTAGCCAGATTGGTATGCCTAGGTCAAAGGCTGTTTTTGCCAGACGCGCGACCAGCGCGTTGCCGCTCATCATCATCAGGTCACGTCCGTGAAGGGCAACGTCAAATATGTGGCGCAGAACGCGTCCGGCAACATATAGGGCAGATCGCAGCGAACGCGTGGCATTGCAAAAGTGACGAAAGTCCGGTCCCGAGCCAACTTTGATACCGAAAAGTGTCATTTCGCGCACTGGCGGACGCAACTTTGACAAGTGTTTGCCAAGCTGCAGTCCTTCAAAGGGCTCGGCGCAAATTGCTCTACCGCCTGCTAGCGCGCCCGATCGCTGAGGATGATAGTCAGGGTAATCTGCGCCAAGCAGGAAGCGCACTTCGGTTTCACGTTGGAAAAAATCAACCATGCGCGGCCCCGCTGCAAGAAACGCATCTATGCGCTCTTTCGCATTAGGCGTGCTTTGGCTTTCACCCATTTCGCCAAGAAGATATTCACGCGCTTTATCGAGCGAGTCGATGATTCCTGCCTTTTGCGCCAAAGGATTACAAGGAATCCAAAGCCAGCCTCCGGATAAGGCAGTGGTGCCGCCGAACCAGGCTTCTTTTTCTGTCATCAGCACGTCTAGGCCAAGTTTGCGTGCAGTAATCGCTGCAGAAAACCCCCCAGCACCAGAACCGATAACTAGGACATCACAGTGATGGGTATTGACGTGTGCGTCCGTAGAAATACTCATGCAGTTTGCGCTGCCACGTTCTTGCGCCAGGTGATCATGCGGGCGATTCCCTCTTCTATGTCGACCTCGGGCTCCCAGCCAATCAACGTGCGCGCGCGGCTGTTATCGTAAAAAAACGGTGCATCGGTGGTGATGCGAAAGCCGCTCGTCGGCGTGTCGCGGTATTCGGGCTGCATTGTCCCACCAGCGAGGCGTATTACCGTATCGGCAAGTGCCTTTACTGTCAGAGGCTTACCCCCTGAAATATTAATCGCCTCTCCACTGGCGGTTGAGGCCATTGCGAGTAGATTAGAGCGCGCGACGTCACCGACATAGACGAAATCTTTGGTGTCAGAGCCGTCACCAAACAGTATGGGTGATAGGCCCCGCGCAACGCGGTCATAGGCCTCGATGATGTACAGCGCATTGGTTGATCGATAGTGCTGCCGTTCGCCATAGACGGTGGAATAGCGAAGCGCGAGGTAATCAAGGCCGTGCATTTCGCGGTAGAGTTTGCATAGCTGCTCACCAATGACCTTGGATGCGCCATAAAGCGCCGGAGGTGCAGGTACGCCTGCCGAGTGAAAGGGTTCGCTTTCACTGATACTGCCGCCAATTGCACCATACCCGTAGGCCGCCGAGCTTGAGGCGAACACAAGTTTGCCGACATTGCACACATGGCAGGCTTGAAGCACATGCTGGGCACCGCGGATGTTGACATCAAGTCCCAGAGCCGGGTTGTTAGCTATGCCGGCCGACATGAATCCGGCCAGAGCAAACACGCCGTCTATGCCTTCACACGCTGCTTCCAGCGCAGGCTGATCCAGTACATCACCCTGATGCAGGCGCACTCGCTGGTTTTCGCACAAGTCACGTAACGTCGCATCTGGGGCGTCAAAGGATAAGTTATCGTAAAGAACGACCTCTTTCGCGCCTGCTTCAAGTAACAATGCGGCAGTGCGCGCACCGATCATGCTCGCTCCGCCAGTCAGCAAAAAACGCTTTGATGCGATTTGCACTTTCAGTCGACCTTGATGTTGGCCACGGTCACGACTTGTTTCCAGGTCTTAAGCTGCTCAGCGACAAAACGAGTGAAGTCGGCCGAGCTGCTTCCTATGGGCAAGGCGCCTTGTTGTGCAAATGCCTCGCGCAGCCTTGAGCTGGTCATGGCACGGGCAATTTCTCGCTCGAGACGTGCGACGATTTCAGGTGGTGTGCTGCTGGGTGCAAACACGCCGAACCAGTAGCTCATACGGTAATCGGCATAGCCAGCCTCGGCGAAGGTCGGCGTGTCGGGCAGTACCGCGCTGCGTTGTGTGCCAGTAACGGCCAGTGGACGTACCTTGCCGGCCTTGATGTGCGGACCGCCGGTAGCTACGCTGCTCATAACAAGGTCGATCCGCCCGGCCATCAACTCTGGCAGCGAAGCAGCTGCGCCCTTGAAGGGCACGTGCAACATTTGCGTACTGGTAAGGTTGAGCAGGTGTTCTATTGGAAGGTGAGACGAGGATCCAGCGCCGGCCGTGCCATAACTCAATTCATTAGGCTTGGATTTGGCAAGCGCAATAAGGTCTTTCATCGACTTTACCGGAAGGCCCTCACGCACCATAAGCACTGCGGTGGCATCTGCGATCTGACTGATGGCAACGAGATCGCGCAATGGATCAAAAGGCAGATTGGGTTTGAGCGCCGGTGTCATCGCGAAGGATGTTTCGGCTACCAGCAGCGTATATCCGTCGGGCGCAGCCTTGGCAACAAAGTCAACACCGATAACGCCGCTTGCACCGGTCTTATTCTCGACCACTACCTGCTGACCGAGTTGCTCCGCCAGTTCGCGTGCCAACAAGCGTGCAGATGAATCTGTGAAGGCGCCAGGCGTGAAGGGCACGATGATGCGTATTGGCTTGAGTGGCCAGTTGAGCTGCGACTGCGCGACTGCGTGCGGTCCGAGCAACATCGAAATTAATGCCAATAAGACTAAAGTGACTTTAGGAAAGAAATTCAACATGTTGCAGTGTCTCCTTGTTGGGTCGATTTTTGAAACAATAACATATTATGTTGATATGTTTTTATTTGAAGATTTCAACCTGCTGAATGAACAGCGATCATGTCGGCGTCAACAGATCTTTGTGATCTTGGTATTGCACTAAGGCAATTAGATTTATCTAGTAAATTTGAAAAAACATGGGCACCAATGGCCCCCGCACCAAAGCCGCTACCCAAACCTCAGCCTTTGCCACTATCGCCTGGCCAGGTCGCCAATCAACAGGCCCAGCAGCATCAACAATTGGCCCAGCACCTGCATCGAGCTATCAGCCAGTCTAATGCCCAGCAAAGAATCTATCCCCACCTGCCAACCCCCATCCCCAAAGCCGTTAACCCTATAGAGCCCATGACCAATGGCTATGACGATTGGGACAAGTATGAACTTGTCATGCACTCACGTGCCCAGCATCCATTCAAAACCATTAGTCAGATAAAAAGCGCGTTATCGGTTCAAAAGCGTGGTTTTTAGGCCAAAACTTCAGGGCCATTTTCATACGCCAAGGTTTGCCGAAAAAGATGTGTTAGAATAATTTTTAAAATTTATAAATATGTTGGGTTAGCAAAGCGTATCCGAGCAGGGGCTCATGGCGCGGGCGGCCTCGACTGAAAGGCAGACAATGACTGCAGATCCCCGTGCTATTGCACCCACCAAGGGCCTCTTTACCTTCCGTGATGAGATCCCGCCAGAGATGCTGGCATCGGTCGAGGGTGTGAAGCCGAAGGGGAAGGTCGAAGTTCGCCGTGTAATGGTGGGCAACGAAATCCTAATGCTTCATGTGCTGCGCGAGAAGGGCCTGATCGACCCGCTGCACAAGCACGATGACCACGAGACCGTGGCATACCTCATCAAGGGCCGTTTGAGGCTGGTCATCGGGGGCGAGGAGTTCATCGCCGAGGCCGGCACTTCCTGGCGGCACCCGCGAGGTGTCGAGCACTTCAGCGAGGCGCTCGAAGATTGCGAACAGCTTGAGATCAAGTCGCCTCCGCGCAAGACCTGGACCACCGAATAAGCCCCGCTCCGAGTCGGCACGCTCAACCCTGAACATGGAGGTGATTGCATGAGTACCTGGATCGATAGTACCGAGCAAGCATTGACATCCGAGAGCTTGGCGCTGCTGCTGGATAACAAGATCCCTGCCATACGTGTGTCAGCCTTTGCCACGCCCGCAGAAAGCGCCGCCTTCTCGGTCGCTGCCAAGGCCGGGCGCATGCAATACTACAACGTGGTCGATCGCATCGGCTACATCGGTCTGGCCCAGTACCAGTACCGGTGGACCAGGACAAGGGACGAGTTCCTGGCCGATGTCCCCCAGGCCCAGGCCGATGTGCAGGCGGTTTTCAATGCTGCGTCCTTCGATCCGCTGACACGTATGATGGAATTGCTTCGTGCTCACTGGCCCGCTCCGGTTGATGTGGCTCGCGAATCCGGGCGGCCCTATTTCGCCGGTATCATTCGTTCAACTAGTGACAAAATTGATCTGCATGCGGACTGGGCGCCGTTGAACTCGCCCGACTACGCCATTGGTGCCATCGACGGCCAAATGGGCTGGAATTTCTTTGCTGAAGAACTGCAGTCGGGAGGGCACACCAACGTTTACAACAATCCCTGGAACCCTCAAGTGGTTCCGAACGAGATCCCCAAGAGTTACGGGTTGCCGCGCGACCTTACGGAGGGCGTGCCCCGTTTCACGTACCGAGCCACCGCAGGCGATGTGGTGCTATTCAACACGCGCAACCCGCACGAGATCGCAGCAGGCGCCGCCCAGCCCGGTGGCAGCCGCGTGTCCATCGGGTCCTTCATCGGGCGCATGCCCGACCGCAGCCTAGCGCTGTGGGCCTGAGAGACGCCTCCTTGATCCTGGAGATGCTCACCTATGTATTGCAGCCCGGCCACGTTTGCACAGGTCGAGTCTCTGGTCTGGCCGAATATTGGTTGACATGCAGGCGTTGGTGTCTGCTCCTTTCGGAACTGCACAAGGGTTGCTCTACGCGTGCCCTTTACTTTTTGTCTTATGGGGATGAATATGAAGTCCTTGCTTGAGTGGTGCTCCGGTGTATCGCGCTGGCTGGCATGGGTAGGTGGCGCTGCCCTGTTGCTGAGTGCAGGCCTGATTTCACTCGATGTGGTGTTTCGCACTTTATGGAAGGTCACCTACTTCGAGAGCTTTGAACTGTCGACCTACGCCTTTGCTATAGCTACCGCCATGGGAATGTCCTACGCCATGGTGAGCCGGGCTCATATCCGCATCGAGCTTTTATACACGGCGCTGTCCGAGCGCTGGCGCGCCTGGCTGGACGTGTGGTCCTATGTCGGGCTGTCGGTGGTCAGCGTCGTCATGGTTTATTGGTGCGCGCATACCGTGCTGAGCAACTGGCAAAGCGGCGCGCGTTCCAACTCGTCGCTTTCTATTCCGCTGGTGTGGCCGCAAGGCATCTGGCTTCTTGGACTGGCTTGGCTGGCGCTGCTGTCCACACTGTATGCCGTGTACGGGCTCATCCGCTGTCTCCGGGGGCGAACCGCCGACGCCCACCGCCTGCTGGGTACGGCTTCGTTGCAGGAAGAAATCCAAGCTGCCGGCAGCGGCCAGGAGTTGCGCTGATGTTGAGCATTACCCTGATCCTCCTGCTGGTACTAGCGGGCAGCAGCCTGTTCGTGGCTGCTGTGCTGGGCGTGCTTGGTTTTTCACTGGCTACTTTCTTTTCACCTTTACCGCTGGTGCGTGGCCTGGGTGAGGTTGCCTGGAGTTCCACCTCCGACTTCATCCTGGTGGCGGTGCCAATGTTTATCCTCATGGGCGAGTTGCTGTTGCGTTCGGGCGTAACAGACGCAATGTACGAGGGGCTGGATCGCTGGGTAGGGCACATCCCCGGCGGGCTGATGCACACCAACATCGCGGCCTCGGCTATGTTCGCGGCCACCTCGGGCTCCAGCATTGCCACGGCGGCCACTATCGGCACAGTCTCAATCCCCAATATGGACCGCTACGGCTATGACCGTGGTATGTTTCTGGGTACGATCGCCGCCGGTGGCACGCTGGGCATATTGATCCCACCAAGCATCAACATGGTGCTGTACGGCGCCATGTCCGAGACCGCCGTTGGCGACCTCTATCTGGCCGCGCTGATTCCCGGCGTGATGCTTGCAATAGTCTTCTCGATCTACGTCTACCTGCGCTGCATCATCAACCCTGCACTGGCACCGCGCGGCAATGTGTCGACCTGGAGCCAACGCCTGCAGGGCCTGGTGCACCTGCTTCCGCCGCTTATGCTTTTCCTGCTGGTGGTGGGGTCCATCTATGCCGGCCTGGCGACGGCCACTGAGGCGTCGGCTCTTGGCGTGATGGGCGCTCTGATGCTCGTCATCACGCGCAGACGAATGTCGCTGCAATTGCTTTTGCGCTCGTTCGAGGGCACGGTGCGCACCACTTCTATGGTGATGGCGATCGTGATTGCCGCCTACTTTCTTAACTTTGTGCTTTCCACGCTGGGCCTCACCGACGCTGCCGTCAAGTGGGTCGGCCAACTGGGCTGGGCGCCGCTGGCAGTGATGATCTCGATCGTCGTGCTTTACATCTTTCTGGGCTGCTTTGTGGAGTCGCTCACGCTGATGATCGCCACCACACCGATCGTGGTGCCCATCATCAAGCAGTTGGGCTACAGCCCGGTCTGGTTCGGTGTAGTGTTCGTAATCCTTATAGAGACCGCGTTGATCACCCCACCCATCGGCATGAACCTCTTTGTGGTGCAGTCGGTGCGCAAGGAGGGGCCTTTCCGTGACGTGGTCATGGGGTCGCTACCTTATGTCGTGCTCATGTTTTTGCTGATAGTTGGTCTGATCGCGTTTCCCGAACTCGCGCTCTGGCTACCATCCGTGTATGCTGAGAGCCGTGGCTGACACGGAGTTTTTTCAACCAGAGGAGACGTAAATGAAACTTGGACTTATAAGCACGTGGAGCGCTGCTGCGTTGGGTCTGTGCCTCGCCGGAGCTGCACAGGCGCAGTCTTCCCCCAAGGTCAGCCTGCAGGTGGTTGGCAACCTGGGCATCACCACCCAATACCAGGACCTCGAGGCTCCGTTCTGGACCAAGGATATTCCGGCAGCCACCGGCGGCGCGGTTACGGCCAGTATCAAGCCCTGGAACGAGATGGGCCTCAAGGGCCCGGAAGTTTTTAAATTGCTGAGCCAGGGTGTGTTCGATGTCGGCACCACGCAGCTGGGCTTCCTAGCTGGTGATAACGCCATCAACGACGCGACCGACCTAGCCGGTGTTTCACCCACGATCCAAACGTTTCGTGAAGTTACTCTTGCATTCCGTCCGCACCTCGAGCGCTACTACGAGCAGCAAGTCAAGGTCAAGGTCATGGCCATGTTCTCTTTCCAGGCGCAAGTGCTCTTTTGCCGAGCCGAGATCAAGAGCTTGACAGACCTCAAGGGCCGCAAGGTGCGCACCTCGGGTGCCTCGCAGGCCGACTTCATCAGCTACTTTGGCGGATCGGGTGTAAACATTGCCTTCGGCGAAGTGCAGCAGTCCCTGCAAACCGGCGTCATCGACTGTGCCATTACCGGCACCCTGGGCGGCTACAAGGCCAAGTGGTACGACGGTGCTAAGTATCTCTACGCATTACCCATCAACTGGGGCGCGGGTATGGTTGCTTTCAATAACGCCAGCTGGCGCAAGCTCGATGCCGCTACCCAGAAGACGCTCACCACTGAGTATGCGCGACTGGAGAAGGCGGTGTTCGATCAGAACGTGCGCGAGAACGACATCGGCCTGGCCTGCAACACCGGCGGCACCTGTCCCGAGGGCCCGCCAGGAAAAATGATCTTGGTCAATACTGCAACCGGTGACCTTGAACTGCGTCGCAAGGCATTGCTTGAACAGGTCTTACCGCGCTGGGCCGCCCGTTGCGGCGCCGAGTGTGTTAAGAACTGGAACGACAGTGCTGGCAAGGTCGTCAACCTTACCGCCAAGGCCAACTGACGGGCCCAACTCAGCAGCCCTGGTGCTACGCGTCCTGCGGTTGCTGTATTAACCGAATCGCTTCAGGCGTCGGTGTTAAGTACGCAGGGGCATCAGTTGAATGTTGATCCAAAATCAGTGAATTAACAAAGTGGGGGCACCCCTGTGATTTCATGCCCACCCAGCCACCAACCCCCACCCCCAAAGCCGTGACCCCCATAGAGCCCATGACCAATGGCTATGACGAAAGGGACAGGGGTGAACTGGTCATGCACTCATGTACCCAGCACACATTCAAAACCATTAGTCAGATAAAAAGTGCGTTATCGGGTCAAAAGCGTGGTTTTTAGGCCAAAACAATGGTGCTTTTTTGAACTGTAATCGCGGTCACGACAGGCAAAGCGCAAATGGTTCCCGTTTGGCTGTAATAATTTCTTCATGGAACTTGCTCTTGACTCGCTGGACATCACAGCCCTGACCAAGGCCCAGTTGGCTGACGCTTTGTTTGACCAATTGGGCTTGAACAAGCGGGAGGCCAAGGACTTTATTGATGCTTTTTTTGAATTGGTTGTAGCTGAACTTGCTCAGGGCAAGAGCGTGAAGATCTCTGGTTTCGGCAACTTTGAGGTGCACACCAAGACGGCACGACCGGGGCGCAACCCTCAAACTGGGGAGCCTGTGGTCATAGCTGCCAGGAAAGTGGTCACCTTCAGGGCCAGTGGTTCTCTGCGCCAGCAGGTCAACAAAGAAGGCTAAGTCGGCACAAGGATTTTTTATCAACCCTTTAGCTTTTTATCCAACGCGACAAGGCCTGAACATCCTCGGCAAACATTTGCCCTTTTTCTAGTTGAACCAATTGCCCGCTTTTGTTATAGACCATCACCAAAGGAACAGTGGGGGGCTTTTGTAATTCTGCTTTACCTCTTGGGTCTAGCCAGGTAGATGGAAATCGATAGTTGTGTCGCTGAAGGTATGTCTTGGCAGCTTGGATGTCCTTGTCAACTGATACGCCCAGAACATAAAGCCCCTTGCTCTGAAAATTGGTAAACAGTTTGTCTATTTCTGGAGACTGTTCAGCGCAAAACGGGCACCAACTGGCCCAAAAGTAAGTGACCAGCACTTGACCATGCAGCTGAGCATATTTAATAGTGTCGCCATTGATCAAATCTAGTTGCGACCAGGTGACGGTGGTCTGGGGGACGAAATTTGTACTTTTAGTATTCTGGGCAAACGAGAGTGTTGGAACGCATGCGGCCGCGGCTGTTTGCAGTAAGGTCCTTCTTGATTGGATGGTCATGCGGCAATCCCCTTTTTTGTCCTGCGTTGCTATGTGGCCAGTTGTCGAGAGGTCTTGGTCTTACATTCTGCGCACATGAACATGATTTGATTGAGAACACGCTTGAAGCTGCCCAGCGCTCGAGCCTTGTGCAACCCGCATTTGTAGCAGCTCAAGCTGGCCACAGTACTAGAAGCAGCAAAGGGACTTCCGCCTTCTTTGGATTTGTACCTGAGCCCATCACCAGAAATTTTTGTGGTTTCGTCTCTACTCATTTTTATCTCTTGCTGCCCAAGTATGAATTTAAAGGCTCATGACATATAAAAGTCTAATGAGCATCAGTATTTTCATCAGCTTACCGCAAGCCAGCAGATATGGTGAATTTGGCAACATGCCCTTGTTTTCCGCTGGCTTGCTGAGAAAACTTTGGAGCCAACGGGCCAGCAAACCAACAACATCCAAATCCTGTCTCATTTTCCCTTTGGGGATATATCTTGTGGAACTGATTAATTGGCCTAATTTATGCTTTTATATAATCGATTGGCTGATTTCTTGACATTCAATTTTTATAT
>Ga0209355_1002514_pt1 | contig 10199 bp, 4 predicted proteins | sample LauGreSBDMM110SN_3_FD_187563 | JGI IMG/M metagenome (GOLD analysis project Ga0209355, IMG submission 187563) | Freshwater lake microbial communities from Lake Michigan, USA - Sp13.BD.MM110.SN (SPAdes) (version 2) | ecosystem: Environmental > Aquatic > Freshwater > Lake | place: Lake Michigan, USA...
CGTGGGAGCGTGCGCGAAGCGATGTCGCTGAACTTTGGGAGACTCGTGTAGTCCTTCATGCCCGACGTGTGGTCGAGCAACTGCCCCACCGTGATGGTGTGCCCCTGCGTCGGATAGTCGGGGAGATACTTGGAGATATTATCGGTGAGCGACAGCTTCCCGGCATCGCGTAACTGCAGAATGGCCGCGGCGGTAAACTGCTTGGTGACCGAGCCGATCTCGTACACCGCGCGCGCCGGCGTCGGCGTATTCAGTTCGAGGTCCGCGAAGCCATAGCCCTTAAGGGCGAGCGTGTCGCGCCCTTTGATCACGGCCACCGACATGCCGGCGGCCTTCCCGCCCTTCAAATACGACGCCACCACCGAATCGATAGCCGACACCATCTGCGCGCGACTCTTCTGCTGCGCCGCGAGCGGCGTCTCGAGCGGCGTTGCGAGCGAACCAACCAGCAGCACGGCCGCGACCGACCTGCATCTTGGGTGACGCATGGAAACTCCGTTCAATGGGCGAAAAGACGGCGAACCGGAGCAATTACTCCAGTTCGCCGTCTTTCCTCAAGCGTGCGAGAGCCTTACGCCCCGCGGTTAATGCAGGCCGTGAAGTTTGGGTTGTTCTTCTCGGTGGCCGGCGCCACCATGTTCTGGTCGATACCGCGCGTCAGGCCGTTCTTATGATATGCACCGGTCGGCCACACCTTCTCGGGATCGCGACCATACTGCCGCACCAAGCGACGCAGGTCGCCCATGCGGTGCGCCGTGGCAAACATCGCGAAGGCGCGCTCACGGAACATGAGATCCACACGCCCAGCCGCCGTGCCCGGATCAGCCGGCGCGGCCATGCTGTATGGCGCACGCGCCTCGGTCAGCTTCGACAGCCACAGCGTGGGGTTGCTCGCGTTGAGGGCCGCTTCGGCTTCGATGAGGCGCGCTTCAACACCACTGGACACCACCACGGCGTGGTCCAGCGAGTTGTACTTCGCGAAGAAGTACATCGGTGTCACGAAGTCAAAATCCGACGGAGCACCACTGCCGTCAACCGGAAGGCGCGGGTCTTTCGCCGTCGCGAAGTCCAGCCCGTTGATGCCTTCCTTGTTCGATACAAGAAACGCATGCGTGTTATAGCCATACGTAAAGGTGATGCTCTTCTGACGCTCAGTGGCCGTGCCGTGCTTCACGTAGTAGACAAACGACGTGGGCACCGCTGCCACCGTTGCCGCCGCGGCAGCATGCTGTCCCAGATCCAGCTGCGCACGCGCCTTGGTGACCGCGGCGAGACTCTTCACCTGAGCGTCGGCACCGGCCAGCGCCAGTGCCGCATCAGCCGTGGACACGGCGAGCGTCAGCGCCTGCACGGTCGTGAGCGGCGGACCATACGTGAGCGTCGGCGTCGTGGTGCTGATCGGCGCGCCAGAGCAGTAGTTCTCACCCATGAGCACAATCAACATCGCTTCCAGCGCCTTCATCTCGCCACCACGCGGATCGGTGGGGGCGATCACCTTGAACACGCCGGCCGCGCGCACCGCGGCCTCGCGCGCGCTGTGTAGGCCGTTATACGTGCTTGCCCCGAGCCCGTTCGACGCATCGAGACTCCGGAGGTCAAACTGACGGATTTCCGGCGGCGTACCACCGAAGGCGAACTCGTCCGTCATATAGCCGGTCGTCAGCACCTGACCGAAGCCGCCTATGCCAGTTGCCGAACCACTGAGCGCAACCGTAAAGTCGCCAATGGCGCCGGCGTAGAGCGCGCTCGCGCCCTGTAAGCTCGTGGAAAGACCAGTGGGTTCAATCTGGTCCGGGTAGTTCGCCTTCAGGAGCTGCTCTGTGGAACAGGCGACGACCGCGATGGGAAGCATCGCCGCCGCCATCCAGCGCATCACCTGTGCGCGCTTCGGCAACCGTGCCGTCTTTTGTGTCGTGATCACGTTCGCCTCCCTTAGTAGTTGAGGTTGATGCGGAGCGCAAACGTCCGCGGCTGGCCGACCAGCGCCATATTGTAGTTCGAGGCATCCCCACCGCCCGTGACGCCTTCTGGATCCCACGACGTGAACTCCGTCCACAAGCCAAGGTTGCGTCCCGAGAGCGAGACGCTCGCGCCACGCGCCTTCATCTTCGCGGCCCACGTGGGCGAGAGGTCGTACGACACCGACACTTCGCGCAGACGGAAGAAGTCAGCCTTTTCGCCATACGCGCCAAACGCGCGCGGGCCAGCCACCGCCTTGGCCTGCTCACGCAAGTCGTACCCCTTCACGTTGAGCGCCGCGCAGTTCGACATAAAGGCGCACGTAAAGAGCCCGTTGATGTTGTGCGACACAAAGCCACCGCGGAAATCCAGCATGCCGCTAATACGCAAACGGTTGCGCAACAACCCAATCGTGCTGGTCAGCGACAGGTTCTTATCGGGAATCGTGGAACCAATGAACACCGCCGTATCCGTCACGACCACTTCGCCCTGTTCGATGGTGCCGTTGGTGTTGGCGTCTTTGTAGCTCACGAGCTTCGGCCACCACAGTCCGAACAACGGATAGCCCGGACGGTTCTGATAGCCGAAACCGGTGAGCGGCGGAATGCCGTCGGCCAACGATTCCAGTTTGTTCTTGTTCGTCGAGGCCTCAAGCCCCACGTCCCACTGGAAGTTGTCGCGGTCCAGCACGCGAGCCTGGGCCGAAACTTCAAAGCCCCTGTTGGTCACCACGCCGACGTTCTCGATGCGCGCGGCGCCGGCGCCGAGCGAACCGGGCAACGGACGGTTCACAAGCGCGTCGGTGGTCTTCTTGTCGTAATACGTGGCGCGCAAGGACACGCGATTATCAATGGCGCTCAGATCAAAGCCCAGTTCCGTTTCGGACGACCGCTCGGGCTTGATATTCGTGTTACCCAGCGCCCCGAAGCTCACGGCCGGCACGTCACCCTTGCCATACACTGACGTCGTGACCGGGTTCAGGTACGTGATGGCTGCCGTAGCGCCTGGCTGCTGCCCCGACTGCCCAAAGGCGCCGCGGAAACGCAGCTGTTTAATCCACTTGGCGTCGGGGTTTTCCATCGCCACCCAGCTCACCGTCGCCTTGGGGTAAAGAATGGCGCCAAAGTCACCACCGAACGCCGAGTTCTGGTCGCGACGCAACGCCCCGGTCACGAAGAGCTTGTCCTGCCAGCCGACCGTCTGTTCCATATACACGCCGAACGACGCGATTTCGATCGTGCGCTCGGACGACGTCTTGTTCGCGCCGGCATCAATCGTTGAGCCACCCGGCGGCAAGACGCGTGACGAGTTCAACGTGCCAGCGCGGCGATCCTTGTTCCACTGCACGCCGACTGCCGTCTTGGAGGTCAAACTCCCGGTGAGATTGAAGCTCGACGCGGCATTGAGATCCACCGACTGACGCAGGCTGTTCCAGCGATCAATCGTGCGCAGCCCCTCACGGTCGTTGGCCGAGAACGCGCTACCCTGCCCGTTCGCGTTGTTCACCATATTGTCGTAGGCCAGCCAGTCCATGCCAGCCGTCGCCTTCGTCGATAGCCAGGTGAACGGACGATACAGCATCGTGGCCGAGTTCAAGAACTGATTGGTGGCGCGCGACACTTCCTTAGCCAATCCGTCCTTCGGCGGCGCAAAGCCCCACGCACTGGGGGCCGCGGGATTCGGCGAGCCAAACAGCGCGGAGCCGATCACGCCGGAGAGGTTGTCGCCGGTCTGCGGCAGCAACAGCCAGCCATTCACATAGCCGAGGTTCACGCTCAACTCGGCGTTCGGCGAGAGCTGCGCGCCAAGGTTGACGCGGACGTTCTTCTTCTTCTGCTGGTTCGGGTACATCTGGTTAAGCGGAATCTCGCTGACGCCGCGTTCCTTCAGCAGCGCCTCAACCTGCGAGTCCGGCATCTTCAGCACACCACGCTCATCGCTGATGTCGGCGCTCGCAAAGTAGCGCGCGAGCTCCGTACCGCCGCTCACCTGAAAGCCTTGCGCCTGACGGTGGCCGGTGGCGAACGGCGTGGTCGCGGACTGGTTGAGATAGTCCGCCTCGTGCGTCTGCGTGACCGTGCACGTACCAGCAGCGGCCATCCACTGCAAGCACATCGTCGGCGCGCCGGCGAGCGTCTTGCCCGCGTTGAAGTACGTCTTCGGATACTCATTCAGATCGTTGCTCCGCCCGGTCTCGCTGAACACGCGCCACTGCGCCGGCCCCGCACGACCCTTCTTGGTGGTCACGACGATCACGCCGTTGGCCGCCTGCGTGCCATACAACGTGGCCGCGGACGGACCCTTCACCACCTCTATAGACTCGATTTCTTCAGGATTCAGATTGTTCATCATGCTCGGCGCGCCGGTGCCGATACCGCCGCCCAAGGCTGGCGACGAGTTATCCATGCGCACGCCGTCCACAATGATCAGCGGATCGTTCGAGAGCGACGCCGAACTGATGCCGCGGATACGAATGCGCGCACCGCCGCCCACGCTGCCGCTGCTTGAAAGCATCGATACGCCAGCGAGGCGCCCGTTGAGCACGTCTTCCATCGACGTGATCGGCAGTTCCTTCACCAACGACGAGACGTCGACCTTGGCAATCGAGTTGCCGAGCTCACGTGTGAGCTGCTGGCCGGTCGCCGTCGAGACGACCGCTTCCAGCTGGAAGGGCACCCTCGTCAACACGACATCAAGCGTCGTCGCCTGGCCGCTACGCGTGGTGGTTTCCAGACGCGCCGACTGATACCCGATCCGAATGATGCGGATCTGGTGCAAACCGGCGGGGACGCCAGTGACCGTGAACCGGCCGTCGGCCGCGGTGAGCGCGCCGACGTTCGTGCCCTCGACCAGCACTTGCGCGCCGTCGACGGGGGTGCCGCCCTCTTTGTCCGTGATGCGTCCCGTGATGCGACCCGTCGCGCCCTGCGCCTGAAGCGTCAACGCTCCAAGTGCAGTCAGCACGACAGCCCGGCATACCTTGCGGCCGAGATTCCAGAGCATGACCACTCCTGTGGTAGTGTGGATGAAGCCGTACCTCGGTCGCGCCAACACTCGCCGGCACATCGGCGTCGACCTTGCCATACGAAAAAACTGCAGTTTGAATACACTATTGTGCACACGATCCTAGCCGAGCACAAGCATGACAGAAGCGCGGCGTCAGCAGAGCTCCGAGGCCGATGAGCGCGGAAAAGAGCGGAATGGATGCCTGGATCACTTCCAGCATCCATCATTGGGGCCAACCCTTCCTAGGACTAACGAACCATGCGGATGCTCACCGCGCTCCTCCTCTCGTCGATCCTTGGCGGGCCCCTCGCGGCCCAGGATCGACTCGACCTCCTGTCCGCCGAGATCGACCGGGTGGCGCCGATCTCCGGCGGCATCCTCGGCATCGGGATTCATCACCTCGAAACCGGCCGGGAGCTCTACGTCCGTGGCGACGACCGGTTCCCGATGGCGAGCAGCTTCAAGGTGCCGGTGGCCGTCCAGCTCCTGACCCTCGTGGACCAGGGGAAACTCCGCCTCGACAGCATGGTGACGCTCAAGCCGAGCGATCTGCACCCCGGCAGCGGGACCCTGACCAGTCTCTTCGACGATCCTGGCGTGTCGCTCTCGGTTCGGAATCTGCTCGAACTCATGCTGCTGATCAGCGACAATTCGGCCACCGACATCCTGCTGCGATTGGCGGGCGGCGGTGACCTGGTGAACGCCCGGCTCCGGGCCCTCGGTGTGTCGGGAATTTCCGTCGACCGGCCGACCGTCGCGCTGATCGCCGACGCGGTCGGGGTTCGGAACCTGCCGCCGGAGTCTGAGTTGACCCCGAAGGGGTTTGGGGAGCTCTCCCGGAAAGTGACCGAGGACGAGCGGAAAGCCGCGGTCGAGGCGTTCTACCGGGACCCGCGGGATACGGCCACCCCGAAAGGCATGGCCGCGCTACTCCGGAAGATTTGGCGCGGGGAGGCGCTCAGTTCGAAGAGCACGGCGCTGTTGATAGACATCATGTATCGGTGCCAAACCGGTCAGGCTCGGATCAAGGGGCTGCTGCCGCCGGACGTACGGGTTGCCCACAAGACCGGGACCCTAGGGCTCGGCGTGGCGGCGGATATCGGGGTGATCGAACTCCCGGGCGGGGGAGGGCATCTGATCGTGACGGCCTTCGTCAAACAGTCGACCAAGGACGGACCCGAGCAGGAACGAGCGATTGCCCAGGCGGCACGCGCCGCCTACGACTACTTCTTGTTCCATCCCGCACGGTAGGCGGCTTGCCGACCGGCTTGCGATCCGTCGGCGGCACCGTCGGCGGCACCAGTGGTGGTGATTCCGCAAGATCGACAACCGCCAGAACACGGATCACACCGATCACACGGAACCAACACGGATAAGCCGATCCGCGCGCACGCTCTGCATGACCTCCTTTACCTCGCCGAGGCTCGGCACGAACGGCTGCGGGTTGCCGTCGTGGTGCTCACGCCTCGTCGGGCGCGACCGTGGGCCTGCCTGCGGCGCGGCGGCGCCACAGCAGATACACGGGGACACCCGAGAGCACACCCGCGATGCCGACGAGCGCGCGGCCGGGCTGCGTGACGAGCGTGTTGAGCACGATGGCCGACGACGCGAGCACGAACAGGATGGGCGTGAGCGGATAGCCTGGCACGCGGAACGGGCGCGGTGCGTCGGGCTCGCGGCGCCGGAAGACGAAGATGCTCAGCGCGCCGAGGCCGTAGAAGATCCACCCCGTGAAAACGACGTACGTCAGCAGCTGTTCGAACGTCCCGGTGGCGGCGAGCACTGCGGCCCACGTGGAGCCAGCGATGATCGCAAACGCCGGCGTTCCAAAGCGCGGATGCACTTCACCCAACTTGCGGAAGATCAGTCCGTCGCGCGCCATCGCGTAGTACATGCGCGGCGCGGTGAGCGTGAGCCCGTTCGCCGCGCTGAACATCGACACGAGGATCACGACCGCGATGAGCTTCCCCGCCGACGGTCCGAACGACGCCGCCACCGCGCTGGCCGCCACGCGGTCCGTCGCCTGTACGCCCTCGACGCCGAGCGCCGCGACGTAACCCACGTTGGCGATCATGTACAGCCCGATGAGAAACCCGGTACCGGCGATGATGGCGCGCGGGAACGTGCGCTGGGCGTCGCGCGCCTCGCCCGTGGAAAACGTCACCATATGCCAGCCCTCGTACGCCCAGAGCACACCGATCATCGCCTGCCCGATGCCCGACAGCAGCCCTGTCGTCATCTCGGCGGGCCACATGGACGCGGTGCTCACCGGCGCGCCGCCAGCGACGATGAGCGCGATGCTCATGACGATGATCGCGATGGCCTTGATGCCGGTGCTCACGTTCTGCACGCCGGCGCTTTGGCGCGTGCCGCGCACGTTGAGCGCAGCGATGAGCGCAATGAGCAGCACGGCGACGACCTTACCAGCGAAGGGCGAGACCGGTATGAGTTGGCGCAGGTATGACGTGAACGCGACGGCGAGCGTGGCCACCGACCCGGCACCGATCACGAAGAATGTCGTCCAGCCGTAGAGGAACGCTGGCAGCGGGCCAAAGGCATCGCGGATGTACGAATAGAGGCCGCCCGCATCCGGCTTGGCGGCGCCCATCTCGCCGTACGTCAGGGCGCCGAGCAACGAGAGGATGCCCGCCACAAACCACACGAGCATAGCCGGACCCAGCGCGCCGCCGGTCTGTCGCAGCACGGTCGCGGGCACGATAAAGATGCCGGAGCCGATCACCGTGCCAATGACGATGAACAGGAGATCGGTAAAGCCAAGCGTACGGTCGAGAGATCGAGGCATGGTTGCGTGCTGGTTGGGGGAAGTTCGCGTGGGAACGATGGCCTGCTCATGGCTCATGGCTCACGGCGTACCGTCAACGGCGTACCGCCGATGGTCGGGCGCCGTTCAGTGTCATCGCGCGCCCCCGCGCCGGCCGGCCGCGCGCTCGATTTCCTCAAACGTGGCGGTCCCGATGGGATACTGGCGCCAATCGTTAAAGTCGAAGTGCCACCACTCGGCCTCGTAGACCGTGAAGCCCTCCGCAACCATGGCACGGCGCAGCAGCGCGCGATGCCAGCGCTGGAGCGAGGTCCCGCCGGGATAGTCCGGGTAGCTGCGGCTCGACATCTCGTCGTAGCCCCCCGGCATCTCAATCGGCCGGCCCGTCTTCAGGTCGTACAGCGTAATGTCCACCGCCGCGCCGCGGTTGTGGCGCGATCCCTGCGACGGGTCCGCCACGAAAACGTGCTGCGCCGGTGGCGTGCCGTCCCAGAACATCTTGGTCACGTACCACGGGCGATACGCATCGTGCACCAGCAGCCCGTAGCCGTACGGCCGCAGCGTGCGGGACGCGCGGGCGACCGCTTCAGCGGCAGGGCGCTGCATGAACGCGCGCGCCGACGAGTAGAACGGCGTGCCCATGAAGTTGTTCGACGTCGCGTACCGCACGTCGAGCAGGATCGAGGGATCGAGGCTCGGCAGCGATACGAAGTCCACAGCACGGAAGGGGCCCGTCTCCTTGGGCGGCGTCGCGGCGAGCGCGACGGCGCGGAGCGCGGCGACCGGCCGCACGGGGGTGATGGTGAACTGCGAGCCGTCCTCGGTGCCCACGGTGCGGCGCGGGAAGCGCACGCCCGCCATGATCGCCTCGATCACGCGGCCATTCGCGTCACGCCGCAGCTCCACACGCTCACCATCGTAGAGACCCGACGCCGGGAAGGCGTACACGTCGCGCGAGACCTCCGTGAGCGGGTACTGGTAGAACCACTCCACCAGCGCGTTCAGCAGGCCGTCGCGCTCCAGCAGGAAGAGCGTGTTGTAATCCCAGCCGTACTCGCCGATGATCGGCCGCCACGCCGCGGGGGCGGCCAGCGGCGTCTTGAGGTCCACCCGGCGCAGCGTGTCGGTGCCCAGCGCGAGGCCGTCGCGCAACAGGCGCACGCGCGTGCCGTACGCCAGCCGGTCGTCGGTCATGAGGACGCTGTCGCTCAGCGCGCGCAGCTCGGCGCGGAATCCGCCGCGCATGGGCAGCATAAAGAGCCGGCCGGACTGCTCGATCAGCTCCACCGCGCGCTCCCCCGTGCCGTAGCGACCAGCGAGACGGCGCGCGGCATCGGGCGCCAGCGTCGTCGTGCGATCGATGTCGGGCAGCGGCTGGCCGGCGCGCGCCGCGCGCATGAGCCGGAGCGCCTCGTCCGCGATGTGCGACGCGACCTCGTTGGCGCCGTCGGCGGTGGCCACCACGACAACGCCGAGCCGGTCGTCTGGCAGCGCCGACAGCTCGGTGGAGAAGCCGTAGATCGCGCCGCCGTGCGACACCCGGCGACGTCCGTCGAACTGCGAGAGCGCGAAGCCGAGGCCGAAGCCGGCCGTGGCCCCGGGCGCGGCGAATTGCGGCGTCCACATGGAGTCGAGCGTCGCGCGCGCAATCACCTGTCCTCCGACACCACGCCCGCCAGCGAAGAGCACCGACACGAAACGCGCCAGGTCGTCCACGGTCGTGTACATGCTGCCGGCCGGCGCCATGCCGAGACCGAAAGTGGGCGCGACCCACTCCCGGCTGTCGTAGCTCCACATCACCGCATCGGCCAGGTGGCGCGCGAGGGCGGACTCCGGCGTGAACGCGCTGTGCGCAAGCCCCATCGGCTCCAGCACCGCGCGCTTCACGTAGTCCGCGAAGGGCTGCTTCTGCGTGCGCTCGAGCGCGTAGCCCACCACCGCGATACCGGCATTCGAGTATTTGGTGCGCGTGCCCGGCGGGTACACGAGCGACGTGCCGCGCAGGCTCGCGACCGTGGCCGCGAGCGTGGTGCCGCTGGAATCGAAGTAGTGGCCGCCGGGCGGCTCGCGCACGAGGCCCGAGCGGTGCGACATGAGCTGCCGGAGCGTGATGCGCGACGCGTCGCCCCCCTCGGGCAGCACGTCACCCACGTACCGCGACACCGGCGCGTCGAGATCCAGCACGCCTCGCTCCACGAGCTGCATCACGGCGATGTCCGTGAAGAGCTTCGAGACGGAGCCGACGCGGTGCACCGTTTCACTTGTCACCGGCACCGCCGGATCGACGCGCTCGCGGCCATAGCCGCGCGACCACACGGTGCGCTGGTCGTCCACCAGCGCGATGGACAGGCCGGGCAGCCGCTTGTCGGCGACCTCGCGCGCCACGAGCGAGTCGAGCCGCGCGATGACGCGCGAGTAGTCCGTGGGCATGCCCGGCGCGGTCTGAGCGCGC
>Ga0209355_1002515_pt1 | contig 10199 bp, 12 predicted proteins | sample LauGreSBDMM110SN_3_FD_187563 | JGI IMG/M metagenome (GOLD analysis project Ga0209355, IMG submission 187563) | Freshwater lake microbial communities from Lake Michigan, USA - Sp13.BD.MM110.SN (SPAdes) (version 2) | ecosystem: Environmental > Aquatic > Freshwater > Lake | place: Lake Michigan...
CTAATTAAGCGGCGCAAACGAGTGTGCTCTGGTGGATCTTGAAATACCACCCAATTACTCAAGTTAGTAAGTATGTGGGGCATTTTTGCTAGTTCATCTGCAGTGAAATGCGAACTCGCTTTGAGCATGCGCTGTTTTTGAGTGAAAACATCTAAATGCAGACCTTCTTCTACTTCATGAAAAGGACTCACAATCCATGCACGTGCTTTTTCGCTCCAAAAAATTGGGTTGGACTCTAGGAGTTCTCGATAAATGGGATATGGATTTTGGAAATATTCGGTTGACAAGAATTTCTCAACTCCATGGCTTTGCATTGTTTGCAACAGCAACCTCCTTATCATGCCAACTTGAAGCAGCATTAAATGTGCGAGCGGTGAGACCTTATCTCTATTTTCGTAAGATTGGAAGGGTATAGTCAATGTGTGAGCTTGCTTCTCGCCATCGCAGCAGCAATAGCCTTCGCGGTTGGAATCTTTCTAACTAAGGGCGTTGCCCTCAACATCTCAATTTATAAAGCCATAGGTCCACTCTTTGTTCTCAATGCGCTATTTGTATTTCCCTTAATCCCATTTGGGCCAGATTGGATTCTTTGGTCCGGCTCAGTTCCATTTTTGCATGTTGTGGGAGCAATAGGCAGTGGCGTCGTGGCTGGAATTATTTTCAGAATGATGTCTAACAGCTCCGCATCGGTCATGTCTGTCGGGCAGGCTCTCACGCCAGCAGTTGTTCTTCTTGCTGGGCCAATTGCATTGGGAGCCAGCATTATTTCCATACAAGTGCTGGTGATAGTTGTACTGGTATTTGCGACAATATTTCCACTTCGTAAGAGTCTGGCTGGAGTTAGTTCATTCACAGCTATTTTTCTCATGATTGTTATTGGTGTATTAAGTGGCTTTGTGACTGTAGCTGTTGTTCTTTTGGATAGAGCTGGAGTGGGAACCACTGAAACCTTTATTGTCCGCCAACTGTTGGCAGGCTTTACTTTTATGTTGATCTTCCCGCCAATCGGCCTGCATTGGCGAGATTTCCTGCAGCTAGTAAGGCGATCATTTTTTATGAGCATGGGGTGGCTTGCCTCTATTTATGCAATCCGCGAAGGTTCCCCCGTAGTTGCTCAGTCGGTGATGGCAACTATTCCACTATGGGTAATTCTGATTGAAGTAATCGTCTACCGAAAGCAGCCTGCTCGCGCAGTAGTCTTTAGCGCAATTGCGATTGCCATCGGCATTTATACCCTAGCTCTCACCTCCTAATGATGATTTTCGTTGTTGAAAAGCTATTGCCGCTAACCCTTACCTTCCATATACTTTTTTGATTCTGCAGTTCTGCCAAAGCCCAATTTTCGATGAAGGAGAAGATGATGTCTCATAAAGGAAAAGTTGCGGTAGTTACTGGCGCTGCGTCTGGAATTGGTCAGGCAACTGCAATCAGGTTGCGCGATGAGGGCATGCGAGTCATTGCAGTAGATATGAATAAGGAGGCGCTGACCAAGCTCACTAGTGTTGAGCACCTTGTTGCTGACCTATCTAAGAGTGAGGACCGCGACAAAGTCGTTGCGGTAGCTCAAGGTGCACACGCCCTTGTCAATGCCGCTGGGCTCATTCGCTTGAAACCGATCCTGGAATTCACGGTGCAAGATATCCGCGATATCTACGCAGTCAACGTCGAGGCTGTCTGGGACCTGACAAGCCGCATTGGACGCACGATGACAGCAGGTGCGAGCATTGTTAACTTAAGTTCAGTATCTGCCAAACTGGCGACAACTCCAGAAACTGCAGTTTATGCATCATCTAAGACTGCTGTGCTTTCAATTACTCGTTCTTTTGCTTATGCATTTGGATCAAAGGGCGTTCGGGTTAATGCGATTTGCCCAGGCATTGTTGATACTCCGATGCAAGATAAGGTTTTGGAAAGACTTGCCGAAATTCGTGGAATCACTGTTGAAGACATCACCTCAAAGCGTTTAACTTCAGTGCCCCTAGGTCGAGCATCAGAGCCATATGAAACAGCTGGATTTATCTTCTTTCTCATCTCGGATGAAGGCTCCTACTTCACAGGACAAGCCCTCAGCCAAGATGGGGGAATCGTCATGTAGTTTTCCCACACCCAAACAACCAAGCGAAAGGATTTAAAAAATGGGCGAAATTCTGGGGTTTTTTCACGGTGGAATCACAGTAAAGGATCTACAGAAGTCGCTCGTATTCTATCGGGACGGACTTGGCCTTAACGTAAAGTTTGAAAAGCTCCTTAACGGTCCTTATTTAAGGACGGTCCTGGATCTCAAATTCGATGCGATTAGTGTTGCCTTCCTTGAAGTTCCTGGTGGGGGATTTATCGAGCTACTGGATTATCAAGGTATTGAAAAACTATCAGCGGCATCGCGTCCCTGCGATTTTGGCGGCGGGCACATTAGCTTCTATGTTTCAAAAATTGATGAAATTGCTGAAAAGATGTTTAAGATGGGATACATCGCACGCAGTGAAAGTTGTGTCAATATCACCGAAGGCCCAAATGCTGGTGGGCGCTCTTTATATCTGCTAGATCCAGATGGTTACCCAATTGAATTGTTTATGCGTCCAGCTGACGCATAAATCAGATGTGTAATAAGGCCGATTCCCCAGCCTATTTTTAGTCTAGGTGCCAGACTTCTTTGAACTCAAGTAAGTTGCCATTGTTGTCAGTTAAATTGACGATGACATCTTTAAACCATTCAGCCCAACGAGCATTCGCCTCACTCTTGCCAAGCTTTTCAAAAGCTGTCTTTGTGTCAGGCTCAACTTCGAAGTAACCAATAACATGAACTCCACGACGAAAGAGGCTGTAATTTTTGAAACCAGCGTCCTTGATCGCCGTTACCAACTCTGGCCAGATTTCATCATGACGCTTCTTGTATTCAGCCTCTTTACCTTCGAAGATTTCGAACATAAAACACATTCTTGCCATTGTTGGGCTCCTTAATGGGTAGTAGCGAAAACTTAGGTGGGTATTATTTAATTGTCAACAATTATCGGTACTTAATTGCCCAACGCCTGCGAAGTTGATAGAAGTACAGGGGAATAATCCAGAGCGTTTTAAATAGAAAGAGCCCCGATCTCTCGAGGCTCTTTCCATGCACAGATATTGCAACTCTTTTGACCATTACCAATAGATCGAATTGCAGTAACTAAGACTGTGGTGGAGACGACGGGATTTGAACCCGCACATCGGGTTTGGTAAACACGAATGCTGCCAATTACATCACGCCTCCATCACGAGAGTGAAGTTAGGGCGTTACCCATTATCGAAACGATGTGATGAATGGGCCTGTGGATGAATGATGAATGTGGAAAAGCAAAAGGGACCCGGTGATTAACCAAGTCCCAATTACTACCAAACCCGAAGTGCGCGAGAAGTATTGCACATAACTTAAGAGTTGGAATAGAAAGCAAAAGGGACCTGGTGATTAACCAAGTCCCGATTACTACCAAACCGTCGTGATGAAAGTATTACATAGATGCACAGTTACTCGCAGTAACTAATAACTAAGGAAGAGTCTCCCTAAAAGCCGTTCTTATGCTGAAATATATGTTTGAGCAGACACCTAGCCCCTTAAACCAGGTGCCTGCTCAAATTTATTGGGTGAATTAGAAAACGCGAATCGAGTGAAGCAAGTGCCCGTCCTTAGGGTTGTTAGGGCGCAGGTTTAACCTTGCTCGCGCTAAAGCCGAAAATAATCGGAAGGTAGCCCAACAAACGGGCGTAAATCGTGGCCGGTGAGGCAAAATCGCTTCAGAGATGAAAGACTTGTCTCAGAACACAACCAGGTTCGCCTATAGGAAATTTACCGCTGAGGAGAAGTCACATGTCATCAACAAATTCCGTCATAGCAACTGGGGTAACTCCTGCGAAACTAACCAATGTGCGCAGATGGAACATTGCTCTCACCGTTTTGCACCTAGCTCAGGCAGCAGCGATGCTGCTGCTCACCAATGATTTTGCACTCAAAGTCTTGGACTCTACGCCAGCCGGTCCCCCAGGAACCGAGGGACTAGTCACTTCAACTCTTTTTGAAGTTCGAGTGGGTTGGGTCATTGGTGCATTCCTAGCTCTTGCTGGCCTTGATCATCTGCTCACATCAACATTTGCCCGCAAAACATATGAGACTGATCTTAAAAATGGAATTAATCGCTTTCGCTGGGCAGAGTATGCAATAAGTGCATCTCTGATGGTTGCCATCATTAGCATGTACTGGGGAATTTTGACCCTTGCCGCTTTGATAGCAGTAGTCGGTGCAAATATTGCCATGATTCTCTTTGGTTGGTTGCAAGAGAAAATGAATCCACCAGGGCGCACGTCAACTACCATGATGCCATTCTGGTTTGGCACACTTGCCGGAATAACTCCGTGGCTAGCCATGTCCGCAAATATCTCGCAAATTCCGCTCGATGATGCCCCCGATGGTCTCTTCTTAATCATGCTCGTTCAGGCAATCTTCTTCTTCTGTTTCGGCCTAAATCAGTGGCTGCAATATCGCGGAGTAGGAAAGTGGAAAAACTACATGTTTGGTGAGAAGACTTACTTAATCCTAAGCCTTGGCGCTAAATCACTTTTAGCATGGCAGATCTTCGCTGTTTCACTTATTCCGATAGCTAATTAACGGATAACTAGGAGTACCTAGTAAGAACCAGCCTGGATACCGGCTGTCTCTTTTATTAGCTTCACTGTGGTCTCGCGGTGGTTCCACATAATCACATGTGCGCAATTCGGTACCCGAATCCACTTCGCGTGCTTTGGTAGCGATGACTTCTCCTGCGCCAGCGGCTCTGGGAGCGTTAAATCAGAGCTACCAAAGACCACTGAAATCTTTACCTCAGGAGCAACATCTGATTCAAATTTCTTACCCATCATCGCCTGCCACAAGGGCCGGTAACCTTTAGAACGCGCCATCGCAATTACTGAGTCTTTACACGTTTCATAACTAAGTTCACGCCATAAGTGCGTGATCTTTCGATATCCAATCGCCTTGAGCGGCGGAAGATGAAAAGCGATAGGAATAAAAAATTGCGTAATTTTGGCCAGAATTCTGGAATCTATGCTCGGTGGGATCTTCATTGTCGGTCCCTCGAGCCATAGCCCAGCTGGAGCTAACGCGGTAACACTTGCAATATTGGTAGGTCTGAGGGCTGCCATTTCTAGAGATATCCAGCCTCCTAAAGAATTTCCAGCTACATGCATCTGGTGCACATGATGAACTTCTTGCATATGCCCCAGAATCATTTCGCCAAGAGAGCGGGGATCATATTTTTCATCTTCCAGCAGAGTTGCCTCGCCATGTCCAGGTAAATCTATGGAGTACACAGTGAAATCATTAACTAAGTCCAGAATCAAACTCTTCCAAATTGTTCCGGCAGATCCCAGGCCATGAATTAGTACGAGGGCCGGATTGGAGTTATCCGTCATGGATACCTTAGAAGTAATACTCACAAGTCAATTATGGAGCAAAATCAAATGGTATTTTCCCAATCGCAGGACTAGGAAATCTGTTTGAAGCTTTTTCCAGAGTTAGCAGATGTATAGATATCTGCACCCACCGTAACCAGCATCAGCTGATCACTAGCGCTTAAAATCCCGGTCTCCCCCTTAAATGTGCTCAATTTTGTCCAAGTTTTCCCTGTATCTAATGACTTATAAAGCGTGTTGCCACTCAAGGCGTATAGACCTGAATTGCGCCATTCGACCTGTGTAAATTTGAAATTGTTTTTCAATTCTTTTGTTGATTTAAAGGCATCCTCAGTGAGCAGCAATTTAGAGTCCTTGAGTGCCACAGCCATTTCTGGCATATCGGGTGAGACTGCTATATCTGTAAAGGTATTTGTACCCAATGATCTCCACGTCTTTCCGGTATCTGCCGAGTAAAGTAAATTGCCACTCTGTGAATCTGCGCCATAAAGCTCACTTCCAGCACCTTCTAAAGAGTGGAAATCAACTTTTCCAACCAAAGAGACAGCCTTCCAACTTGACCCGCCATCAGTGGATCTGACTAGGCCGATGGGATTTGGCATCTTAGAACCTTGAGCAGGGTGTCCACTTGCAACTAATACCTTTCCAAGGGAAGTCAGCCCCATCACATCGATTTTATCTTTTCCAATCAACTTCATATTGTTCTTGCCGGCTAGCTCATAAAGTCCCTCATGAGTTAAGACGAGCACTTTTTTCTCAACAACTTTTATGTGGTGTATATGCGGAACCGAGTCAAAAGTCGCAGCATTTGCAACCTCGCTCAATCCCCAGAGTGAAAGAACTGCAAGGATAAGAACTCTAAGACTCTTGGTAGCTGACACCTTCATTCTTTCCTCATATCCAACATTCATATTTACTACTAAACCCTGCCTGCATATGGCATCATTCCGGGCATGCTGTAAATATCTGAATACCTAAGTCCTTTTTTGGTTGATCTGGCCTCCCACATCATTCCCCCACCTGCATAAATACTCATATGGTGAATGGTGCTTTGAGTTCCTTTATAGGAATAAAATATTAAGTCACCCGGTTCCATCTCGGCGATCGGAATCTGCTTGGTGTAGGTGTAAAACAACCCTGAGTTAAGACGATCCCAGATCGGCCAACCCAGCCCAGCAGATTTATAAGCAGCGTAAACCAGGCCTGAACAATCAAATGCATTTGGTCCTTCATCGCCCCAGACATACGGCTTCTGAGCAAGCACCTGTCGCTTGGCAAATTCAACAGCCTTCAGCCTCTGATCGAGGGTTGTTCTTGAATTAGCTACTCCTGTAGGGCCCCCACCGCGCCAAACTTTTGCCTGATTTGGAACCTTGCCAGCTTCGATTGATCGGGCCTCTTCCAATAGCGCCAACTGACGCTGCTGCTCAAGAGTTACTCTTACCTTCCTAGCTGAGGCAAGCTCTTTCTGTAATTTATCTTGGACCGCTTGCAGCTTATCTACCTCTGCTTGCTGAGCATCTCGAATGTCATCAGCTTCCTTCTTTGCTACTGCAACCATTTCTGTGACCTTTACTTGACGTTCCTTTGCAATTACAGCCATTGCCTTAGCTTGCTTGGCGGTTTCTTCAGCAGCCTTAAATCTTTCCAGCGCAACTTTATTTTTTGATCCTAAATTATCAAGTAAGGAAATGGTATCTATCGCATCTTGTGGTCCGTTGGCGCTTAAAAGGTTTTCAATTCCCCCCATATTGCTACCTGAAATATAAGCAGCCACCGCCAATTTCCCAATATCTCGATGAGTTTGAAAAACTTCCGCTTCGGCTGCTTCTGCCACTTTAGTAGCAGCGCTCAACTCTCTATCAGCAATTGCAAGTTCATTTTTGGCGGAGAGATATTTTTTATTGGCCTCAGCTGCAAGGCTCGCAAGCTTCTTGAGATTGCCTACAGCTGCTACAAGTTTCTTTGCAGAAGTCGCAGCGCTCTTTTTCTTCTCCTCTTCAATTCGCTTAGCCGCCTCAATCTGAGCAATTGTAGGCTTATGTTTGGTCGCAAAAGCTGGCGGCAAAATTGAAATCGAAAAGAAAACAATGACGAGAGTAGTTATCCCTCTAATTATCTTAAACTTAGTCATAGTCGCCTAGCGCCTACAAATGGTTTTCTGCCAAACATTTTAGTTAATTTGACCACCTCTACTTTTTTTCCTGGTCGGGGTGCTTGAACCATTTTCCCGCCACCCATATAGATGGAGACGTGACTAATTGGTTTGCCAAAGAAAAGTAAGTCACCGGGTTTCACTGATCCGTAAGAAATCGACTTTCCGTACTTGACTTGAACTCGAGAAGAGTGAGGCAGTGACACCCCGGCTGCTTGATAGGCGCGCATCGTGAGCCCGGAGCAGTCCCAGCGAGTTGGCCCGGCAGCTGCCCACACATAGATGTCACCAATCTGCTTGAGTGCATATTTCAGTGCGATAGATCCTCTTGAGTTATCACCAACATAGTTCGTCGCGTATTTTTGTGAATCCTTCAAAATCTTATTTTCTCTTGCCGCTTCTTGGCTACGCAGCCGCTCTCGATCTTCCTTCTTTAATGAGTTAAGGATTCCTGTCGCTTTCGCAAGGGCTGCCTTTGCCGAAGATACCTCTCTATTTAATTTGATTTTTTCAGACTTAAGCAGATCCACTCTATCGGCTATTACAAGCTGAGAGGATTGAACTTTCTGCTTCGTTAGCATGTACTTGCGAATTTCATTCGCGTAGCGAGTCCCAACCAGATCTAACATAGAAGCATCGGCGAGATATTGAGACGGGTCAGTGCTAAGGAGCAACTCGAGTCCCGTCCCAAATCCTGAGCCCTGATAATTTTGCAGAGCGATTCGGCCAAGAACTTTTTTTGCCTCTTCCAAGTCGGATTTAATTAAAGATTCCTGCTCTTTTAAGCTTGTTGTTTCTCTTTCGAGTGAGGCAATTTTTATAGTTGCTTCATTTGCAGCCTCATATTTATCCGCGGCCAAGGTACGCAATCTATCTACCTCCCTTTGCGCACCCGAAACCGAGGGAGCTGCCCACGCAAAGGAAGGCTCAAATAGAAAGAAAACTACTAAAAATGCAGCAACGAAACGCTTCATGCTCAGTCTCCGTAACTTCCCTTACTTCGAGACTTCTATGAGTAGTTTCTGCATTAATGAGATCTCTCCCGATTGTGCGGCTCGAATCTCCTTGGCCAGTGCTCTGGCTTCTGAATTCTTTGAACCACTCAGCATCGACAACATGCCTAGCGCACCTTGGTGGTGCTCAATCATCGCTTTCAGAAAGGCGCTATCAAATTTTGGGCCACGCAATTTTTTCAATTCTGCAACTTGACTCTCAGAAAGCATCCCGCCCATACCCATGTCATGTCCCATCTTGAGGGGGGCTTTCTTTGCCGCCAGCCAATACTTCATCTGCTTCATCTCTTTTCTCTGTTCGGAGATGATTTCTGAGGCAAGAGCTTTTACTTTAGTATTCGAAGAGCGCACAAGGGCTGATGTAGACATGTCAATCGCTTGTTGATGATGAGGAATCATGCCTTGAGCAAACATAATCTCATTCATACCCAGACTTTTCAGACTGCTGGCATGTGAACTGGCCGTTGCAGGCTGGCTCATGAAGGGAAGAGAAATAACGGCCATCAGTACTACAGTTTTCCTCAACATTATTGCAAGGAGCAGGCCCAGGTGTTGCTTACTTGTATTTCCTGAGCGCATATTCGAACTTTACCAGTTTTGACTATTTTGGCGGCTTTGCGAGAAAGACTCGCTAATAAATTGTGACTAAAAATACACAACTACGTTCTGTCATTGCCTGAATCGTCCCCTAAGCCGGAGTCGTAAATAGAGAGAGCCCCGATTCCTCGAGGCTCTCTCATGCACAGCTATTGCAACTCTTTTGACCATTACCAACAGATCGAACTGCAGTAACTAAGACTGTGGTGGAGACGACGGGGTTTGAACCCGCTCCAATAGTTTGGTAAACGATTAGGCTGCCAATTACAACACGCCCCCATCACGGGAGTGAAGTTACGCAAGTGAGCAGTACTCAAAGTTAGAACCGAAACTACCTGTTGATAAATCAATTCTGTGGAAAGCAAAAGGGACCTGGTGATTAACCAAGTCCCGATTACTACCAAACTATTGTTGACCAAGTATCTCACATAACTTGAGAGTTGCAGTGGAAAAGCAAAAGGGACCTGGTGATTAACCAAGTCCCGATTACTACCAAGCCACCGTGGTGAAAGTATTACATAGATGCACAGTTACTCGCAGTAACCAACAACGTAAGAAGAGTTGCCGTATAAGCCGGACGTACCCCATTGATATATCATTTTCTCATGTCGAAAAAACTTCTCATAGGTTTCATTTTGCTGCCGGTTGGAGTTTTGCTAACGCCGTTGCTGCCGGAAATTGGGGTCCCAATTATTTTGCTTAGCACCCGATTTCTTCAAGAGAAGTACGTATGGGCGAGGAAGCTCAATATTTGGGTAGATGCAAAGTTTGCATCCATAAAGGCTAGGTTTCACGGTTTCTATAAAAGATAGAAGGATAGAGCCACGAAATAACCTAAACAGTTGGTGTTGTATAAAGAACTTTTCCGCCAACCTTAATCTCTGTATCAACTAAATACTTCTTGACTGCAGCTAAATTGATTTCAAGACCGATTCCAGGGCGATCAGGAATAGTGATCATGCCATCGCTTTCGACTTCTATTTTATCTACAGTTA
>Ga0209355_1002520_pt1 | contig 10193 bp, 9 predicted proteins | sample LauGreSBDMM110SN_3_FD_187563 | JGI IMG/M metagenome (GOLD analysis project Ga0209355, IMG submission 187563) | Freshwater lake microbial communities from Lake Michigan, USA - Sp13.BD.MM110.SN (SPAdes) (version 2) | ecosystem: Environmental > Aquatic > Freshwater > Lake | place: Lake Michigan, USA...
GCGCTCATCTGTTTATTAGTGTCGTCAAACTTCTTAGTTAACGCATCAATCTTTGCATTTGTTTTTTTAAGTTCCTCTTCTATTTTAGAAGGAGCATTTGCTAAATGTTCTTTAATTATACTAGTCTTGTTCATGATCGTGTAAAAAAGCCACAAAAACAAAATAGGAAGTAACATTCCAAAAAAGGTCTTTCGCTTCAACATTCTTACTTCTGTATAAACAAATGAGTTCGCAATCTGTGAACAGTACTTCCTATTCCGGATACACAACCGCCAGTACGGGTGGCAATGCTACAAATAATGATACTAATCTAGGTCAAATTCCGATGCGCGACGGGTCCGACTATACACGGCAAATCCGTGAACATATTATTTACCAAGAAAACAAAGGAAATTCTCCTGCACAGCCCGGTAACTCTGAAAATAAATGGATGACGTATGGTAACCAATTTCGTTTAAATTATTTTTTTGGTAAGCTAAAATGCCCCACTGCATGCCCTGATAACACTCCCCATATTGGCAATGCTTTTAACGGTAATGGTGCTTATTCTAATGTTTCCGGGGGGTTATTTGGCGGCTCTTAAGTGTTCTAGTTGTTTCATTGCGAAATTTTTGACGACGCGTTTTATCCATTGATGTTGGTGTATAACTAAAAAAGTATTCTAAATATTCGGGAGATGAACGATTCTTTCCAACTTTCTCGTAGAGTTCGGATTTCTCTACACGCATATCAATTAATGACTTCTGTTTTCCTAAACAGGTGATTGGAGTCAACAAGCGGTAGCGTCTAGCATGAGCCTTCTCATTTGCTAGTTCAACTAAATTTTGAGCAGCACATAAAAATCGTTGTTCAGGAATATCTTCCAAAAAATGATCAGGTGCGTATGTCACTGCTAGAAAGAACTGTAGCAATGTAGGAATACTTGCAACATACAGACCACCACTTGTTTTGTGATAGCTATGGCAGGCAGTCGTCTCATATAAGCGAATTAATACAAGACCAGTTTTCTTATCTTCAATATCCGTATGGCTTGGAAGAAGTTCACCATATGCGGGATACTTTTTTGTTTCAACAGATCCTTTCTTATTTAGAACAGCTTCAAACATTTCAGTTGTCTTATCAATTACTTCAGGAGTTACTAGAACATCAAGTGGTAATTGCCACGCTCGGGTTGTTCCTTTCTTTTGCATACTCATTCCATTAAATCCGAGTAGAACGGCATTTTCTTTTATAAGAATTGTTTCAAGAGCATTCTTAGTTTCAGTGGAAATAAATATTTCGCTCAGATCCTCGTGATCTTTAGGGCATGTCATAGGATAATGTTTGTTTAATAATTGCAAACGTGTATACACTTTCTTCCATCGCTCTACAAATCCTTTAGGGCGAGATAATTCTAAATAAACAGCCATTCGCAAAAAGTTAGGAGGTGTATAATGAATACCGTTCTTTTCAATGCTATGTTTCCAAAGAGTTTCAAAAATAGGCTTATCTAGATGAGAAACATCGGCAACCCCAATATATTCTGCAAAAACTTTAAATGTTCCGAGGTGCACACCGGGCTTAACTTCTACGCTACTAAATCCAGCATCAGTCAAATGATCAGCAATTTCCATAGCATGCAGTTGAGGGGTCGCTGTAAAAAAATCGTAATCGGGAATATCTTTCTCGGGGTTGTAAAACTGATCTTCTTTAGGTAGAAGATTATTAATAGCTGTTCCGCCGTAACATAATACTCGATTTCTTTTTATGAATGACTCTACGATAGTAAGAGCCTTGATAACAACGGGATCACTTGCATTTTCTTTGTCGATTTGATCCTGAGCTATACTTGCTACTTTTTCAATAGTATCAACCATTATTTTCTTGCATGAAAAAGTGTGGAGGTTTTCTTTCTGTTAAGAAGCAAGGATGGTAAAGCGAAAGTCTCGTGAGAATGCTCGCGATCGCAAGTGCTCAGCTGATCTATCGGATGACGGAAAACCTCTTTGCAAAAAGCCGAAACCTGGAGATTCGGATTCAGATACAACGTGGGTTGATGATGATACGTTACAGAACGAATCGCCGGCTGTAGAACAACAACCGCCTATTTATTTAAATATTCATATTCATGAAGCAGCCCCGAATGTAGAATCTGAAGAAGAGGAAGAGGAAGAGAGTGATGAAGAGTTTCAAGAACTACGCAGAGGTCGATCGTCGGGTATTTTTACAGAGACGCGATCAAAGGTAAAAGCTAAAAAAAAGCAGAATGAAGTACCCTTAAAGCTTACACGTCAAGAAGAAACATATTATAACTCATTACCCAAAGCTCAGAAGAAGGATATGCTTGATGTTATGAAACGTATTTCTACACTTGTTCTTGATGATGGAATTGTACCTTACAAATTTAAAATATTGGGACTTCCTATTTCTGATTATACTAAATCAACTGTAATCAAAAAAGTTATGGCACTTTCCGAGATGCCGTCAGATAGCGGAGAGTCTTATAAATTAAAAACATGGGTAGATGGTTTTCTTCGTATACCGTTTGGAAAGACAATTCCTTTACCGGTAAAACTAGAAGATGGAACAGCAAAGTGTACTGAATTTATTACTACGGCTCGCAAGAATATGAATAAGTCTGTCTATGGAATGGTGCCCGCAAAGACTCAAATTTTACAAACTATTTCACAATGGATCGTGAATCCGGATTCTGTTGGAAATGTAATCGCTCTACAAGGTCCTATGGGAGTTGGTAAGACATCATTTGCTCGTAATGCAATCGCAGAAGTTCTACAACGTCCGTTCGAGTTTTTCTCACTTGGTGGTGCATCTGACATTTCTAATTTTACAGGTCACTCGTATACATACGAAGGCTCTATGTGGGGACGCATAGCAGATTGCTTGATGCATTCTGGTGCTATGAATCCTGTACTGTACTTTGACGAACTTGATAAAGTTTCAACAACCCCTCATGGTGAAGAAATTGTAAGCATGTTGATCCACTTAACCGATCGTTCTCAGAATACACAGTTTCACGATCGTTATTTTTCTGGTATTGATTTCGACGTGTCTCAGTGTTTATTTGTGTTTTCATTTAACGATATTGATAAAGTTCATCCTATCTTGCGTGATCGTATGAATGTAATCAATTGTGCCGGATATAATGAAACTGATAAACGTGTAATCCTAAAAGAACACATCTGGCCTCAAATTGTTAAACGATTAAAGTTTAAAGAAGACGATGTTATTCTCGATGATTCGGCAATTACTCTTCTGATTCTTGACCACTCTGTTGACGAAAAAGGTGTTCGTCATTTAATTCGCACAGTTGAAACTATGATGACGCGACTCAATATGTTACGAGTAGCAGATGATGAGAGTATGAAAGAATACTGTTTTTACATGAAAGTAAAGTTTCCACTGATAATCGATAGAAATGTTGCTCAAGTACTATTGACGGATATTGATAAAAAAGAGAAAGAAATTTGGCGTTCTTTATATACTTAAACCTTCATCTTCTTGAACCGACCGACTCCTACGAATCCCACAAAGAGATCATTATCGTCCGTCGTCTGATAAACACGCTTGTTAACAGAATTGACTCCATAAGTCTTTCCGTCGAACTCAACATCATTTACATCTTCGTCGCCATTCTCAAAATACCACATGCCACTCTTGGCGTGCCAGTAATTTCCATTGCCAACCGGCTTAAGAATTTCAGTCTTCTTCATCTCCTCAAGATTGTCACTGCTGACATACTTGATCATCTTGGATAGATCGTAGCTGTGCGCATTGGACAGCTTATTCAGATCCGGTGGATCATCATGTCCTGCGAACTGAGAACCACCTACCTTTGCAGGCGGCTCTTCCTGCTTCTCCTCAGGAACACCCTTGCTCTTCGCAAAAGCCTCCATGTGAGCAGTGAGATTCACCTTAGTGTACTCATCGGCCTCTAGGCCGTTGATATGATCGATAAACTCCTTGCGAAGCTCCTCGGTTAGCTCAACATCGTGAGCCTTTAGAACCTTTGTAAGTTCCGTCTTCATTGCAGGAGTGAACCGGTTTAGATTCTTCTCCTTCTTGGTCTCAGCCTTCTTCGGCTTCTCCTCTACAGGTTCAGCCTTGGGCTTCTCCTCCTTCTTGGTTGTCGTCTTCTTGGTCTCCTTCTTGGGCTTCTCGGCCACTTCCTCCTTCGGAAGCTGGCTCTTGAGAAACGTTAGCAGCATCTCGACGTTAGCGATCTGAGTTAGTAGGTCAGACATTTTGTATTGGTAACAATTAGGTTAAAAAAGATAAAATCCGTTTTCGAGAAATTAACAGAGTGGAATATCTTCGTTCCACATTCTATCAAATTCAGCATCATCTTTCTCTTCAGCTGTAATCAACTCTTCTCCTAGTTGAATCAAATCGGGAACAAAGTCGTACACTTTGTTACCTAGTACTGCCTGAACATTTTCAAATATGGAACGACGAAACCCTAGTTCCCAACGAGTGATTAAACGAGAGTCAATCATTGCATTCTTGATACCTTCATTCCAGTAGATTTGATTATTGCAATTCATTTTACTATTTAAAAATGAAACAATAAAAAATTCGTTTTTGTGAATTTACGCCTTAGCACTCTTCGCATTGGCCTTCTTAGGCTTATCTTCAGCCTTCTCCTCCTTCTCGGACTCTTCGGCCTTCTCAGCCGCTGCAGCCTCACGGGCTGCCTTAGCAGCCTCGCGGCCAGCCTTCATCGCCTCCTTCTGCTTAACACTGAGAGTACGCTTAGGCTTATCGGCAACCTCGATCTCCTCGAAATTGTTATCATCAGCACAGTACTCGTCAAAGTGCTGCTTCAGCTTCTTCTCGTCAAAGTCCTCAATGTCATTGATAAACTTCTTTACGCCAACCTTGTGGCGCTTCATGGACTTCTCGTCCGTGGGGCGATTATTCGCTTTCAGGGACGCAATCACCATCTCCTCGCGCTTAGCACTGACCTTAGTAATGTTAGGCATTCTGTATTTGTTGAGATATATCAGTGTAAAAACGGTCAAATCCGTTTTCAGAAATTTACGTATAATTTGAGTTCTTTTGATTCAATCGTTCACATAATGGATATATGGCCTCCTATTATCATCGGAAGTGTTATGTTTTTGTACATTCAGTCATTTAACAGAATTGCAAGGATGTATTTTCAAAGTGGGAAAACATTAGAGTGGAGAGATTTCTTCACTGTAGTGTTACCGTTAAGTAACGTATGATGGGAGCGGGGATCGAACCCGCGCGGATTGCTCCACAGGTTCTTAAGACCTGCTCCTTAACCACTCGGACATCCCATCATAGTTTATTATCCAATACTATCTAAATGATTACAAGTTAAAATGCTTTTTAAAGCTTGCAACTGAAGCTCGAAACGACGGCTTATTCCACAAAATCCACTTTGAAAGTGCACCTGCAGTATCTGGCTTCTCCCAATTTTCACCCATTCCAGAGTGGCGACTTAAATAACGCTGTCTCCGCGTCTTGTCTTTATGTTTCGTATAGTCCGAATAACCCGCCTGACCAAACGGAACAATTTTCTCTTTACCGTCAATATCAAATACAGCATCCCATTTCTTTTCTTTTTTGTGTGATTTCCGAATAGTTTTTAGCTTCATTCTTTGTAATGGAAGAGTGGAATAAAAAACTTCGCGAGATAAAGGACGAGAGTGAAAATCCGTACATGACTCAGCAATTTGCAGAAGCTATTTTTCAACAGCTCATTCCTCGCAATAAGCTTTTGAAAATTAAGAACAAAGATAAATTTAACCAGCGTCTCGGCCCCGAGTTTGATCTATGGGCTGAAAATTTAGAAGAAAAGTTTCCCAAGCCACTTGTGAGAGCAATGCTAAATGATGATGAATTTTGGAAGCTAACGATTGAGACAGCAAAAGGCCTTCGCTGAAAACGGACTAATATAGAGACAATCCTTATAAATAACAAGAATGGGCGATACTATTATCGGCGTCCAGTTTGGCATTGCCAATCCGGAAGAAATTGTAGCAAAAAGTGTAGTCGAAGTCATCACTGATAAGACGTACTCAGTAAATCAGCCTGTACCCGGTGGCGTGTTTGATTCTCGTTTTGGTGTTATCGAGAATGGTAAGGTTTGTCCTACATGCAAGCAGACTAACCTACTATGTCCGGGTCACTTTGGACACATTCGTCTAGCGCGACCTGTATATTTGTATCAATTCATCGAGCAGATTCAGAAGATTTTGGGAATTGTTTGCATCAACTGCTCAAATCCTTATCTGCCAGATGATGAACTTGAGCGTATTGCCGAAACCGCAACTGGAATTACACGATTCAATACGGTGCGCGAAGAGACGACGTCTTACAAATCAAAACTAAAAGATTCATCTGTATGCTCAGTCTGCAAGTCTCCCGCTGTAAAGAAGGTAGATAAGATGGAAGGCAAGGTTGCCAAGCTTCAGGCTCACACGTACGAGAAAGAGGCCGAGCCGATCGTATTGCAGTGTGAAATGGTTCTACGTTGCTTTCAGCGTATGACTGAGCGTCACATTGAGCTTATCGGCTTTAATCCTAAGTTCAGTCGTCCTGAGTGGATGGTTTGTACAGTACTACTTGTTCCTCCGCTAACTGTTCGTCCTTCTGTTGTGATGGAGGATAATCAGCGCATGGAAGACGATCTAACACACAAACTAATTGATATTGTTCGTAACAATCAGCGTCTACGCGACAAGATTGATAAGGGCGATTCTGCAGATATCATTGACAAATACACTGAACTTGTACAGTTTGATGTAGCTACATATGTAGATAATGATATCAAAGGACTGCCTCCTGCGGCTCAGCGATCAGGCCGTCCACTCAAGACTCTGAAGTCACGACTTGGAGCAAAGAATGGTCGTGTTCGTGGTAACTTGATGGGTAAGCGTGTAGACTTCTCTGCGCGTTCTGTTATCACTCCTGATGCTAACATTGATCTGGATGAACTTGGTGTTCCTGAGGAAATTGCGATGAACTTGACGTTTCCTGAAATGGTTACATCATTTAATCGTGATCGTATGATGACCTATATTCGCAATGGTACTGCAGCGTATCCCGGAGCAAAGTCGGTATATTTTACAGATGAGAAGCGAACTGTTCATCTGAAGTACATGAATACGTCACTTCTTGATCTAAAAAATGGAGACGTTGTTCATCGTCATCTAATTGATGGCGATGTTGTACTCTTTAACCGACAGCCTTCTCTACACAAGGCTTCCATGGAGTGCCACCGCATTCGAGTTCTACCGTATTCTACATTTCGTCTGAATGTTTCTGCAACTCGTCCCTATAATGCCGATTTCGATGGTGATGAGATGAACATGCACGTTCCTCAATCAATTCCGGCAGCTATGGAACTTAAGTATCTTGCTTCTGTTCTACGTCAGATCATCAGTCCCCGTACTAATTCACCAATTATTCAAATCTTTCAAGATACTCTAACCGGTTCATACCGCATTACACAGCCTAATGTTCGTGTTCCGGAATACATTGCTATGAATTTGCTAGCTCGAATGCGTCGTCCGCTTGGGTCATATATACGCAAGAATAGTCCTCTAACGGGTCACGAAATTATGACGAATGTGTTTCCAATCATGAGCTTTGATGGAAAGATCAAAATTGATAACGGTACATTCGTAAAGGGTGTTCTTGGTAAAGACGCATTTGGAAAGACATCTGAAGGTATCATCCATGCTCTCTACAATGACTTCAGCCCTCAGCGTGCTGGTGAATTTATTAATGATGTACAGAGCATTGTAACTAAATACAATTTGTACTCTGGATTCTCTGTTGGTGCTGCCGATTTGATTGCCAATGCAGAGACGTATGAATTTGTAGCAAAAACGCTAGAAGAAGGTAAGCAGAAGGTTGCTGACATTGTATCCAGCATTCATGCGGGTACATTCATAAATAGTACCGGTCGTTCAAATGGTGCTGAGCTTGAGAACAAGATTATGAACGCACTAAAAGAAATTAACTCAAAGATTGAAGAAAAAGTTGGTGTTAGTCTTCCTAAAGATAACCGAATGGTTCAAATGGTCGATTCTAAGGCAAAGGGTTCTAACTTGAATATTACTCAGATGTTGGCTCTACTAGGTCAGCAAATGGTAGCTGGTCAGCGTATTAAGTATACGCTGCAAGATCGCACACTTCCTCACTTCGCTCGTTATGATCACGGTATCGAGTCTCGTGGATTTGTAGAGAACAGCTTTATCTCTGGTCTACGCCCCGCTGAGTTCTTCTTCCACGCTATGGGTGGACGCGAGGGTTTGATTGATACTGCAGTAAAGACATCAGACTCTGGTTATATCCAACGTAAGCTAGTGAAGATGATGGAGGATCTACACGTGGAATATGATGGAACAGTTCGTAACATTAACGGTTCGATCTACCAATTCGTATACGGCGGTGACGGAATTGATAGTATTGCAATTGAGAATCAACCCATTGAGCTTGGTGTCGCAAGTATGGAACAGCTATACAAGGAGTTTGCTGCTTCAGTTGATGACTTCCGAGCCGTGATGAGTTCTGATCCTGGTCCCGAAATTGACGATTTAATGGATCAAATTATTGCAGATCGCGATGTACTTGTTCGTGATGTATTTCGTTATATCAAAAAGACAGAAGTATCTGCTCCAGTTCATCTCAAGCGTCTACTTTCAAAGTACACGAACCCCTATGCACTAAAGACTGATCTAACTCCTGCGTATGTTGTAGCTGAGCTTAATAAGCTAACTGAAGAGCCTATGATTAAGCCGAATCACCTCTTTCATATCTTACTTCGTTACTACCTTGCTCCTAAGAAGTCAATCATTGTGATGCGCCTTACACAGTCTATGTTTGACGAAATTCTTAAGGATATTCGTTTCAAATACATGAAGGCAAAGGTACACGCGGGAGAAATGGTTGGTACTCTTGCTGCACAGTCTGTAGGAGAACCGACTACTCAGCTAACATTGAACACATTCCACTCTGCTGGAACGGCTAAGGCGAACGCCACCCAAGGTGTTCCTCGAATTGTCGAGCTGTTGTCTGTATCACACAATCCCAAGAATCCATCTAACGTGATTTATCTACGTCCTGATATTGCTATGTCAGAGAATGCAGTGTTCTATAAGATGAAGGAGATCCAAAAGACAACTCTTCGTGATATTACTCGATCAGTTCGAATCTATTATGACCCTGATCCGTCATCAAAGAATTCGTCTGTTGAGGAAGATCGCCAAATTCTAGAAACGTACCAAAAGTTCTCGGTTACCAACCAAACATCATGCAACTCTCCTTGGATCATTCGCCTTGAAATTGATCGACGTGAGATGGCTGCACGAAACGTGATTGATATGAACATGATTGCAACCAAGATCAATAACAATAAGGTTCTACGTGTATTCGAGTGTGTGTATACCGATACAAATTCACCTGACAAGCTTGCTATGCGTATTGCATTCCTACCTGACACAGTAAAGAATTCTCTGTCTCTTCGATTCATCGAGGAGAAGTTGCTCGATACTGTATTGACCGGTGTTAATAACATTGGTCGTGTCTACCGTCGCGATAACAATAAGGAACTGATTTATGATGATAAAGTCGGAGGTTATGTTCCAATGAAACAAATTGTTCTAGATGTAGATGGTACAAATCTACTCGATCTTGCTACAGTTGATGGTGTAGACTCGCTTCGGTCATTCTCGAATGATCTTCACGAAATTCTTGATGTCTTTGGAATTGAGACAGCGCGTCTTGCTCTCTATCGTGAATTTATGGAAGTCTTTACTGCTGAATATGTTAACTACCACCACATGATCACACTTATTGATGTAATGACGTATCCCGGATACCTAGTAACTGTTGATCGTTTCGGTATGAAGAAGAGCAATAATGGTGTACTTGCGAAGTCATCATTCGAGGAGACGTCTCAAATTCTGTTTGATGCAGCTATCTCTGCTGATTTTGATAAGATGAAGGGTGTGTCTGCAAACATTATGTTCGGTCAGAAACCTCCTTGTGGTACAGGATTTGTAGATATTCTTGTAGATGAGACCAAGCTACCTGAAGGAGCCGAAGAGGATATGTCAGTCTTTGATTCGGATTTGAAAGCTGCTAATATTGCCGTATCGCAAGATGAAGATACAGGTCAGTGCAAGATGGAAGATGTAATGATGGAGTGGTAAACTAAT
>Ga0209355_1002521_pt1 | contig 10192 bp, 10 predicted proteins | sample LauGreSBDMM110SN_3_FD_187563 | JGI IMG/M metagenome (GOLD analysis project Ga0209355, IMG submission 187563) | Freshwater lake microbial communities from Lake Michigan, USA - Sp13.BD.MM110.SN (SPAdes) (version 2) | ecosystem: Environmental > Aquatic > Freshwater > Lake | place: Lake Michigan...
CTTTGTAGAGTTCATCACCGAGCTTCCCAAAACTGCTACCGGCAAAATTCAGCGTTTCCGTTTGCGTGATTTAGAAAACAAAAAGGCTTGAAGATTTCAAGCCTTTGAGAAGTAGCCCAAGGTCTGGACCGCTTTTTTCTGTCAAGTGTTCTTGGACACCGTGATGGTGGGAAACTTCGCTGAAAAGTCTTTGGCCTTGGCCGCAATTTTGATGGCCACTTGGCGTGCCACCGATTTGTAAATGCCTGCCACTTCACCATCAGGATCGGCCACCACAGTGGGCTTGCCATTGTCAGCTTGCAAACGAATTTGCATGTTCAATGGCAGTGCACCCAGGTAATCCATCTGGTAGTTCTCGGCCATTTTCTTGCCGCCATCAGCGCCAAAAATATGTTCGATGTGACCGCAATTTGTGCAGACGTGAACCGCCATGTTTTCCACAATGCCCAAAATTGGCACGCCCACTTTTTCAAACATCTTGATGCCCTTCTTGGCATCGAGCAATGCAATGTCTTGGGGCGTGGTCACAATGACGGCGCCAGTCATGGGCACGCGTTGGCTCAGCGTGAGTTGAATGTCACCGGTGCCAGGTGGCATGTCGATGATCAAATAATCAAGGTCTTTCCAGTTGGTCTGGCGCAGCAACTGCTCCAAGGCTTGCGTGGCCATGGGGCCACGCCAAATCATGGCTTCGTCTTGGTTCACCAAGAAACCAATCGACATGACTTGAACACCGTAGTTTTCCATGGGCTCCATGGTTTTGCCGTCTTCGCTTTCGGGCCGACCTTCAATGCCCATCATCATGGGCTGGCTGGGGCCGTAAATGTCAGCATCGAGCAAGCCCACACTGGCGCCTTCTGCAGCAAGCGCCAGCGCCAGGTTAACGGCCGTGGTGCTTTTGCCCACACCACCCTTGCCAGAGGCCACGGCCACGATGTTTTTAACTTGAGGCAACAAGGCCACACCGCGCTGTGCTGAGTGCGCCACAATTTTCATGGTGACGTTGGCCGACACATTGATCACGCCGGGCACCTGCTTGGCTGCAGCGATCAAGGCATTGCGCAGTGCGGGAATTTGGCTCTTGGCGGGATAGCCCAATTCGACATCAAAGGCCACATTGCCGCCATCCACTACAAGGTTCTTCAGCGCTTTGGTGGAGACGAAATCTTTGCCTGTATTGGGGTCAATGACTGATTCAAGGGCTTTTTGGAGTTGTTCTGGGGTCGACATGTGAAACTTTCGGGGCTTGGGCGGCAGTTTAGCGACATCGGAGGGCCCAAGCCCATAAAATCACCGATTCCCCTACAAATAGCCTCCTCATGTCTGCCTCGTCTGTTTCGAACTCATCCGTAGCCCAGCGACAAATTTTTGTCACGACCGCTTTGCCCTATGCCAATGGCAATTTCCACATCGGTCACATCATGGAATACATCCAAGCCGACATCTGGGTTCGTGCGCAGCGCATGCAGGGCCACGCGGTGCACTTTGTGTGTGCCGACGATGCCCACGGCGCTCCCATCATGATTGCTGCCGAAAAAGCGGGCATCACACCGCAGCAGTTTGTGGCCAACATTGCGGCTGGCCGCAAGCCTTACCTTGATGGCTTTCACATTGGCTTTGACAACTGGCATTCCACCGATGGTCCTGAAAACCACGAACTGGCGCAACACATTTATCGCGATCTCAAAGCCGCTGGCTTCATTGTCACCAAAACCATTGAGCAATTCTTTGACCCTGAAAAGTCGATGTTCTTACCCGACCGATTCATCAAAGGCGAATGTCCTAAGTGCGGCGCGAAAGACCAGTATGGCGACAGTTGCGAGTCATGCGGTGCTGTGTATGCCCCCACCGAAGTTAAAAATCCTTACTCAGCTTTGTCTGGCGCCACGCCGGTCCTCAAACAATCCGAGCACTACTTCTTCAAACTGTCTGACCCGCGTTGCGTCGAGTTTTTAGAAAAATGGACGCACGACACGGGCCGCTTGCAGCCCGAAGTGCTGAACAAAATCAAGGAGTGGTTTGCCAAAGACGAAGAAGGCCAAGGCGGCTTGAGCGATTGGGACATCAGCCGCGATGCGCCTTATTTCGGCATTGAAATTCCCGACGCCCCTGGTAAATATTTTTACGTGTGGCTTGATGCGCCCATTGGTTACTTGGCTTCGCTCAAAAATTACTTGGGCAAGATCGGCGTGGACTACAACGCCTACATCAACAACCCGAATGTGGAACAGTACCACTTCATTGGCAAAGACATCACGTATTTCCACACGTTGTTTTGGCCCGCCATGCTGCATTTCAGTGGTCGCAAAACACCCAGTGCGGTTTACGTGCACGGCTTTTTAACCGTGAGTGGCGAGAAGATGAGCAAGAGCCGCGGCACCGGCCTCGACCCACTCAAGTATTTGAAGCTGGGCATGAATCCCGAATGGTTGCGCTACTACATTGCCGCCAAACTCAATGGCCGCAACGAAGACGTTGACTTCAACCCCGAAGACTTCATAGCGCGTGTGAACGCCGACTTGGTGGGCAAGTACATCAACATTGCATCACGCGCAGCGGGCTTCATTGCCAAGCGCTTAGGTGGCAAATTGGGGACGGTGTCTGCAGACGGTCAAGCTTTGCTCAAACAATTGCACGAAGGTGTGGCACCTATCGCCAAACTGTATGACGAACGCGACTTTGCCAAAGCACTGCGTGAAGTGATGTTGCTGGCCGACCGCGTGAATGAATACGTGGACCAAAACAAACCTTGGGAATTGGCCAAGCAAGAAGGCATGGATGCACGATTGCACGACGTTTGCACCACTTGCATTGAAGCCTTCCGTTTGCTCAGCCTCATGTTGAAACCGGTGCTGCCTTCCCTCGCTGTCAGTGTCGAAAAGTTTTTGAACATCGATGCCTTGAACTTCATGAACGTGCAAGCTTCTTTGGGGGCCGGTCACGCCATCAACGATTACAAGCACTTGATGCAGCGAGTCGATGTAGCCATGTTGGATACTTTGTTTGAAGTACCGGAACCCGTGGTCGAAGCAGCGCCATTGCCTGGCGGCGAAGCCATTGCACCCACCATCTCCATCGACGACTTTGTCAAGATCGATTTGCGCATTGCGCAAATTGTGCAGTGCGAAGCAGTGGAAGGTTCAACCAAATTATTGCGTCTTACTTTGGATGTGGGCGAAGGCCAACACCGCAACGTATTTAGCGGCATTGCCAGCGTTTACAAGCCAGAAGATTTGGTGGGCAAACTCACCGTCATGGTGGCCAACTTGGCGCCGCGCAAAATGAAGTTTGGCGTCTCCGAAGGCATGGTGCTAGCAGCCAGCCACGCCGATGAAAAAGCAGAGCCTGGCATTTACGTTTTGAATCCATGGCCTGGTGCAAAACCTGGCATGAGAATTCACTGATCTGAATCGCATCCCAATCGGCCAGCAACGCTAAACTGACACATGGCCTTTTTCTTTCGCCCCAAGCTCGTTGACTCTTTGAAGGGATACACGCGCGAGCAACTGGGCGCTGACGTTGCGGCCGGCATCACAGTGGGCGTGGTGGCTTTGCCTTTGGCCATGGCCTTTGCCATTGCCTCGGGTCTCAAGCCCGAAGCGGGCTTGTTTACTGCCATCATTGCTGGCTTCATCATTTCGGCGTTGGGCGGCAGCAAGGTTCAAATTGGCGGCCCAGCGGGTGCCTTCATTGTCATTGTGTATGGCATTCTGGAGCGGTACGGACTGCCCAACCTGATCCTTGCCACTGCGGCATCGGGCGTGTTGTTGTTTATCATGGGCTTGCTCAAATTGGGCACCCTGATTAGATTCATTCCAGTCGCGGTGGTCATTGGTTTCACCAATGGCATTGCAGTGCTCATCATGTTGTCGCAGGCCAAAGATTTTCTGGGGCTCAAGGTCAACAACATGCCTGCAGATTTTTTTGGTATTTTGCGCACCCTGAATGAAGCGCTGCCCACATTTCAAGCCTCCGCATTTGCATTGGCCTGTGGCTCACTGGCTTTGATTGTGTTGTGGCAGCGTATCTTTTCTGCCAGGCAAGGCAACGCACCCACCAAGGGCCTGCGGCGCATGTTGCAAGTTGTGCCTGGTTCCATCGTTGCCCTCATCGCAGCCACCTTGATTGCATTGGGATTGAATTTGCCGATTGAAACCATTGGCAGCAAATTTGGTGGTATCCCATCCGAGTTGCCAAGTTTTGCGTGGCCTGAGTTCAGCCTTGCCAACCTGCAGCACTTGAGCATGCCCATCTTCACCTTAACTTTGCTGGGCGCCATCGAGTCCTTGCTGTGTGCTCGAATTGCCGATGGCCTCATTGGCGATAGGCACAACCCCAATCAAGAACTCATGGCGCAAGGCGTGGCCAACTTTGTCACGCCTTTCTTTGGCGGCATGCCCGCCACAGGCACCATTGCTCGCACGGTCACCAATGTCAAAAGTGGTGGCCGCTCTCCTGTGGCAGGCATTGTGCATGCGCTCGTTTTATTGGGCGTGGTTTGGGTGGCAGCGCCCTTGGCCAATCACGTACCACTGGCAACTTTGGCAGCCATCTTGATGTTTGTGGCATGGAACATGGGCGAATGGCATGCCTTCACCGATTTAAAACAATTCCGCGCGCCTTACCGCATCACCCTCCTCGCGGTGTTTTTGCTCACGGTCATGGTTGATCTCACGGTGGCCGTTCAATTTGGCATGTTTGCGGCATGCATCACCTTCATCTACCGAATTTCCAGCCTCAGTCGTGTTGAAGAAGTGAAAGACACAGAATTCCCTTCGCTTTTAAATCAACAAGGGCAAGTGCGGGCTTACCGCTTTTATGGTGCCCTGTTCTTTGGTGCTGTCAAAATGGTGGAGGCCATTGAAGACGAACTGCCTCAAAAAGCTGTTGTTTTGGACCTGAAAAACCTGATTTACATCGATTCTTCTGGGGCAGACGCCTTGGTGGCTTTGGCCCATGTTTGTCAAAAGAAGCACGTGAAGTTGATGGTTTGCGGGCTTAATCACCAACCCTTAGACATTGCAAAAAGAACGGGATTGTTGAATTTAGTGGGCAACAATGTCTGGCCCGATTGGGCTTGCGCACTTGAATCAGCCTTTTTGTCAGAAAAATCCTGACTCAGCCCCGTTAAAATACCCCAAGTACCTTTGAAAGCGCTTCGTCATGTCGCTCCTGCATTTTTTCCGTCGTCCCGACTACCGTTCGGACACCACACAGTTCATCGATCAGCTCAAAATTGATCGACCCCATCTTGATGCTGCCCAAAAAGAAGCCCGTGCACTTTTGTGGGACGCATCTGTTGACCGCCATGTGTTGAAAGAATTCAACGAAGGGCGCGTCGACCAAAAACCATACGTGTATCAAACCAAAGGCTGAGTCTTTTGGAAAATACAGCTACATCTACAGAGCTTCTGCCCGTCGTTGAAAACACGAGCGGCCTGCCCGAGGTCATCGACCATGTTGCGGTGGCGCGTCTGTATGGTGAGCCTTTGTTTTCCATGCCCAACGACCTCTACATCCCACCGGATGCGTTAGAGGTTTTTCTAGAGGCCTTCGAAGGTCCTCTGGATTTGTTGCTGTACCTCATTCGCAAGCAAAACTTCAATATCCTTGACATCCCCATGGCTGCGGTCACGCGCCAGTACCTGAGTTATGTTGATGAAATTCGCGAGCACAACCTCGAGTTGGCCGCTGAATATTTGCTCATGGCCGCCATGCTGATTGAAATCAAATCGCGCATGTTGCTACCATCGAAAAAGGTGGCAGAGGGCCAAGAGCCCGAAGATCCCCGCGCCGAATTGGTTCGCCGCTTGCTCGAGTACGAGCAAATGAAAATGGCCTCCATGCAATTGTGCAACTTGCCGCAATATGGTCGCGACTTTTTGAAGGCACAAGTCTACATTGAGCAAAGCTTGCAGCCGCGTTTTCCCGATGTGCACTTGGTTGAACTGCAAGAAGCTTGGCGCGATATTTTGAAGCGTGCCAAACTGGTTCAACACCACAAAATCACGCGCGAAGAGCTCAGTGTGCGTGAGCACATGAGCATTGTCTTGAAGCACCTTCAAGGTCGCAAGTTTGTGGAATTTGAAAACTTATTTGATCCCAGCAAAGGCACGCCCGTCTTGGTAGTCACCTTCATCGCGCTGCTTGAGTTGGCCAAAGAAACTTTGATTGAAATTACGCAAGCTGAAGCCTTCGCACCCATCTACGTGCGACTGGCTTTCACGCCAGTTGTTTAATTCTCGTCTTTAGCGCCTCGTCCCATCAGAGCGGCTACGGCTTCAGCGGGCTTTAACTTGCCATCCAACAAAGCCAGCACACCCTGCGAAATGGGCATGTCAACACCCAAGGCCTGTGCTCGCTTGACCACAGTGCGTGCACTGTAGACACCTTCTGCTACATGGCCCAATGATTGAACCGCCTGCTGCAAGTCCATACCCTGCGCCAGCAACAAGCCAACCTTTCGATTGCGACTGAGGTCGCCCGTACAAGTAAGTACCAAATCGCCCAAACCAGACAGGCCCATGAAAGTTTCTGCCTTGGCACCCAAGGCCACACCCAATCGAGTCATTTCTGACAAGCCTCGTGTGATCAAGGCTGCGCGCGCATTCAAGCCTAAATTGAGACCATCGCTCAATCCGGTTGCAATGGCCAATACATTTTTCACAGCACCACCTACCTCGACACCCACGATGTCTTCGTTGGCATAGACACGCAAGCTAGGGCTGTGAAAAGCATCGACCAAAATTTGCTGTACACCGGCATGCGCACTGGCTGCAACCAGGGCAGTCGGTTGTGCACGCGCCACTTCCAAAGCAAAACTGGGGCCACTCAGCGCGCCCGACGTTAAATGCGGTGCCACCTGCAGACACACCTCATGCGGCATGGCGCCCGACTCAACACCCCCAGAGGCAGCCTCAAACCCTTTGCACAGCCAAGCCACGGGGACTTGGGTCTCTTTCAAGTTCAACAGCATGCCGCGCAAGCCCGACATGGGCGTCCCAATGACAAGCAAGTCGTGAGTGGCAGCCCATGGGGCTAATTCCGAAATAGGGGAACTGACGCATTGCAAAGCATCTGGGAAATCAACATCCGGCAGATAGCGATGGTTGCTGCGTTGCGCTTGCATGGCTTTGGCAGCAGCAGCGTCACGCGTCCACAGTTGAACTTGATGACCTGCCGCATGCCGACTGGCACTGATGGCCAGTGCTGTGCCCCAAGCACCTGCCCCGATGACCGCAATCTTCAGGCTCAAGTTAGGGGTCTCGCGGCAAATTACTGAATTTGCGGGGCTGCAGCTTTTTCTGCAGCCTCAGCTTGCTGTTGCTCGTACATGGCTTGGAAATTAATTTCGGCCAAATGCACGGGGGGAAAGCCTGCACGGGTGACCAAGTCGGCCACGTTGCCGCGCAAGTAGGGGTAAACAATTTGGGGGCAAGCAATGCCCATGATGGGGCCCATTTGGTCTTCTGGCAAATTGCGGATTTCAAAGATACCGGCTTGCTTGCACTCAACCAAGAACACCGTTTTATCTTCAATTTTGGTGTGAACAGTAGCGGTGACACAAATTTCGTAGACACCCTCTGCAGCTTGGTTGGCCTCAACACCCAGCTGAATATCCACAGCAGGTTGTTGCTGTTCCAACAAAATTCCTGGCGAGTTGGGTTGCTCCAAAGACGCCTCTTTCATGTAAACGCGCTGGATTTGAAACACAGGGGTGCTTGCTTCTGACATAAAAATTCTTGTTTGGAGGTGTTCTTCTCTAGGCCGCTTTGAAAAAGCCCCTGCCGTGAGATTAGGCAGATTATCGCCTATACAAGGAGGGGCTTGGGGTGCGAAATAGAGAGTTTTAAACGGATTGCAAAAGCGGCACCAAGCCGCCTTTGGCATCAAGCGCCATTAATTCATCGCAACCACCAACATGGGTTTCACCGATGAAAATTTGAGGCACCGTTCTGCGCCCTGTGATGTTCATCATGTGCTCGCGGGCCTCTGGCAGGGTGTCTATTCGAATTTCTTCAATTTCAGTCACACCCTTGGCTTTCAAAATTTGCTTGGCGCGAACGCAATAAGGGCAAACAGCGGTGGTGTACATCTTCACATGCGGCATGACAACTCCAATCAAAACTCAAAAAAATCAAAACTGTTTTTTAGGCCCAATTAGGCTTTTTCAACAGGCAAGCTGGCTTCACGCCAAGCCTTTAGACCACCGGCCAAGGCCTGTGCACGCTCGTAACCCAGCTTTTGAGCCTGTGCTGCAGCCCGACTTGCGCGGCCGCCCACTTGGCAAACCAAAATCACAGGCAAGCCCTTGTTTTTGACCATCAAGGGGAGTTGAGTCTCTAGCTCACCCAATGGAATGTTTTTGGAGCCCATAGCATGCCCCTGAGCAAATTCAGCGGGTTCGCAGACATCAATCAAAACCGCTTTTTCGCGGTTAATGAGCATCACTGCCTCGGAGGGTTCGACCCCACCCGCAGCACCTTTGGTGATGGCTGGCCAAAATAAAGCCAAAGCGGAAGACGCTGCCACGGCAACCAACATCCAGTTTTCAATCAAAAAATTCACAAAAAACCCTTAAAAAGTTCATTTGCAGTCTATTTCAAGTCTGCCTGCCAGATTCGAATTCTAAAATGCTGACTGTAAACCTGTTTTTCTTTCTTGATTAAACCTTTCACCATGTACAAATTCGTTCTCATCCGCCACGGCGAGTCCACTTGGAATTTAGAAAATCGCTTCACTGGCTGGACGGATGTCGACCTCACGCCCACCGGGATCGAGCAAGCGCAAGCGGCTGGGCGCTTGCTGAAAGCTGGAGGATACGAGTTTGACTTGGCTTATACCAGCGTCCTCAAACGAGCCATTCACACTTTGTGGCACACCCTCGATGCCATGGACAGGCAGTGGCTGCCAGTGCACAACAGTTGGCGCTTGAACGAACGCCATTACGGCGCCCTTCAAGGCCTGAACAAAGCAGAAACCGCTCAAAAATTTGGCAATGAACAAGTCTTGCTATGGCGGCGCAGCTATGACACGCCCCCTCCTGCCCTCGAAGCCACCGACCCCCGGTGTGAACGCACCGACTTGCGCTACGCCAAACTGAAGCCTCAAGACATTCCTCTAACTGAGTGCTTGAAAGACACGGTGGACCGCGTGATTCCTTTTTGGACCGACACCATGGCGCCAGCCATCAAGGCCGGCAAACACATTGTGGTCGCAGCGCACGGCAACTCTATTCGGGCCTTGATCAAGTACTTGGACAACATTTCCGATGACGACATCGTGAACTTGAACATCCCTAATGGCATTCCTTTGGTGTACGAACTTGATGCCAATTTGAAACCCATCAAGCACTACTATTTGGGCGATGTAGCCGCCGCCGCCAAGGCCGCTGCCGCTGTGGCCAGCCAAGGTAAGGCTTAATTTAGCGGGCGGGCATTTCCTGACTTGCACAAAGACAGCATTCAAGGTGTATATTGGCTTCAAAGGAGACCCTCTGGGTCAATGCACATGGGACAGAAATTGAAAATTGTCGGTTGGCTCAGCGTAGGCGCTTTAGCAGGCGCTCTCACCACCATTTCGCTTCAAACCACAGCCAGGGGTGCCTTTGCACCTTTGCCGCTTGAAGAACTCCAACAACTGGCAGCAGTTTTCGGCATGGTCAAAAGCGACTATGTCGAAACCGTCGATGAGAAAAAACTCATCACCGAAGCCATCTCTGGCATGGTCTCCAGCCTAGACCCTCACTCTCAGTACTTTGACAAAAAAAGCTTCAAAGAATTCAGCGAAGGCACCTCCGGTCGCTTTGTGGGCGTCGGCATTGAGATCACCCAAGAGGAAGGTATTGTCAAAGTTGTGTCGCCCATTGAAGGCTCACCTGCCGACCGCGCTGGACTTAAAACCAATGACCTGATTACCAAAATTGACGACGCCTTTGTCAAAGGTTTGTCAATGAACGAAGCGGTTAAACGCATGCGCGGAGAGCCCAATACCAAGGTGGTTCTCACCGTATTTCGCAAAGACGAAAGCCGCACCTTCACGCTCACCATCGTCCGTGAAGAAATCAAAACCCAGTCCGTTAAAGCCAAAGTGGTTGAACCAGGTTTTGGCTGGATTCGCGTGTCTCAATTCCAAGAGAGAACCGTAGAAGATTTCTCCAAGAAGCTAGAAGACATGTTCAAACAAGACCCCA
>Ga0209355_1002537_pt1 | contig 10154 bp, 10 predicted proteins | sample LauGreSBDMM110SN_3_FD_187563 | JGI IMG/M metagenome (GOLD analysis project Ga0209355, IMG submission 187563) | Freshwater lake microbial communities from Lake Michigan, USA - Sp13.BD.MM110.SN (SPAdes) (version 2) | ecosystem: Environmental > Aquatic > Freshwater > Lake | place: Lake Michigan...
TGGGCAACGGCGGCGTGCCTGAGCTGGCGGCTGTGCAGGTGCGCGCTCGCACTCCACCCCCACTGGCTGGCTGTGCGCGCTCACACCACTCCTCTTCCGGTGCAGGATGGCAGCCACTCCGAGGTTGTGCCCCACGACGGCAGCGCCGCTCCGCTGCGTGGGCACTACTGGGGCCAGGCGTTGCAGTACCTGGAGCGTGCGACGCGGGTGCAGGCGGGCAAGAAGCACATGCTGCTGTACAAGGTGGAGGATGAGCGTGTCTCTTTCAGGCGCGTGCGGCGTGCGGCGTGCTCGTACTTGGAGCACGCGGCAGGATGCTGACGCTCTCATGCGGCAACAGCCTGCGGGACGGGGAGGGAGACTGGGTGGACAAGCCCCCCTGGCGCATCACCTGGGGCGGCGGCGCCTCGGTGGAGAGCCCCCACTTCCAGCGGGTGCACTACTGCGAGTTGCTGGTACGTGCGGAGGCGGGTGCGGGAGGCGGGTGCGGGGCAGCAAGATGACCCTGGCTCACGCTCTCTCTCGCTCGCTGTCTTGCCCAGGTCAAGGAGTTCCTCATGCGCGTCCGCTGCCGCCGCTTCCCCCCCATTGAGAAGGACATGAAGATGGTGCTGGCGCACTGCGGCAGCCTGTTCCTGGACCCCGCCTCGCTGGCAGATGTCTTCCGCGAGCTGGTGGTGCTCGAGTCACTGCATCTGCAGCCCGAGTTCTCGCGCCTCGCCACGGTAGAAGCGATCAGCAAGAAGCCGCTGCTGCTGAGCTAGATGCTGAGCAGGGAAGGACCGGGGCACTTCCTTTTTTGCTCAAAGCGCGAGAGTGTGGTGAACACACAGCCGTCGTCAGAGTTTTTCTAAGCCTTGGTGGGCTTCGGCTTGACCTCTGCTTCCGGCACTCCCTGGGCGAAACGCTCCTCGCGGCGGCCAATCTTGCGCTCGCGGGTCGACTTGTTCTTGGCCCGGCGCGCCTCGAACTGGTCGGCAATGCTCTTCTCGCGCGCCTTCTCAGACTTGGTCTTGTGGATGTTCTCCATCAGCACGCGCTTGTTCTTGAACACGTTACCCTTGACCTGTAAAAGCGGCGTAAGCACGTGCGGCGGATCCCAGGTGCGGCGCTGTCAACAAACCTTCAGGTACATTTCGTGGTACATGTGCTTGTCGATCTTCTTGGCGTCGCGGTACCTACGCAACGAGTGCGTAAGCAGCCGTAGCCAGCGGTGCAACTAGTCGCTGCTAGCGCGTTGCAACTAGCGCGTCGCCTCGGGCACGCACTTGCGCAGCAGGCGGCGCAGGACGCGCATGCGACGCATCCAGAGGACCTTCGTCGGCAGGCGGGCCTCGCGCGTGCCCTTGCGCTTGCCTGCACGAGCGGGTGTCAGGGCGAGGACACAGGGAGAGCCCGGCTGAGAGACTCACCCGTGCCGGTGTGGCGCCCCTTGCGCTTCGCCTCCAGCACCTTGCTGGCGCGGTAGCGCGAGTGAATCTGGTGGGAGTGGCGCGGGCGTGCGTCAGCCGGCTGCTGGAGGCGAGATTTAGGGTTTCAGCCTCGCCTTGGTGGGCTTGCGGATGACGAAGCCGTCCTTGACCAGCTTGCGGATGTTTTGCCCTGCGGAGCGACCGGCGCTGTCAGGCGCCGCCAGGAGGGTGGGCGTGGCCGCAGCAGCGCCCCAGCAAGGCCAGTCGCCGCTTGCTGCTAGGGCTAGCGCCAAACGCTGGCCTGCTATGCGCCGCGGCGGCCCGGCGGCTACACTGCCCAGCTGCGCAGGTGCGGGGCACTCACGGCTGTTGGCCATGCTGATCTCGTTGCACTCGTTGGGATCCATCCACACTTTGCGCACGCCGCAGTTCAGCACGCTCGCCGCCAGTCTCTTCTGCAGCTTAAGCGACAGCCCCATGGCTACTGGACGGAGAGAGCAGGCACACCGCCCACAGTCGCCCGGAGGCCGCGAAAAAGGCACAACTTGCCGCACGCCGGCCGCTGCTCGCTGCGTGGTGCGTTCGACCAACAAGTTACCGTTCGACCACCGTCGCTCGACGTGAGTAAGTTGAGCGTCGGTCGACCGTATGAGCAGCGAGCTGCGCATCGCACGGAGAGTAGGCGCAAGGGCTTCAGACAACTGCACAGCTGCCGTGAGTAATTTATTCTGCTCATTTGCTTGCTCACGCCGGCAGCTTGAGCTTCTCGTTGTTGCGCCACGATTTGATGTAGTAGTAGAAGAAGTCGCAGTAGAAGACGGTCTGCACCGTGCCGGAGATCCAGACTGTGTGGCGGGATTGTGATGAGCGGCAGAAGAAGCCGTGGGAGCAGAGTCGCACGCACCGATCCAATGCCGGTAGCCCGGTTCGTGGAAGTAGCGGTAGATCCAGTTCAGTAGATACAGCGCGCGGTATGCCCTGGGCGGCGGGCTCAGCTGGGCAGGGCGGGCATGGCACCCGCGTGCGCACCCAAGGAAGAAGACGTAGTGCCCCGTCAGGTTGTCCACATTCCCGCTGTTCTGCAGCATCACCTGGTGGCATTCGCATCAGCACCGCCCACCGCGACGGGCAAGGAACGCACCAGCTGTGGCAGGATGGCAACCGCCTCTAGGTAGATGGAAAACGTCCACAGCACCTGATACCAGTCGGCTCAGCGGCAGCCCTCCTGCGCCGCCCGCTGCGGCGCACCTCCATGACAGACAGCTCGTGGTTCACCAGCAGCGCAAGGAGGAAGGCTGGCACCACCAGGTATTCCAGCTTGAACGTGTCCTCCTCCTTGCTGTACGTCTGGCTCACAGTCCTGTGCTTCCGCATGTACCAGATGATGCTCAGGGTGGCACTTATGAAGATGAGCTTCATCACCGTGTTGTAACTGCGCGCGGTGGCGCTCAGACACGCGCCTCGCCGCCCAGCGCACGCAAGTCGGGACGCACAGCGAGATGAAGGTGAAGAACAGGTCCAGGTATCTGCAGAGGAACACCAGCGCGTACAGCTCCTGCGTGCGCAGAGACACTCCTGTGCACACGGATCAACACAGCTGCGCCCGTGCGCAAGCTCACCGGCACGCGCGCAGTGCGCCTGACCTCGCAGTAGGCGAGGCGGCTGCGCGCAGCGCCAGGCAAGCAGAGGCGAGAGCGACCCGCCGTCGGAAAATCTGCAGAGCGCACACGTACCCGCGCACGACTTGGTGGCGTGAATCTTGAGCAGCAGCACCTGTTGCACGAACCCGGTGCTCAGCCAGAGGCAAGAGCCGATGAGCTCTGGGCTAGACTCGGGCGGGCGCTCGTCTCGCGCGCACCAGGAAGGACAGCAGGTGCGTCATATCGCCGGCCAACCGGAAGATGTTCATTTTTGAGAACCTCGCGAGAGGCAGCCCAGCGCGGAAGTGTTCAGCGGCAACTGTTCAGGCGCTGTGTGCCTCGCGAGAGACAACGAGCGTGTCGAAGAGCACGACTCGCGGCGAGCGCGACCACTAGCGTCCCCTTCACCAGGGCGACAGGGGCGGTGGAAGACTGGAAGAAGTAGAACGCAGTCGAACACACAGCCAGTCACGCTCTAGTACAACAGTAGTGCTCGCAAAAGGTTTCTCTGCTGGTCACAGCGTTGCGTTTTAAGCTTAAACAATATGGTCGCGCAGGGACGATAGGCGTGAGAGGAAGAAGGGGAGGACGGAGGGCGCTGGCTGGGCTCTGAGCGCCGGGTGGCGCATGGCGTAGAGTCCGGCTGCAAGCACCACCGAGCGCAGCGGGATGAAAAAGAGCGCCAGTGCCGCAAGGAGGAGGAGGGTGAAGAAGCCCCTAGAGACGAGGGGCTCCCGCCAGCTCAGCACACCCGCAGCCTGCTCCAACTGGGTGGCGTAGTGGTCAGCCACGTGCTGCGCGGCGCGCGAGTAGAGCGCCAGCGCCCGGAACAGCTGCTTCTGCTGCCCCGCGCTCAGCTGGCGCTCGCCCTGCGCCTCGCTCACCTCCTCCAGCAGGTCCAGCGTGTCAAGTGCATCCCCTGGCGCCTCGGCCCCACGACCGCGCTCCGTCAACGTCAGTGGCTTGGTCGCCCACTCGTCACCGATCGCGAGCGCAGGCTCCGCCCCAGCCGCGGGCGCCTCCTCGGCCTCGGCCTTGCCGCCGCGCAGCAGCGATGCAGCCTCTGCAAACTGCCCCCCCGTGCTCAGCCACGGGTCCGCCCCGATCAGCGGCGCCGCGCGGCTGCTGGAGAAGCCCCAGGCTGCGACTGCGGTGAGAAGGAGGGGCAGCAGCAGCTGCGGATTGAAGACGAGGAAGACGAAGAGGAGGTGTAGCAGCAGCATAGCACCCGGCTGCTCCCACCACTGCGCCGGGTCCAACAGTGACGGTCCAGCAGCGCGGTCGGAGAGGAAGCGGGCGAGGAGGCGGCCGACGTGGACGCGGAGGAGGCGCATGGAGAGGCGGGGGTCAAAGACTGGCCGCATGGCAGCCTGCACAGTTGCGGATAGCGGCGGCTGCGCTGCGCTCAAGTGCGCCTCCACTAGCGCCTCCTCCCAGGCTGGCAGCGCGCGGGCTGTGGAGTCGGCGGGCGGGTCGAGGTAGCACTTTGGGGGAAGTGGGAGTGCGAGGTAGCGCGCCACCGTTGCGGCTGCCGAGTAGCGCACGAAGCGGATGTGCAGGTCCAGCACGCCCGTCTGCACGACCCCGTCCTTGTGGCCCAGCAGGAGGGGCACGGAGCGGCGGTAGGCGCGGCCGGGCAGCAGCGTGCCGGGCCGCACGCACGCCTTGCCCAGGAACTCCTCCGTCGCCGCCGCCAGGAAGGAGGAGGGAGCGTCCCGGAAGACGCCCACCGCCAGCACGTCGCTCATGTCGCGCACGGGCAGCAGCAGCTCCTGGCGCCACTCGGCGGCTGCGGAGCTGAGGGTGGGCAGCCGCGCCCAGCTGCGGCCGTAGTGCAGCACGCAGAAGGTGTCACCCGGCCGCGCCAGCTGGCGGGCGCGCACCACGGTGACGGAGAGCTGGCCCACGGGCGGGTGGTCCGCCTCCTGGGGCAGGTAGTCTGAGTCCAGGTAGCAGCGCAGCTCCAGCTCGCCCAAATGCTCGCGCGCCTCCTCGCCACCGCCCTCGCCACCCAGCTCGCCGCCCGCCGCGCGCGCGCCAGCGTCGCGGCGGCGGGTGATGCGGTGCCAGCGGGGGGCGGGCGTGGTGCGCGCGCCCGGCCGCCGCAGCGTCACGTCCTGCAGCGCCACCGCCACCTGGCCGATGAAGTCGCCCGCCCGCTGCTCGCCGTCGTAGAGCTCCAGCAGCAGCTGCCCGGCCAGGGGCTTCTCCACCACGAAGGTGAAGGAGTCCTCCCAGGCGGGACTCAGCGTGTCCTGCACCAGCCGCGTGCGCGCCCGCTGCCCGCCCACCGTAATGTGGCAGAAGGGGTCGCACATGCCGTTGGGCTTGCCGTGCCGCGCGCGCAAGCCGCTCGCACGGCGCACCTCCAGGAAGAGGTAGGCCATCCGGGGCTCCTCATACGTCTTGACGCGAGAGGTGTCGCCCATGTCGGAGCGCTTGGTGGGGGGGCGGCGGGCGCCCGCGCGCGCGGTGCGGAAGGCTGGGTCGGCGGAGGAGGCTGTCCAGACGGAGAGGGAAACCTCCGCCTGGGGCATCTCCTCCCCGCCCCCACCCCCAGACGCCATCTCCAGCTTGTGCCACGTGCTAGGCGCGTGCCAGCTGGCGCGCAGCAAGGAGAGGGCGGGGGCGGCGGCGGTGGCCTTGAGGCCCAGGCAGCGCTCGCCCAGGGGCTCGCCCTGCCCGCGTGCGCTCTCGTTCAGCAGGCTCACCGTCAGCGAGTCACAGGCGGGGTCCAGCACGGAGCAGGGGAAGATGCAGACGGCGCCAAACTGGGGCGACGACGAGTTCTCAACCGTCACCGTCCGAGCCTCGTACTGCCCCACTGCCAGCCGCACGAAGCAGTTCCGGAGGCCGCTTTTCGGCGCATTTGCGCTGCTCGACGGCCGCGCCGCGTTGACGCGCACAAATAGGTAGCGCTCGCCCGAAAAGCCCAGCGCTATGGGTGCCGGCTGTGCCGAGTCAGCGTCCGCGAAGCTCCACATCACGCCCAGAACCATGTCGTACGCCTGGTCGCGGCTCAGGAAGTTGGTGAAGACGAAGGCGCCGTTGGTGAGGGTGCGGATCTCGAGGCCGCTCAGCGCTGCAACGTTGACCTTAGATACGTCGGTCATGTCGCTGGCGCGGATAGTCTGCGCGACGGGAAGAGGGGTTCAGGGGAGAGCGCAGGGCTGGCGGGCAGCAGCCGCGCCTTGATAGCGTTCCCGACAAACGTTGAGTAGAAGCAAATCGTTTGCTCGAACACGTACAGCCGGCCCTGCACCACCGTGTCACCTGGCCGCGCGGGGCATAGACTCAGCGCGCGCGAGCGACGCAGCGGCTGTCTACATCACGCGGCGCACCTGCGAGCCCACAGTTGAACCCGCCCAGCAACTTCTGCTTGCGGTCGATGTTGAAGAACGCGTGCCTGGCGAGGCGCGCTTCTGAGCCCCGCGGCAGCCTGGGTGGGCGGGGGGAGGGCGCACCAGTCCTTGTCGCCGCCCGGGGGCTTGTCTGCCAGCATCGTCTCCAGTGCACTCCACCCGTCCGTGATGGAGCTGGACAGCGCAGACACCAGGCTCACGCCCGTCGCAGCAGCCTTCGCGCCAGCCTTTGTGACCTCGCTGATAGCAGGCAGAGGCGGCTCATCCACGTAATCCTCCTCCTCCTCGGTGTGCACCGCGCGGCTGAGCAACACCTGCGTGTCACCCGACTGCGCGCTCCAGATGGGGTCGCTCCCAATCTGCGCCAGGCTCGCGTAAGCATTCGCGCCGCGCTGCAGAACGGGCGGTGCGCACCCAGCGAAAGACGCGCTTGCAGGAGGCTACGGGTTGGCCGTCCTTGAGGCACCGCTCCGTCTGCGCGACCCGAGCGGAGGACGTCAGGGCTGCGCATGGCCGACGCGCTGCAGGCAACGACGCGCCATCATCAGTGTGTCCCCGTCCAGCCAGCGCCGCGTCTCCAAAGTGCCAGAGTCGTCAACCGTCTTCCAGGCGCTCCCTTCCCACGCGCTCACTACGAAGGTGGTGCTCCCGTCTGAGGCCGCGACGTCAGTGGGGCGCAGAGGGCGCGCAGCGTGCACTCGTGCCTGGCAGCTCAACCTCGGTACGCTCGCCGACGCGCATATAGGAGGTGAGCACGCGCCCATTCAGCATCTGTGAGAACTCCAGCTCGCCGCCACGGTGCTTGTAGAAGTGCGTGGGCTGGCTCTGGTGCAGCAGCGCCTGTGAGGGGAAGGCGGTTGTTCATGCCCAGGCGAACTCAGGGCGTCTCGCGGCAGCGGGACTGACCAGCTTGCGGCGGAAGACGTTGTAGCCTATGGGAGGCGCGAGTCAGCGGCTGCCTTTGCTTGAGCGGTGCGGCCGGCGAGTTTGCCAGCGCCTGAAAAAAACCCTACACGAGAGACGCACCGCAGGCCACCAGGAACGCTTCATAATTCTCAACGCTCTCCGTTTCCCACAGACCACTGAGCGCGGCACGAGGGCGACCGTGAGCAGGGCGGGCGGGAGGGAGCACAGAGCGAGTTCAACACCCTCGTGACGCGCCTGAAAACCGCGTGTCTCGCCTTCTTCATCTTGCCCGCCAGCCACAGCCACGGGCCAGGCGGGGGAGACGAATGTGCCAGCACTGCAGCGCCGGCGGCCGGGCGGCAGGACTCCCCGGCCCGTCGTACGACAACACAAAGGGAACGTCGACGAGCGAGTCCAGCAGCAGCGAGCAGGAGTCATCAGCCTGTCAGCGTCTCTCTCGCATCACCTATTCTACTCTACTCTTTCTCTCCTTGTGCAGTCGCTGCGGTTAACCTGCTCCAGCAACGAGTGACGCAGCTGTCCTACGACCCACGAACACGACTGACTGCATGGCTGCTGACAGCTGGCAGGAGCTGGTGCTGCCCGTGACCGACCGCGCGCTGGTGGACGCGTGTGCCACGCAGCTCGCCTCGGCACCCCAGTCTGATGCCGCTGCGGTGGACGAGGCTCGCTTGCGCTTCGCCTGGGCGTTGGCGCACTCGACGGTCCCCGCGGACCCCCACCGGGCCTTAGAGCTGCTTTCCATTTGTGCGTTTCCCTTGATACGCTTTCCAGCCCGCTCACTCTCTCTGCAGGGATGGAAGAGGGTGGCACAGAGCTGCGCGGACGGCGTGAGCCACTCTACCTGCTGGCTGTCGCGAGCTGGCGCACAGGCGATGCGCTGCGCGCTCGGAACTACGCAGACGAGGCGTTGAGAGTAGCACCAAGCTGCCACCAAAGCCAGACCCTGCGCAGCGCGTGCGAGCAGCGCCTCGCTGAAGACGCCTTGGTCGGCCTGGTGGCCGGCGGCGTGGCGGTAGCTGGCGTTGCGGCGTTGGTCGGCGTGCTGGCGTCGCTCGGCTCACGCAAGCGTTGACAAGAATAGCTTTGACACTGCGCTTGTCCCTGTCATCGTGAGTCTTGCTCGTACATGAGCAGAAAGGGTGCCCGCTCCAGCACCGTCTGCAGAGAGACTTGGTGAACCTGGGCGTCGTCTATGCGCAACCAGCCGCTGACCACGTCGCGGGCGTAGGTCACGTAGTGTCCCGTGCTCACTGCGCAATGCCTTGGGCGTGAGTGCGCGGAGCGCAGCGCCGCGAAAAGGGAACGCACGCTTGTCCCCAATGTGCTCTACCACCGCCGCCAGCCGGTACTGGCGGCCGTCTCGGCCCTCGTACATGCTGCGCTCCAGCGTGAGGTGCTCCCCAAACTGCAGGCGCTTCAGAATCTTGTGTCCCGAGTCGCTAAAGCCGAAGATTTTCATGTGCAGGACGAGAACTCTGGGAACGCGGTCCAGCCGCGTGGACAGCCGGGCGGAGGTCATGGCGCCACGCGCATCCTTGAACTCCTCCAGATTCTCGCTGCCGAAAAAAGAGGCGAGCGCATCGCCGACGGTGAGCACCCTGGCATCTGTCACCTCCAGGCTGATGACCTGGAAGGGGTCGAGCGTCTTGGAAGGCTTGGCGCCCCGGTGCGTCACCACGCTTGCAAAGGCGCCCCCGAACAGCTGCGTCACCGGAGACTCCTGCTCCTCGCGCAACGCCTCGTGCGTGCGAGTCACAGCCGTGCGGTTCTTGCGACCCACAGAGACCCACGCCTCCTCGTCGCCAGCCCCGGACCCAGCCTCCTCGGCCGCAGTTTGCGGCGGCGCGGTCGCGGCGGAGTGCCTTTGCTTGAGCAGCAGTAGCTCAGAGTGGGTAGAGTCGAGGAGGAAGGTGAGGAACTCGTGCGCATCCTGCTGCGGCCGCGAGCGACGAGTCGCACTGGGACGTGGTGCCTTCCCCGCCACCGCGGAGGAGCCCGCCACGTTTCGCGACCGCTCGAACGCCTCCAGTGGCGCCGCCAGCAGCTGATCGCTGGACAAGACTGGACACGGTCGCCCAAAGTGCGGGGACGAGCTGGACGGCTCGTCGCTGCGGGGTGCAAACTCGGCGCCCAGGTCTACCAGGCAGCGCAAGGTGGAGAAGGAGGGTGGAAGGCGCGCGCGTTCGTCGTGTAGACGCAGCGCCTGCAGCAGTGCGTAGAACCCGGTGCACGCCAGCAGCGCCTGCAAGGTGCTGTTCACGTAGCAGAGGTTGCCGCTGTTCACAAAGCCGTGGCGCGTGAAGAACGGCTGCGTTGCGTCAGGCGGTGGGCAGCTGAAGAGCAGATCTGGCTCCTCCACAGCGGAGGCACCGCGCGTCCACGCCATCGCACGTTTAAGCAAGAGCCGTCCCCGTATGCATTGAAGAGAGGCGTAGGCAGGCGAGGGAAGCTGGTGTGAGTACGGGAGGGCGCGGGGCGGGCGGGCGAAGGGATCCTACGCTGCCCGCCGCCACGTCATCACGTCTACACCACGACGCACGTCAGGAAGAATCTCAGCTCGGCACTTTCTCGTCGCTTCGCGCTCCGGTTATTGCAGGAGAGGAAGGATGGCTGAGCTGGGGAGCAGGCGGCCTCGTGCGCCACTGCTGCTGCCCGGCGCCGCCTCTGCGGACTCGAGCGCGCCGGCTGTGCGCGAGGCCCTGGAGGCGGAGCTGCTGACTGCACCGCCCGAGAGCTCGCTGGCGCAGGGTGCGTGCTGGAGGCGTCAGAAGGGCAGCAGCCGCCTGACGCAGCCCTCGTTTCGCCTGCAG